>Ga0182013_10007947_pt1 | contig 11533 bp, 8 predicted proteins | sample 612S2MmetaG_FD_120487 | JGI IMG/M metagenome (GOLD analysis project Ga0182013, IMG submission 120487) | Permafrost microbial communities from Stordalen Mire, Sweden - 612S2M metaG | ecosystem: Environmental > Terrestrial > Soil > Wetlands > Permafrost | place: Sweden: Stordalen | collected...
CCCGGAGCAAGGTCGAACAGGGGCGGACGCCTCGGCGTCCAGGGGCTGCTCGTCCCAGGTCCCGGGTCAGACCGCACGAGGTGCCGGGCAACCGGCATCCAAGATGGATGGCCGTCCCCCACCGCGGGTGGGGACAGAATCCGGCTTACAGACCGGCTTGCATCTATCCCCGTCGCCCGGGTACCTCCTCGTGCTCGGCAACCTATCCGGACGCCACCACCTGCTCGAGCAAGGACGACGCACAGCCGGTGCCGGGCACCACCGCAACCAGCTCGTGGACCGACACCTTCACCATCTCGTGGTCGCTGCCGCTGGCGGCCGGCAACCCCTACCAGGGAAGCAGTGCGACGGTCACCGTGACCCCGTACTACAACGGGACCCCCGCCCCGTCGCCGAGCCCCACCCCCAGCCCCAGCCCGACGGGCGGAGTGCTGGGCGTCACCTCCACCCCCACCCCGACGGGCGGAGTGTCGGCGGCCTCGACGCCATCGACCGGGGCGGGCCCCACCTCCACGGGTAGCCTGGTCCTGATCGCGCTGGGGATGCTGCTGCTGCTCATCGGAGCCTCCGGCGTCGGCTGGGCGGCCCGTTCGCGGCGGGGGACGTCGTAGAGGCGCGGGCAGGCCCTCCAGCGCCGCTCGCAGCCGCGGTCGTACCCAGCGGGTGACGTACCCTTCGAGGCATCGCTGGAGAGAAGACGATGCAGCGTCGGCTGACCAGGCTGGCCCTGGCCATCCCGCTCGTGCTGGCCCTGGTCGGGGCAGGCTCTGACCTGACCCAGATCCATCCGGGCGCCATGAGCGCGCCCTTGGCGGCGAATCCAACGGCCGGAACCTCGGGAACCGGATTTCAGGGCATCGCAAAGCGGGCGGCGGGCGGGAGCCCCTCCGGATCGGCGGGTGCGACGGGATCGCCCGCTGCGACCGGATCGCCGAGAGCGTCGTCGACGGCAACCGCGACTCCGACTGGCGCCATCGCGTCGCCCCCTCCCGCTGAGGGTTCTGGCCCGACCCCGATCCTGCTCTACGCTCAGGACTGGAATGGCTACTCGAGCTCGCGCAGCACGGCTGCCTGGCAGCAGGCTGCGGTGACCCACCAGATCCTGGTCGGCAGCCCGGGGCCCGTCTACGGCGACATGATCGGGCAGCTGCACGCGTGGAACCCGGAGCTGAAGGTGCTTGCGTACGACCTCGGGCCGTACACGATTGCCGGCACCTCCGACTACACAACCCTGATGTCGCAGCACCCCGACTACTTCGCCCGCGACGCCCAGGGAAACCTCATCACCGTGGCTGCTGGAAACGGCTCCCCGGCTTACCCCGACAACACCCTCATGGACGATGGCAATCCCGGATGGCAGGCGTTCGAGGCTCAGCGGGTCGCCTCAGAGATCTCCACGTGGGGTTTCGACGGCGCCTACATCGACTCGATGGGGCCGGGCGTGGTGACGGGGAGCACCACCGGGGTCCCGATCGATCCCTCCACCGGACAGGCCTACACCCAGGCCGAGTGGATGGCGGCCGGGGACGCGGCCCTCGACGCCATCAAGGCCGCCATCGGCTCCAAGTACCTCTTCTCCACCGGTCTCGTCAACGGTGTCGATTACGAGGACTTCACGTCCGACCTGTCCGATTCGACGGCGAACGGCTTCCAGACCGACTCCTGGATGCGGCTCGCCGACGCCTCGCTGACGGCGTGGCCGAGCCCCTCCCTGCTCGCCTCGGATCTCGCCATGGTGCAGTCGCTGCAGGCCCGGGGAAAGGCCTTCTTCGCGTGGACCAAGGTGTGGACGAGCGCAACTCCCGCACAGGTGTCGGCGTGGAACACCTATGGCCTCGCCGCCTACCTGCTCGTCGACAACGGGGTCAACGACTACTACACGTTCGACTCGCCCTTCGCCTCCGACCGCACCACCATCTTCTATCCCGACGAGCGCTCGGCGCTGGGCGCTCCGGACGGGGGCTTCACCCTGAGTGGCGGCGTCTACAGCCGAAGCTTCCAGTTCGGCTCCGTGACCCTCAACACCACGACCAACGTTGCAACCATCGACGTCGCGCCCTGAGCCTTGACAGCCGGTTGACCCCCAAAAACAGGGGGGGGTGCCCGCTGCTGACGCGGTGCGCCGCAGTCGGCATGTACCATGCAAACTGAGCCTGGACCGGGAAGCCGGTCGCCATTGAGGGGAGATTCATCGATGTCCGTTCCCACCAACAACCGCACCCCGTTTCGGGCGATGGCGGTCGGCCTGATCGTCGTCGCCGTGGCCTGCGTGGCGCTGACCATCTACTGGCTGGCGGTCAAGTCGACCTTCCTCGCAAGTCACTACGGCCACCAGCCGAAGCATGCCCTCGTGGCCGGAATCGTGGCGGTTGTGGCCCTGATCGGCGCGGGAATCCTCTGGCGCCAGGACTCCTGATCGGCGCCAGAATCTGCTGGCGTCAGATTCGCGCGTACCGGCGGAGCGGCGGCTCCCGATAGCGTTCCTATCGACCCATGTGCACGGCTTGCTCGAGGGGTGCTCGTCAGCCTCCCGAAGCTGCCTGCGGCGCGGCCGCGCCACCGTCGCCTCCGAGACCGTGTGCCTCGGCCTGGCGGTCTCGCGCCCAGCTGGCGAAGCCGTCGGCGCGACGGACCAGAGACCAGACGAGGGGGCCGACGATGAGCACGGCCACGAGGACGATCCCGAGGGCCAGGGCTGGGACTCCGACCAGCTTGAGGCCCGATGCCGTCAGAACCATGGCCAGCGCCCGCCGGACCAGGCGAGGCGGCGCGTGCGAGGAGACGAGGGCACCCAGGAAGACGCCCGGAACACTGCCGATCACCAGTGCGGTGGTGAGGGCGAACTGGACGTCGCCGAAGATGAGGTGCCCAAGCGCGGCCGAGGCCACCAGCGGCATCGCCTGGACAAGGTCGGTGCCCACCAGCTGGGACGCCTTGAGACGGGGGTAGAGGAAGAGCAGGCAGGCAATGATCAGGGACCCCGAACCGACCGACGTCATGCCCACCACCAGACCCCCGAGAGCTCCGATGAGCAGGGTGGGAACCCGGCGGACGGGGACCCGCCCGTTGTCCGCCTCCTTGAGGTGCTCGCCGCGAGCACGCTGGCGCAGATTGATCAGGGCCTTGAGAACCATCGCTCCGGCGGAGACGAGCAGCGCGGCTCCAAGGGCGAGCTCGACGATGTTCTGCACCTGCGGGCCGTGGGCCAGCACCTTGATGAGCAGGACTCCGACGAATGCCATCGGCACCGAGCCGATCGAGAGCCAGAGAACCAGACCGCCCTGCACCGTGCCCCGGCGGAGGTGGACCGCCGCTCCCACCGGCCTCATGATCACGGAGGCGACCAGGTCGCTCGAGACAGCGGCCGGCGCCGACACGCCGAAGACCAGGATGAGGACGGGGGTCATCAGGGCGCCGCCTCCCATCCCGGTCATTCCCACCACGAAGCCGACGATGAGGCCGGCGAGCGCAATCGAGATACTCATGTGGACTCTCCGAGACCCCCTCTCCTGAACAGCGAGCCGAGTTGCGGCTGTCCTCCCGCACCCCGCTCCGGCTTCGCCCTTTCCCCGGGCTTCGCCTTCACGAAGTGAAGCTAGTGAAGAACAGGGTAACCTCGCCTCATTGCCTCTGTCAGCAACCAGAATGGGGGGTTCGATCCTCCCGATTGGATCGCCAGGCCGGGACCATGGGACAATTGCTGCGAGAGTTCATCGGAGGTCGCGGAGCAACCCGCGACCAGACAACGGAGGGGGACCGCGTGTCTCCAGTCGACGGCCGTCCGCGCATGATCTTCGTCCTCGGTACGGGGCGCTGCGGATCGACACTGGTGGAGGAGATCCTCTGCCGCCACCCGAGCGTGGGATTTGTCTCCAACCTGGAGGACCGTTACCCGCTGCCCCCGGCAGCGTCACGCTGGAATGGGCGCCTGTACCGCGGACTGCCGGCCAGGGCAACCCAGAAGGGGCGCCTCCGTTACGCCCCCTCGGAGGCCTATCGGGCTCTGGATCGCGAGCTCTCGCCAGTGCTCAGCACATCGGCTCGCGACCTGCTCGCCTCGGACGTCACCCCCTGGCTGGATCGGCGCCTCCGCGAGTTCTTCCTCTCGCGGGCGTCCGCGCAGCAGGTGGACACCTTCATCCACAAGCTGACCGGCTGGCCGCGGATCGGCTTTCTCGACCAGATCTTCCCCGAGGCGCGGTTCATCCATGTCATCCGCGATGGCCGGGCCGTGGCCAACTCGTGGCTCCAGATGCCCTGGTGGCTCGGCTACGGCGGCCCCGAGCGCTGGCAATGGGGACCCCTTGGCCCGGAGCTGGCCGCCGAATGGGAGCAGTCGGGCCATTCCTTCGCCGTCCTGGCCGGGCTGCTCTGGGCACTCCTCGTCGACGCTTTCGATGCGGCGGCCTCGCCACTCCCAAAGGGACGTTGGCTCGAGGTCCGCTACGAGGACGTCACCGCACGTCCGCGCCAGGCGTTCGAGGCCATGCTCGAGTTCTGTGATCTCCCCTGGGACGGGGGCTTCGAGCGCGGCTTCCGGCGCCACCGCTTCGAGCGTGGGCGCGCCGACGCCTTCCGCCGCGACCTCCCGGGCCCCGAGGTGGACCGTCTCACCCGCCTCCTCGCCGGCCGCCTTGACGCTCACGGATACTCCGCCGAACGCTGACCTCGCTCGGCGGCGTATGAGGCCGGTCTCCTACGAGCTGGCCACCGTGAACCTGACCAGCGGCGTGCTCCCCGAGTTGCCACTGGTGTCGACGGCCCGCGCCGTGGCCGTGTAGGTGCCGCCGTACACCTCGCCGACGAAGCCGAAGCTGAAGGTGCACGAGGTGATCGTGGTGCAGACCGGGGCCGCAACGTTCCACTCCTTGGTCGACGACCAGTTGGAGAGGCTGCCGTTCCACCAGAGATTGGTGGTGGCATTGTGGACAGCGACCTCCAGGTCACCCAGCGCCACGTTGTCCGCTGCGCTCCCGGTGATGGTGACCTGGGACGCCGGCATCAACTGCTTGGAGGTGGGTGAGGTGAGCGTCACCGTGGGTGGGATGGTGTCGCTGCCAGGCGCGGGCGGGATGACGCTGTACGAAAACTCCTGCACCCGTCCGACGTTGGCGTCGGCGACGTAGATGTCCCCCGAGGAGTCGTTCCCGATCTCCGACGGCTCGTTGAACTGGCCGGCCGCATTGCCCTTGGCGCCGATGTGGCCGAGATACGTGCCGTTGGTCTGGAACACCTGAACCTGGTCGAGCTTGGTGTCTGAAACGTAGACGTCGCCATTGACCACGTCCACACCCCAGGGCGTCTCCAGCTGGCCGGTGCCGGTGCCGAAGCTGCCCAGGTGGCCGATCTCCGAGAAGCTGGTTGGGCTGCTCGGATTGAAGGGGCTCCACACAGTCACCGGCGAGCCGAATCCCCCCCCCTGCTGGGTCACGTAGACGTCGCCGGTCGCCGGGTCGACCGCGACCCCGAAGTTGTTGCAGAGGTTGCTGATCTGGCCGGCATATTGGGGCGGGTTGTCCGATGCGTTCCAGACCGTGACGGTGCACGACCAGTAATCCGAGATGTACGCGTAATCGGTGCCGTCGGTCTCGTGGAAGGCGACGCCCTCCGGCGCCTCGAAGCTCCCTGGAGCATTGGAGTCCGTACCGCTCCCGAGGCTGGTGAGGTAGGTGCCGTTCTCGGCGTAGATGCGGATGTAGTAGTCACGGGTGTCGGCCACCCAGACGTTCCCGGTCACGGGATCCACGCCGACACCGCGGGGGTAGTCCAGGCCGTAGGGTGCAGTGCTCCCGCGGTGCCCGTAGGTGGCGTCGAAGGCGCCGTCGCTCGCGAACTCCTGGAAGCGGTCATTCCAGGCATCCGCAACCCAGACGGTGCCGTCATTGGGATTGACGGCCACGCCGCGGGCCTCGGAGAGGAACCCTGGCGCGGGCGGCTCCGAGGGCTGTGGGTAGACGGCTTCGAAGACGCCCGCCGAGGTGAACTCCTCGAAGCGGTAGTCGCTGTAGTCGGCCACCCAGACGTTGCCCTGACCGTCCACGGTGACCTGGCGCCCTCCGTCCTGGAACTGCCCGGGGCCCGTGCCCAGGGAACCGAACTGGGTGATCCAGGTACCGTTGAGGTTGAACTCCTCGACCCGGCCGGCCTGGGCGTCGACGACGTAGAGCAGGTCGTTGACGGGGTCGATCGCCGCCCCCCGGAGGTCGCCGGTGAAGTGCCCGGCACCGAAGTCCTGGACCCATCCGCCGTTGTAGTTCTGGGTGCTCGCGCAGGTGCTGAGATTGGGGTCGAACTCGCTGACGCGGAGGTTGGATGCGTCGGCGACGTAGACGTCCCCGGAGGGCGAGACGGCGATGCCCATGGCCTGGATGAAATCGCCGGGCCCGCTTCCGTAGGTCCCCCACGAGCAGGTCTCCGGATCCCCGGACTGGTTGGTGTTGTAGACCTGCACCCGGTTGGGGTTGCCCGGGTTCCCCGAGAGATGTCCGTTGACCACGTACAGATCCCCGGAGCCGTCCATGGCGATCCAGGCCGTGTACTCGGAGCGGGTGTCCACCTCGCCCAGGTAGGTCCCGGTGTCACTGAACTCGGCGATGTAGCCCGCCGTCTTCTGCGTGCCGTTCTCGGCCACCCAGATGTCGCCGTTGCGGGGATCGACCGCGATCGACTCGGGCTGGCCCTGACGGGTCGAGGCCGACTGATAGAAGGAGTTGGTCTGCTGGCCGGTCAGCGAGTAGCTGCGCACGAAGAAGTTCCAGTAGTCGCCGACCTCGAGCTGGTTGGCGGCGGCATCGTAGGCGATGCCCCAGGCGTAGACCCCGGCCGTGCCGGTGCCACCGATCGTGCGTTCGTAGCCGGGTGCCTGCCATGCGGCCCCCGCGCTGGTGGCCGACGTCATCGCCGGGACCACGCAGACTGCCGCGGTGGCCAGTGCCATCAGGGCAGGGCGCACACCGCGCAGCGGCGTGCGCAACCTCATCTCTCGCATCTGTGCATCCTCTCTGTGCAGCCCATCAACTCCCCTGCTCAGGAGGAGAGCGAGTACGCCAGGATCCTGTCGTTGTAGGTGTCGGCGATGTAAAGGTCACCGTTGGGCCCGAAGGCGACGTTCTCGGGGTTGTAGAGCGTGGTTGGGCCACCCCCGGTCACATCGCTGCCGGTGATCGTGACGCCCGCGATGCCGCTCGGCTCGTTGAGCAGCACCACCTGGCCGGGATCGGAACGCTCCGCCACGGCGATGTAGGTGCCGTTGGCAGCCACTCCATAGGGAACGGTGAGTCCTGTGAAGGTCTGGACAACCCCGGTCACGCTGCCGGAGTGGACGCTCAGCTCGACCACCCGCCCGTTGGCGCTATCGGCGACGAAGACGTTGCCGGTGGTCGGATCGACGGCGATGCCGGCCGGGGTGGAGAATTGTCCGGTGCCGCTGCCCTTGGTGCCGTACGCGCTCGTCACGCTGCAGGTGCCGGCGTCCGCGGTGCAGGTGGCCACGTTCCAGGACTCGATCCGGTTGTTCTTGGTGTCGGCGACCCACGCGTAGCCGCCGCCGATGGCGATCGAGTAGGGGTAGTCGAGGTCACCGGCCGCCGTCCCCTCCTTGACGAACTCGGCCACGCCGGTGCAGTCATCGCTCAGCGGCTCGAGGATCTGCAGATCGCTCTGCTTGGTGTCGGCGATCCAGTAGTCACCGGTGACCGGGTCCACAGCGACGCCGCGGGGCCAGTTGAAGTCGCCGGTGCTGGTGAAGCCGCGTTGACCGCAGGTGCCGATCAGGGCGCCGCTCGAGCTCATCACCACCACCCGCTGGTTGACGGTGTCCATGGACACCACGTCACCCGAGCTGTCGAAGGAGATGCCCCGCACCTGGTTGTAGATCGACGTGCTGGTGTCTCCGGGGGAGACGACCGGGTTCGGAATTGTCTCGGCGTAGCTGTACCCCGACGGAGACCGGGTGAACTCCTCGACCCGGTTGCCCCAGAGGTCGGCGCCCCAGATGTTCCCACTGGCGTCCACCGCCACGCGGCGCAGCTGGGTGAAGGTGCCGGTCAGCGTGTTCGCTCCCGGCGAGCCCACCTGGGCGACCCAGGTACCGCTCGGCGTGAATTCCTGGAGGCAGTCATCGTTGGAGTCGGCGACGTAGATCGCCTCACCGGGCTTGCCCGCGTCGATGAAGGGGTCTGTACCGACCGCGACGCCGTACGGGTTGGCGAAGGTGCCGTCCCCGTTGCCGTTGCAGACGCCGCCGGTCTTCTTCTTGCCATGGGTTCCCCACGAGGTGATGCAGGTGCCGGTGGAGCTGAACTCGAGGATGTCGTTGCTCTCGTAATTGGCGACGTAGACGTTGCCCGAGGCGTCGGCCGCGGCGTCCCGTGCTCGGTTGATGGTGCACGAGCCCTGCGAGACGATCGACCTCTGGAAGGCGCCCGCGGTCGTGAAGACCTGCACCTGGCTCTTGGTGCCATTGGCGACGAACACCAGCTGCCCGGACATGGTCGGGCTGACCGTGACCCCGATCGGCGCCCCACCGCCATTCAGCTTGAATGGCTTCACCAGGCACTTCCCCGTGGTGGCGTTGAGCACGACGATACGGCTGTTGCCGTTGTCGGCAACGTAGACGTTGCCCGAGGAGTCGACGCCCACGTCGCGCGGCTGCTCGAACTGGGGGAAGCCCGGGGTCGAGCCACACGGTGCCGAGTTACCCTCGTTGGCCACGTCCGAGGGGTTGGTCTGCCACACGAGCACGCCGCCCGGCGTGTACTCGGCAATCCGGTCGTTGCCGGTGTCGGCAACCACCACGTCCCCCGCCGTGCCGGCCGAGGTGGTCGTCGCATCGGTGGGGACGATCTCCATGCCGGAGGGATACATGCCGGCATGGCCAGGTCCGCCCAGGGTGGCTACATACGAGGCGGTCACCGCACCACCGGCCAGAGCTACCGAGGAGGCGACCAGCAGGAGGAGCCCCGCCAGCACCGCGCTGAATGTCAGTCGGGAGGGGTGCGCGCTCGGACGCAGCCGGCGCCTGTGAGTTCGCTCTGTCACCTGTCCTCCCCTCCGAGCACCACCTCAGACGGGCCGCACCTGGCCCGCCGCATCCCGAACCCCTCGCAGCGGGCATCCGTGAGATGTGGTTCGCCGCCCGCCGCATCGGACGTTAGCCGAGCCACGGCGACATGCGCGATCCCCAAAACAGGTGGGGTGCCTCCCCCAAAGACGCGGCTTTCCGATCGCTTCGATCCTGCATAAGATCGGTGAGACAGAGGCGATGGCCGATAAAGCCTGCCTTGGAGGACGTCTGTGGAGGGGGCAATGCGCCGCAAGCGCACCAGGCTTTTGGCCATGCTGACCGCCGTTCTCGGAGCAGGCGCCCTCGCCACCGGGACGGCGACCGCTGCACCCCCCACGCTCCCCTCACCGGCGTATGCGAGCACCCTCATCGGACCCGGGCAGGCAGACATGTATCCGGTCGACGTCGACTCCAACTCGACCAACTCCCAGAGTTGCACCTCGGCCGCCTCCGGCTGCTACTACTTCGTCCTCGACGCCGGCAACTACCGGCTGCTGGCGGTCAACCGTGTCAGCCACACCATCGACTGGCAGATCGGCGGCCAGCAGGGCAACGACCCCCTGGCGGGGAGCTCGTCGGGCAGCCTGCCGGTCCAGCTCAGCGATGCCCGGGCGGTGGGGTACGACCCGGCGACCGGTGATGTCTACGTCGCCGACACCGCCAACAACCGGGTCCTGGTCTTCTCCTTCTCCCCCACTGCCGGCTTCAGCTACCTGACCCAGTTCGGCAGCAAGGGCACAGGGGACGGCGAGTTCAGCGAGGCCTACGGGGTCGCCGTCGACAGTGCCAGCCGGTGGGTCTACGTCGTCGACGGGGCCGGCCGGGTCGAGAAGTTCTCCATCGGCGCTGGCAGCCCGCCCACGTTCGCGTATCTGGGCTCTTTCGGGACGGGGACCCTGCACGCGCCGCGCCAGGTCGCGGTCGCCCCCAACGGCGACGTCCTCGTGATGAACCGGCCCCAGAACAAGACCGAGAGCGAGTGCTACGTCTATCGGGCCACCAGCACCTCGGCAACGCTGGAGTTCGGCTTCGGGACCTCGGGGAAGGCCAACGGCCAGTTCACCGACGACCCCCGTGGGGTGGCAGTGAGCGCTGACGGGACGCTCGCATTCGCCACCGACTCCGGTGGCAAGCGAGTCGAGGTGTTCAGCCTCACGCAGAGCGGTGGCCACTACACGAGCGCCGCGTGGACCGCAACGATCCCGCAGGGGACGGGCAGCGGCGCCTTCGTCGGCCCCCGCGGTCTGACCGTCACCGCCGACAACCACCTGCTCCTCACCGACGAGTGGGGTTACAACCTCCACGAGTACAGCTTCAGCGAGACCCCGACGTTCAGTGCCACCTCGACCTTGGACAGCACCCCGACGGCACCCCCGGTGCCGGGGGTCAACGCACCCCGAGGCCTCGGCGTGGCCTCCAACGGCGCCATCTACGTCATGGACTACTGGAACCAGCGGGTCGAATACGGAACGCTGGGTTCGGGGGGGACGATCCAGGGGGCCCAGGCCTTCGGCCAGCGGGGTGACCCGGACCAGGACGGGGCGATCAACTTCGCCTGGAGCATCGCTCTGCAGCCGGGGACGGGCGACGTCTTCATCGCCAACCGGGAAAGCAACCAGATCGAGGAATGCGGTCCCACCGGCCTCAACTGCTTGACCGCCGGCGCCAAGGGGACCGCCCTGGCCGACTTCAGCTTCCCCCAGGGCATCGCCTTCGCCCCCGACGGCGAGCTGTACATCAGCGACACCGGCAACGACCGCATCCAGGGGTGCACCGCGACCGTGACCACCAAACTCGTCCTCAGCGGCTGCGTCGCCTACGGCAGCAAGGGCAGCGGCTCCACCGCCCCGGCGGGCGACCTGAACCAGCCCACCGGGATCACGGTGTCCCCTGACGGCAGCACCCTCTGGGTCGCGGACACGCTCAACAACCGCATCCAGAGCCTCTCACTCGCCTCGCACACTTGGAACGCGCCGATCCACAAGACCACCGGCACAGGCAAGCAGACTCCCTTCACCGTCCCCTGGGGGGTGGCGGTCGCGCCCGACGGCAGCATCTGGGTCTCCGACACCGGCAACTACCGCATCGTCTCGATGAGCACGACGGGCGCACTCAACTTCAGCGCAACCGGCGTCCAGATGGGCGTCCCAGACAGCTACGAGGGCAATCAGACCATCTACCCGTTTGCGATCGCCTTCAGCGGAAACACCGTCTTCGTGAGTGACACCTGGAACAACCGGGTGTTGGTGCTCACGACGTGATGAGCCAGAGCACCCTTCGGGAGACTCGATGACACGCAGGCGTTGGCTCGGCGGGCTCACTCTGGCGATCGCGATCGCAGCACCCGGGATCCTCTCCTGGACGACGGGCGAGGCGAGCGGCGCCGCGACCGCGACGTATCTTGGCACCCTCGGCGGCCCCGGCCACGCGGCGATCTACCCGTCGGGCATGGAGATCGTCCCCACCGGG
>Ga0182013_10007948_pt1 | contig 11532 bp, 7 predicted proteins | sample 612S2MmetaG_FD_120487 | JGI IMG/M metagenome (GOLD analysis project Ga0182013, IMG submission 120487) | Permafrost microbial communities from Stordalen Mire, Sweden - 612S2M metaG | ecosystem: Environmental > Terrestrial > Soil > Wetlands > Permafrost | place: Sweden: Stordalen | collected...
AATGGGTTGCACAGTCTCGGCGCGGACCGGCGATGCCGGGCCTCGGCTCCGTCCGGCGAGCGCGGCCCGCGATGGACCGGCGGGATGCCGGCAGTTCGCCGTTGGCAGATCGCGACCAATTGGCACAGACTGCATCGCCCGCGCCGCCGCCGTCCGATCGCGATCGTCCTCCGGGGGGAACCATCATGCTGCATCTCATCTTGCCCGCCAGACGGAATAAACTGCCATGAGCGTGGCCGGACCGATTGTGGTCGCCGGCGATGTGTCGATCGATTGGATGGCATGGCCGCTGCCGCCCAACGATACGGAGCCGCGCGCCAATTGGCAGCAGCGCGCAGGCACGCGCATGGTGGCGCGCGGTGGCGGCGCGTTGCTGCTGACAGACTTGCTCAAGGACGCTTGTCGAGCGGCTGTCATCGGCCACGATGTGAAAAATATGCACCTGCAAGGGCCAGACCAGTGCCTGCATTCCCTGGTCGATCTGGGTGCCGTGGCGAAGGGTGGGACAAGGCGGGTGGAACGGCTGCGCGGCTTCTCCGGGCCGCAGGGTTATCACCCGCCGCAACCGCCGCTGACCGGGCCGACGGATGGTGCCGGGCTTCTGCTGCTCGACGATTCCGGCAACGGCTTTCGCGCCACGCCGGGCGCGTGGGAGGGCTTGCTGACATCGCTCCGGCCCCGCCGCGCGATCATCAAGATGGCGCGCCCGCTGGCCGACGGCCCGCTTTGGGATGCAATCCGCCACGGCCCACGCGGCGACGATGGCGCGCCGGATCCGCTGCGTCTTGTTGTCGTGGTCAACGCCGACGACCTGCGCGAGGAGGGCGTGGCGCTCAGCCGCCGCCTGTCATGGGAACGAACGGCCGAGGATTTCGTGCGCCAGCTTGCTTCCAACGGACGGCTCGACACGTTGGTCACCTGCGCCGACCTGATCGTGCGGTTCGACTGCGACGGCGTGATCCATCATCGCGGACGCAGTGCCGAGCCGCCGATGCTGTATTTCTATCCCGCCGACATCGAGGGCGACTTCGTCGCCTCGTTGCCTGGCCAGATGATCGGCATGACCGCTGCGTTCACCGCCGGCCTGGCCGCGGCGCTGGCCGAGGCTCCCGATGACGGCATCGACGCCGGCATCCGCCGCGGCATGACGGCGGCGCGGATGCTGGCCCGCACCGGCTTCCGCACGCACAAAGACGGGGAGCCCGACTATCCGCGCGATGTGGTGCACCTCGCCGCGACCCCCGACCCCGCCATCGCGGCGGTTGCGATCCCGTCGGACCGCGTCGCCGGCGGGGAGCGTTGGTCGATCCTCGCCGACACGCTGGGGGACCCGACCGAAGCGGCACGCCGGCTGGTCATCGACGGCCCCCAGGTTGCGCTGCGCCAGACGCCACTGGCGAGCATCGGCGACCTGGTCACCGCCGACCGCCAGGAGATCGAGGCGTTTCGGGCCATCGGCAATCTATTGAGCGAATACCTGGCCACCACGCAAACGAAGCCGATCTCCATCGGCGTGTTCGGCCCGCCCGGCGCCGGCAAGTCGTTCGGAGTGGAACAGGTGGCGGCGCAGGTTGCGCGGCAGGCGGCGGCGGGGCGCAGGCTGGAGAAATTGGAATTCAACCTGTCGCAGTTCACCGATCTGGCCGATCTGAACGCGGCATTCCACCTGGTGCGCGACAAGGGGTTGGCGGGCAGCATCCCGCTGGTGTTCTTCGACGAGTTCGACAGCCGGCTCGAGACCGATCTTGGCTGGCTGCGCTATTTCCTGGCGCCGATGCAGGATGGCCGCTTCCTCGAAAACGGCCATCCACATCCGCTCGGCGCGGCGATCTTCGTGTTCGCCGGCGGCACGCGGCCGAGCTTTGCAGAATTCAGCAAACCGATGGGGCTGGCGATCGATGACGACGACCGCATTGCGTTCAACGCCGCCAAGGGGCCGGACTTCGTCAGCCGGCTGCGCGGCAAGGTGGACATCCTGGGTCCCGACCAGCAGGGCCCCGAGGACGAGACCTATCCCCTCCGGCGCGGCTTCCTGCTGCGCTCCCTGCTGCCACGCCGCGAGAAGGCGCTGCGGCACGGCGAACGGATCGACATCAATGAGGGCGTGCTGAACGCGCTGCTGACCGTGCCGAAATACATCCACGGCGTGCGCTCGATGGAAGCGGTCCTGGCCATGAGCATGCTGACCGGCGAGACGCGCTTCACCCGCGCCGACCTGCCTCCGGCCACGCAGTTGGGGCTGCACGTGCCGGCCGAAGATTTTCTTGCGCGTGTGCGGGCCGAGCGGCTGCCGGATGACTTGCGCGAGGCGCTGGGGGAATTCCTGCACAATGCCTACCGCGTCGAGCGTCTTGCGATCGAAAAGAACGCCGCAGCACGCAAGCGCCTGAAGGCGACCGATGCATCGCAGAAGGACTGGCAGGACCTGGAGGAGGAGCTGCGCGAATCAAGTCGCCTGCAGGCTGACGACATTCAGCGCAAACTGCGCCGGATCGGCTGCTATATGGCCTCGCCACGCGAGGGCGCCGTAGCGGTGGATGCGTTCGCGGACGACGAGTCGGTGATGCTCGCCGAGCTCGAGCATGAGCGTTTCAATGCCGAACGCCTGCAACGCCAGTGGCGACTGGGTCCGCGTGCCATCGACAAGCGGCAGAGTCCGTTCCTTGTGCCGTGGCGGGACCTGGGCGAGGACTGGAAGAAGCTGGATGTGGGCGCGGTCAAGGCCATCATCCCGGCGCTGCGCAGCGTGAAGAAGGTGGTGCGCCGGGTGCGGTAGCGGCAGGGCGGCCGGGCAATCGGATTAACGGGAGGAAGGCCAGGGCGCTGCCCAGGGCGCTGCCCTGGCCTTCCTCCCGTTCACCCGATTGCCCGGCTGTTTTTTCGGTGGCGGAGCGTGATAGCCTGTTGCGATGGCCCTCGCTTCCGCAGCCCCCCTCCCCGCCCCCGCCGATCAGCCGAGCATTGCCGAATTGCTCGCCGCCCGACCGCATCTGACCATGCACGCCATGGACGGGTTGGTGCTTGAAGCGGTCCCGCTGAACCGCATCGCCGATGCGGTCGGCACGCCGACCTGGGTGTATGGCGCCGGCACGATGCGGGCCCGCTACCGCGCTTTGGCGCAGGCGCTGAGCCGTGCGGGGCTCGACGCGCAGTTGCACTATGCCATGAAGGCCAATGACCACCTCGCCGTCATCCGCCTGTTCGGGGCAGAGGGCGCCGGCGCCGATGTGGTCAGCGAGGGCGAATTGCGGCGTGCCCGCGCCGCCGGCATCGCACCCGCGCACATCGTCTTCTCCGGGGTGGGCAAGTCGGAACGTGATCTCCGGTGCGCGCTGGAACAGGACATTGGCCAGATCAACGTCGAGAGCGCCGAGGAACTGGACATGCTGTCCGCCCTCGCCGCCGGCATGGCACGCACCGCGCGCATCGCCCTGCGGGTCAACCCGGACGTGGACGCCGCGACCCACGCCAAGATCGCCACCGGCCGGGCGGGCGACAAATTCGGCATCCCCTGGGCCGAAGCCGCTGCTCTGTATGCGCGCGCTGCGGCACTGCCCGGTATCGCACCGGTCGGGCTGGCGACGCATATCGGCAGCCAGATCCTGTCGCTGGCGCCGTTCCGCGCCGCCTATGCCCGCATCGCCGCGCTGGTCACCGACCTGCGGGCCGCCGGCCAGACGGTCGAGACCGTGGATTGCGGCGGCGGCCTCGGCATTCCCTACCGCGACGAGCCGGCGCCAGGTCCCGATGGCCTCGCCGGCGCGTTGCGTGCCGCGTTCCACAATCTGGATGTCCGCCTGAAGCTGGAGCCGGGCCGCTGGCTCGTGGCGCCGGCGGGCGTGCTGCTGGCGACCGTGGTGCTGGTCAAGCAGACGCAGGGCACGCGGTTTGTCGTGCTGGACGCGGCGATGAACGACCTGGTGCGGCCGGCGATGTACGACGCGTGGCACGGCGTCGTGCCGCTGTCTGCCGCCGACGCGGTCGCCCCGGTGGCACCGGCCGACATCGTCGGTCCGGTCTGCGAGACCGGCGATACGTTCGCGCGAGGGCGCTTGTTGCCGCTGCTGCGGCGCAACGCGCGCGTGGCGATTCTCGACGCGGGTGCGTATGGTTCGGTCATGAGCTCCACCTATAATGCCCGCCCGCTCGCTGCCGAGGTGATGGTCGATGGCGACCGCTGGGCGGTGATCCGCGAGCGCCAGACGCATGAGGCGCTCTGGCAGAGCGAAAGCGTTCCGGAGTTTCTCCGGTGACCGGCATGCCCATGGTCCGGCGCCTCTACTGTCATCCCCGCGAATGCGGGGACCCAACTGGCCTGGGTCCCCGCTTCCGCGGGGATGACGGACCCGGGGGTAATGACGGACGCGGGGATGACAGCAGGGGCTGTCGCGCATGACCCAGCCGCCATTGTCCCCCTCCGGCGCGACCCCGCCGCCGACACCGCCCTCACCGGAAGAGCTGAACCCGGCCCTCCGGCGGCTGGCCGAGCGCCGCGCACTGGCCCGCCTGGCGATCCTGTTCGAGCGCGTGTGGCCGGCGCTGTGGCCGCCGCTGGGTGTCGCCGGGCTGTTCGTCTGCGTCGCCTTGCTCGACCTGCCCAGCTATCTGACGCCGGCCTGGCACCTGGCCTTGCTCGCAGGCACCGCGGCGACGATCGTCGGGCTGCTGGCGCGCGGGCTGTGGCCGATCCGCGCGCCGGATGACGCAGCCGCGGATCGGCGCCTGGAACGCGCCTCAGGCCTGGCGCACCGGCCGCTCGGGGTGCTCACCGACCGGCCGGCGCAGCACGACCCGATGGGGGTGGCGCTGTGGCAGGCGCACCTGGCGCGCACCATCCGGCAGGTGCGGCGGCTGCGCGTCGGCACGCCGCATCCCGGCCTGCCCCGGCGCGACCGCTACGCCCTGCGCGCGGCGCTGGTGGTGGCGCTGATCGCCGCATTCGGTATCGCCGGCGAGGACGCCCCGTCACGCTTGCTCGCCGCGCTGCAACCAACGCTGCCGCGGCTGCCGGAACCGCCGGCCACCGAACTCCAGGCCTGGATCACGCCGCCGGCCTATACGCATCTGGCGCCGGTGTTCTTGAAGCCCGAAGGCGGGCCAGGGGGTAGCAGCGTGTCGGTTCCCGCCGGCTCCCACCTCACGGTCAGCGTCACCGGCGGCTCCGGCACGCCCAGCCTGTCGCTGGACACCCACGGCACGGCGTTTCGCGCCCTGGACAAGGGCAGCTTCCAGGCGGACAGCGACCTCACCCAGGGCGGCCGGCTCGCGGTGCGCCGCAACGGGCGCGAACTGGCCGGCTGGGACCTGGCGGTGATCGCCGACCAGCCGCCCCGCGTCTCCTGGGCCGAACCACCGGGCAGCGCCGGCGCCAGCCAGGAAACGCGGCTGCCCTGGACGGTGGGCGACGATTACGGGGTGGTCTCGCTGCAAGCCGAGCTACGGCTGAAGGATCGTCCGGATGCGCCGCCGCTGGTGGTGTCGATCCCGCTGCCCGGCGGCTCGCCGAAGGTGGCGCATGGGGTGAACCAGCAGGATTTGACCGCGCATCCCTGGGCCGGCCTACCCGTGACCGCCAAGCTGGTGGGGCGCGACGCGCCGGGCCAGGCCGGCAGCAGCGCCGACGCCAGCTTCACCCTGCCCGAGCGGATGTTCCAGAACCCGGTGGCGCGCGCGCTGATCGCCATCCGCAAGGGGCTCAGCCTGCATCCCGACGATCGCGACAGCGCGGTGGATGCGCTCGACACGCTGATCATGCAGCCGCAGCTCTTGGGCCAGGATTACGGCGCCTACATCAACCTCAGCGCGCTGTATCACCGGTTGGAATACGACAAGTCGCCGAAGGCGATCGACCAGGCGCAGCAGCAGATGTGGGAGCTGGCGCTGCATCTGGAGGAGGGGCAGACCGAGCAAACCGCCCGCGCTCTGGAGGCCGCACGGCAGGCGGCGCGGGACGCGCTGAACAAGGCGATGAAGGACCCGTCCGACGCCAACCGCCAGGCGCTGGAGCAGAAGCTGCGCGAGTTGCAACAGGCGATCGAGCAACACATGCAGGCGCTGATGCAGGAGGCCCAGCGCAACCACGAAGAACTGCCGTTCGACCCTGACTCGCAGCATTTATCCGACCGCGACTTCGAGCGCATGGCGGAGGCGGCGCGGGAGGCGGCGCGCGAAGGCCACATGGATGAGGCGCAGCAGCGCATGGCGGAGCTGGAACGCATGCTCGACCAGTTGCGCAACGCGCGGGCGGAGCATGGCAAGGGCGCGCAGCAGCGGGCGGCGCAACGCCAGCGCGGGCACCAGCAGATGAGCGCGTTGCAGGACATGATCGGGCGCCAGGGCGGCTTGCTGGACCACGCGCAGAGCCGCGCCGAAGAGGAGACGCGTCCGCGGTTTGGCCAGCCGCCGCCGACCGAACCGACCGATCCCAACGCCGAGCGTGAGGCCGACCGGCGGGTGCAGCAGGCGCTGCGGCGGGCGCTGGGCGAGTTGATGCAGCAGTTCAGCGACCTGAGCGGCGAGTTGCCGCCCAGCCTCGGCCAGGCGGACCAGGCCATGCAGCAGGCGGGGCATGACCTGGGTACCGGCGACGACAAGGGTGCCGGCACGCAGGAGCAAAAGGCGATCGAGGCGTTGCAGAAGGGCGGCCAGGAGATGGGCCAGGCGATGGCCCGGCAGTTCGGCCCCGGCCAGCAGGGCGAGGATGGCGAGGCCGAGGGCGACGGCTCCGAGGGTCAGATGATGATGCAGGAGGGTCGCGGCGATAACGGCGGCAACGGCACCCTGCCCGGTCCTCCCGGCCGGGCGGACGGACAGCGCGATCCGCTCGGCCGGCATTACGGCCAGGGCAGCTCCGGCGCCGACGAGGGCGACGACGTGACGGTGCCGGAGGAGCGCGAGCGCCAGCGCACCAGGGCGATCGAAGACGAACTGCGGCGGCGCGATGCGGACCGCCAACGGCCGCAGGAGGAGCTGGACTATTTCGGGCGGCTGCTGAAGGGGTTCTGAGGCAGCGGGTCGGCAGCGGTGATGAAGCCTGCGGCACCCTCCGATGAGCAATCAGCGGCCGCGGGCGCATCGCTCGATCAGGAGAAGGCACGGCCGCGCGGCCTGCCTCCCCCGGGGCTACTGCCACCTGTTGCCGAACCGAGTCGCCTCACACGGAGTGCCGCTAGCCGCCCCTCGGAAGCGGCCCTTGGCGGCCAGAGCTTGTGGGATGAAGATGGCAGTGAATGGCGTTACTATCCCGAGGACCGATGGCATAATCCGCATTGGGACTATAATGATCACGCGACGCCCGGCGCGCCATGGTGCAATGTGCCTATCGGGGATAAGCCGCCGGTTAAGGCCTGAAACAGGATCACGATAATGTCGCTGCTGGTCCATACCGCATCGTTCAAAGGACGCGAGGCACTGGTCCTCGCGTGCGACAATGGAGTGCTGGACTGGCTCAGCGACCGATTCACAGTGCTCAGTGCCCCTGGCCCATCCAGCCGGCGCGGATTTGTCATTGGCAATGGGAAGCCGATCAGGTCGGAGCAAGGTGTTGAAATCCGGTTCAAAGCAATTGAAGACCCGGCACGGACTCATATCGTTCAGCAAGATGGCCACTTCGTTTGGTATATATCTCGCGAGGTCGCAGCGAGATTTCAGGACCTCGTGCGCGGTCTTGCGATGTCCCACAGGCCCGGCCACCAGTATCTGGAAGCGGATGACCCGCAGTCGCCCATGCTAGTCCTTACCAAGGGAGAATACGACGAGGACACGCTTCGGTCGATGAGCAAGGACATGCCGGCGAATTCGCTCGAAATGACCCGTTGAACGGAGCTTCGCAACGAGATCCCAATAGTGTCGCCATCGCGCCGCCCGCCTGGGAACCTGGCATGCAAGCCCGATCGGCACTGATTTTTCTTTTCGGCCTGCTCGTTCCTTGCTGTTTGTTGAGCCTGATAGCCTGGGACCAGCCGGATTTCCTGATCTCATCCGATACGCTGTTGCCGGCGGAATTCGTCTGGGACGTCCTGCATCACAGTTATGCCTGGCTGAACTTTCAACAGGCACGGGTCCCGAGCTTCGTGCCGGATCTGCTGATCTATGCTCCCATCCAGGCTGTGACCGGAAGCTGGCGCATTGCCATGGCGGCCTGGGTCTTAATCGTTCTTGTCTGGCTCGGGGCCATCGCAAGCTGCATCACGGTTCGTATCACGCGGTCAACGGACGAGGCGGCGGCGTTGGCTGTCATGCTGTTGGTCATGCTCGTGTTGAGCGCCGCGCTGTTTGGACTGCCTCGTTTGGGCAGCACGTTCGAGAGCAGCGGCCTCCGCCCCTATCTCTACATCCTGCCGCCATTCGACCATGGCGGACCATTCCTGCTGGCTTTGACCGCCGCTTTGATCGCACATCGCGAGATTGAACGGGCACTTCCGATCCGGACCGTCGTCCTTTCGCTGATTTCCTTCTCAGGCGGCATTTCCGATCTGCTCTGGTTCACCGCATTTTTGCTTCCGCTCACAGCATCGATGGCTGCCGCTGTGTGGGTTGGAACTGTCGCACGGCGAGCGGCAATCCGACTGCTGGTCGCCGTGTGGGCCAGCGGCATCCTGGGCTGGGCCTGCGCGCAGATGCTGGATCGTGAGCCGCTGCCGTTATCGGTACTTTATACCGTTCCCGCACGCGTCATGCGGTTCCTGACGGAGCTGGGGCATAATCCCGGTATGCTGATCGTCGTGGCGTGCTTCGGGCTCGCGGTCGCAGGCGATGCCTGGCGGCGCGGATCACGCGGTTGGCTCGGCAGCTTTTGGTCGGTATTCGCGACCAGCAGCGCGCTCGGCTCGCTGGCGCTGACAATGCTGTTGTATGAAGGTGTGCCGATCTATCGCTACGGATCTATCGCTACGCCTTGCCGTTCCTGTGGTGGACCGTCATTCTTGTGGCCGCCTGGTTGGCACGGGTCACGCACGAGCGCGTCATGCTGCTGCGCTTACCGGTGGCGGCTATGTGCCTGGGACTTGGCGCGACATATGTCGTGACAGGATTTGACCTGCCCAGGATTTTTCGTTGGGAATTACCGCTGGCGTCATGTCTTGAATCGGCCGGACTCCGCGCCGGGTTGTCAGAGTATTGGTCTGCGCGTCTTATCAATGCGGCGAGCGACTGGCAGCTTCAGGTGGAACAGATCTCCGAGACAGGGGGAGTGCGGGTTTGGGGTAACGATCGACTTTGGTACGTCCGCGACATTCACGATGGATCGAAGCGGCCGGCCTATCGATTTATTGTTATGCGTGAGCTTTCGCCGGATCGGATTGCCGCGGTCTATGGTCAACCCGACCGGGTCATGATGTGCGGGTCTGATGCGGTGTGGATTTACGATGATCCCACCCGGCTTTACGATGGGCTGGTGCGTGCATCGCCGTCCATGGCGAAGGTTTTCGCGACGGCACCGGCGAAATAGAAGGCGCACTTTATCATCGCGAGTTGCCACCGACCGGCGGCGACCGACTCGCGGCTAGATGAAACGGAGGTCGTCGGGTGATGAGCAGACTCCCCCTCCCCTTGTGGGAGGGGGTTGGGGGGAGGGGTGCGTGCCGCTTCGACCGCAATGAGGTGCGCGACGTGCGCCGCACCACGTTGGCCGGCGACGTGGCGACGATCGCGCAGGTTGCCTGGCGCGGACTCCCGGGTTTGGTCAGCGCCGCGAACGCGGGGACCGATGACGGTAGGCTGTGCGCCCAGCGCTAACCGGATGGGGACAGATTGCGACATTGTTCGCGCGCCATTGCGACCAGGCCAAGGACACACCAGGGTTCGTCCTGAGCGCGTGACTGAACGCCTTCGTTGGTAGGGGCCGTCTGTGAACAAGCTTGGCGTGACGCACTCCCAAGAGATACTCGAACAGTACATCCCATCGACCATGGCGCCGCGGGATTCGCAAACCGTCCGGCTGGGACTCGCCGGACTGACGCTGCTGCTGACCGCGGTCTTTCTGTTCGCGCATGCCCACTTCCCCGGCCTGCCGGCGGCCGGCACCGAAACCGGCGGCTGGCGCGACTGGGCCGATCAGTCGCTCTACATCGAGGCCGCCCGCGCCTGGTCCGATTGGGATCTGACGCCGGCGCTGCACTTTTATCCCCCCGGTTATGCGCTGCTGGGGGCACCCTTGCTGCGGATCACGCCGCATGACCGCTTCCTGCTGCCTGACCTCGCCTGCCTGATCGTCGGTCTGTTCGCCTGCGCTGCGCTGGCGCGACGGATGTTTCCGCAGGGCCGTTTCGCCAGCCTGTGGGGCGCCGCGGCGTTCGTGGTGGCCAGTGTCGGCACGCTACCGGGTTTGAAATCGTGGCTTGAACCGTGGACCACAACGCCGGCGGCGGCACTGACACTGGTTGCGTTTGTCGCCGTGCTGCGACTTGCGGAACGTCCCGGCATCGGGCGCGCCATTCTCGCCGGTCTTGCGATCGGCGGCATAACGCTGTTCCGCCCCGGCGATGCGGTGCCGGTCGCGCTCGCCGCCGCCGTGGCGCTGGCGCCGCGCTTGCTGGCGATGCCGATCCGTCCCGCTGCCGGAATCGCCGGCGCTTCCATGCTCGCCACCGGGGCGATGGCGGCACTGACCGCGGCGATTATCGCCGCGACGTCCGGCTTCGGACCAGGCACCTATTATGACCGGTCGGCGCATGAGGGCTTCGACTTCCGCCTGCTCGCGCTGCGCTGGGTGTCGCTGGTGATCGATGCGCGCCCGATCTTCGATGGCGTTGGGACCGAGCGCGTTGTGCCAGGACTGCATCGCGGCCTGGCGGAGGTCTTCCCCTGGATGATCGCCGGCGTCGGCGGCATGGCGGCTTGCTGGTTCGGCCGCGGCTCGAAACGCGTGCATGTGCTGCTGGCAACCTGGCTCGCGGCCCAGATGGCAATGATGCTCAGTTATCGCAGCCTGCACATCCTGGGCCTCTGGCTGTTCGGCAACTATCACTATTTCAAGGCGACACAGCCGGTCTTTCTGCTGTTTGCATTGACGCTGGCGGTGCGGCTTGCCGACCGCGCGACGCGCTGGCGCTCGGCGGCGGCGGCAGTGGCGGCGATCGTGCTGCTGTTCGGTTGGCGCGCCAGCCTGGTGCCGATGCCGGCCAGTGAGACGGCGACAACGGCCAGTGAGGCGGCGGCGGCAACGGCCAGCGCGATTGCCGTGCCCGGATTGGGGTCGGTCGATGAGGCAGCCATCGTGCGCGGCACCGGGCCCTGGAACGCATTTTATTACGGCCGGCATTTGCTGACCATCGATGGCGTGGCGTTCCGCAATAACTTCGATTTCAGGCTCTACCCGCGCAGCACGGATTTCCTGCTGGTGCCGCTGCGGCGGTTGCCGCCGCATCCGGGCGTGCTGACCGTTGCGGAGGGGGTACGGATCGCGCCCGACGCGCCGGTGGTGAAGGTCCGCCAGGTCGTCTCGTTCGGACTGCCGTGCCTGTTCGGTCTCGCCGGGAGCAGGGTGTGCGGCAGCCTTGGCGCGCCGTTGATCCCGTCGCAATAGGACGGCGA
>Ga0182013_10007949_pt1 | contig 11530 bp, 8 predicted proteins | sample 612S2MmetaG_FD_120487 | JGI IMG/M metagenome (GOLD analysis project Ga0182013, IMG submission 120487) | Permafrost microbial communities from Stordalen Mire, Sweden - 612S2M metaG | ecosystem: Environmental > Terrestrial > Soil > Wetlands > Permafrost | place: Sweden: Stordalen | collected...
GCCGGCGACAGTCTCGGAAATTGGAGCGTGTATCTTCCTCCCGAGGCTGCCGGCGGCCCGTACCAGCTCACGGTCACGGCGACCAACAAGATCGTTCTGGAAGATGTCCTGATCGGCGACGTCTGGTTCGCCTCGGGCCAGTCGAATATGGAAATGCCGCTGAAAGGCTTTACCGGCGCGCCGCTGAAGAACTCCGCGGAGGAAATCGCCCACGCCGGCCAGGCGCAGATTCGGCTGATCCAGATCCCCCACAAGGCCGTGGATCTCCCCCAGCGTAACAGCGACGCATCCTGGACCGTCTGCACTCCCGAGACGGCCGCGAATTTTTCGGCCGTTGCCTACCTTTTCGGCCGTGAACTGAATGCCCAAGAGCACGTACCCATCGGCCTGTTCGACGCCACCTGGGGAGGCACTCCGGCCGAAGCATGGTTGAGCCTGGAAGCCATCTCCGCCGACGCGGCGCTCATGCCCGTCTTCGCCACGCGCGCCCGGATGATGGAGGCGCAAGCCGACGCGGCGGCAATCGCAGCGGCGGAAAGGCGCGAAGACGAGGCCGCCCGGCAGGCGGGGAAGACGCCGCCGCCGCATCCATGGCGCCCCGACCCGGCGTCCTGGGCTCCGGCCTGGCTATTCAACGGAATGATCGCTCCCGCCACGCCGTTCACCATCAAAGGCGTCATCTGGTACCAGGGCGAGTCCAACAGCCGGCTGGCCTTCGCGCCCATGTACGCCAAACTCTTTCCAGCCCTCATCGCCGACTGGCGCGCGCAGTGGCATCAGGGGGATTTTCCATTTCTCTTCGTGCAAATCTCGAACTTCAAATCGAACGCGACTGAGGAGTGGGCCATTATCCGCGAGGCGCAGCGCCGCAGTCTTTCCGTGGCCAACACCGCCATGGTTGTGACCGCCGATATCGGCGACCCCGACAACGTCCACCCCGCCGATAAACAGACCGTCGGCGCGCGCCTCGCCTTGGCCGCGCGAGCTTTGGCATACGGCGAAAAGGTGGAGTATTCCGGCCCGCTGTTCCGCCAGGCGACGCCCGAGAGCGATGGGATACGAATCTGGTTCGACCACGTCGGCAACGGCCTCGCTGCCAAGGGAGACGCTCTGCAAGGTTTCGAGATCGCCGGAGACAATGGCCGCTTTGTGGCGGCGACTGCGCGCATTGACGGTAAGACTGTGATAGTCGGCAGCACCCAGGTGGCGGAGCCAAAGTATGTCCGCTACGGGTGGGCCAACGCGCCGGCAATCAACCTCTATAACTCCGAAGGATTGCCGGCCTCGCCCTTCACCTCGGAAGACGCGATCCCGCTTCCTTAGGAGCCGCGAAGAAATATCCTATGCACTCAGACCCAACCGCTTGCGCGGCATGCGCATTTGACGGAGCCGCGACCGTTAGGGAGCGATTGCGCACGTTCGAGACATTTGGTCAGCTTATTGTTTCGCGGTCCCTTAGGGCCTGTGTGGGCAATAACCTATTCAATCGCCGCCTAACGCTCCCTTACGGGGTGCCCTCCGGGCCCGGCTCTGAACGCGCATCGGAGCCGGGCCCGAAGGGCACCCCGTAAGAGAGCGTTAGGCAAGCTTATCTCTTGACAGCTTCTTACTGATGCACGGCGATGTAGAGCGTCTGGGCGCCGGGTACGCCGCCCAAGCTGAAAGTCAGCGGCACCAGATTGTTGTCGGCTACCGCGGGCACCGTCACGTTGAACTGGTACAACCCGATGTAGGGCGCTTCCAGACCGTCGTAGTTAAACACCGCGGGGACACCGCCGAACGATATCTGGAACGACTGCGCGATCTGATTGCTCTGGGTCACGATCTGCCCCGCCGGTGAGTTCGGCACCACCGTACCGAAGCCGATTCCATATAAGACAATGGGTTCACCGGGTTTGGCGGGACGCGACGCAACTCCCGGAATGGCGCCGGCGGGGAGCACATACGTGACGCCATCGGCGAGCAGCGCCACCGCGTATTGTTTGCCGGAGATCTGGAACGGGGCGGTCGCCAGTAAGCCGGGCGCGGCGACGTTCACCGTCACGTTGAAAGGAGCGCTGCTGTAGCCATTGGTGACGACGACCGGCAGCGGCCCGCCAGTGGCGATGCTGGAAGGCGTCTGCACGTCGATCTGGCCGGGGGAGATATATTCCACGAAAGCCTTCTGGCCGCCAATGGTCACCCCGACGCCATCGAGCGAAGTGGGAGCGTTGTTGCCGCTGAAATCCGCGCCGGTCCAGAGTCGCGAGGTAGCGGCCAGGTTGGAGCCGTAGATCTCCACCCAGGAACCCGGCGCGACGGTGGAGAGACCGCCGAATCCCGACAGGCTGATTACCGCGGCGATGGCGGGCTCGCTACCGGTGCCCCACGCCCACGTATCGTTGAGGTAAGTGCCGATATACCCGCCGAACAGGACCGTCTGACCGTGAGCCGGATCGTAGGCCATGCTGTGAAAGGCCCGCACCGGTGGGCTGGTCTGGGGCGATTGCTGGGTCCAGTTGGAGCCGTCCCAGGTCCAGGTATCGTTCAGGTTGCTGAGATTTTGGTTCTCGCCGCCGAACAGGACCGACTGGCCGTGCGCGGAATCGTAGGCCATTGCGGAATTGGCCCGCGCCGGTGGGCTGTTTGGGGGCGTTTTCTGGGTCCAGTTGGAGCCATCCCACACCCATGTATCGTTGAGGCTGTTGAGGCCCGAACTGTACCCGCCGAACAGGACTGCCTGTCCGTGCGCCGAATCGTAGGCCATGACGGACCTGTCCCTCGTCGGTGGGCTGGTCTGGGGAGATTTCTGGGTCCAGTTGGAGCCGTCCCACACCCACGTGTCGTTGAGGAAGACGCTGGATGCCGTGCCGTACCCGCCGTACACAACCGCTTGTCCGTGCGCCGAATCGTAGGCCATGGTGTGGAGGTAGCGAACCGAGGGGCTGGCTTGAGGCAGTTTCTGGGTCCAGTTGGAGCCGTCCCATACCCAGGTATCGTTGAGGTAGTCGAAAGACCCGCCTAACCCGCCAAACAGAACCACCTGGCTGTGGGCCGAATCGTATACCATGGTGTGGCCGGAGCGCACCGGCGGGCTGTTTGCGGGCGATTTCTGGGTCCAGTTGGAGCCATCCCATACCCAGGTATCGTTGAGGTAGCCGCCATTGTATCCGCCAAACAGGACCGTCTGGCCGTGGACCGAATCGTACGCCATGGCCGTGCCCGACCGCGCGGACGGGCTGGTAAGCGGGGCCATCTGCGTCCAATTGCCGGCAGTCTGTGCACCGGCGTTGACAGCCGCGAACACCATGAGAAGCGACACGTTCCGGAAAGTCATTTTGTTCCCTCTATCACTGGTAGCGGGCCAGAGCGGGGAAATGACTCATCGGAAACGGGCGGGTTCTCCGAACTCCCGATGTCGTGGATTGAGAGTGATCTCTTCGAGTCCGGGCAAAGACATTATTGGCCACGGATAAACACGGATGAACACAAGATAAGAAGACAAAAACGAAGGGCAGAATTCCTGATGTCGTGGAATTTGCAGTGAGCCCGCAGGTGGGGCAGGCGGTGCTCGCCTTCGCTCGATCCTATTCGAACAGCGGGCCTAATTCAGTGCGGGCGGGCGAGCACCGCCTGCCCCACCTGCGAAGCTCTGACCATCGAAAGGAATGGCTCAGTCTGATTCCCCGGCAGTTCCGGAATGCCGGTCACAAGCGAGCTTATTCACCATCCCGTTCCTATTCCACGCGCTCGATCCTGGCGCCCGCGCCGGCCAGTTTCGCCTCGATCCTCTCATAGCCGCGGTCGATGTGGTACACGCGGTCGATCACCGTCTGGCCGCGCGCGACCAGCGCACCCAGCACCAGCGACGCGCTGGCCCGCAGGTCCGAGGCGATGACTCCGGCGCCGGTCAGCTCGCGCGGGCCGGCCACGATGGCCTGCTTGCCGTCCAGACGGATGTTGGCGCCCATGCGGGCCAGTTCCTGGGCGTGCATGAAGCGGTTCTCGAAGATGGTCTCCACCACGATGGCGATGCCTTCGGCCTGCGTCATCAGCGCCATGTACTGCGCCTGCAGGTCGGTGGCGAATCCGGGATATTCCTCGGTGGTCATGTCCACGGAGCGCAGCCGCCCGGACGCGCGCACGCGCAAGCTGGCGGCGTCCGGCTGTGTCACGTCCGCCCGCGCCTGTTGCAGCTTGGACACGAGAGCCTCCAGATGCTCCGGGGCGCAGCCGGTCACCGTAACATCGCCGCCGGTGATGGCGCCGGCGATCAGGAATGTGCCGGCTTCGATGCGGTCGGGGATGATGGTGTGCTCCGCGCCGTGCAGCCGCTCGACGCCCTGAATGCGAATTAAGGACGTGCCCGCGCCTTCGATCTGCGCGCCCATCTGAATTAACAGGCCGGCCAGGTCGGACACTTCCGGCTCGCGGGCGGCGTTGCGGAGCACGGTTTCACCTTTGGCGAGCACGGCCGCCATCATCAGGTCTTCGGTGCCGGTGACGGTGATCCGGTCGAAATGGACGGCGGCGCCGCGCAGGCCGTCGGGCGCCACGGCTTCGATGTAGCCGTGCGTTTGATTGATGCGCGCGCCCAGTTGTTCCAGTCCGAAAATGTGCAGATTGATGGGCCGCGCGCCAATAGCGCAGCCGCCCGGCAGCGATACGCGCGCCCGGCCGCAGCGGGCCACCAGCGGTCCCAATACCAGGCTCGACGCACGCATGGTCTTCACCAGCTCGTAGGGCGCCTCGGGGCTCGAAATCTGCGGCGTCGCGAGGCGCACCGTGTCGCCATCGATATCCACCTGCGCGCCGATATCCACCAGCAGGCGCTGCATGGTGCGGATGTCGCGCACGCGCGGAATCCGGTGCAGCGTTACCGCTTCTTCGGTGAGCAGCGCCGCGGCCAACGCCGGCAGCGCCGAATTCTTCGATCCATTAGTGGGGATCTCCCCGTTGAGGGCCGTTCCGCCCGTGACTACGAACTTATCCATAAGTCAGCTTTCAGCTATCGGCTTTCAGCTTTCAGCTACCGCCTTCGACACCCTTCCACCCGCCGCGGCCAGACGCCGTTCGGCTTCCTCGCGCCCGATACCCGCTTTGGCCATCACAATGGCCGTACGCACGCACGCTCCCGATTGCGCCAGCAACTCGCCCGCCTGCTCGTACGAAACCCCTGCCGCCTGCGCGATGATGCGCCGCGCGCGGTCCACCAGCTTGCGATTCTTGGGCTGCACATTCACCATCAGGTTGCCGTAAACGAAGCCCAATCGCACGCACGCCCCGGTAGAGAGCATGTTCAATACCAGTTTCTGCGCCGTGCCGGCCTTCATCCTGGTGGATCCGGCGACCACTTCCGGCCCCACCAGCGGCGTGATGGCGATGTCCACGGCGCGCGCCAGTTCGGAATCGGGCGTGCAACTGATTCCCACCGTCACCGCGCCCATCCGGCGAGCCTCCGCCGCGGCGCCGAGCACGTAGGGCGTCCGTCCGCTGGCGGCGATCCCCACCAGCACGTCGCCGGCGGTGAAGCCGCGAGCCAGCAGGTCGCGGACCCCGATGGCCGGGTCGTCTTCGGTGGTTTCGGTGGCGCTGCTGAGCGCGGCGTCTCCTCCGGCGATGATGCCTTGCACCATTGTCGGGGGCGCGCTGAAAGTGGGAGGAATCTCGGAGGCGTCCAGCACGCCCAGACGTCCACTGGTGCCGGCGCCGATGTAGAACAAGCGTCCGCCGCGTTCGAATGCCGCTACGATGGCGTCCACGGCGCGCGCGATGGCGGGAATTTCGCGCTCCACTGCGAGGGCCACTTTGCGATCCTCGGCGTTGATGATGCGCAGCGCTTCTTCCGTGGGAAGCGCATCGAGGGATGCGGACACGGGATTGGGTTGTTCGGTGAGGAGGTTTTCGAGCACGTGTTCTATTGTCAGGCTAACACCCTGTAGGGGGTTCAGCCGTTTTGGATTTGAGGGGGTACGCGACAGGCGCGGCAGTTCGCCAGCGGTGTCACGGCGCCGTTCGTCGCTGCGGCTCGGTGTCGGACGTTCGGCAGGGCACAGGCGTCTGCGCGGGTAGGTGGGGCAGGCGGTGCTCGCCTGCCCCACCTCGGGATCTCTCGCCATTGTCCCAGGCCACCCGGCGGGTGCTTAAACAGTTTCGGGATTTTGGTTAGGAACCGCTTGCTGGCGCGCGCGGCACAGAATGGCGTCTCAATGTTTGTAAGTGCTTACAGAGCCGCGACCGCGAGGGAGCGGTCGTTCAGAGACGTGCCTCCCGAAACCGTTTAAGCACCCCACCCGGCAGCTATCGCCTTCCCCGCCCGCCACCACGTTATATTCAAAAGAGTGCGCTATCTTCTCACCGGCCGCCAGCCTGAAACCAGAGCCATCCTTCTGGTGGAGAGCGGTTCGCGCGGCATTGTAGAACGCATGCTGCCCCCGCTGCGGAAATCCTGGGGCGCCGGTGTGCCCATCCATCTGGTGAGCTGCTTCGCCACCCTTCCCCAAGGCTTCCCGCCGGAGACGCGGCTCTATCGCGTGGCCGATTATCGCGGAGCCGAAGGGCGCGGCAAGCTCTATCGCGAGCTGGCGGCGAACCGATATTCCCACGTGGGTATCGTCTGCTCGGCCGAGCCGCTCATGACCAAGTGGAAATGGATGCTGGCGGCGCGCCTCCCGGCCAAGGTGTTTGTCATCAATGAAAACGCCGATTATTTCTGGCTCGACCGCGTCCACTTCTCGAACATCCGGGCCTTTGTGCTGTTGCGCACCGGTCTGGCCGGAAGCGGCGCGGTGCGCATTCTGGCGCGCCTGGTTTCCTTTCCGTTTACCTTTCTGTACCTGTTACTCTATGCAACAACGGTTCATGCCCGACGAGCTCTACGCAAAGGTTGAAACATGAAATGCATTCAAGTAAAAGTCCCCGGCGGCCCTGAGAATATGGAATTGGTGGACGCGCCGGCGCCCACCCCGGGCCCCAAACAGGCCCTGGTGAAGATCGCCGCGAGCGGCGTGAATTTCATCGACGTTTATTTCCGCACCGGCCTATACAAAGCCGATCTGCCGATCACGCTGGGCAGCGAGGCCGCGGGCACGGTGGAAGCGGTCGGTCCCGATGTGACCGAAGTGGCGCCCGGCGACCGCGTGGCTTATGCCATGGCGCGCGGCTCCTATGCGGAGTACGCCGTGGCGCCCGCGTGGCAGTTGGTCAAGATCCCCGGCCATGTGGAGTTCACGCTCGCGGCTGCAGCCATGCTGCAGGGCATGACGGCCCACTACCTGACTCACTCCACCTACCCGCTGAAGAGCGGCGACACGTGCCTGGTGCACGCGGCGGCCGGCGGGACCGGCGGGCTGATCGTGCAGATGGCCAAGATGCTGGGCGCGCGCGTGTTGGGCACGGTCTCTACCGCGGAGAAGGCGCAAATTGCGCGCGCCCACGGCGCCGATGAAATCATCCTTTATACCCAGGCGGACTTTGAGGCCGAAGCGCGGCGGCTCACCGGTGGCCGCGGCGTCGATGTAGTCTACGATTCAGTAGGCCGCACCACGTTCGACAAGAGCCTCGGTTCCTTGCGGCCGCGCGGAACGCTGGCGCTGTTCGGCCAATCGAGCGGTCCCGTGCCGCCTTTCGACCCCACCATTCTCAACGCTAAGGGATCGCTTTACCTCACCCGTCCCAGCCTGGGCCACTACGTGGCGACACGCGACGAACTGCTGTGGCGCGCCGGCGACGTGCTCCAGTGGATCGACGCCGGTAAGCTCAAGGTGCGCATCGACAGCACCTACCCGTTGGCCGATGCCGCCGCGGCGCACCGCGCCCTCGAAGGCCGCCACACCACCGGCAAACTGCTGCTCAGCGTGGCGTAGAGCCGCATGACTCTGCAGGCCAAGCTGACGCTGGGCACGGTGCTGTTGGCCACCGTGATTGTGGCGGCCATCTCGGCGGTCTACCTGGGAAACATCATGGACCTGCAGTTCGAGTCCGCGCTGCGGCAGGCCGACCGTGCCGGCGGCATCGTGGTCGGCGATGTCAGGGAAGTTCTCAACAGCCATCCGGAATTGGAACCTCGGGAAGCTCTGACCGGCAGCCGGTTGCCGGAACAGCTCCAAACGGAATTCACCTCGTTCGATGAGATCTACGAAGTGGCCGTGGTGGACGAACACGACGAAATCCTGACCGACAGTATCGCCGAGCGCCGCGGGGAAAATGGCCCTCACTGGGGGCCGTTCAAACCGCTGGTCCGCCAGGCGGGCTGGTACCGGAAGCTGCAGGTGCTCACCTCACCGAACGCCAGCTATTACCAGGTGGAACGGCAAATGGGACCGCCGCCAATCTTCGTGCGCGTGGTGGTGGCCCCGGCGTTTATCCGCGAATCCATGAAACCGGCCCTGGACCGAAGTTCGCGCATCGCCTTGCTCAGCGTGGTGGGCGCCATCTGCCTCACGTTCTGCTTCTCCGCGTTTGCATTTCGCCCGTTGGGCCGCCTGCGCCGTCAACTCGATCTGCTGGCCAGCGGAGAATATGAGCCCGTGCCGATCGACCGCAAACCCTCCAAAGACGAGGTTTCCATCATGGCCTCCAAAGTGAGCCTGCTGGGAGAACGGTTGCGGGGAGCGCAGTACGAAGTGTCCGACCTGCGCGGCAATATCGACCGCCTGCTGCAGGATCTCGAAGATGCCGTACTGATTTTCAACCGCGAGAACCGCTTGGTCTTCGCCTCGGGATCGGTAAGCCGCTTTCTGGGCAGGGAACGCGAGGGCCTCTCCGGCGAATCGATCGCCGATATTTTCCCGCCCTCCACGAATCTGGGATTCCTGATCGCGCAGGCCTCCGATACCGGTCTGCGGATCCGCCACCGTCCGATTCCGCTGGAGTCGGTGGCGGAAGGCGCGAAACCGGGCGCCGCCGTGCTCCTCTCGGTGGACGTATTGCAGGCCCAATCGGGCAGCCGTACGGGACTGCTGGTGCGCCTGCGCGACCCGGAGGCGCAGCGGCAGATCGGCCGCCAATTACAGACTGCCGACCGGCTGGCGGCCATCAGCCGCATTTCCGGCGGCGTGGCGCACGAAGTGAAAAACCCGCTCAATGCGATCCTGCTGCACGTGGAGGTGGCGCGCACCCGCCTGGCCCGGGGCGAGGCCGACGTCACGCCGCAAATGGAAGTGATCTCGCGCGAAATCCTGCGGCTGGACCGCGTGGTGAAAACGTTTCTCGATTTCACGCGGCCGGTGGAGCTGAACTACTGCGTGGTTCCGCTGCGTGAAGTGGTCGGCGAGATCGTGGACCTGGCCCGCCCCCAGGCCGAGGCGGAAAACATCCGCATGGTAGTGGAGCACGGTCCCGACGGCGTGGAGGTGCGGGTGGACCGGGACATGTTCAAACAGGCCGTGCTCAACGTGGTGGTGAACGCCATCGAGTCCATGAAGGGCGGAGGCGAATTGCGCCTGGAATGCGCCAGCGCCTCCGACACCGTGGAACTTCGCGTCTCCGACACCGGCGCCGGAATTCCGCCGGAATTGCGCGAGAAGATCTTCCGCTTGTACTTCACCACCAAGCAGGGCGGCAGCGGCATCGGGCTGGCGATGACGTTCCGGATCGTACAATTACACGATGGTACAATCGACTTCAGCAGCGAACCCGGAAAAGGCGCCACCTTTGTGATCCGCCTGCCGATTGCCGTGTGAGCGAGACCCCCAGAATGAGACGTGCGAAAGTGGCTCTCGTTGCCGCCCTTGCCATTCCGCTGGCCGGCTGCGTGTGGAGCGGCAAGCCCAAAACCGTGGCCACTGTTCCCGCGCCGCCCATGCCGGCCGCACCGGCGCCGCCTCGGGAGCCTCTCTCGATTCCTCAAACGCACGTGATTCTTCCCGCGCCGCAGCCGGTGAATCCCGAAGCGCTGGTCACGGTGCCACCGGCGGAACCAGCTCCGCCGGTACAGGTGAGACCGGCAGCGCCGCCGCCCTCGAGGCCCGCCCACGCCCAGACTCAGCCGCCCAAGCCTGTGGACCCGCCCCCGCCCGAGCCTTCACGCCCTCCCATTCAGGAGATTCTGCCGGCCGACGAAGAGAAGCAGTTTCAGGTTCACGCGGAGCAGCGCCAGGCGGCCGCGCGGGCTTTGCTGGCGGTGGCGGCGAAAGGGCGCGGCCATCTGACCGCCAAGGAAAAGAAGGCGATGGCGGACATCGACCAGTTTCTGAAGCAATCCGAGCAGGCCGAAGCGAGCAAGGACATGCGCTCGGCGGACCAGCTTGCGGATCGCGCGTACATTCTCGCCAAGGAGCTGCAGAGTGGAAAATAACGAGTTCGAGCAGCGGAGGCAGACCGTCGCCTCCGGGCTTGCGGAGCACAAACTGGACGGACTGCTGGTTTCCTGGGGGCCGAACCTGCGCTACCTTTCCGGCTTCACGGGAAGCAACGCACTGCTGCTGCTGACGGCGGGAAAAGCGATCCTTTTCACCGACCCGCGCTATACCATTCAGGCGGGACAGGAATCCACCTGCCAGGTGCGGATCGCCAAAGGGCCGCTGGCAGTCGACATGGTTGCGGCCATCGCCAGGTTGGGCTTGAAGCACGTGGGCTACGAACCCGCGCTGATGAGTTGCGACGCGTACCAATCGCTCGAAGCCAAGCTGCCGGCGGGGGCCAGGCTGGTGGCTGTGAGGGGCTGGATCGAGGAGTTGCGGATGGTGAAATCTCCCACTGAGAGGGAGCGCATCCGGCGGTCGGTAGAGACCAACTCCAAGGCTTTCGAGCAAGCCGTGGCGCGCGTGCGTCCGGGCATGAAGGAGCAGGATCTGGCGGCCGACCTGGAATATCGGATGCGCCGTCTGGGCGCCGAGAAGCCGTCGTTCGAGACTATCGTAGCGGGCGGCGTTCGTTCGGCGCTGCCGCATGCGCAACCCACCGCGGCGCGCTTCCGGACGGGCGAACTGATTGTGGTGGACATGGGAGCGCTTCAGGAAGGCTACTGCAGCGACATGACGCGGATGTTGTTCCTCGGCGCCCCGACCGCGAAAGTCAAGCGAACCTACAAGGCGGTACTGGAGGCTCAACTGGCGGGCATCGACGCGGTCCGCGCCGGCGCCCGCACGGCGGCGGTGGACGCTGCCGCACGCAAGGTGCTCCGGAGCTACGGGCTGGACAAGGCTTTCATCCACTCAACGGGCCACGGGCTGGGCCTGGAAATCCACGAGCCGCCGCGTCTCGGAAAGCGCGACAAGGGCCGGTTGAAGGCAGGCATGGCCATCACCATCGAGCCGGGAGTGTATTTGGAAGGGTTTGGCGGCATCCGCATCGAAGATACCGTATTGGTGACGGAGAAGGGCTGCGAGATCCTGACGCCGACTAATAAAGAGTTACGCGTGCTTTAGAGCACCTATTGTGAGCCCGGCCACCCGGATCGGTCAAGTTCCCAGTGATTCCAGTGATTCAGGGTGCTTAAACAGTTTCGGGATTTTGGTTAAGAACCGCTTGCTGGCGCGCGCGGCTCAGAATGGCGTCTCAATGTTTGTAAGTGTTTACAGAGCCGCGACCGCGAGGGAGCGGTCGTTCA
>Ga0182013_10007950_pt1 | contig 11530 bp, 9 predicted proteins | sample 612S2MmetaG_FD_120487 | JGI IMG/M metagenome (GOLD analysis project Ga0182013, IMG submission 120487) | Permafrost microbial communities from Stordalen Mire, Sweden - 612S2M metaG | ecosystem: Environmental > Terrestrial > Soil > Wetlands > Permafrost | place: Sweden: Stordalen | collected...
CCGCCCCTGGGATCACCGCTCCTGAGATCAATGCCCCCGCGGCATTCCAGTGCGTGCTCAAACATCAGCATAGCGGCGTGGCCGAACCGGCTGCGGTCTGCCATAGCTGCTATAGCAACGTCCGGCAAAAAGCCGATCTGATGGAAGCCGCGCTGCACATGGACCCGAAAGATGGGGCGAAAATTGTGTATGAGGCGGTTTGGGCGGATACATCCGATCCCACCGTTACCTACTTGAACGCCGCCAAGGCGATCCTGTCGGAGCTGCAACAACGCGCCGGCATCCGCCCTCTGCTCGGCAAGAATCAGCCCCTGGCACACTGAGCCAGCTCAAGAATCCTTATGACCACGGTGTATATTGCAGACGGGAATTGCAACTTTCCCGCTCGTTCTGCATCTTATTTTCCGGAGACACGCTATGACGGAAAAACTCACCGACCGGATCGCCGAGGGAAAGATTGCCGACGGAAAAATCGCCAAGACCGATGCTGAGTGGAAGCAGCAACTCACACCGGAACAATACCAGGTGGCCCGTGCCTGCGGCACCGAACCCGCTTTTACCGGCAAGTATTGGAACAAGCACGACGACGGGACCTACCGCTGCGTGTGCTGCGGGACGCTGCTGTTTGGCTCGGACACGAAGTTTGATTCGGGAACGGGATGGCCCAGCTTCTTTGCGGCCGCCGACCGCAAGAACATCGCGGAGCACACCGACTCCAGTTATGGCATGACGCGCACCGAGGCTCGCTGCGCCAAGTGCGATGCGCACCTGGGCCATGTGTTTCCCGATGGACCCGGACCTACCGGACTACGCTACTGCATGAACTCGGCGTCGCTCGACTTTAAGCCGAAGAAGTAAAGCGCCAAAATAGAAAACGATGGAGCGCCAGGCGCAATCCCCCGGCCCGGACCGGTGAATCGCCGGTCCCTCCATCGTCGTTCCTGAATTCCGACTTCGAATTCAAACCTCGTTGGATTGTGCGGTGCCCGCAGCCGCAGCCGCAGCCTTGGGCGCTTCGTGCTTGCTCGGGGCCTGGGCCTGGTTTTTCTGGTCTTTCTTTTCGGGGTTGCGCACTTCGACGCCGCCCTTCAGGATCGCGCCCTCTTCGATGCTGATGCGGTGCGTGATCACGTCGCCGGCGAGTACGCCTTCGCTGCGCACGTCCAGTCGATCGGCGCACTCGACGTTGCCCTGCACCTTGCCCATGATGACGACTTCATTGGCCGTGATGTTGGCCGCGACGACTCCGTTGCGGCCGACCGTGACGCGATTGTCGGGAAAATTGATCGTGCCTTCGACGCGTCCGTCAATGAACAGCGATTCCGAGCCCGACACGTCGCCCTTGATGACCAGCGAGCGCCCGATCGTGGCTTGTTCCACCGGCGAGTTGGCCGGCTTGACGGGCGTGTAAGCATTCGTGGGGGCGGTGTTTGGAGAGTACTTCTGTTCCGGAGACTGCAACATGAATGACCTCACTTGATTTCCGCAACCGCAGCGGGAGTTGGCGTCGCGGCGACGGTCGATAAACTTGAAGCGCAAACCGAGGATGTCACGGAAGGACGTATTACGACAGATTACCGAAGTGTGCTGTGCGTCCGCGTAGGCGCTTGGCTTTGACCCATTCGGCTTCGCCGCGCGTTCTCAGGAAGGAATTTCCCAGCCTTCATCCTTCATCTTCCGATTCGTCCAATGTTGCAGTTGCACGAAGACCGCAGGGTCGATCACGACAAAGCGCAGGCCGGCTCTTCCTCCTGCTTCGGTCCATGCCACGCGGCCTTTCGCCTGAACCACGGTTTCACTCTCGGGCAACAGAAAGCTGACGTCGACCAACCCGGCAAAACCAGCCGCATCGCTTACCGCGTCGAGCCCCATGCCTCCGGTGCTCAGGTTGACCGCCTGCGCCTGGATTTCCTTGCCCTGCGAATTCTTCAGGGTCACGGACAGATTGACTTTGGCGCGAAAAAACTTCTGCTGATCTTCGCTGATGACGCCCAGTTTGGCCAAACCTTCGCTGCCACGGGTATCGATCTCATATTCCCGCAGCTTGCGGCTGAGCGTGCGGCGAGAGATTCCCAGCTGCTCGGCGGCATGAGCCCTGTGTCCACCGGTCTGCTCCAGGGCGCGGATGATCATCTGCTCTTCCATGTTGTCGAGGTTGCCGAGCGGCACGGCGCCGCTGGCGCGGACTGCGGCCCTCGATTCGCCATGCAGTTCGGCATGGAGTGCGGCCAGGACTTCAGCCCCCGTGATCTGGCGGTTGTCGTTGGCCATGGCCAGCCTTGCCACCAGGTTCCGGAGTTCGCGAATGTTTCCCGGCCAGGAATGGCCGCGCAGAGCTGTCAACGCGTCCGCTGCGAAAACCTTATCTCCCGCTTTCAGCGAGAGGAAGTGGCGTGCCAGCGCGGCAATGTCCTCGGGACGCTCGCGCAACGGGGGAACCCGCAATTGGAATTGGCCGAGGCGGTGGAAAAGATCCTTGCGGAATCGCCCCTCTTTCACGGCCAGCTCAAGATCCTGATTGGTGGCCGCGACCACGCGCACGTCGACGGTGATTTTCCGATTTCCACCCAGGCGGTAATACGGCTGGCCATCCAGCACGCGGAGCAGTTTCACCTGGATTTGCGGTTGCAGCTCGCCGATTTCGTCGAGAAAAATCGTGCTCTTATCGGCCAGCTCAAACAAGCCGGGCTTTGAGGAGTCGGCGCCACTGAAGGCTCCCTTCTCGTAGCCGAACAGTTCGCTTTCCACCAGGTGCTCGGGCAGGGCGGCGCAGTTGATGTCCACCAACGCATGTTTGTGGCGATACGAAGATTCGTGGATGGTGCGCGCAACCAACTCTTTGCCGGTGCCGGTTTCGCCCGTCACCAGCACAGTCTCGGTGTGCCCGGCGACGCGGTCGACCATGCCCATGAACTTGTGCATGATCGGGCTGGCAATCAGAAACTGTGTGCCGTCGATCTGACGCCGCGCCAGCGGTACCGCGACGGTGGCAGCCGGGGCATCAACCGGCGGAGCAACCTCGGCGAGTTGCTTGTCGGCGATGTCGATCGAAAATCCGAGAATGCCCGCGGGTACTGCATTCGCATCGCGGAGCAGTGTCAAACACAGATGAGCTTCGACATCCTGGCCGGACTTCGTGCGGCAGCGGAGTTCGCCTTCAAACCGGCCCGCTTCCCGAACCTGGGCCAACGCGCGGGTGGCCTGCTGCTCGACACCGTAGAATTCGGCGATATTTTGCCCGATCAGATCCTTGGGCACAAAGCCGTAGCGATCGACACCCTGGTTGCAACTGGTGATGATGCCCTGAAGGTCGGTGGTGAAGACCGCGTCCCGTAACTGGTCGAGAATGCCGGGCGGCAAAACGAATTCAAGACTGGCCTCACCCATCGGGTTACAGCTGTGGCCAGTTCGGCCCCGGGTTGCGATTTTCGGCGCTCTTTCCGTTGGCGGAGTTTTGACTGAAATTGGCATGTCTATGTCGTTGGCAAACGGGGAAACGTAACCCCCGCGCTGCGACCTTTGAAGCGCTCGACATCAGGCAGGTGCAGACGGACGCCCCTATGCATGATGCTGCCACAATGGCGATCGTTTGTTGGGTGGTTCCACAGCGACCGACACACCGAAGTAACTATCGTCCCTTCCTGCGTCAGAGTTGTGCCGAATGGGGGTTTTTCCATCACACCCAAGCTGCCGGCAGCGGCGCCTTGATCGTTACTTCGGTTAGGTGTGGGATTCCTCGACAGTAAACTACGATCCGATACAAGGGGAAAACCAGATTTGCAGTGCGTTGGCACCGGATGTCGATCCCCCAAGTTGGGCAGGTTGGGTCGCTTTCGAGGACAAACTGGAATGCGCCGGGAGCGCGCTGGAATAGGCAGGCATCGCTGCCGCCGAACCCATGCGGCGACAGCGGTACCGAGAAGCGGCCTTGAGGACGTGCAGGCGCACGCGGTGTAAATGGAAATTGCAGGTCGGCCTATGTCAATTCGGGCAAGACTGTTTATCGAAGCCACTGCGGCGCTCGGACTGTCGGCGCTAGTCTATGCCCTATGGCACTGGCAGAGTGTCGACCTGACGCGATTTGCCTGCTACCTGCTGGTCGCCGTGCTCGCCTCCAATCTCAAATTTCAGCTGCCCGGGTTCGACGGCACCATGTCGGTGAACTTCCTGCTCATTTTGCTGAGCGTGCTCGAGCTGAATCTTCCCGAAACGTTGGTGATTGGCTGTAGCGCGACGCTGGTGCAATGCCTGGCGGGATCGCGCCAGAAGATCGCTCCCATCAAGATCGCGTTCAACGTCTTCGGCATGATGGCGAACGCCATCGTTTTGTCGTACTTCGCCTATCACGATTTGCAGCGGATGCTCGGCGCGGGCACACTGCCGCTGCTGATCGTGACCTCCTTGATTTTCTTCGTGGCCAACACGGTCCCGGTGGCGGTCATCATTTCGCTGACCGAAGGCAAACCGGCGTACAAGGTCTGGGCCGAATGCCACTTCTGGTCCTTCCCCTTTTATATGGTGGGCGCTGCGGTGGTGTTTGCGGTGGGTTTCCTCAGCAAACAGGTGGGATGGCAGACTTCGCTTCTGGTTCTGCCGCTGATCTACTGGGTCTATCGCTCGTATCATCTCTATCTCGCCAAGTTGGCGACGGAAAAGCAGCAGGTCGAGATTGAAAAACGGCACGCCGAAGAGGTTGCCGCCCTCCACTTGCGCACCATCGAGAGCCTGGCGCTGGCCATCGAAGCCAAGGACCACACCTCGCACCAGCACCTACAGCGGGTGCGCGTATTCGCGGTCGAGGTGGCGAAAGAACTGGGCTTCGCCGAGAGCGAAATCGAAGCCTTGCGCGCCGCGGCGCTGCTCCACGACATTGGGAAGCTGGCCATTCCCGAACACATCATCAATAAGCCCGGACGCCTGACCCCGGAAGAATTCGAAAAGATGAAGATCCACACCCTGGTGGGGGCCGAGATCCTGCAGCGCGTCGCGTTTCCCTATCCGGTCGCGCCCATCGTCCGCTCGCACCACGAGCGCTGGGACGGAACGGGCTATCCCGACGGGCTGAAAGGCGAAGAGATTCCGCCGGGCGCGCGCGTCCTGGCCGCCGTCGATTGCCTGGACGCACTGGCCTCGCATCGCCAGTACCGCAATGCCATGTCGCTCGATGCCGCCATGCAGAACGTTGCCTCGATGTCGGGCTCCGCCTTCGAGCCCAGAATTGTCGAGGTCCTTCAACGCCGGTATCGCGCAATGGACATCCTGGTGCAATCGGATTCCCAGTTCGATGCGCCGGCCGCGGGGGCTGCGATGCCATCGGCCGACATCCGCATTGCGCCCAGCGCAGAGCCGGCGAGCGGACTCGAACATTCCGCGCCGCTTCCCGGCGCGCCGAACGAAGCGGATTTTCTCTCCTCCATTGCCTCGGCTCGTCAGGAAGCGCAGATCATGTTCGAGATCAGCCAGGATCTCGGCAACTCTCTCAGCCTGGGCGAAACTCTTTCGGTGCTCTCCGTCCGCCTGCGCAAGATGATTCCTTACGATTCGATGGCGGTATTTCTGTTAAAGAGCGGCAAACTGGTGCCCGAACTGGTGAGCGGCGACAACTTCCGGCTGCTCTCGTCGCTGACGATTGGCCTGGGAGAAGGTCTGTGCGGCTGGGTCGCGGAAAAACGCAAGCCAATCCTCAATGGCAATCCCGAAGCCGAAGCCGGATATGTGGGCGATCCCTCGCGATTCACCACCCTGCGCTCGACGCTCGCGGTGCCACTCGAAGGACTGAATGGCGTGGTCGGGGTGCTGGCCATGTACCGTACCGATCGCGACGCCTTTTCGCCCGATCATCTCCGCATTCTGCTCGCGGTCAGCTCGAAGATCGCGCTCTCGGTGGAAAATGCCCTCAAATATCAGCAGGCCGAGGACTCGGCGACCACCGACTACCTGACCGGTCTGCCCAATGCCCGCTCATTGTTCGTCCATCTTTCGCGCGAACTGGCGCGCTGCCGCCGGACCGGAACCTCGCTTGCCGTGATGGTGTGCGACCTCGACAACTTCAAGCAGATTAACGATCTCTATGGCCACCTCGAAGGCGACAACCTGCTGAAGGATTTCGGCGCGCGACTGCGGGAAGTCAACCGCGGCTACGATTATGTCGCCCGCATGGGCGGCGATGAATTCGTGATCGTCGCTCCCGGACTCAGCCCGGAAGCTGCGAGCGAGAAGGCCAGCCGGCTGCATCTGCTGGCGATTGAAGCGGGCCGGAAGATCGCTGGACGCGATCTGGTGGGCATGAGCGTGGGCGCCGCCTTTTGCCCGCAGGATGGTTTTGAGGTCGAGCCCTTGCTGGCCGAGGCGGATCGGCGCATGTACTCCGTGAAAGAAGCGCACCACTCCGAACCCAACGGCGACCCGAACTCTTCGAAGCCGCGCGCGCGCGCCACAACGGTGAATTAGGACGCTGTGATGCTCATATCGAAAACGGCACCGCGGAAAACGCTGTTCTGGAAAATCGCCCGGCACCTGGCCGCGATCGTCGCGATCGTCCTGCTCGGCGGCCTGCTTTCGGCCACGCTGGTGCGCCTCGCTCCCGGTTTCGATTCCGACGAGCGGGAACTCGATCCCGGCCTCAGCGCCGAAAGCGTTCGCGCCTTGCGCCAATCGCGGGCGGGCGAACACAACATTCTCCGCTACTACTCCGGGTATCTTCGCGCCGCCTGGCACGGCGATCTCGGCACTTCTCATGCCCTCGGCCAACCCGTGCAAAGCCTTTTGCGCGAGCGCTGGCCGGTCACTTTGCGCGTGGCCGGCGTTGGCCTGTTGCTGGCGTGGCTGCTGGCATTGCTGCTGGCCTTCACCGCCTGCCTGTGGCGTGTTCCGGTATACGAGATGATGGGGATCACCCTGAGCGGCGCCTTTCTCTGCATTCCGGCGGCGGTCCTGGCTTTGCTCTCGGTGATTCTCAACGCTCCCGGATATCTTGCCATCGCGCTGATCGTGTTTCCCAAGATCTACCGCTATTCGCGGAGCCTGCTGGCCAAAGCCTACGAATTGCCGCACATCACCGCCGCCCGCGCCCGCGGACTGGGCGAAATGCGCGTCCTGGCCCGGCACGTGCTGCCCGTCGCCGGACCGCAGATGATTGCGCTTGCCGGGGTCACCGTCAGCATCGCTCTCGGCGCCAGCATTCCGATTGAAGCCTTGTGCGGACTGCCGGGCATCGGTCAACTGGCCTGGCAGGCGGCGCTTTCCAGAGACCTTCCCTTGCTGGTAAATCTCACCGTGCTGGTTACGCTCGTAACCTTGCTGGCGAACTCGGGGGCCGATGTAATGAATTACGTGTTGCAACCCCGCGACGTTTAGCCGGAGCCTCAACCCTACATGAACCTAGCCCGCAAGCTGGCGTGTGTCGTGGTCGTATTCGTGTGCGCGGTGTCGCTCGCCGCCAATTGGCTGGCGCCGGTTGGATACGCCAAACAGTTTCGCGAAGCTCCCGGCGCGCCGCCCTCGCATGAGCATTGGCTCGGCACCGATGAAGTGGGCCGCGATCGCTTCGCGCGCGTGCTCTACGGCACGCGCATCTCGCTGCTGCTCGCTCCCGCTGCCGCTCTGGTCTCTACGCTATTGGCCGCGCTGGTGGGCGGGCTTGCGGGATACTTAGGCGGAATCTGGTTGCGTCTCGCCCGAGGGTTCACCGACCTGTTTCTTTCTCTGCCCTGGCTTTTTCTGTTGATTACGGTCCGCGCGGTCTTGCCGCTCAATGTTTCTCCGCTGACCTCGGTTCTGATTACGTTTCTCATTCTCGGACTGCTGGGCTGGGCCGCTGCGGCGCGCGTGCTTTCGACCAGTGCCGATGCCTTGCGCAACTCCGATTTTGTCTTGCAGGCTCGCGCTTCGGGATTGCACGGCCCGCGGCTTTTTCTGATTCATGTTTTGCCTAACCTGAAGCCGGTTCTCTACGCGCAGTTTTGGATTTCGATTCCGGTCTTCATCCTGAGCGAGGCCAATCTTGGCATCCTCGGTTTGGGCGTCGCCGAACCGCTGCCTTCCTGGGGAAGCCTGCTGCGCGAACTGGAAGGGTTGATGTCGTTTCGCGAAGAACCGTGGCGACTGGTGCCGTTGGTGCTGCTGATTGTTGTGATGACGTCGTTTCAGATGCTCTTGTCGAAAGAGGAAGTGACCGCATGAATATGAACAAATCCGTCCGCCGCGCATTTTTGCAATTGCTGGTCTGTTTCTTTCTGCTCGCCGCCTTCGCCTTCGCGCAAAACGGCGGTGAACTGCGGTTCTGCCTGCGCTCGGAGCCGAAGACTTTCGACCCGGCGCTGGTCGATGACGATGCTTCCGTGGCCATTCGCTATCTGACCGGCGGCGTGCTGGTTCGCGCCAACCGCAAGACGCAGGACCTCGAACCCGAACTGGCGGAATCGTGGAGCGTGTCGAAAGACAGCAAGCAGATCACATTCAAGCTGCGGCATGGGATTTTATTTTCGGACGGCAGCCCGTTCTCGGCCGAAGACGTCGCCTTCACCATGCAGCGGCTCATGGACCCCGCGCTGCACTCTTCAACCGGAGACGCGTTCCGCTCTGGAAGCGGCACGGTCAGCACCAAGATCATCGCCCCCGACCAGATCGCGATCACGTTTCCCGCGCCGCTGGCCGGACTCGAACACCTTTTCGATCAGGTGGCGATCATGTCCGCGCACTCTCCCAAGAAAGAGGGGGCGGTGCTCGGGCCGTTCATGGTGGCGGAATACAAGGCGGGGTCGAGCGTGCTGCTCAAGCGCAACCCCAACTACTGGAAGAAAGACGCTGCGGGACGCCGCTTGCCGTACCTCGATTCTGTGCGGCTCGACATTCAGCCAAATCGCGACGTCGAAATGCTGCGCTTCAAACGCGGCGAACTCGACCTGATCAACTCTGTCGACAGCGATTACTTCGACCGCCTGGCCGCCAGTTCACCGCAACTGGTGCACGATGCCGGCGCTTCGCTCGATTACGAATTCCTGTGGTTCAACCAGGTGGCCAGCGCTCCCATTCCGGAGTATAAGCGCGCGTGGTTCCGGTCAGTCAATTTCCGGCGCGCGATTTCGCAAGCCGTCAACCGCGACGATCTGAGCCGCATCGTTTTCAACGGGCACGCCCAGCCTGCCGTCGGCCCGGTTTCGCCCGCGAATAAGTTCTGGTTCAACAGCAAGCTCAAGGCCGAGGCGTATCGCCCCGACGCCGCGTTGAAGCGTCTGCAAGACGACGGCTTTCATTTGCAAAATGGGACGCTGTTCGACAAGGCGGGCAATGCAGTCGAGTTTTCCATTGTCACCAACGCTGGCAGCAAACCGCGAGAACGCATGGCGGTCATGATTCAGGAAGATCTCGGCAAACTCGGGATCAAGGTGAATGTGGTCACGCTCGACTTCCCTTCTCTGATCGAGCGTATTTCGCAGAAATTCAATTACGAAGCCGCGATGCTCGGGTTCCGCAACGTCGAGCTTGATCCCAATAGTCAGATGACTATCTGGCTGAGTTCGGGCGACAATCACGCCTGGAACCCGCAGCAGAAATCTCCAGAAACCGCATGGGAAGCCGAGATTGACCGCCTGATGCGGGCACAAGCCTCCACCGCCGATCCCAAGAAGCGCAAGGAGAGCTTTGACCGAGTGCAGGAAATCGCGGCCGAGCAGGCGCCCTTGATCTACCTGATCAATCAGAATGCGCTGTCCGCTGTCTCCAACGCGGTCGCGGGCGCGAACCCGGTCATTCTGAATCCGCAGACTTTCTGGAACGCCGAGCGGCTTACCGTGAACTCACAAGCGCGAGCGAGTCGATAGACGAGTGACTGACAGAGTTCGTAAGACAGAGCCACTAAGTATGCCGACGCCCGATTCCTCGCCAACCTTGCTCTCCGCGCAGGTCACCGTGCGCTATCCCGGCAAAGCGCCGGTGCTACAGGGGATTTCGCTGGATATCGCTCGCGGCGAAGTCGTCGGTCTGGTCGGCCAAAGCGGATCGGGCAAGAGCACGCTGGCGCTGGCCATCCTCGGATTGCTGGGCCGCCAACGCGCCATTGTGGAGGGCAAGATTGTCTTTCAGGGCACGGATCTGCTCACCCTGCGTGAACGCGAACTGCGCAGCCTCCGCGGACGAGCTTTGAGTCTCGTGCTTCAGAGCCCACTCGCCTCACTCAATCCAGCGCTCGAAATCGGCACCCAACTGCGGGAGGCCTGGCGCGCCCACAGTGAGCGCGCCGCCACATCGGACGACTGCGATCGGGCGATCCAGTCATCCTTGAAAAATGTCAGCCTGCCCTGCGGCGGGAACGACCGGGACTTCCTGCGCAAGCGCGCATCTCAGCTCAGCGTGGGACAGGCGCAACGCGTACTGATCGCCATGGCGATTCTGCACCGGCCCGCGCTGTTAATCGCCGATGAAGCGACCAGCGCGCTCGACGTGATCACGCAATCGGAAATCCTTGAGTTATTCGCGCGCCTGAATCGTGAGACCGGCATGTCGATTCTCTATATCTCGCACGATCTGCCGTCGGTCGCCGGAATCTGCCAGCGCATCGCCATCCTGCACGAAGGCGAGATCGTCGAGTCCGGAACGGTGGAACAGATTTTTACAGCGCCCGCCCACGAGTACACCCGCCGCCTGATGCAAGCGCTGCCGCAGCTTCCCGTCCAGCGGGAAGTGCTTCTGGCCAGGGCGCAGCACGCCGTCACGCTGGACTAACTAAGACCGCTTGGCGCCGGGCTAGTGCTTCACAAAATACAAATCAGCCACGTGATCGGCCAATGCGGGTGCGTCGGCACCGGCGCGATTCGATAGAACGACGATGGTGAGGTGATCGTCGGGATATCGTTGGATGGCGGTGCGAAATCCCACGGTCTCGCCCTCGTGCGCGTAACGGCGATGCCCGCGGTAGGGATTCAGAAACCAGCCAAAGCCATAGAGCGGCGCGACATTGCCGTCGGGGTCGTGCAGAGCAACTCCGTTTACCGCAGTGGCCGGGGTGAATGCAGGGTCCATTTCTTTTGCCGTCAGAAGCTTGGAGCCGGCCAGTGCGGCATCCCATTTGGCCAGGTCTTCGAGTGAGGTATAGACTCCGCCGTCGCCCAAGGGTGGCCGAAGTCGAACTCTGATCGGTCTCACGCCATCCCGCGGCCGCTCTCGTATGGCCGTAGGCGCGATGCGCAACTTCGTTCCTGCCTTTTTCGTAGGCGACTGTGTTCGTCATCCCCAGCGGGATAAAAATTCGCCGGCGCAGAAAATCTCCAAACCGCATCCCTGACCGTTTCTCCACCACCATGGCCAGCACGACATAGCCTGAATTGCTATAGGCCCAGCGGGTGCCGGGGACAAAACTGGTTCTCGTCTCATGCTTCAGCAAGTCAAGCACCCCGGCATCGGCGATCTGCGGGATTTTGTCGTCGGGGATCCCCGCATATTGCTTCGCCATGATGTCTTCATAATCGATCAGGCCCGAGGTGTGATTCAGCAACTGGCGGACGGTGATTGTGTTTCCGTAAGCCGGGAAGTC
>Ga0182013_10007951_pt1 | contig 11530 bp, 11 predicted proteins | sample 612S2MmetaG_FD_120487 | JGI IMG/M metagenome (GOLD analysis project Ga0182013, IMG submission 120487) | Permafrost microbial communities from Stordalen Mire, Sweden - 612S2M metaG | ecosystem: Environmental > Terrestrial > Soil > Wetlands > Permafrost | place: Sweden: Stordalen | collected...
AGGGAGTAAGAAATTATGAAGCCCGGATTAAACAACGCGAACTAAAATTACTTACTTTGCTAGCCAACAAACACCAATTTAAACTGGTTGATTATCAGGCAGTTTAAATACATGTCATTGGCAAGCCCTATGCAATAACTTGTTGATAATGATATTGTTTCGGAAGATAAAAAGGGGGGGGAATAACTTTGTAATTAACATTGACCGCTTATATTTGCTATCGTTACAAAAACAAATTCATGAAGAAAGCCTTACCCATAATTTTTGTTTTATTCAGTCTAGCAGCAGAAGCACAAAGCCATTACGATTCAACGGCTATTGCCGAACACTTCAAAAGAGCAGACCATATTCTTAACATTCTACGCGAATTCAGAATAATGGCATTTGCTACTCCTGAATGGCAGCGTGCTGATACGGCAGGTATCAAAAGTGTACAGGGTGGTAATTTTCCTGCTGCTGCAAACAACCGCTTTATAATCAGGTGGGGCCGTTTCATCCTGGGGTGGGAACATGAAATAGTTACTAAAAAAGGTGATACCATAAAGGTAGGCCAGTTTGCCTTTAACATGGATGCTACAGAAAAAGGGTTTAACGGCATGTATGAGTTTTATGGCAGAATTATGGATCCCTGGACCGGATGGTTTGGTATAAGGGGCGGTATTTTTCTGCGCCCTTTTGGCTTTGAAACCCCTGATGCGGCAAACGTACATGAGTCTCCTGAAGGAAATAGAATAAACCAGAGCCTTTTCCCTAATATATCCGAGCTCGGTGAGGAATTTATAATAGAATCGCCCCGCAGCTTCAAGCCACTTTATTTGCGTGCTGAGGCTGGCGTGGTAAATGGTGATGGAATAGGTATAGCGGGCGAAACCGGTGCATACCAAAGCCGCAAGGATTTTATGAGCCGTATCTGGATTGGCAAGGCCTTTCCATTAAGTGGTGGAACCAAGATTACCATTAACGCAAGCGGTTCTTACTATAATGGTGGGGTTATGCAAACAACCAACAATGTTTATGAGGTTGAGAAGAATGCTCAGGGCACGGAAGTATTTCAAAACATAACCATTGGCACCGCTGATACTGCCTGGAAAAACCACATGTTTGAGTACAAGCGCGTATACTACGGCACACATGCACAACTTAACTTTGATTACGGGGTAAGAGGTGAGTTTACTGCAAGTACCATGTTCAGGGGCGAATTTATTGCAGGCCAGCAGCCGGGCCAATTGGGAAGTTCAACGGTACCTACACCTATTGGTACCGCAGTGCCTGGTGCAGACCTTTATATCAGAGAGTTTAGAGGTGGCGCTGCCTATTTTACCCAAAGTTTTCACTATAAGGCCGGTAAGCAGTTAATGCATACTGATTTAACGTTTAAGTTTGATGTTTACAATCCTAATACCCAGGTAAAGGGCTCTGAGATACTGGCAGTTAATCACTTTTCAACTACCGATTTAACCTATAATACCTTTAGCGGCGGTATTACATTTTGCCCGGTTCAGTATTTTAAACTCGTACTTTGGTACGACCACGTTGTAAACGAAAACACTGGCCTTGCCGACTGGTCATCTGATTACAAAAAGGACGATGTATTTACTATACGGACCCAGTTTTCAATTGATAGCTGGTGGTTTGATAAGAAAACCATCAATCCAAGCCTGATACAGAAATCATACTAGCGGCCCGGCATTTTTAGGCGAAGTGCCAGTTTCAGAGACCAGTCAAGGCCGTAGCCAATTGAGCAAAGGTTTTTAAAATTCTCAGAACTGTACGTCTTCAAACTAAAGTGGACTAAAGGCGTTCAAATATTATTGGGTTTTTAATCACATTATATTCACACAAGATGGATACAAAAAGGCCGGTCGTAAATCGAGCTCCGGCTGGGCGCAAATTAATAGAACTTAATGTTGGCGGGTAACTTGATAAGTAGGTTCGAGAAGCTGCTGGTCTTGGTTAAATTCGGGTTGCCTTGTGGATTTTTTTTTTAAAATTTCATAGGAACAGCTTGAAAAAATCAGTTTGCGCCTTGAACACTGGAAATATCCTGTTCAATTTTATTGAACTCCTTTATGTAGTTTGAGATTATTGCAGTTTTTAATGTGGGGTCTTTACTTGCGAAAGGTATAGATTTCTCAAACTTTGCGATATCCTCTTCTCTATTTTTCAAGAAGCCTCTGGTGTGAGAATTAAATTTTTTTGAAAGTAATTCTTCTTTTTTTCTTTTCAGCCGATTTTTTAAATGCTGAGCTAATTTTTCTAGTTCTTTCATTCGTTGTCAAAATTGCTAAATTTTATTTAGCCGACCAATTTCATTACACATAGAGCCTAACATGAATGGAAGGGTTACGAACCCTTTTCCTGAACCTTCGCCGCTATTTAGTTTTAGCGTTGCCATTTTATTTAGGCTCAATTTACGCTGGCTATCATACTGCCCTCAATTTTTACCTGCTTTTTTGAATTGAATGGGGGCCACCCGACTACTTATCTTGTCGTAAACTTCGCCAAAAGCTTCCTTGCATAAAGGCAATTGTTGACGCAATAGGTCGTATGATGTGTGATCGAACATTTTTCTAAAATCACTATGTGACAAAAGCGTGCGGGCATATAGTGCTTGGTATCCATGGTTAGCCAAAACAAATTCTTCCAGGTTTTTAAGAGCAGCGTTGCCATCAAAATCTTTTACCATTGGAGTGCCGTAAGCACCAATATCTACAAATAGTTCATCGGTTTGTCCATCATTTTTAAAAGGATGTAGAAAGCCCGCGTTTAGCTTATTTGGGTAAATACTCATAGGAGAAAGCCAGAGCGGGTAAATGCAATAGCGGTCATCAAAATACTGTAGCGATTCTTTTAATTTACTTACAGGCATCAGCATATCCTGCACCACGTGATATTTTTCGCGCAGTTGGTGCGTGGTTTCGGTTTCAGAATATTTAAGCAGCGAAATACGCGGCGGCAGTGTCCAACCCAACAAAAAACGGAATATGGGGTTGTTGCCAAACGGAATAATATTGCTCATCTCCCAAAACAAACTACGCGTATGCCGGTGGTAGTAGTGACGGAGTGGAATGTATTCAACACCGTCTTGCGAATGGTCAAGATATTCCTGGCAGTGTCTGTAGAACCAAGGCTTATACCACCGGCCTATGCGGTTTATTTTTCCATCATCCTTTGCAGTATCAGAAAAGTTACCCGTCATCAGGACTGCCTTGTCCGGGCCATATTGCAGGCATTCAACAAAATCGTTGCTTGCGGTATTGCGGCTTTCTTTCTCAAAGGCAATCACGATTTCAGTTAAGCCATCAAGAGGCAGGTATTTTATGCGCACAAATTTTTTAGCGGGTATAATATGTAGCTCTGCCGTTACCAAAATACCCAGTGTGCCGTGACTCCAGGGAACCTGGTAATAAAATTCCGGGTTTTCATCTTTAGAGCAGCGTATCAGTTTGCCTTCGGCAGTCACAATTTCAAATGCTTCACAGATATATTGAAACAGGCCGTATTTGTGGCTTGAGGACTCTATACCGAAGCCCATAATAAGTCCACCCACGGTAAGGTCATCTAATTCAGGTACCACGGGCAGTGTCCATCCAAGGGGTACGAGCGCAGCGGTAATTTGTCCCATGCTGACCAAAGGTTCTACCCGCACTATTTTTCTATCGGTATCTATTTTCAATACATCGCGGAGGTTTACTTCAATATTGCGGCGGCTGGTTTTGTATTGCGGCACAAGTTCACTCATGGTAAGCCAGGCGGAGCGCGAGGTGCATAGTTTCTGCTTAGATCCTTCTCTTTTCCATTGCTCAACCTGGTTGATAATTTGCGCCACTCTTTCATCATGCTTTTCGGGTGCCGGGCAAAGCATGAAGACTAACTTATTTCGAAGTGAAAAATACACGTTATATAAAACCGAAATGGGTAGTAAAACAACTGTGGCAAATAAACCCCGGTGGTTTGTGAGGATATATTCAAAAAGAGAAAATCCGGTATTTGATTTCTTAGCGTTCAACATTCTTTAAAGATAGTAAGTGTTAAAGTAACTCAACTATTATGATGGAATTTTATAGCCGGTAATTCTGGTTCTATCGCATCTGATCCAAAAGTAAAACGAAATAGATTAGTTGAGTAAAATTGTTGAAAAACTAAGCTGCTAATGAACAGAATGAAAGGTAAGTCGAACTCATAGGTGCTTTCAATTGATCCTTTTTTATCATCCTGACTACTTCAATTCCGGATAAGATTCGTCCTGCTGATTCAAAGTTTTTGAAGCCTAACATATTTTGAATTCGTCACTTGATAAACCGGTGAACCTGTTCAACCCCGTTATGGTTCCTTCCCTTTAAAACCATATCGCCTGTGTCCATTCCGGCAACTTTACCAACTAAAGCTATAAAATTGAATCCTTGTGCTTTTAAGCTTGGGGTAGTCCCCAGCATTAAGAAGATTGCGAGGAGAAGGGTTGTTTTTGCTGAAGTTTTCATGGCGGTTGGTTTTACTTTGTGAATCATGGTTCAAAAGTATTTCCAAACATACCCCTACCCTATGGCTGGGTAACGAACAGCGGCTTTGGTGTAATAAACGACAGATTTAAGGTGAAAAGGGAATGCAAGGATGTAGGGGCAAAATCAGCCAGGCGAAGCGAAAAGGCTTTGGCACGGTTTTGCCAGGCGCCATCATGATGGCCACTTTATAATTGGGAATGAATCAACGGAATTGCTCTATTTTTTCAAGCAAATTAGGTTTAAAGGCGCGGCCTACGTTGAGCGCTTTGCCATTGGTCATAATTAACTGGCCACCTTCACCACGTATATATCTTTTAACGTGCTTCAAATTGGTTAAATGGGACTTGTGTATGCGGTAAAACCAGAGGGTACAAGCAACTCCTCAAACTCGGCTAAGTTGCGGGATGCCATGATTGGCTTTTTTTCGGCAAAGCATACATTGGTGTATCTGCCTTCCGATTCGCACCATATAATGTCACCGATCTCAACTAATAAAAAACCTTCCATTGTAGGGATGGACAGAGTGTTCAATCTTTTATCAGTTTGATTAACGTGGTTTAAAAGTTGCTGCAATTGCGTAGGGAATTTTTCTTCGTGTATTTTTTTTATGGCTTTATCCACCGCCTCCTTAAATAAATCCGGTTGAAACTCTACCGTTTTCAACCGTTGTAAGTCGCTTTCTCTTTGTTGTATCTCCAGATCATAGCTAGTTTTTAATTCGATGATTTTTTTAGATATATCCGTATTGCTCATTTCATCTTTTAGCTGCGTATACTTTTCATAATATTTCAATGCTTCTTTATAGTCGCCTTCGTTTTTTTTGAGTTCACTGAAGTACTTCAGTGTGTCCCGCTGAAATTGTTTGGCTCCTGATTTTTCTGCAATTTTCAAAGCCCTGAGCAAATATTTACTAGCCTCTTTCAGATTGCCTTGCCGGGTAAAAATATTCCCTATATGCATTTAGGGTTCGGCTCGTTTTTATATCTGGGTCGCTACTACCGTTACGGGGATTAACAGGCGTTAACGAAGTAAAATTAGCCGGAGGTTTTATGGAAGTTACCTGCAAGGATAAAGCCGACGCAAAAAACATTAAAAGCCTGGTACCTAAAACAAACCAAAATAAAATTCGAACTCCTCACCTAAAAATGGATATTTCGTTTTTAGAAATACCACAAACAACCCGAAAGCCACGTCATCCGCGAAATACCTACCCACTAGGGTGGCTGCACCCCATAAACAAAATCATCTTCAACCTCAAATTAATTAAAGCTCCAGCCGGACGCACTGAATACGTTATCGTCTATGAGTTGTGCCACTTTGTTCATCGCAACCACACTGCTATGGACTTGCAGAATAAGGAAATGCCTGCATGGGAGAAGTGGAAAAGGGGGGGAGAGGGTTTAGGCGTGGTCGTTAACCGGCGTTAACGGCGATTATTTTTAAAGCCATTTAATCCCTTTCAGTATCTAATTTGATGGCGGGGAATTTAAGGCCGGCGATATCGTCTATGCTTGAGGAAAGGGCTTTTTCGGGGAATCAGTAAAGCGAATAGGTGAGGAATTTTTGAGCAGGCGGATAGCCGGATTTCCTGGTGTTGACATTTTTGTTGCATAAAACACCTTTGGGGTTTGAATAACTATGCTTTGATCAATTATGAGAATTCTATTTCCCATAACTCTGTTCCGTAGGTTTTTGAGAATTATAATTCTCAAAAACCGGGCAATAAGATGTGTCGCGAGGAGAAGCGATGAGCACTGGCTGATTAAATATCCGGAATTTCGGACCTGTTGGAAAGAGAATATGACAGATAACCGGCTTTGAAAGGACGTGAGCAAGATTTGCCTACATGGACTTAATGAAGGCAAGTTTTACGGAAATTTGCCTGTATTATGATTATGTGGGAAAAAGTTGCTCATATCTATTTTTTGAAGAGGTTGAATAATGGAGCGTTAATGAAAATACCATCCCTACCAATGATTTTGTTTTCTAAGATACTTGCCTTGGTTAAGGTATTGAGGTAAGTTGATGCAGACCTGCGACTGCAACTGAGACGTTCTGCTAAAAACTCAATGCGGCAATAGGGCTGTTCAAACAGTGCCTCCACCAATTCCTTTGAATATACTTTGGGGGTTTCCTTTTTAACCCTCTGGATGGTTTTGTCAAACAAAAGATTTATCTGTTCAATTTGTTTGATGGTATCCTGTGAAGTTAGCTCTATGCCTTTTAGGATATAGAGAATCCATTCTTCCCAATTGCCTTTGGCGGTTACTTCGCGGAGTAACCGGTAGTAGTCGTTTTTGTGTTTGATGATGTAGCCACTGAAATATAGGATAGGAATATCGAGCAGGCCATTCATTAACAGGTAGAGTACGTTAACAATACGCCCCGTTCTACGATTGCCATCGTAAAAGGGATGTATGCTTTCGAACTGGTAATGCTGAATCGCCAATTTTATAAGCGGTGCAATATCATCATCGGTGGTGTTGATAAAGTCATCAAAGTTTTTCATTAGCTTTTGAATAGCTTCCTGACTATCTGGCGGGGTGTAAATGATTTGGTCGGTTATGTCGTTTTTTAATGCGGTGCCGGGGAGTTTTCTGATACCAGCATCATTTTCCTCTAATTCCCGTTGCACTTTTATGATGCCATTGGTATTAAGAAAGCCCTTCTCTTTAATAAACCTGGAACCCATAAATAATGCCTCACGATAGCGTAGCACTTCTTTAGTGGCTCCGTCCACCTTTATATCTTTCAGGGTAAGTGCTTTATAGAGTTTATCGTGTGTAGTGATTACGTTTTCGATTTCGGAACTTGCCTTTGCCTCTTTCAGCACAATGCCATTTATGAGGATGCTTTGGTTGGGGAGCGTTTTTGCAAATCCTTTCAGTTCGGCTAATGCCACTGCTGCTTTGCTTTCCTGTTTTAAGATGGCAATCGTTTCGAATTTCTCTCGGTGCGGTGGGAGCAGAGATAAATCGTTGTGTGGTTTATCGGGATGGAACATTGTGCTTGCAATTTTTTGTTTTGGCAGTGATACTTAATTTTTCTTCGGCGCCTATATAGCTTTTATAATCACTAATGATTTGTTCGTGTGTTTGTAAAACATTCCTCAATTCAGTTTCCTTTATATGCCAGAAGAATGCAAAATAGCAATGTGAATTCGGGTAGACAAGTTTTTCGAAAGAAAGAATCCCCAAGCGATATTGCAGGTTGGTAACCTGATTGGTTAAACACTTTGTGGTGTTGGCAATTTTTTATGATCTCTTTTAAAATTCAAAACGCTGTCTAACGCATCATCTGTTTGTTTCGGTTGAAAATTTGATTGATAACCCATTGTAGTCGTAATATTTGAATGCCTATATAGCTTTTGTAACATAGGTAGGGGTATCTTATCTCCGGCTATTTGAGCAAAAGTATGGCGGGAAATATGCATGGCTATATGCTTATTGATGCCAGCAAGTATTACGATCTTATCCAGGTAGGTATTGATACTGCTATTTGCCTTTCTGTATTCTTTATATATATTTTCAGCTTGCGTTAAGTCAACATCTATTAAGTACGGGAAAACATACCCCTTATATTTACTAGAATACGGTCTGTACATTTCCAAAATTTTCTCTGCCGGTTCCGGAATTTTCAAATCAACTTGTTTCTTATTTTTACCCATCTCATAATGAATTCTGCCATTAATGAATTCTGCCCATTTTATTTGCACAATATCACCAACACGAATTCCCGCAAAATAAAAGGACAATAGCCAAAGATTTCGCGCATGCCAGATATCAGTATCTGGTTCTAAAACCAACTCCTCAATCTTTATCACTTCCTGTTCGTCTAAACCAATTTTGCTTGTTTCCGGGAGCTTGATTTTTATTTTGTTTTTGCCTTTACCAAAAGGATAGTAACTTGCTTCAACAAGTTTGTCTTCAATCGCTCTATTAAAAACGGTGCGGATGCAAATCATATAATTCATGACAGTCCGCTCACACATTCTTTTTCTTTTTGTTTTTAGGTGACCAATAAAGGTTCTTAAATACTCCACGGTTATATCTTCAAACTTTAACGCAGGATCCTGAGCAAATTCTTTTAAAACTTTAAATCTGGGTTTCTCTCCATCATATTGGCTGAATTTTTGCGTTGCCTTTAGCCCCTTTAAGTAAATATCTACTTAGGGGAAAAAAAGTGCTCCGGAGCTTTTGCTTTCTTGATTTGCAGGTATTGGAAGGTTAACATTAACGTCAGTATTTTGACCGACCTCTGCTTCTGATATAAATTTCTTTTTAATCTGTGCTGCCGTTGGTTCTATCTTTTGGACTTTAAACTCATGATAAATAGAGGCGACTCTATTATAAATTTCTGAAATGGTTTTATTCTCCATAGCCTCCGATTCCTTGCCAACTACAAGACCATTTTTTTTATCCCAATGGTCGGTAATAACTGATACCCCGGTACTGATGTAACTTGTGAATCTCTGTATAGTTATTCTGATAACAACAGGGTAGGTGTCATCTGCTCTTTTTCGGTGATAATCAAGGACTTTAGTACAGTTTAATTTGATCATTTTTTAGTTTTTATGGATTCTTCTACTGCAAGTATAAGCAATTTGGTAAAGCAATGGTAAAACATTATGAGCATTATTGTTAAAATATTTAACAGCCCAATGAAACATCAAACAAATAGTATTTACGTAATTATTTGAATTATACATAATTATGAAAATTATTTGCATTTACTGAAATTTGCTGTAATTTAGTCTACAGGACTTAAAATCCTGTATCACTTAAATGATGTGCGGGTTCGATTCCCGCCCGCGGTACTGAAAATCAAATGGTTACATCGAAAGATTGTAGCCATTTTTTATTTTATATGATCTCTGGGTACAAAAGTGGTACAACATTTTCTTTACTTCTTTTTTGCATACGCCGCTCTTTTATTAACCCCCTTAGGAGCAAATAGCTCTTTGAAGCCTGCTATTTATAAACGCTTTTTGAACTTGGAAGTAATTTATTACCAGGTATTATTATGGAAATAATATAGTCGGGATATTTTACTGATAGATTTGTGGAAGGTGCGAGATGATGAACATGAAACCAATCTCTAAAATTTGGACTTATATTTTTTGTAATTAAATCTAAAAGGTTACAATTCAGATTCGTATTCCACAACACCAATATCACCACAATCGAAACCATTGTGTTTCAGTTCTTTTTCCTGGTTGGCGGACAGAGAACCATAAACCAGTGATTTACATCTTACCAAGCCATAGGTGCGCACGGGTGGTTGGGATGTGTATGTTTTGTGCAACTGCTCTACTTCTGATTCGTCCAGGATAAGGTCAACTGTTATGGTCTTGCCAAATTTCAAATACCCAGGTGTTGTGGGAATAAAGTATATGGTTAATGCCTTATTGCCGACCCTGTTGATGCTATAAAGGTATTCCCTTGAGAACTTTCGGTTGCCTTTGCGAAGAATTAGCTCTTGTTCGACTCTTTCTTTGAGTTCGGGGTTAGCCGTGCAATGCTCCCAAATGACAGCCAACTTTTTACTATCCAGTTCCTTTAAATTCATTCCGCCTGTGATTAATGTATTCAGAACGGAAATTACACATCAATAAGCACAGGTCAGAAACTTAATTTTATTATGTCCGATTCAAGTATTACTATTGCTAAATTAAACGAGTTCATTGACAGTTTTGGGAGATATATAAAAATATATCAATTACCCATTTAGTTACCCATAAAGAAGTGAAAAGTGCTGGAGTGGAAAAGCCGGTATCAAAGATCACCTAAGGCCGTGGCCAATTGAGCAAAAGTTTATAAAATTCTCAGAACCTTAAGGCTATCATTAAAGTAATGAATCGTAACACATTAGCCCTTCCAAGAGGTGGTCAAAAATTTCCGGCCTTTGTTAATTTGGAATTCCGGCATGAAGTGGTCAAAGCCTCCGGCGCCTCCATCCAAAGGGCACTTTTTGTCTATATTCCGATAAATCTCCCTAAAAATGGTAGATGCACAGAACCATTCCGGAAGCCTTATAAGCATTAGTTTTCAAACTTTTATTTTCAAGAGACGCTCTGTTTACGCTTACCTTCAATAACCTGGTTCAAAACCCACTGCTAAATTTCCGAATATAAAACTTGCCGGTTTTCCTTCTAACTTTGTCAAACTAGTCCTCCATATAATTGTATATGAAAATCACCTTATTGACGGGTTTGTTACTACTCGGTCTTTATTCTTCTGCTCAAATTGATTATACGCAATATGCCGATCCGATGGTGGGCACCGGTGGCCATGGCAACACTTTCCCGGGTGCTACTATGCCATTCGGGATGGTGCAGTTAAGCCCGGATACAAGGTTATCAGGACTGACCGGCGATGGCTGCCCGGGCTATCATTATACTGACACTATCATTTATGGTTTTTCACATACCCATCTCAGCGGCACCGGTTGTTCAGACTACGGAGATGTGCTGCTGATGCCCATTACAGGCAAACCGGTGTTCAGCCATAAAAAATATTCGTCTTCCTTTTCACATAGCAACGAAAAGGCCTCCCCGGGTTATTACTCGGTTATATTGGATAAGCACCACATTAAAGCTGAATTAACAGTTACCCGTCGTAGCGGCCTGCACAAATACACCTTTCCAAAATCCGGCCACGCGGATATTATTCTCGACCTCACCCACCGCGATTGGGTAAAGAAAAGCGAGATATCCGTTACCGGCGAAAACGAACTCACCGGATTCCGGTTAAGTACGGCCTGGGCTGATAACCAGTACGTGTATTTTGTGATTCAGTTTTCAAAGCCTTTTAAAAATTTTGGTATTAACAAGGCTGGCTTATTAAGCCAAAACCGCAGACACGCCAAAGGCTGTTTGCTGAAAGCCTATGTAAGTTTCGAAACAAATGAAGGCGAGGTGATTTATGCCAGAGTGGGTATATCCGCAGTAAGTGTTGAGGGCGCCCGTAAAAACCTTGAATCAGAGCAACCAGGTTGGGATTTTGATAAAGTGGTGGATGATGCCCGGG
>Ga0182013_10007954_pt1 | contig 11529 bp, 14 predicted proteins | sample 612S2MmetaG_FD_120487 | JGI IMG/M metagenome (GOLD analysis project Ga0182013, IMG submission 120487) | Permafrost microbial communities from Stordalen Mire, Sweden - 612S2M metaG | ecosystem: Environmental > Terrestrial > Soil > Wetlands > Permafrost | place: Sweden: Stordalen | collected...
CTCGAGTATGAGGCAGTCGTTCCGCTGATCGTTCCTGTTCCGATCGACGTGCCTCCGTCGAGAAACGTTACCGTTCCGGTCGGTCCACTCGAGATCGTGGCAGTGAAAGTCACTGACGCGCCGTATGTTGAGGGAGTGCCTGACGTGGCGACGCTAAGCGTCGGTTGCGTCTTGCAAAGTGCGGCTTGGGGAGCGAAAACGAATAACGCGGGCAGAAGAGCGCAAAGGCAATGGAGGAATCGCAGCACTGCTTTCATTGGCATCCTTTGAACTGGCGAAGAAGTGGCCTTCGACCTTTCAGCTCATTAATACCGCTTAAGTTGCGGGTATACATTTCAGGACATCTCGAATTCAAACCTTGCCCCTGCACTCCGGAAGTATTTGCAACCGTTTCTAGTCGCAGGACCAGCTATCCCCGGCCTCTACTGTAGGCGGAGCGGTAACGACGCATACTTTCTGTTAGTAGCTCGCTAATTGCGAAGAGGACTGCAGAGCCAATAGCGAAAGCAACGATTGGTGACTCTGAGCTGTGGGATACAATGGCGGGTCCGAAGACCGCCGCTCCCGCAGGAAATTAACCAGGCAAAACACAAATATCGATTTCAAGGCACCTCAACAGAATCCGCCGGCCCGGCTAGTACAAGCCCGCGAGCTTAGGCGCTAGCAAACTCATAATTTCCTGTCTTATACGAAGCTGACAAGAGACGCCCGGACCGACTATTGTGTCGACCGGGAAACAGGAACAAGGATCATGGCAGGCCTCTCAATAAATGAAAGGTCGGTTGTGAAGCGTGGACTTATGCTCGCTTCTTAGTTCGTCATGGCAATTAGCCACACTATAGCAGAGATACTTATGGGAGTCCAACGAAACATGAAGAAGGTATCACAATCGAGGTAGACTCTTGATAACTGTTGGTAAGTAACCCTTGGCCAGGGAGCGAGATCCGATCTAATCTAATTTACTCGACTTAATATGCTCGATGCATTTCTGTACGAACGACAGAGTGCGGATTAGGTTGGGCAGACGCCGAGCGGGATATTTGCAAGCCAAGGCCTCGCCAAACGAAGCGTGAAGATCAGATTTACTTACCTCGATACGACAGACCCTCCGCGCTCAGGCTGTTCTTAAAGTAGATCTACAACTTTGAGGGCATGCCACTCCGCGTCTGAGTTTTAATTGACTGTTGGAGTGCGAAGGTGTCTACTCTTGAGTGTCATCCCAAAAAAGGAGAAGTTATGAGGAGGAAGATTTCGCAACTTCCAATTGTTATCGCTATTTTCAGCCTGAGTGTTAGCCTGGCTTGTTATGGACAGGCCGCAGGGCAGACCTCGTATACCGCTAAGTGTCTAATGTGTCACGGCACGACGGGGCTTGGCGATACTCCACCTGGGAAGATGATGAACGTGCAGCCCTTCAACAGCACCCAGGTCCTGAACATGTCCGACCAGGCCCTGATCGGAGTCCTTATGAATGGCTCCGGCAAGATGCCTGCGTACCGAGGCAAGATCTCCGATACGGAGACAAACAATCTTATTCTGTTCATACATCAGCTTCAAAAAAATCAGTGATGCGTACTGTCGGGTATGGATGGGCTCGGCATTTTGAAGGGTGCGGCCTGCCCATCCACTGAGGAGGCGACAATCACTCGTCGCCAGCGCCATCGGCAGGATCATCAGGGGCCTCGACCTTCGAGAGCCGCTTCATGCGAATGGCGCGGATTTCCGCGATCCGGTGTTTGAAGGTCGTTCCCTCAATGTCATCCTCGACCTCGCGATACCGCAAGGTGCCTTCGAGTGTGACAAGCTGCCCCTTCTGCAGAGTCCTGGCGAACCTCGAGAGATTGCTCCAGGCATAGACGCGATGCCATTCGGTGCGGGTTTCGTATTCGCCTTTGTCGTTCTTCCAGCTTTCCTGGGTTGCGATGTTGAGGATGACGTACTCGCGGTTGTTCTGAGCGGTTTTGGCTTCTGCGTTCTGTCCGAGGCGGCCGATTAGGATGGTCTTGTTAAACATGGTGTTTGGCTCCGTTTCTTTTGGTTTGTCCGCTGTCTGCGGTACACGCTTGCCCAACGGGTGTGCCGCCGCGACCCACTCCCGAGGCGACTGAACGGAATCTGCGGAAGGGGACCCAGACTCGCTATGGGGACAGGAGTCCGCACCTTCCAAGGCGCATAGCGGATTTCGAAAAGGAGAGCGTGCGTCCGAAGGGCGGGGGTGTTCTGAGCGCGGCACGCTGAACGCAGACAGAAAGGCAAACCGGAAGGGAGCCGCCATGATCAACGGCTCCTCATCTCACGGCAAGAGCAGCAAATGCCTGCTTCAGAAACTGCAAGGCGATGTCATTCGCAACTCAGGAGTAAAGAGCGTAGAGGCGATTGCACGCAGCGATGCTATCGCTCGGCCCATCTCCTCGCCTTCTCCATGGTTCTCCGGATGTAGGCAGATCGCTTTGAAGGGCTGGGATCGCGAGATAGATAGTCATCTTCGAGGGCATGTTCGATACGATCTTCCGTCATGCCGTTGGCATACGCGGCAACACAGAACGCTATGTCTGCGGCAGCTGGCCGGTCAAGGTACTTGGCGGCGGTGCGAAATTGCTCTAAGGAGAGATTCGATAACCTCGGTCCCCCTTGGGGAGAAAGAGAAGCCTGTATGCGCCGGGCCTCCCGCTCCTGTTCTCGATCCTGGTAAAGCTTCGTGATCTCCTCGATAAATTTCTCGGCCACCGGATACTGCTCGCCGCTGTGGCTTCTGAGTTGAACGAAAGGGAACAGGCCATCGGGCTTGCGGTATTTGGGTTTGCGATTGGTGAAGCCAGGCAGCCGTCCGAATCGTCTCCAGTCTGCAGCGCTGGGGTCGGCATCGTAACGGCCCGCAAGCGTTTGTGCTGCGAATGTTGCGATAAGCTTTGGCAGGATAGCGGGGTGCTTAAGCCAGGCCTGAAAGTTGCCGGCGCTGGTCTCAACGACGACGCAGGGTTGGAAGCCATCCGCCGCGAGCCGTGCCAGCGTGGCTTGGTTGAGATCGTCAAGCACGGTGAAACGATGCTCCCCTGAAGGGCGGATGTAAATATGGGAGCCGCGGGCATTGCGATGCTTGAGGAGGGGAAGCCGTTCGAGCACCGCATCCGCCGGGATGCCGTCGAAACCGGGGAGCATGCCGCGATCGGTGAGGACGCCGACATCATAGAGCGGTGCCTCAAAAGCGGCGAGCATGTTGCGGGCTGGCATCTCGGCTCTGTCCATCACAATCAACTTTGATGTTTATTGAAGGGGAGGGGTGCAGGGGAGGGAACGGACCCGCCGCACGCGGGCCCAAACGAAATGAGGGGCCGTTCTCACTGGCCCCTCTCGATTGTTTGCTTATTTCAGGCCGTCTTTCGTGCCTTCGCTTGTGGCTTTGTCGTGGCAGGTCCCTTTTGCTGTGTGGCCTTTTGCCTCGCAGTGAACTCCTGCCGGACCTTCTGCCGGATCGCCTCGACGTCCACCTTGTATACCTCGGCGGCATTGCTCAGCGTCTGCGCGGAATCACGGCGGGAAGCCGCAAGCAGGATGGCGATCTCTACCAGCAACTTGCCCACGGTTCCTTCGTCGGCACGGCGAAGAAAGGCGAGAAACAGCTTTTCAACTGACTCCGACGCCTTCGACTTCTTGATACCACTCTGACGGGCGGCGATTTCAAGCCGTGGCTGGTCGAGCATGACGGCGAGTTTTTCAGCTACGAACAAGAGGTCACGCTTCATCAGCCGTACTGGAACCGCTGCGGCGATGGCGGACAGGATACGGATACCTGTCGCGTTGGCGATAGCTTCTTCCCGACGACGCTTCTCCTGTTCGGCCTTCCATTTGGCATCATCGGTACGGTGTTGGTCAGGTCTCTTTGCATGATGGATCGGGCAAGCGGGATTGGCGCAAACCTTCTGGATTTCCCCCTTCTCGCTGCCTTCGCTGACGATGGCCTCGGTGGTGAACTTGCACGTCTTGAACTCCGGGCGCGTTGACTCCTGCTTGTTCGCAGGCTTCTCCTGCCGGATGGCGACATACTTGTTGCGGGGAAGGACGGGGCTGTCCTGCCGCTGCACTCCGTAGGCCGTGCTGATCTGCACGAGTTTGGGTTTCTCGACAAGCGTCTTCTGGATATGTGCTTCGACCTTTGACGAAAAACATCTCGGATCACTGCACGCGTCCTGTCGTGAAACCTCGGCGAACAATAGCTTGTTGTGTCCGGTGCGCTTGGGGCATTCGACGCAACTGCCGGCGTCCGGAACAAGTTCGGCATCGCGTTTGTTGAAGGGCGCGTCTTTCAAGATGAGCAGGACATTCTGTTCAATCCAGGATTGGAGATTGCGGACGGGAAGCAGGATGCGCCGGGCCTGACTGCCACCGCTCCAGTCTTCTTTGAAACAGGCGGCGAGTGCCTTCTCCTGCTGATCGGGCTGCAGCTTGGCCAACAGAAGCGCGTGGCCAACGCCTATTTCATCCTTGTAGAAGGCCTCGACCGCTGCGGGAGCGAGCTCGGTCAGTTTCAGCCTCGACGCCACATACATGGGCGATTTGCCTGTCTTGGCGCTGATCTGCTCGATTGAATACTTGGGCTCTTCGAGGTTGAGTAAAGCTCGGAAGCCGCTCGCCTCCTCCATCGGGTGCACGTCACGGCGCATCAAGTTTTCGATAAGCTGAGCAACCAATGTATCGGCGTTGTTGAGATTGACAATGCGGACGGGAACGGTGACGAGTTGGGCCATCTGCGCGGCGCGGTAGCGTCTCGCTCCGGCGATGATCTCAAAGCCGCGTTCGTCCAATGGCCGTACCAGCAAGGGGGAGAGAACGCCCTGGGCGCGAATGGATGCGGCGAGCTCTTTCAAGGCTTCATCCTCGAAGACGCGGCGGGGGTTGGTGATGGATTCAGAAAGCAGTGCGAGGGGCAGGTCGCGGTACTCGGCGGATTGAATGACAGTCATTTCCATTGAGAATGCTCCTTTCGAGCGGTTAGGCACACGTTGGGTGTAGGGGCGGGCGACCTTCGCCCGCCCGCGATCGCATCAGGCAACTTCGGCTAGTTCGTTTTGGTTGGGGGCGCCCTCCTCGGTGGGCGCCTCCAGTGCGGAAAGAATGACGGCGGAGGCTTGCTGAATCACTTCAAGGCTCTCGGTGAGAAGGGAAGCATTGCCGTGATAAAGAGATATGTAGTCTGCCGAAGCGCTGCCGGTTTCAAGTCCTACGGCCTTGCCTACGATGAAAGCGATAGCCTCGGCCTCGGTTTCGCGCACGGTCTTGGTGGTGGCGCTGCGCCGCTCTGCCTTGTGAAGCATTTCGTGGCTTAGCTCATGGACCAAAGTCGAGAAGGTTTCGGCCTTCGAGAGTCCCGGCAAAAGCACAATCTTGCCTCCGTAGCTGACGCCCATTGCGGGCGCTATGCGCTCGTTGAACTCAAGCGCGATGCCCTGGCTCTCGATAAACGCAATCAGCCGGTCATAGTTTCCGCCTACGTCGCCTCTCACGGTGGCCGGTGCAGGAAGCTCAGCGCCATCGGTCTGCGAAACGTCGAATACATAGGCAGACCGGAAGCCGACCAATACGGCGCGGTTCGGTGCCGTGGGCTCTTTCTCGGCCTCATTGTCTTCCTTGCGGCGAACGCCGATGATGGGGGCGAGGATGCGGATACCCTTTTCGCCCTTCTTTACGCGGCGGCCTAGCTGGCTCCATGCGTAAAGTCCGGCGACTCGGGTCGCGTCGGGCTTTTGGCGCGCGATTTCGAGAATGTTGCCAAAAGAATAGTTATGGAATCGCCCCATCGCGTTGAGGTAGGCAGTGAGTGCATCACTGTGTCCCTGCTCAAGCTGCTCGATGAGGGCTTTCACGTTGGCCGCGATTACTTCTTTCGCGGACTGGGGCTTGGGGCTTTGGTTGTTGTCTCTGAATTGCATGTTTTTTTGCTCCTGATTGCCCGGGAGGGGCGTTTTTTGTTTCTCACCCTCCAGTGAGACAAAAACGCTCCCTTCCGGCAGGAAGGAAAGAACGACGAGGGGCGTGTCGTAGGACCGAGTGGCAGGCGCGACAAGTGACAAACCCGCACTTCGGTTTGGCGCGCAGTCGGCGCTCGTCCCGAAGGGCGGGCCAGGAGCGTAGCGCAGGGCACGGCGCGCCCCGAAGGAAGTGGGGAAAAGCCGCGCTTCAGCGCAATCCGCATTTCCTTTAGTTTTTGTGAAAGACGGCGCGCTGCTGGAGGAGGTGTCTCTGGACTTCGCCATCAGCACACATCTAAGGGCGGAGTTTTCCGCGGTGGCAATTCCGGTGGCTATTCTGGATTGGGTGCTCCTGTATCCGAAGCGCCCCGTTCAGACCATGCAGCTGTGCATAGTTGCGCGGCAGGCGCTCCAGAAACAGCACTAAGACATACTAGGACTAAATCCGACCCTTATGAGCGAATCGGTGATAGATGCATCCTTGATGTTTATCGTCGCGCTTTTACATATGCCTGCATCCAGACGTTTCCCGTAACCTGTTCCCCTATAGAGGGCTTCCACTCTCCGTCAAACAGGTTCTCGGATACGTAGATAGGGATTGTTAAGGTCTCTACCTCCTCAGATCGAACGACGATGACATCGACCCGCCAAAAACTGGTGCCGAGGATATTTGCCGCGTTCGTTGTGACCTGAACGACTTCTCCCAGATAGAGAGCATCGTCGGAGAAGCCGTTGCTGCTCGGAAAAAGCATCGTCCCGCCGCCGATGTTAAAACGAATCGGTTCCAAGTCCTCAGGAGATTGCGGTTCCCATGCCGCTAATGCCGCTTCTTCGTCTTCCCTGGTCCACTGGCAGTGCTTCTCCGCCCAAGCTCTCCTTGCGTGGTGCCGTCGAATTTCGTCAGGATCATCAATAACCTTCTCAATGTGACCGGGTGGACGCATTGAGTATGCCAGTGCCGACAGCGAAAACCGATAACTTTCTCCCTTTTTGTAAAGTGCGCGAGCCTGGCAGAACATAAGATCAAAGGCTTTGATGAGAACACCACTCTCCAAGCCAATTTCCAGCGTCGCCTCAATGTGGTTTGGATGAACCAGGAGTTGATCTACAACACCCTCGATCTCAACTCCGTCTCCGAAGAATGGATATGCCGACCACAATTGGACTTCCTTGTTGGCTTGGTTTGGGACGTGCAACGACATGGCGCCAATCCGACTTGTGCCTTTCTCTTTCCCCGTGTAAAGCAAGGGGAAGCAGAAGGGTTGTCCATCGGCAACGACAGCTTGGATCGCGGCTTTGTCCACGATGCCAGGGTCGAACCACTCCGATTCCTGAATCGCGACGCTGAGATTGTCAAAAAGCGCATCGGCACCACCTGTTAGCACGCCCCACCGGTCACCGTGTCCTCCCGCCTGTTCACTTGAGAGTTCTTGCGCAGTCTTGAGCATTAGATCGTTCATATGTAATTTCCAAAACCTCGTTTTTAGCGGAAAGAACAATGTTCCGCTAAAACGACGTTCAGGTCAATTGTCACTAGGCCAATGCGCTCACCCATGGGCTGTCCGCGAGACGGCCAGACAGGTCCTAAGAAACGCCGATTTAGATCGGATTGTCTTTGCAGCGGGGCAACTCTCGTAGTCTTAATTCAAGGGTGGGGGTACTCATTCTGGTTTCAGGCGTGGCGTTCGGGTATACCGATGTGCAACGTTGCACGATGGTGAGATTTGCGTGGCATAAGGGTTATGTTTTGCTTTATGCTACAGCGAATGGCCAAAGTCTAAGAGCCTATTGCAACGAAGATTCCCCGGCGATTCTCGAAAGGCCAAGTGGTCGGCTATGTCCGCGTGAGCACCTTCGAGCAGAACGATCTCCGCCAGCTTGAGGGCATGAAGCTCGATCGGAAGTTCCTCGATAGAGCTTCGGGCAAGGATGTAAAGCGGGCGCAACTCGAAGCCCTCCTGAGCTAGGTGCGCGAGGGCGACACCAATATCTGCCATTCGATGGACCGGCTGGATCGTAATTTCGATGACTTGCGTAAGCTGGCGGTAGGTCTCACGTCGCGCGGCATTCGGGTTCAGTTCGTGAAAGAGAACCTGACCTTTACGGGAGCGGATTCGCCCAGGTCAAATCTGTTGTTAAGCGTCATGGGGACATTTGCAGAGTTTGAAAGGGAACTCATCCGTGAACGACAGCGAGAGGGTATCGAGTTGGCAAAGAAGGCCGGCGTATATCGTGGCAGGAAGAAGACCCTGACGCTGCAGCGGGCGGCCGAGTTGCATCGCCGCCTGGCCAAGGGCGAGAGCAAAGCGGCATTAGCGCGTGAAGTCGGCATCGATCGCACGACGGTCTATCGCTAAGCAAAGAGGAAAGAGCCCTCGGTCACAATTGAGAAGTGAATGCACGGATCGACGTAGGCACGCGAGTTGGGATGATGGCGAAACGCTAAAAATCAAAAGAGGAAGGGAGTCGATGAGCCAATCAGAGTTGGAAGCGGAACTGGAGCGCCTGCGGGCAGAAAACGCGCAGCTGAAGCGCAAAGAGAAAGGTACGCTTAGCCTCAAGATAAGCGAAAAGGGAGGGCTTTCGCTTTACGGAATGGGCCGATTCCCTGTCACGCTTTACAAGGAACAATGGCTCCGCATCTTGGCAAGCGCGCCGGAGATAGAGGCGTTCATCCGAGAGAACGACGCGAAGCTGAAGTCCAAGGAGTAGACGAATGGGAGAGGCGTTCCAGCGGCATCTCTGCTGCCCTTGTGGGCGAACGGAGATCCTTGCCCTGGGACTATGTCCTACCTGTTACACCCTGAAGCGGCAAGATGAGGAATACTTCGGCGGCCTGCGGGAGCAGGTTTTGGAGCGCGATGAGTATCGCTGTCGCGTCTGCGGAGCGTCCCGTCGCGACAAGCGTTCGATCATCGTGCATCACCGCGTGCCGGGCGTTTCCAAGCTCGACTTGATGATATCGCTTTGTCCCGGCTGCCACGCCAAGGTGCACCGAACGATAGCCGTGCTCTCTGCGATGCCGGTGCTGTTACTGGAATTATGGCGAGAGCAGCATCCCGATGGGCATGAGCAAGTCATGCTGCACTTCACGATGTAGAACCGTGCCGAGACAGGGCCGGCGCAGACTGAAATTGTAGCCAACCTCAGAAGAGACGGCCGAGATCCCGATGACCATGGACGATGCGCACAATCTCGATTGCCTCAATCGGGCCTTCATCCGCATCCGGGTGGGTCTCGTAGAGAATCAGGTACACGCCTTCTACAAGCATTCGTGTCGAGGAGGCGATCTCCGGTCGACGCACACCGATGCGAGGCGATTTTTCGAGGAGTTCTATCCGTTTCTCGATAGCCGTATACGTGCGCTCGGCAGCTGAGGGATTGTCGAACCCGATGGTGACGTAAATGTCGAGCAGGTCTTCCCGCGCCTGCGGCGTCCAAAGTAAAACAGATTTCATGCTATCCGTTCGGTGGCTTTCTTGAGTCTCAGGCGTGCCTGCTCGCGTGTCTTGGCAAGATCGAGTGTTGTGGCTTTACCGCTCGCCTTGCCCTCATGCCAATGCTCGCGCAGGCGTTTCAGATCCTCACCGCGCAGTTCCCGTTTCCACTGCCATTCCCGCAAAGCTTCGCGCACGATCTCGCTGGTTGTCGCATACTCGCCTGTCTCCACGGCAGTCTTGAGGGTAAGTACCTGCTCGGCGGTAAGAGCAATACTGACTTTCTGTATATCTGGCATATTCGCCTCTGGTAGTAAATATTACCACCTTTTGGTTACAGGGAATACTTTTCCTATCGAGCGACAACAGCGCAGACAGCGAAGAGAGCGCGAGCGGTTTCAATTCACGCCCCTGCCACTCCTATCCGCTACACTGAATCGGTTTCAATCCACGCCTCCCACGCGGGAGGCGACCCCCAAAGGTTGCTGTTGATCCACAGGCCAGTCTCGTTTCAATCCACGCGCCCACACGGGGCGCGACGCGAACGATGCGGTAACCCTCCCACCATTGGGTGTTTCAATCCACGCGCCCACACGGGGCGCGACGCAATCCGGCGCAACGGTTCCGGACACCTATTTGTTTCAATCCACGCGCCCACACGGGGCGCGACATTCGGTCGGCTGCAGGTTCGTGATGTTCGAGGTGTTTCAATCCACGCGCCCACACGGGGCGCGACGCAACCCCATCAGCTCCTCGCCTGAGAAAAACTGTTTCAATCCACGCGCCCACACGGGGCGCGACCCGGAATCTTCGTGGTCAACCTGTTTCTCGGTTGGTTTCAATCCACGCGCCCACACGGGGCGCGACGTCCGCCGCTATGGCTTGCTCCCCGAGCCGCATTTGTTTCAATCCACGCGCCCACACGGGGCGCGACGGCCAGCTCAATCAGTTTCTGTCGCGCCGCATCGTTTCAATCCACGCGCCCACACGGGGCGCGACGTTTGACGGCCAGGCGCTTTACCGCTGGATATACGTTTCAATCCACGCGCCCACACGGGGCGCGACGTGCCGGCGTTGGATCAAATGGTGCTCTTTTAGGAGTTTCAATCCACGCGCCCACACGGGGCGCGACGAGGTAGGACGGTTGCGAGCGGGTAGTCTTTGGAGTTTCAATCCACGCGCCCACACGGGGCGCGACTTAATCGGCATAGTTAGAGCAGGGAGATCACCGTGTTTCAATCCACGCGCCCACACGGGGCGCGACGTAGACCGCCGTCGCATAGTGGCCGCCCGAACTGTTTCAATCCACGCGCCCACACGGGGCGCGACCGAGATCGAGCCGGAAAAATCAACCGTTTCCTCTGTTTCAATCCACGCGCCCACACGGGGCGCGACCTTTGCCGTCCCATGGGGCTGGTACCCCATTGGCGTTTCAATCCACGCGCCCACACGGGGCGCGACCACTCCGCTCCGCAGTCGGCGCAATGGCCGAGGGAGTTTCAATCCACGCGCCCACACGGGGCGCGACGCCAGGCGCGCTCGGCTGCTATGTGTATACCTCGGTTTCAATCCACGCGCCCACACGGGGCGCGACGCGCATCACCGGCGACCAGTTCAACTATTTGAGGGTTTCAATCCACGCGCCCACACGGGGCGCGACCAAATTCAATCACGGCTTCCCGCGCGAAGTGGAGTTTCAATCCACGCGCCCACACGGGGCGCGACTCGCGTCTGCGATTGCATCACGTCGTATACCTGATTGTTTCAATCCACGCGCCCACACGGGGCGCGACCACGAAATCATTGATTCCTCCGTTGGTGAAAAAGTGTTTCAATCCACGCGCCCACACGGGGCGCGACGGGCAACTCGGGTATCGGTTCGCCTACCGAATTCTTGTTTCAATCCACGCGCCCACACGGGGCGCGACTACGTTCGCCGTCGACATGTGTAGGAAGGCTCTCTGTTTCAATCCACGCGCCCACACGGGGCGCGACTTACGGCGGCCAGCGTTTCGGCGTGCGATCGATGTTTCAATCCACGCGCCCACACGGGGCGCGACATCAGATTCTCAAAATAAAACAAGTCAAGAGATCGTTTCAATCCACGCGCCCACACGGGGCGCGAC
>Ga0182013_10007957_pt1 | contig 11527 bp, 9 predicted proteins | sample 612S2MmetaG_FD_120487 | JGI IMG/M metagenome (GOLD analysis project Ga0182013, IMG submission 120487) | Permafrost microbial communities from Stordalen Mire, Sweden - 612S2M metaG | ecosystem: Environmental > Terrestrial > Soil > Wetlands > Permafrost | place: Sweden: Stordalen | collected...
CGCGAAGATATGGCGGCCAGCGAAAATCTGATGCAGCGTTGTGCCGACATTTATCGCAAACTGCGCAACACCTTCCGCTTTTTGTTGGGTAACTTGAACTGCTTTGACCCCGTGCGCGACCGTGTACCTGAGGCTGAACTGCTGCCGCTCGACCGTTACATGTTGGCCCGCACCCGCGATCTGACCGAAAAAGTGCTGGATTGGTACGCAGCCTTCGAATTTCATCGCATTTATCACGCGGTCAACGAATTCGCCATTGTGGACCTGAGCTCGTTCTACCTGGACGTGCTCAAGGACCGCATGTACACGTTCGCGCCAACGAGCCACGAGCGCCGCTCCGCGCAGACAGTGCTGTGGCAGATCACCGAGGCGCTGGTTCGACTGGTCGCACCCATCCTCAGCTTCACAGCAGATGAAGTCTGGGAGCATCTGCCCACCGTCGAAGGGCGCGAGGCTAGTGTTCATCTGGCGCAATTCCCTGCCCTGGCGGAGATTTTCTCTGAAGATCCTGTGCCAGTACTAGAAGAGTGGAAACAAATTTTTGAGGTTCGCGATTTCGCTCTTCGCGTGTTGGAAGAAGCACGTCAGGCCAAGAGCATTGGCAAGGCGCTCGAAGCTGAGCTTGTAATTGCCGCCTCCGGCGAGCAACTCACCCTCCTGCAACGCCATGCAAGTGGCCTCAAGGAGATCGTTAACGTCTCACATGTAAAGGTGGTCGAAGGCCCTGAGTTGAAAGTGACCGCCTTGCCTGCCAGTGGCACAAAGTGCGCGCGCTGCTGGAACTTCATGCCTGTGGTTGGAAACTACGGCATTTGGCAGAACGTCTGCACCCGTTGCCAAGAGGCCCTGACTGAAATGAAGATCGCGCCGCCGGAGGCTGCCCAGTGAAATTCGTCGCGCCTCGCCGCCTGCACTGGTTGTTGCTTATCTCCGCTGCGATCATTCTTTTGGACCGGCTGACCAAGAGTCTTGTGACGTTGCGCATTCCTATGGGCAGCGCGATTCCGGTGGTGCCTCATTTTCTGCGCATTACCCACTGGACCAACGATGGCGCAGCATTCTCGTTGTTTGCCGATTCCGCCTCGCCGCATACGGTTCGCTGGGCACTGATTTGTTTTTCCTCGCTAGCAGCGGTGATGGTTCTCTTCGTCATGATCCGCCTCGCCGACCGCTTCACACTGACCTCGGTTGCGCTGGCCTTGATCTTTGCCGGGGCCCTGGGCAATGTCCACGACCGCATCGCCTACGGCTCGGTGGTGGACTTCATCGAGGTCCACATCTTCGCCTATCACTGGCCCGACTTCAACATCGCTGACTCAGCCATCGTCACCGGCGCTTGTATGCTGCTGCTCGACTCGCTTCTGCCAAAGAAAACTCCGGCACAATAGCCTTCGACCTTACGAGGATTCCATGAATATCATCTGCTCACACTCATTCTTTCGCCGGGCTCTTGTCGCCGGGACTGCACTTTCTTGCTCGCTGTTGGTCTCAGCAAGCGCACAGCGGCTGCCCCAGACTATCCGGCCCGACAGCTACACCCTCACACTTGCGCCTGACCTCAAGGCTGCGACCTTCACCGGTGTCGAGTCGATTGAGGTAACCCTCGCCGAGCCTACGGATCACATCACGTTGAACGCCGCCGAGATCGCGTTTGAGAGCGTCACGGTGACCGCCAGCGGCAAGCAGCAGACGGCCACCGTCGCTCTCGACAAGGAAAAGGAACAAGCCACATTTACCTTCCATGAGAAGCTCCAAGCGGGCAAGGCGACACTAGCAGTTCATTACACCGGTATTCTGAACAACGAACTGCGCGGCTTCTATCTCTCCAAGACCGCCAAGCGCAACTACGCCGTCACGCAGTTCGAATCCACTGACGCGCGGCGCGCTTTTCCGTCGTTTGACGAGCCGGCCTTTAAAGCAACCTATGATATTTCGCTGGTGATAGACAGCGCCGACAGCGCCATCTCCAACGGGCCAATCGTATCGGATACACCCGGACCGATCGCAGGCAAGCACACGCTCCAATTCGCCACCACGCCAAAGATGTCCACTTATCTGGTCGCATTTCTGGTCGGTGACTTCCAATGCACTGCGGGCGAATCCGACGGTGTAGCCATTCGCGTCTGCGCCACGCCAGACAAGGTTGCGCTCACACCTTACGGCGTCGATGTCGCCAAGTATGTGCTCCACTACTACAACAACTACTTCGGGATTCCCTACCCACTTAAGAAGCTCGACCTGATCGGTCTGCCTGACTTCGAGGCTGGAGCCATGGAAAACTTCGGCGCCATCACCTACCGCGAGACCGACCTGCTTCTCGATCCCAAGACGGCCTCTGTCGGCGCAAAAAAGGAAGTGGCTCTGGTTATCGCCCACGAGATGGCTCACCAGTGGTTCGGTGACTTAGTGACCATGCAATGGTGGGATAACATCTGGCTCAATGAAGGCTTTGCCACGTGGATGGAAAACAAAGCTGTGGCCCACATGCATCCGGAGTGGAACATCGATCAGACCGTCATCTCCGATCTCGATGGAACGCTCATCCTCGACGCACAGCCCACTACCCGCGCCATTCGCGCCAAAGCTGATACCCGCGAAGAGATCGAACAGATGTTCGACGGCATCTCCTATGGCAAAGCCAGCGACGTGCTGCTAACCGTCGAAAACTACCTTGGCGAAGAAGTCTTTCGTCAAGGCGTGCATAACTACCTGGCTGCTCACCTCTACGCGAATGCCACCGCCGAGGACTTTTGGGGCGCTCAAACGGCTACTAGTCACAAGCCAGTGGATAAGATCATGGAGAGTCTCGTTGCTCAGCCAGGCGAGCCTATTCTCACCTTCGGCGAGTCGGTCCACGGCCAAGTCTCCGTCGCGCAAAAGCGCTTCTTCTTAAGCCCCAGCATTCAGCCCGACCCCGCGCAAAAGTGGACTATCCCCGTCTGTTTCAAGACAGCGACCGGCCAGGAGTGCCAGCTTCTTACTCCCACTGACTCTGCTTTGAAGGCGCCTGCTGGCGGTCTGTTCTTCGCCAATGCCGGCGGCAAGGGATACTACCGCAGCGCCTATCCTTCCAGCGCCTATGCAGCCCTCGTCTCCCAGGTTGAAACCGAACTCACGCCCGCCGAGCGCATCAGCCTCATCGGCGACGAGTGGGTGCAGGTGCGTGCCAACAAAGCCGCCATCGGCAACTACCTCGATCTCGTGACCGCCGTCAAGGCCGACTCCGGAGCCGACGTTATCGACTCGGCCATGGAAGGCGTCGGCGCGACTTATTCCCGGATTGCGGCTACTTCTGAAGAGAAGGACGCCCTCTCTGCCTGGGTTCGCAAGACCTTTGTGCCAGAGTACGCCAAACTCTCGCCGCCCGCCGATACAGACTCGGCCAACACCCGCGAGCTGCGCGCCCAGCTCTTCAGCGCCCTGGGTAACTACGGCAAGGATCCTGTCGTCCTCGCACAGGCTCGCCAGATTGCGGAGAAGTACCTGGCCGATCCTGGTTCTGTCGATGCCACATTAGGCCAGGCAGCTCTCTCCATCGCCGCTCGCAACGGGGACGCCCAGCTCTTCGACCGCTTGCAGCATGTTTATGAAACCTCCACTAATCCCGAAGTCCAGATCGGCGCCCTCCGCCTACTCGCACAGTTTGAAGATCCCGCACTAGCCCAGCGCTCCTTCGACTACGCCTCATCCAGCAAGGTCCGCAACCAGGACGCTGCCATTCAGTTCGCGATTGGTCTGCAGGTCAGTGCAACGCGCGACCTCGCGTGGAAGTACATCCAGAGCCACTGGGACACAATTCACGCTCTGCTGACCCCAGAGTTGGGCAACTACCTGGTCCGCGCCACCAGCAGTTTCTGCGCTGTGCAGGACCGCGACAGCGTCAAGCAGTTCTTTGCCGGGCATAAAGTCAACGCCGCTGATCTCGCCCTTAAACACTCCATCGAGAGCATTGACGGCTGTATCGAGTTGCGCACGCTCCAAGAACCGAAGCTGAAACAGTGGCTGGCCGCTCAAAACAAGCAGTAATCTTTCGTCAATTCCATGAAACAACCGGCCCATCCTTACGCCTTCCAGCGCAAGGATGGGATACAACAAAGTTAGTTGTCCAGTTGAGATTTAACGACTCCGATTCGCTACTATAAGACTTATGCCGCAATTTTCTCCAGGCCAGACGCTGTTGATTGACGCAGACGATACGTTGTGGGAGAACAACGTCTACTTCGAGCGCGCCATCGCCGCTTTTATCAGCTACCTCGACCATCACAAATACTCGCCGGCTGAGGTACGTAAAGAGCTCAACGCTGTTGAGCGTGAGACGATCTTAGCCCATGGATATGGCCTTTCAAGCTTCACTCGCTCGCTGGTCACTTGCTTTGAGCGGCTCAGCCCCGGGCCAGTCACAGAAGAAAAATCCGAACGCATATTGGGTTTTGCGCGCTCCATCGCCGAGCAGGAGATTGAGTTGCTCCCCGGTGTGGCCGAGAGCCTGGCTGAACTGGCTACACGCCACAGGCTCATTCTGATGACAAAAGGCAACCACGCAGAACAGGCCGACAAACTGAGCCGCTCCGGTCTGGCCAGTTACTTCTCTGCCGTCGAGATCGTCGCCGAAAAAGACCCTGCGACTTATCGCGAAGTGATTCGGCGCCACGAGTTAGCGCCACACACCAGTTGGATGATCGGCAACAGCATTAAAAGCGACATCAACCCTGCTCTCGCAGCCGGGCTTCATGCTGTCTTTCTATTTCACAAAGACACATGGATTCTGGAGCACGCGGCGCTCGACTCGGCCCCCGAGGGCCAGGAGTTGATCGAGCTCGATTCCTTTGCAAAGCTCTGCGTTATCTTCTGATCTTCTCGAGCCGTTTGACTCCGTCAGCTTGCGTTTGCGGCTGGCTTCTTCACATCGACAAGCAGTTGCTCCGGCGTCCACTCGTTGCCTGGATAGAAACGAACCACCTTGCCGTCTGGGCCAATCAGCGTCGTCGAGAGCGTGTGGGTGATCGTCGAATCCGCCTCACTGGTCATTCCCAAGTCAAAGAATTTGGCCATCTCGACTAACACTTGCTTCTCCGGAACAGCAAAATCCCAATGCGCAAAAGCGCTCTTCGCGTCGCTGCCAATATAGGTTGCCCCATAGGCTCTGAGCCGCTGCGGGGTGTCGTGCTCTGGATCAAAGCTGACCGAGAGCAGGTGCGTCTTGGAGAAGAGCGTAGGATTGGCCGCCAATTGCTTTTCCAGCGAGGCAAAGTTGCGCGTCACCCGCGGGCAAAAATCGGGTGATGGGCAGCGCGTATAGATAAAGGTGACCACAAGCGCCTTACCCCGGAACTGGCTGAGATGAATCGGCAGGCTGTCCTGGTTGCGCAGCTTGAAGTCCGGCACAGCTTCTCCTTGTACCGGCACATGGTAGCTGACACCGGGTTTGTAATCCGGTTTGGCCTGTGCGATTACAACGATGTGGTCCAGCAGCACATCGGCGTCGGGGTCCTGCGAGACAAGCACGTCTGAGGTGATCGTGTCACCCGGATGCAACTCGCCGAGAATGCTGGCATCCTTCAACTTGTAGGGCATGGTCATGGCGTCCATGAAGCCGGGAATAGCTCCATGGTTCAGGGTCACCTCACCCTTGGAGGCATCGGTTGATACAACTTTGCCGCGCAGCTTATAGACCTTGAAATTCTGACTAGAGCTTGGCTGCGAGGGCGCTTTCTGGCCGGCGTGGCACCCGGCCAGAGCTATAAGAGCGAGTAAAGAGGAGGCTAGCAATCGATGCATCACAGGCTCAGTGTACAACCACCTGCGGTGGAGCCCGCGGCCTTCGTCATAAAAAACTCATTTGCCAGAAAAAACAAGAAGCCGGTCCTTCGACTCCACCATGATCCTTTCAAGATGGGCAAGTTTACCTCGGCATAGCTTGTGACATGTTCACTTCTACAACGTCCTCTTGAAGAGCGGCGTGGCGATGAGCAGCGTGCCGACTCCGAAGATGAGGAGGAACCACAGGTCGAATTGGATGGCTGCGAAACCGCCGTCTTTCAGCAGGATGGCTTTGAAGCCATGGATGCAATAGGTGAACGGATCAACTACGGCAATCGCGCGAAGCCATTTGGGAAAGGCGGCGATGGGATACATGGCTCCCGACGGGTAAAACAGAAGCGTGTTGAGAACGCCAAACATGGCACGAGGGACTAGCGGATCGTCGACGCGAACCATGAGGAGAAACATCATACCGTTGAAGGCTATAGACGTAACCAGAATCAGACAGAAGAGTTCCAGTAGCGCTTCGGGATGGAAGATGACACCAAGACCAGCCATGAGTGAACCGATCACGGTGAGCGAAATTCCTGCGAGTGTCGCTTTCATGGCACCGGCCAGATTCATGCCGAAGACTAACTCGATTTTGGTGATGGGAGTTACAAGATAACCCTCATGGACACCGCGCGCCTTGTCGTCGATATATAACATGCCTCCACCAATCATGACGGAGATGTACATGGCCAGAGCGATGGTGGCGGGAAGCAGAAACTTCATGTAATTGACGTAGGGATATAACTCGACGATTCCAAGTGCAATCGAGTTAGCCAAGCGAGGTTGGATAACGGGAGCGGTCAATGCACTAACAACCAACTGCATCTCGGACTCAATCGAACCGGAGCTGAACGGATCAGTATTATCGACGACCAATCCCAGGCGCGGCGCGTCTTGCGCTGAGACGCGGCGAGAGTATTGGGCGGGAATGATGACGGCTCCGTCGATTCTGCCGGTGCGCACGTCTTCGCGAGCTTGAACCTCGCTGGTGTACTCGACGGTGGTGAAGGTCTTGATGTTGACGGCGATTGAGTCAAAAGCCTCGCGGATTTTTACTGCTTCAGGGCCGTGGTCGTAGTCAACGACGGCAACGCGTTCGCCGACGATTTTTCCGCCAAAGGCGTTCCCCATGATGACTAACTGCATGATCGGCATCATGAGGGACATGATCATAAGAGTGGGTGAGCGGAAGAACTTGCGCATCTCGCGCTCGACGATTGCGAACATTCTGTTCATGGCTGGGCTCCCGGGCGCGGCGGCATAGTGAAGGCTGGAGGCTTGACCTGCTCATCGCGGAGTTGGCGGCCGGTGTAGTGGACGAATACATCGTCGAGCGTCGTGTTCTGAACGCTGAGAGAGGTGAGTGTTTCGCCAAGAGATGCGGCTAGCTCGACTAGTTGCATAGTTGTTTTTGACCCCGAAGATGTCAGAACTCGATAAAATCCGGCGCTCTCGGCTTGTACGCTGGTGACGCCATCAAGACTTTCGAGGCGTGCCTGCCACTCGGTGGTCTCGCGGTTGAAATGCACTTCGACGACGTTGGCGCCAGGGACGTTGTGCTTGAGTTCGATAGGCGTGCCCAGAGCGACAAGAGTACCGTGATCGACGATGGCTATCCGGTCGCAAAGCTTGTCGGCCTCTTCCATGTAATGAGTCGTGAGGAGCATGGTGAGGTTGCGAGTCTTCCGCAGATTGTCGAGCATCTCCCAGACGGCGATGCGGGAGACCGGATCAAGGCCGGTGGTGGGCTCGTCGAGGAAGAAGATGCTGGGATTGTGGACCAAGCCTCGAGCGATTTCGACGCGGCGACGCATTCCGCCGGAGAGGGTTTTGACCTGCGCGTCTCGCCACTTGACAAGATCGACAGCTTCAAGGACTTCGGTGATGTTCTTATTGCGCTCCGCCTTGGGCACGCTGTAAAGCTTGGCGTAGATGCTGAGGTTCTCTTGAACGGTGAGGTCGGGGTCACTGGTGAGGGCTTGAGGAATGACTCCGATCATGCGGCGAACGGCATCGGGCTCTTTGGCCACATCGTGGCCGGCGATGATGGCGCGGCCACCGCTGAGTGGAATGAGCGTTGTCATCATGCGAATCGTGGTACTTTTCCCGGCTCCGTTGGGGCCGAGGAGACCGAAGATCTCCCCCTCGGCAACCGAGAAGCTGACGTCCTTTACGGCTTCAAAATCGCCGTAGCGCTTGACGATGTGGTCTACTTCGATAGCGGGCGCGGGCGTTGCCGCTGATTGTGTTGGCGCAGCGATCATTGCTTCACCAGCTTGTTCTTGGAGATATAAACCTCGGCGATCATGCCGGGTACGAAGCGCTCGCCGGGATTGTCGATGAGCAGCTTCAACTGGATGGTTTTGATGTCACGTTTACGAGCGCCAACATCGCGCTGGGTAGCAAAGTCGGCCTCGGCTGCCTTGTTGATGACCTTGCCCTGGATAGTTGCACCCGAAGGCATGACCACACGAAGCGAGTCGCCGAGTTGAATGGCGTCAGCTTGGGTCTCTGGTAACGGGGCGTAGACCCAGGTCTGAGTCAGATCCATGATGGTAACGATGGCTGCACCTGCTGCGACCACTTCCCCTTGGCGGGCGGCGCGAACGTTGACCTTGCCGCTGACCGGAGCGAAGACCTGCGCATAGCCCAACTGAACTTTGGCCTGATCGGCAAGAGCGCGAGCGTTCTCAACATCCTTGCGGGTTGAATCCACAGTGCGGGCTGCGACTGCGGTGAGCAACTCGTGGGCGCGAGCTTGGCGCAGCGAGGCCTCGGCGGCAACCACATTTTCCCGGGCAGTGTCGACGGCAGCTTTGGCGGCCTGAAGGCTCGTCGCCGCATCGTCCTTGGCCTGTTCGCTCATAATGCCTTGCTGGGCGAGTGCCACCGTGCGGCTGGTGTCGGCCTGCTGGTGATCAAACTGAGCCTGCGCCTGGGCCAGCGATGCTTTTGCGGCTCGCACCTGTGCCTCCGCGTTAACTGTGGCGCTGCCGGTTTCGCCTCGGGTCTGGCGCTCTGTCTCAACGGTCCCGCCGAGCTTACCCTTCTGGCTGGCGGCGGTGGCCTCGGCAGCCTTGCGAGCAGCAGAAAGATCGTCGCTTTCGATGATGGCGATAAGCTGACCGGCCTTGACATCCTGACCTTCGTCAACGGTCAGTGTCTGGATACGTCCGGGAATCTTGCTGCTCACCACCACTTCGTTGGCATCGACTGTACCGATCAGTTGCAGGTCACCTGAGGATCGGACCGTGACCAGGTACCAGATCAACGATCCTACCGTCAGCAGGCCCAGAATCAAAAAAACTCGATTGCGTGCGTTCACTTGTTCCTCACTTCATTCGCTTTGATAGTGCTGAATTCAGGTGGCAACTGCAGTCTGATTCCACTGTTTTCCGGCATAGGTACTCTTGCCAGCACGAGCGCTGCCACGCGGGCTCCATGTTCACGGTCGACAAAAATAGTCTGGCCTAAATACTCGATTGCGGATCTACGGCGAAACGCTAGCGCATCACGCTCCAAAGGGTCGGTTCCCTCAATCAAACGCATCATCGGCGCGGAAAGAAAGTAAAGGACGTTGGCTCCCAATGCTGCGAGGCGCATTTGCGTTGGGTCCACAGAGACCAACTCGCCCGACCTGATCCCCTCATCGAGGACATCCTGCATACGAGCCATCAATGGACGGAAGATTGAATCGACCAGCGGTGTGAGAGCGTTGGCTTCGCCGCGGTGGAGGCGAATCATCTCCTGCTGCATGAGACTTTGAAATCCCGGGTTGGAATGGATGCGATCAAACTGGTTGAGCGCAGAGAGAAGAAAGCGCTCACCGGCAGAGGCTTCTATCTCAAAGACAGCCATGCTAGAAGCCCGCACACCTTCGGCAACTGCTTCAAGAGCTGCGGCATACAACGCCTCCTTACCCTGGAAGTAGTAGTAAAGCAATGCCTTATTGACGCCGGCTTCCTCGGCAATCTGCTCGGTTCGCGCTCCGGCCAGGCCGTTTGCACTAAACTGCCGGACTGCGGCATCAAGGATACGGGCACGGGTGTGGTCGGCGCGTTCAGCTTGTGTACGAGTTGGAATAGGAGCGGTCATATTTAACTAACTAGTTAGTTAAATATCATAGAAGGTAGGATTATTGCAACCATCAATCTGGAATACGAGGTGTAGGTCCGCTCGGTTCCGTGCTCTGGCTTGGCTATTTGCGACTGGGTGGAAGAGAGAGCCTAAATCAGGCGGTGTAATTGATCTGGCCACTTCCGGAGGACGGCACATCAGGATTCAGATCAGCGTCATCTTCTTGACTGTCGCTGTTCTCCTCGTCTTCTTCAAAACCTCCTCCAGCTTTTGAGCCGTTGGAGGAGTAGGCGTCATCTCCGGTTCTCTCTGTTTTATCTATCTCGAAGACGTCTGTCATACCGAGATCGGTATCTCTATACTTCACCATCGGTGCGAGGCTAACGCCGCCTACAGGACTGATCTCCATCTTCGTCTCCTTTCGATAACGCTCCTAGCGTTCCATATCGACCTTCAGAAGACAAACTTCAACCCTTCTGCTGCTTGCGGGCAATTGTGGTGGTTGGAGTGGCCCAACTTCTGCCGTCCGAAGACCTTGGCGCAAATGACACGCATCCAATCAATCTGCTGTAAACAAACGAGTTAATTGCTTTTCCGGACGTAACTTAATTTGGTGACCGCTGTCACTGTTTTCAAAAACATCTCATCGTAAACTCGGTAAATGGTTATCGATATAAGTTTATCGATTCGATTACCTGCCAGGGGATCGGTACTGGGATCTATGCCTCTGGCTAGCATAAGAAGGTTGCCCCGTACCACGATTTCAGCTGGCAGCCTGTCCCTCAACGGTTTCAAACAGCAGGCAAGAGATGAATGAAGAGGAGAGCATGACAAATCTCGAGGCGTTTAAAGCGGCGAACCAGGAGCAAGGAAGCCGGGTAACCACAAAAGAAGAGCTGGATGCCCTTGTTGTTCGTGTCAAAGCTGCCCAACAGAAATTCGCCAGCTTCTCGCAGAAGCAGGTCGACCATATCTTTCGGAATGCCGCGCTGGCAGCCGCCAACGCTCGTATTCCGCTAGCTGAGCTGGCTGTTGAAGAGACCGGTATGGGAGTGGTTGAAGACAAGGTAATCAAGAACCACTTTGCCTCCGAGTACATCTACAACAAGTACCAAGACGAGAAAACCTGCGGCATTCTGAGCCAGGACGACGAAGCTGGCACAATTACCATCGCCGAGCCGATGGGCCTTATTTGCGGCATTATTCCTACTACGAATCCGACTTCGACAGCGATTTTCAAGACGCTGATCAGCCTGAAGACACGCAACGGAATCATCATCAGCCCCCACCCACGTGCGCGCAAGTGCACCTGTATCGCCGCCCGTCTTGTGCTGAGAGCCGCAGTGGATGCCGGCGCTCCGGAAGATATTATCGGCTGGATCGATGAGCCGACGATTGAACTGAGCAACCAACTGATGCGCCACCCTGACATCAAGCTGATCCTCGCGACTGGCGGTCCGGGTATGGTTCATGCAGCCTATTCGTCTGGCACTCCAGCGATCGGCGTCGGAGCTGGCAATACGCCGGTGGTAATCGACGAGACAGCCGACCAGAAACGTGCAGTTGCATCGATTCTGATGTCGAAGACCTTTGACAACGGCGTCATCTGCGCCTCCGAGCAAGCCGTAATCGCTGTTGA
>Ga0182013_10007959_pt1 | contig 11525 bp, 5 predicted proteins | sample 612S2MmetaG_FD_120487 | JGI IMG/M metagenome (GOLD analysis project Ga0182013, IMG submission 120487) | Permafrost microbial communities from Stordalen Mire, Sweden - 612S2M metaG | ecosystem: Environmental > Terrestrial > Soil > Wetlands > Permafrost | place: Sweden: Stordalen | collected...
CGCACTCCAGGTGCGCGCCGTCTCCCGTAAACTTCGCCACTTGGCAGCGTTCAATGCGGAAGCAGTCTTCGTGCTCGCCCCATTTCTCCCGCCGCGTCGCCAGGCCATGCACTCCCTTGCCCAAATCGCCGCCTTCCAACGAAATGCCATCCACCGTCGCGCCGTAAGCCTCAGTCAAATTGAGCAGACAGAACGCATCGGCCGAAGCAAGCCTGAGCGTTGACCCTCCTGACGAGGAGTAGCGCCATGCCGGCGTGCCTGCCAGCGCGGTCCGTTCCCGAAGATGCAACTCGCCGGTCACGTAAACACCCGGCGACAGCACAACCGCGCCCCCAACCGCGCCAGCCGCATCCAGGGCCTTCTGCAGAGCTGCCGTGTCGTCGGTCTTGCCGTCGCCTTTCGCGCCAAACTGCCGCGCATCCAACTGCGTCTGCGCGCTCGCTTCAGTCGATGCAGCCGTCATGTCCGGTGCCAGCAACGCAGCCGCGCCGCCAAACAAGGCAGACCGCGCAACCTGCCGACGATTTGGAAAAAGATTCATGAAACGATTCACCCCTCAAAACGCCGTCACACGGCGAGAAACCGCGCTCTCGACCCGGCGCCGCAATGCTAAGCCGAAGCCGGTAGCACCGCAAGCAGCGCGCGCAGCGCCCGCCCGCGATGGCTGAGTGCCAGCTTTGTCTCGAGATCGATCTCAGCCATGGTCTTGTCCAGCGCCGGCAAATAGAACAGCGGGTCGTAGCCAAATCCGCCCGTGCCGCGCGGCGCTTCAAGAATCAGCCCTTCCACCGCCCCTTCGCCTGAATAGAGCGGTTCACCATCGCGTGCCGCAATCAGCACGCAGCGGTAGCGCGCTGTCCGTCGGTCGCCTTCCACGCCCGCCAGCCGCTGCAGCAGCACCATGTTGTTCCAGACATCGGTATTGTCGTTCGCATCGGGCGAGTCCACAAGCCCTGAGTCCGCCGCAAACCGTGCGGATCGCACACCGGGCGCGCCATCCAGAGCGTCCACCTCAAGCCCTGAGTCGTCGGCAACCACCAGCGCACCGGCGGCGAAGCGGGAATAGTAAACAGCCTTCAGAGTTGCGTTGGCCGTGAATGTCTCTCCCGTTTCCTCAGGAGCTGGAATGGTCGCCAGCGCCGGAAGCGGATCGATGCTCAAGTCGTGCGCCTCGGCGGCGGTGCGAAAGTCGCGAAGTTTTCCCTGGCTGGTCGTGGCGGCGAAAAGGCGGAAGCCCATGGAGGAAGTGTAACGGGCGGCCAGCCCGCGGCCTGGTAAATCGGCTGCTGCGCTCCGGGCCGGTATCTTGGGTCACTGCCAATCGCGATGCAACGGGGCTATCATCTGCCACGAAGTGCGATGCATTCCCCTGGGAGGATCCGAATGAAGACCGTAGGCGGGAAGATCGTGATTGTCGGAGGCGGCATCGCGGGACTGTGCGCCGGAGTCCTCGCGCAGAAGTGCGGATACCATGCGGAAGTCCTCGAAATGCACGATATCGCCGGCGGCCTGGCCACCAGCTGGCGGCGCGGCGGCTACACCTTTGAAACCTGCCTGCACTGGCTCTATGGATCGAACCCCCAGGGAACCATGTATCCGCAATGGCGCGATGTGATGGATATTGACCGGCTCACTTTTGTGCCCTTGCACCAGCTCGTCACAATCCAGACAGAGCGCGGCGATCGCTTGCCAATTCCAACCAATGTCGATCGCCTCGAAAAAGAACTCACGGCGCGATTCCCGCACGACACAAAAGCAATTCGCCACTTTGCCGCCGACATTCGCCGCTTGAGCCAGTTCCGCATGCCGGTGCCCGGCGGCAATGCCAGGCAAAACCTGGCCGCGCTATGGCACGATCTGCCTCTCTTTCCGCTGTTTCGCCGCCTGGCGCGCATCAGCTGCCGCGATTATGGCAAGAGCTTCAGCGACCCCCTGCCGCGCAGCTTCTTTGGAGACGGCGAATTGGACAACCTTGCCGCGCTTGCGCAGTTCTTCTCCATCGCGTGGATGAACTCCGGCGACGCCGCTTACGTGGTGGGCGGATCGCTGGCCATCATTCGGTTAATTGAAGAGAAGCTCAGGGGGCTCGGTGGCAACATTCGCTTTTGCGCCAAAGTCGATCGCATCCTTGTAGAGAACGGCCGCGCCACCGGTGTGGAACTTGTCAGTGGAGAGAAGATTATGGCCGACTGGGTCATCTCCGCCGCGGATGGCCATGCGACGTTGAACCATCTCCTTGGCGGCAAATACAGCAACTCGAAGCTCGACAAACAGTATGCCCGGCCGAATCTGTTTCCGTCCTACCTGCAAGTCTCCCTCGGTGTAGCCATGGATCTGTCGGCGCAGCCTGCATTGCTCACCCGTATTCTCGATGCGCCGCTTTACCTTGACCCAACCACCCAGTTGAACCAGGTCTCCTTTCGCTTCTTCCACTTCGATCCGACCTTTGCGCCCGCCGGCAAGACAGCCGTCACCTGCTTCCTGCCTACGAGGAATTATCAGTACTGGACCGGCCTGCGTGAAAACGACCCCGCACGCTACCGCGCCGAGAAGGCGCGCGTCGCCGCCGATGTGACCGCCATCCTGGAGCCGATCGTGGTGGGAATTCGCGACGCCATTGAAGTGGTCGACGTTTCGACCCCCGCCACCGTAATCCGCTATACCGGCAACTGGCAGGGAAGTATGGAAGGGTGGCTCCTGTCGCCGGGTCAAAAATTCCGCTCCCTCCCCAACACGCTGCCGGGTTTGCGAAACTTCGTCATGGCCGGCCAATGGATCTTCCCCGGCGGCGGATTGCCCAGCGGCCCCATGAGCGCTCGATCTGCTTTGCTGGCCATCTGCAAAGCAGACAGGGTTGCGTTTGATCCCGGCCCGAAATCGGAGAGTCTGACCCCTGCGCCCCTGGCCCTCTGAGGGGCGTCGCATTGCTCCTCCTGTTTTTTTTGACTGGGACCGAGGCGGTTCCTTAGATTTCCTCCACCGTAAACTATTTCATTTGGTAAATTTAGCTGGTCCGCAAAGAACATTCGGGCCGCTTTCCAAAACCGGGATGCAGGCCGCACAATGGTCAGGTTTCCTTCGAAAGGCGTGAGCAGCATGGCGAAGAAGTCGGGTTGGGTCATGTGGGTATTGGTTCTGGGTTCGATGGCAGTGCGCAGCATGGCTCAGCCCGCTGTAGTGGATGAAAAGCCTGGGCCGAGAGCGCTGTACGTTGACGATCGGTTGAACCCTCTCGGCATCGATGACCCGGCGCCACGCTTCTCGTGGCAGATCCACGATGACACGCGCGGCGCGCGCCAGACCGCCTACGAAATCCAGGTCGCATCGAGCGTCGAGTCGCTGCGGCAAGACAAGGCGAACGTTTGGGATAGCGGGCGCATCGAGTCCGGCGCCACCATGAATGTGCACTACGCCGGCCCCGCGCTTGAGCCCAGCACGCGCTACCACTGGCGCGTGAAAGTGTGGGACGCATCCGGCAAGCCCTACGCCGGCGCTGAAGACGAGTTCGGCTGGTGGGAGACAGCCCTGCTCAAGCAGGAAGGCTGGCAAGCGAAATGGATAGGCTACGAAACGCCCGAGGAAGCCGCCGTCCGCCACGCTCCCGCCGCCTGGATTGCAAGCCCCGACGCGGCAACGCTGGCGGCAGAAAAGCCCAAGCAGCAGCAGGTCGCCTATCGCCAGTCAGTCTCATTGGCCAAGCCCATCCGCCACGCCACGCTGTTTGCCACCGGCCAGGACACCGTCTCCGCCTGGGTCAACGGCGCGCAGGTGCTGACTGCGGCCGCCTTTCCGCCGTGGGGACAAATGCCGTGGAAGAAGTTTGTCAGCGCCGACGTGACCAGAAATCTCAGCCAGGGTTCGAACGCGATTGCGATTGAGACTGTGCACTACGTCGGCGATCCCAACGGTGCCGTGCATGCCGACGCGCCACCCATGATCGCAACGCTCGTCGTGGAATACGAAGACGGCAAGACTGAAACCTTCGCCAGCAACGCAGAGTGGAAGACCGCCATTCATCCACCCGGCGGCTGGACTGCGAAGACCTTCGATGATGGTGCCTGGAAACCCGCCGCGGCATTTACCCAGCATCCCGGTCCCATGAACAGCGCCCCCCTCGGCCATCCCTGGATTCCGGATTTGGTGAAAGGGCTGCGCCACACATTTTCGGTCGGCAAGCCGGTCAAGTCGGCGCGTCTCTACTCAACTGCTCTCGGAGTCTATGAAGTTTTCCTGAACGGAGATCGTGTCGGCAACGACATTATGGCGCCGGGCTGGACCGACTATCGCGAGCACGTAAAGTATCAGACCTACGACGTAACCGCGCAGATCGCGAAAGGCGACAACGCCATCGGCGCGCTGCTTGCGCCCGGCTGGTACGAAACGCCGCTCGAGTGGTTTCAGCAGCCGAACAACTACGGCGATACGCCTCCGGCTCTGCGCGCGCAGTTGCGCATTGAATATGCCGACGGCACCGTGCAATGGGAAGCCACCGACGCCACGTGGGAGGCCTCGACCACCAACATCCTGCACTCCGAACTCTACGACGGCGAGAGCCAGGACGCGCAACTCATATCCGATGGCTGGGCAACGGCCGGCTATAACAGTTCGTCGTGGATGAACGCGATCGCGATCGAGCCCAAACCGGTGCCAATCGAGGCGCAGGATTTCGAATCAATCCGCGTCGAGCGCACGCTGACGCCGAAAGCAATGACAGAACCCAAGCCGGGCGTTTACGTCTACGACTTCGGACAGAACTTCTCAGGAGTGGAGCGGGTTCGCGTGCAAGGCCCGGCGGGCACCGATGTCCGCCTGCGCTTCGCCGAGATTCTCAACGACGATGGAACCATCTATACTGACAACCTCCGCACCGCCAAGGCCACCGATCATTTCATTCTCAGTGGCAACGGCACTGAAGAGTTCACGCCGCAATTCACCTTTCACGGATTCCGTTATGTCGAGTTAACGGGGTTGCCGACCGCGCCGGCAAAAGACGCGGTAGCCGGCCTTGTCTTCCATACGGACGCGCCCTTCACCGCAAAGCTCGAAACCGGCAGCCCCATGATCAACCAATTGTGGAGCAACATTCTCTGGGGCCAGCGCTCCAACTTCGTCGGCATCCCTACCGATTGCCCGCAGCGCGATGAGCGCCTTGGCTGGATGGCCGACGCGCAAGTCTTCTGGCGCACGGCAACCTACAACATGGCTCTCGCCTCGTTCACGCGCAAGTTTGGTGGAGACATGCGCGGCACGCAGGCGGGCACGCCCTTCTTCGGCATCTACTCGCCCGGAACCGCATCCGAATCCTCGTCATCGGGATCGGGATGGAGCGATGCGGGCGTCGTGATCCCGTGGACATCGTGGTTGCAAAGCGGCGATACCAGCGTCATTGACCAAAACTGGGATGCGATGGAAACCTATCTCAACGCCATCGAGGCCAAAAATCCCGATGGCCTCTGGGCGCACGAATCCGGCATCCCCTTCGGCGATTGGTTGTCGCCCGAAGGCCGCACCGATCAGGTGCTGATCTCGACGGCCTATTGGGCCTACGACGTGACCCTGATGCAGCAGATGGCGCATGCCACAAATCGCGCCAGAGACGAAGAGAAATACTCGCAACTCTTCAATAAAATTCGCGCAGCCTTCGCCAGGCAATTCGTTCACGCCGATGGTTTCGTGGCAGGCGTGCCCAGCGGCCCCGCTCCCTTTGGCGGCCCCGAATCGAAGCGGGTCTCAGACGACACGCAGACCGGCTACGTGCTGGCACTGCACATGAATCTTGTGCCCGATTCTCTGCGTGCCAAGGCAGCTCAGAAGCTTGCCGACAAGATCGAGACCAATCACGGGCTACTCGCAACCGGCTTCCTCGGCACGCCGTACCTTCTCGAAGAACTTACCAAGTCCGGTCACACAAAGCTTGCCTACAAGTTACTGCTCAACACGGAGTATCCGTCGTGGGGATATCTTGTTGGTCATGGCGCTACCACAATGTGGGAGCGCTGGAATGGCGACAAGATGAAGGCCGACCCCAGCATGAACTCGTACAACCACTATGCCTACGGTGCCGTGGCCGACTGGATCTATCGCTACGCCGCCGGCGTCGACACAACCCCGCTCGATGCGGGATTCCACACCGTCGTCCTGCATCCTGTGTTTGACGCGCGTTTGGGAAACATGAACTTCGACTACGATTCGGCATCGGGTCCAATTCACTCCGACTGGAAAGTGAATGGCGCCACGGCAGAGTGGCATGTAACTCTGCCCGCCAATACCAAAGGATGGCTGCCGGTAGACGCGGCGGATGCGGCAAAGTACAAGCTCGATGGCGCGCCCCTTGCTCAGAATAAGTTAGCTAAACTCATTACCCGCGATGGGCAAAGCGCGTACGAGTTAGCAGCGGGTAGTTATACCTTTCAAGTCGGTCTGGACTGAAAAGATTCCGATGTAAGTTTTGTAATCAGGGCACGACTTTACATCTTGGTGCAAAACGCTCGGGCAGTAGGCCCGGGATTTATCCCGGGCAAAAAAGCCAATTGAATCAAAGCGGGCTTTAGCCCGTGAGGAATGTTTTTCTCTGCATGTTTCGTGCGAAGTCTTAGGCGCCACGCTTTAGGTTTGTCGTAGCCAGGGAGAGTGATTCTTGTCGATTCTTGCCGGAATTGGATGGCACATGATTGGCGCGGCCTCCGCTGCTTCCTTCTATGCCCCCATTGAAAAGGTCAGGCGATGGTCATGGGAAACAACCTGGGCCATCGCCGGACTGTTCTCCTGGATTCTCTTGCCCATCGGCGTGAGCTTATTTCTGTTGCCCGACTTTCACGGCTTCTATGCCTCCATGGGTTCGCACCTCTTGCTCAAAGTCGCTCTCTTCGGCGCCATGTGGGGCGTTGGCAATGTCAGTTATGGCCTCACCATGAAGCACCTCGGCATGTCCCTCGGCATCGGAGTCGCCATCGGTGTAACGCTCGTCGTCGGAACCCTGATCCCTCCGCTCCTGCATGGCCAGGCGGCAAATTTGATCACCACGCGTAGCGGGCAACTTACTCTCGCCGGCGTGTTGGTGGCGCTCCTCGGCGTGGCCATTGTTTCCTATGCCGGCCACCAGAAAGAAGTCCAGCTCAGCGGCGAAGTGCGCGAGTTCAACGTCAAGCTCGGCCTGCTCCTTGCCGTTCTGTGCGGAATCTTCTCCTCCGGCATGTCCTTCGCCATCGATGCCGCGAAGCCCATGGAAGCCGCTGCGCTGCACCTCGGCGTCAATCCGCTCTATGCCGCGCTGCCGAGCTACGTCATCATCATGGGCGGCGGTGCCGTTATAAATCTTTCCTACTGCTTCATTCGCCTCGCGGCATTAAAGCGTCTTTCCCTGCGCGCCGATCTTGCGCAACCCACCGCCACCCTCGCGCGCAACGGCCTGCTGGCGTCGGCTGCCGGCATCATGTGGTATCTGCAATTCTTCTTCTATGCGTGGGGCGCGGCCAACGTGCCGCAACAGCTCTCTTACGTGAACTGGATGCTGCACATGAGTCTCTACGTGCTCTGCGGCGGACTCGTCGGCCTCGCCCTCGGCGAGTGGGCCGGCGTGGCCCGTCGCCCCGTGCGATTGCTGTGGGCCGGAATCCTCGTAATTATCGCCGCCGCCAACCTCGTCGGCCTGGGCATGGCGTCGTAAGCACCTTCGGTGCGACAGACGCTCGGTTTTCCCTCGCAGCAGTTCCTCCGTTGTTCCTCGCACCCCAAGGACCAGGTGTGCAGCCGCAGACAGAAATGCCGGGGTCGAAACCCCGGCATTTCTAATCACTGACCACTGACCACTGACCACTAATCACTGACCACTGACATCTGACCACTGACCACTGACCACTGACCACTGACAACTGACATCTGACCACTGACAACTGATCACTGTTTCAGTTGATTGTCTCGTCAAGCCGCAGGTCCCGCGAAGACGCACCCACGCTCACTTTGCGCTTGCCCGTTGCCGTCTGCCACGACCCGTCCTTCGTTGACCAGTACTGCAGCTGGCGCGGAGCCACGCGCAGCGTGACGGTTTTGCCCTCCCCGGCTTTCAGATGAATACGGTCAAAAGCCGCCAGCGCGCGCGGTGCGAACTGCACGCCGGCAGGAGCCGAATCCGGCGCTCCCAGATACACCTGCGGCACTTCATCCGAATCCACGCTGCCTGTGTTCTTGATGTGAACTTTCACTTCCAGTCCACCGTCTCCCGCTTTCTCAACCTTCAGTTCTGAGTAGTCAAATGCGGTATAGCTAAGTCCGTGGCCGAAGGCAAATAATGGCGCGATGTTCTCTTTGTCGAACCACCGGTAGCCAACATTCACGCCTTCCGAGTAGGTCGTCTTGCCATCCACGCCCTTCATCGAGCGCTCGGGATGTTTGGGGTCCGTCGCAGCGTAGTCCGTGAGCGCCTTGCCCCAGGTCACGGGCAAACGGCCCGCGGGGCTGGTCTTGCCGGCAAGAATGTTGGCCGTGGACCAGCCGCCCTCATCGCCCGGCCACCACATTTCAAGAACCGCCTTCACCTTGTCGACCCACGGCAGCGCAACGGGCTGGCTCGTGTTGAGAACCACAATCGTGTTGGGGTTCACCGCGGCCACTTCCTCAACCAGCTTGTTTTGCTCGCCGGGCAAGCCGAACACCGGGTTCAGCCGCGTCCACACAAACACCACAGCGGTTTTCGCCTTTTTGGCCGCGGCAATAGCGGCCTCGCGGTCCGCTTTGCGTTGTTGCGGCGTGTACCAGCTCAGCCGGACCTGCACAGGTGCGGTCGACGTATCAGACGAAATGTTGATCTCGATTGCGTGCGGGCCTTCCGTCAGTTCAATCGCGCGGCGCACGTTGTCTAAGCCATCCGTAGTCGGAATGGCGTTGTCCTGATTGGCTTGCAGAATGTCGCCATGCACGCCGCCCTGGAACGCACCTGTTGCGCTCAGCCGCTTGCCATCGATGGAGATGTTCGCGTTCGTGCCCAGCGCCTGCAGGTAAATCCAATAATCGCCGGCCTTGGCGACCGTAAGCGTGCCCTTCCACGTCGCCTTGGAATCGGGCGCGAGTGCATTGCCGCCCTTGACCGTGAAGTCAACCGTTGCGTCGACCTGTTCCGAGCCTGCGCGCACAAGTCCCGCCTTGCCGTCGTGGCTCAGCAGGCTGGCGGGTATCGTCGTGCCCGTCATGTCGTCATCCACAGCAAATTGGATATTTGCATTGCCGGTGATCTTCTTCAGCGCCTCGTAAGGACCAACCTGGCGCCCCGGCAGACCAACCGAGCGCTCGCCGCTCAGCCCGATAGCATCCACCTGGCCCGCTGTGGGACCAATCAGAACAACACTGTCCAGATCGGCAGCCTTCAACGGCAGCGCGCCGCCTTCGTTCTTCAGCAGCACCGCTGCCTCTTCGCCGGTCTTCTCAATGATCTTCGCGTTGGGCTCAATATCCTGCGCCGTAACGTCGTGTTTCGACTGGCCGTCGAGATAGCCGAAGTGCACAATCTCGTAAAGCACGCGGCCCGCGGCACGCGTAACCGTGGCCTCGTTCACCGTGCCGTCCTTCAGTGCCTCCGTCATCTTCTTCGGATCTTCTTTGCGGCCGAAGTCGCCCATGTTCATGCCCGCCGGTTTGGGCTCTTCAGGCAGGTGCCCGAAGAAGCCGTCCATAAAGCCATCCATCGATGCCATGTTCGGTGGAGGTGGAACCGGCAGCGAGTCGAAGAAAGAGGGAATCGGAAACCCTCCCGGAGCTGGCTCCCCCGGCATCTCCATGTCGAGACCGGCATTAATAAAGCCGACAGCATGCACGGCGCCCCAGTCCGAGGTTACGAAGCCCTTGAAGCCAAGTTCGTCGCGAAGAATCTTGGTGAGCGTGTCTTTGTTGCCGCAGGCAAACGTTCCGTTGATGCGGTTATACGAGCACATGATCGACGAAACATCGGCGCGGCGAATGGCGGCCTCGAACGGTGCAACATACACCTCATGCAGCGTCTGGTCGTCGATCCAGGTGCTGGTGCTTTCCGAATCGTACCCAACATAGTGCTTGATCTGTGCCATCACGTGCTGCGACTGAATGCCCTTGATCTCAGCCACAGCCATCTCACCGCTCAGGAACGGATCTTCTCCGAATGTATTAAAGCCGCGGCCAAACTCCAGGTCGCGATCGATGTTCACGAAAGGCTGCAACGCCACGTCGATGCCCAGCGAACGTTCTTCCCGTCCAATCACAAGCCCGTTCTCCTCAGCTGTCTTCGTGCTGAACGTGGCAGCTACACCCATCGTGGCCGTCTCGGCCGACGAAGGATGCCGCGTCAGCACGCCCGGAGGTCCATCGGCAAAGCGAAGGCCGGGAATGCCGAGCCGCGGAATTCCGGCCAGATAGCCGGCCTGGCCCTGGTACACAGCAGGATCTTCATGCGTCCCATGAATCAGCGTGAGCTTCTCCTGAAGCGACATCTGGCTGAGCAGTTTGTCGACGCGTGTATCGCCCGTGACCACGGGCACCGATTGCGCAACCGCAATGGTCGCGCCCAGCACAAGCGATGCTCCCTGGATAAGGGCTCTGGCGATTCGTTTCTCTTCTTGGGTGATTCCGAAATTCATCTCTGGCACTCCTGGCCTTCGTTTCGGCTAAAGCAGGCAAAATCGCGGCGCAAACTCGTCACGAGTTTCGCCTGCGCGAAAAGTCATAGAAAACGGCTTTACTGTTGGCGGAACAACGGCAAGAAGTGTAGACCATCGAGGCCGAAATCGAAACTCTACAGCGCACAGGCGTGCTCGTACTGACCAACTCCATGGTGTTCTTCGGACGGCAAACTCAACCGGAAACACGAGCGCCACCGGCTGGCCTTCGCCTTCGGGCCTGCATGGTATAGTTTCCCTGCAGGTTGCCAACTTTCTTAGCGTTTAAAAGACCTGCCCGGTTCATCCCGACGGGCGTGGAGAAAATTTGTTCCCCAGTCGTTTATTTATCTATGAGCGGATGGCTCGTCTCCGGGGAAAAGGAATTCCATCGCGGCCCGGCCTTCTCCTCTCCCTGGCAATCTTAGCTTTCCCCCTTGGGCTACAGGCAACGCCGGCGTTCGGTCAAGAAAGCGCGACGGCGGCAACGGTAAATCCACCCGCAAACAATCCCCTCGACGATGAGTCTTCCTCCGTCACATCGGGTTTGCCGCAGCCCGGTCCCTCAGTTCCTTTCAAAACATTCGAGTCGGACAGCGTCGGGAATCCTGACGCCGTGCCCGAGCGTGCGATGGACGGCGGCCAGATCAAGGTCGTCGACCAAAAGTCCAAACCCACCGAGCACGTCGAACAGGAAGTTCTGATCGAAGGCCTTTATTCCTACGGAAACTACAAAATCTTCGCATCGGGCTACGACGACAAGCTCTACACGGCGGGCGTCGAATACAACCGGCATTCTTGGGGAAACTTCCTCAAGGGCCAAATGGATTACGTCGCCGAATTCTTGCCGTTCGTCCTTCTCAATAAGCCGCTCCACACCGATCAATGGGGAAATCCAATCCCAAG
>Ga0182013_10007961_pt1 | contig 11524 bp, 5 predicted proteins | sample 612S2MmetaG_FD_120487 | JGI IMG/M metagenome (GOLD analysis project Ga0182013, IMG submission 120487) | Permafrost microbial communities from Stordalen Mire, Sweden - 612S2M metaG | ecosystem: Environmental > Terrestrial > Soil > Wetlands > Permafrost | place: Sweden: Stordalen | collected...
ACTGGCTATAACACCTCGGCATTGGCGGTCGGCACCCACACCCTTACCGCAACCTCGCTCGCCGACAACAACTACGCCTCCGCAACCGGCAGCAACACCCTCACCGTCCTGGCGCTTCCCACAATTACCTTCTCGGTGCTGAACCATCACACCATGGACGCATCATTCAGCGTCGCAGCGACCTCCAACTCTCCCGGCGCCTTCACCTACTCCGTGGTCAGCGGGCCGGCGACTGTCTCCGGCAGCACGGTGACGCTGACCGGAGCAGCCGGCACGGTAACGCTGCAGGCGTCGCAAGCAGCGACTGGCAGCTACGCGGCAGGCACGCAGACCGCCAGCTTCTCCGTCATCGCCGGCAGCGTTTGGCTGGGTAATGGGACCGGCAGCCTCAGCACCTTCGACCTCACCGGCGCTCCCATCACCGGAGCCGGCGGCTTCACCGGCGCAGGAGTGGGGACCATCGCCAGCCCTCTGGGATTGGCCTTCGACGCTTCGGGCAATGTGTGGGTCGCAAACAGCAACGGCGTCAGCGAGTTCACCCGCAAGGGCGTCGCCGTTCACTCCACCCCATACAGCGTGGGCGGCATCGGCAATCCGTTGGCAGTCGCCATCGACGGCCTAGGCCAGGTTTGGGTGGCAAACTCAGCCGGCACCGTCAGCGTACTCAGCAACGCGGGTGCCGCGGTATCGCCGTCTACCGGCTACTCCGGCCCCGGCAGCAAGCCCGCCGGCATCGCCATCGACATCTCGGGCAGCGTCTGGGTTCCCAGCAGCACCGCAAACACCGTCACCCGCATCCTTGGCGTCGCCGCGCCGGTCGTACCCCTTGCCACCGGAACGGCAAGCGGCGCAGGAGTGAGGCCATGAGCACCTACCTCCGGTCCACCTATCTCCGGTCCAACTCTCTCTGGTCCAAATCGCTTCTCGTCGCGGGCGCGGCATTCGCGGCAGCCAGCCTGATCGGCTGCGGCGTGGCCGTATCGCCAACCGCCAACCCGACCCCAAGTACACCGGCCACGCTTACGGTGCGTGCAGCCCGTGGGACCGTGACCGGCGGCCAGCAACCCGTGGCCGGAGTCAACCTGCAGCTCTACCAGGCCGGCACCACCGGCTACGGCTCGACCGCAACCCCGCTCGGCCTCCCGACCCAGACCACCTCCAACGGCAACTTCAACCTGCCCAGCTACACCTGCACCGCGGGCTCTCAAGTCTATCTGGTGGGCACCGGCGGCATGCCTTACTCCACCGTCACCAACGCCAACCTGGCCCTGATGGTCGGCCTCGGTACCTGCGGCGGCACCGATCTCAACAACTTCATCGACGTCAACGAACTCACCACCGTCGCCTCGGTCTGGGCCCTCGCTCCCTTCATGACCGGCATTGCCAACATCGGCACCAGCCCCACCAATGCCGCAGGGCTTGCGAACGCTTTCGCCGTCATCAACGAACTGGTGAACACCGCGAATGGAACCCTGTCTGGGCCAACCTTGCCCGCGGACGCCACGCTGCCTATGACGGAGATCAATACCCTGGGCGACATCCTCGCGCAATGCGTCAACTCCGCCGGTGGCGTGGCCGGCGATGGCAGCGGCTGCGGCGACCTCTTCCATCTCGCGCCCAATGCGGCCGGTAACGTCTACCCCACCGACACCATCACCGCGGCCATGAACATCGCGCAAAATCCCGGACGAAATGCCACCGGCCTCAATCAGCTGCAATTGGCCAATCCAGTATTCACGCCCGCGATCGACGCCAATGCGCAAGTTAACGACTGGACTCTCGCCATCACCTACATCGGCGGCGGCTTGAACGCACCCACCTCGGTCGCAACCGATGCGGCGGGCTCGGTGTGGGTCACCAACAGCGGCAACGCCAGCGTCACCAAGCTGGACTACCTGGGCAACGCAATCTCCACCGCCAGCGGCTTCACCACCGGCGGCTTCAACAATCCCTCCGCCATCGCCATCGATACCGGTGGCAACGCGTGGATCGCGAACATGGGCAGCAACACCATCACAGAGTTGAACTCTGTCGGCGCCCCGGCCTCCGGCACCCCCTACTCCAGCAACGGCCTCGACTCACCCAGGAGCATCGCCATCGACGGCTCGGGCAACGTCTGGGTGGCCAACTCCGCAGGTTCAAACACGGTCAGCGCCTTCACCAGCAGCGGCAGCAGTTTGACCAGCTCTCCCTTCTCCGGCGCCGGGACCAACGCGCCCGTCAGCGTCGCCATCACCCCCAAGTAGCTTCAGCTATGGTGAGAGAAGAGTTCAATTTCATGAACGCATCTCACAGCCACCCAAGGCAATCGAAGCTCGCCGGCGCGGTCATGCTTGCAGCGCTGGCATCGTCGGGCTGCGGGTTGTCGGGCTGCGGGATGTCGACCCTCTCGCCACCCTCCAGCCTCACTGGGCCGCCGCTTCAGGGAAGGGTACGTGGCGGCCAGCAGCCGGTCAGCGGCGCATCGATCGCGCTCTACGCCGCTGGCTCCTCCGGCGATGGTTTGGGAGCACGCAACCTGCTTGCGCCCAACATCGTTGCCACGGATGGGACTGGAGTCTTTAACATCACCGGCGATTACAAGTGCCCCACCCCAGCCACGCAGGTCTACATCGTGGCCAGCGGCGGCAATCCCGGCCTTCCACCCCCAACCAATAATCCCGCGCTGGTGCTGATGGCCGCGTTGGGCAACTGCGGCAATCTCACCGGTTCCACCAATATCGTGGTCGACGAGGTCACCACCGTAGCCTCCGCCTGGGCCCTCGCGCAGTTCCTCGGCTCCGGCGCCATCGTCGGGTCCACATCGACCAACGCCACTGGACTCAGCAACGCCTTCGCGGTCGCCAACAATCTCGTCGACACCGGCACCGGCCTCGCCCCCGGCCCTGCGCTCCCCACCGGCGCCGTCACCGAGTCCTCAAAACTCAATACCTTAGCGGACATTCTCGCTACGTGTGTCAACTCCGACGGCGGCTCCGCCTGCACTCCGCTCTTCTCCGCCGCAACCATATCGGGGACTGCTCCCGCGAACACGCTTGATGCCGCACTCAACATCGTGCGCAACCCGGCAAACAACATCGCAGCTGTCTTCAACGCGGGCGCGCCCGATGGTCCCTTTCAGCCGGAGCTCAGCGCCCAGCCCAACGATTGGACCATGTCCATCACCTACGGAGGATGCACCCCCGCCTGTGGAGGCCTCAATACCCCGGAATCGCTGGCCATCGACTCCGCCGGCAATATCTGGGTCGCGAACTACAACGGCGCGGTAGTCTCCGAGTTCTCCCCCACAGGCGTGCCCGCGTCGGTGTCCGGCTTTCCCGGCATCGGGCTGGAGCAGTCCCACAGCATCGTCATCGACGCCTACGGCCATGCCTGGATCGCCAACTACCAGAGCGTCTCCGGCGCCAACAATCACCATGACGGCAGCGTCAGCGAATTCTCTTCGTCCGGCGTGGAACTCTCCGGCTACGGCTACACCGTCGCCGGCATCTACTATCCGCTGGCCGTTGCGGCGGACTCCGTCGGAGCAATCTGGGTCGCTGATTATGGCAGTTCCTCCGCGTCGCTGCTCACGGACACCGGCACCGCAGTCTCCGGCGGCAACGGCTACGGCGCCTCGGACCTTCCCTTCACCTCCGCGGTTGCGGTCGACGCAAATCACAATGCGTGGTTCGCCGTCGAGGGAGGCGCGGTGCTCGTCACTCCCACAGGCGGGGTCAGCAGCTTCTCCTGTTGCAACGGCCCCGACGGCATCGCGATCGATCCCTCGGGAAATGTCTGGATCGCGGACTACCTGGCATCGGCCATCGTCGAACTCACCTCCGTCGGGAGCGTCGCAAACCGGACCACCCTTGACGCCGGCAACGATCGCCCTCGCGGGATCGCCGTCGATGGCGCAGGTAACGTCTGGGCGGCAAACTACGTCGGCAACTCCGTGGCCGAACTCGCCGGCTCCAACGCTGCCGTGCTCTCTCCCACCGCCGGCTACGGGCTCGACGCGCCTCTCCAGGCGCCGTACGGCCTGGCCATCGACGCCAGCGGCAACCTCTGGCTCTCCAATGCCGACACCAATACACTCACTCAATTCGTCGGCCTCGCCAGCCCCATCCAAACACCTCTGCTCGGCCCGCCGGTGCAGCCATGACGCAAAACCTCCTCTCTCTCGACTGCATCGCCTTCGGCGTCCGCTTCCAACTCAACGCGGACTCCGAGCCTCTGCTCGAGAAGATGCTCGAATGCGCTCCGTTTGCCACGCAGCGGTACGATACCTCCGCCGGAAATCCTCAGCAGTTCACGCTGCTCAGTCCCGCAGCGCACGCCGCCTATCGCCTGCACGTCGGCGATCGGATCGCCCTGGAATCCGCTGCGTTGCAACCCGCCCTGACCGAACTCACCCGCGAGCTGATGGTCCACACCGCCAATTATGCGCCGGACCGCGTCTTCGTCCATGCTGGAGTGGTCGCCTGGCTGGGGCATGCCCTGGTGCTTCCCGGGACCAGCTTCGCCGGCAAGACCACCCTCGTCGCCGAACTGGTGCGCGCCGGAGCAATCTACTACTCCGATGAATACGCCGTCCTCGATGAGCAGGGCCGCGTTCATCCCTACTCCCGCAATCTGCAGATGCGTCAGGACGGTAGCCATGAGCAAACATCCGTGGCCATCGAAGCCCTCAATGGAAGCTCCGGCTCCGTGCCTCTTCCCGTCTCCCACGTCGTCTTCACCGAGTACGTGCCCGGTACCCAATGGAGCTCCGAACCCGTCTCCGCCGGTCTGGCCGTCCTCGAGATGCTTCGCCACGCAATCCCCGTGCAGCGCACTCCCGCTCGCGTCATGGCCACGCTGGCCAGGATGATGGAGACCGCAACCGCCGTGCGCTCCGAGCGTGGAGAAGCGGGCGAGACGGCCCGTGCGCTCTTGCAGAAAATCAGCCAGGACGCGCGACCCGCATGAGACCCGGCATGAATTCTCTACTGGCACTTCTGCGCGGGCAGCCTGCCGACCCCAACCCGAGCGACACCGAGTGGGAGGCAGCCCTCGCGCTGGCCGAAGATGAGCATCTGCTCCCCTATGCCGCGGCCCGTCTGCGTTCGCGCCAGGCCTCGCCAACCCCGAGGATTACGGACCGGCTTAATCAGATTGACCGCGACGCTGCCAAGGCTGCCTTCTACTGGACCTCCGAACTGAAGGGCCTGTTGGGGGCCTTCCATCAAGCCGGCATTCCCGCCGTCCCGCTCAAGGGCCCCTGCCTCGCCGAGCGGCTCTACGGTGGCACGGCGTTGCGCGTCAGCCGTGACCTCGATCTGCTGGTCTCCCAATCCAATCTGGCGCGGGCCGAAGCTGTGCTCACCGCCATCGGCTTCGTCCCTGGCTCCCCCGACGACTATCATCGCCCATGGCGGCGCGAGACCACCACCGTCGAGTTGCATCACGACGTTGAGAATCCGCTGGCCTTTAACTTCCACGTCGAGAGCGCTCTCAATCGCGCGCGACCCGCAACCTTCTGCGGCGAGTCCACCTGGCTCCTCGCTCCGGAGGACGAGTTGCTGTTCCTCTGCCTCCACGCCGTGCGTCACCGCTTTGAGCGGCTCAGCCTTATCCTCGACCTCCAATTTGCATTCGAGAAGCTCCCAAACGCCACCGAAGCTTGGCAGCCGCGCGCCGAGGTCGCCGAACTCAATGGCCTACTCACTCTGGGTCTGGCGATGGCCCGCCGCCTGCAGCCGGGCCTCACCGTCGCCGTCTCCTTACCCTTGTCCAAACCCCACACCCAGCATCTCGACAGGCTCGCCGATCGCCTCTGGCAGCGGTTGCTCACCCAGCCCAGTGAGCCTCTGGACTGGAGTGCCGTTCATGCCTTCTACGTCGAGATCGAACAACCCGGCTGGCCCCGGCTCCATCGCCGGTACCGTCATCTCCAAATCTTCTTCAGCCGCGCCATCGCCCGCGACTATGCCTTTGCCGCCCGGTTCGGCCTGCATCGGGCCTGGCAGGTGCGCCTGATGCGGCCTCTGCGTCTGCTCTCCGACCGAATGCGCCGCTAAGCCGGATAGCCTCACCCCCAGGCCGCGCCGTATACTGATCCGTCCCGCACGAAAGGATCTACGCTTCGATGAGCATCTCCCGCACGGCATTACTTGGTTGCATCTCCCTCGCCCTCAGTCTCACAGGCGCCGCAGCGGCGCAAACCCCGAGCGCTTCTCCCGCCCAGCGCCCGCCCGCGCCGCAGCAGGCCGCACCACTACCTTGGATGAACACCTCGCTCGATCCCGACACCCGCGCCGACCTCGTGATCCACGAGATGACCCTGGACGAGAAGATCCAGCTCGTCCATGGCGCCGGCTGGGGAGTCCTGCGCGCCGGAGCACCAGTCGCCACCGGACACAATGGCGGCGCCGGCTTCGTTCCCGGCATCCCGCGCCTTCATCTCCCCGACATCAACCTCGCCGACTCCGCCTATGGCGTCCGCATGGCCGCCCCGCAAAGCCGCTACGCCACAGCACTCCCCTCCGTCCTCGGCATGTCCGCATCGTGGGACCCCGACGCCGCCTTCCTCTTCGGCGCGGTCATCGGCCGCGAGCTGCGCGCCCAGGGCTACAACATGTCCATCGGCGGCGGAATGGACCTCATCCGCGAGCCCCGCAACGGCCGCAACTTCGAGTACTCCAGCGAAGACCCCATCCTCGCCGGCACCATGGTCGGCAAGATCGCCATAGGCGTCCAATCCAACCACATCATGGGCGACATCAAGCACTACGTGCTCAACGATCAGGAGACCGGCCGCAACACCCTGGACGCCTTGCTCGACCCGCGCTCGATGCGCGAGACTGATCTGCTCGCCTTCCAGATCGCCATCACCATGGCCCATCCCGCCGGCGTCATGTGCTCCTACAACCACGTCAACGGCGACTACGCCTGCGAGAACGATTACACCCTCAACCAGGTGCTCAAGCGCGACTGGGGATTCAAAGGCTTCGTCCTCTCCGACTGGGGTGGCACCCACTCCACCGTCAAGGCTGCGCTCGCTGGCCTCGATATGGACCAGCCCGGCGACGACAACTTCTTCTCCGAGCCGCTCAAGCAGGCTGTGCTCAGCGGCGCCGTTCCTCAGGCCCGCCTCGATGACATGGTCCACCGCATCGTGCGCAGCCTGTTCGCCAGCGGAGTGATCGACCAGCCTCCCGTCCGCACCGTGGTCGATCCCTTCCAGGGCCGCGACGACGCCCAGAAGATCGAGGAAGAGTCCGCCGTCCTGCTGAAGAACACTGCCGGAACGCTCCCGTTATCCGCGAGCAAGATCCGCAGCATCGCCATCATCGGCGGTCACGCCGACGTCGGTGTTCTCTCCGGCGGCGGTTCGGCCCAGGTCGATGCACCCAACGGAAACGCCGTCGAACCTCGACCCGGCTCCTCGCCCTGGGGAAAGGCCATCTACTTCCCATCGTCGCCCCTGCGCTACATTCGCGAGCAGGCCGCCCCCGGCACCAAGATCACCTACGATGAGGGCACCGATCCCGCACAGGCCGCCAAGGCTGCCGCAGCCGCCCAGATTGCCATCGTCTTCGTCACCCAGTGGATGACTGAGGGCCAGGACTCCGCCACCCTCAGCCTTCCCAACCAACAGGATGCCCTCGTCGCCGCCGTCGCTGCCGCCAATCCCAGCACCATCGTCGTGCTGGAGAATGGTGGCCCCGTCAACATGCCCTGGTCCGCGAAGACCAAGGCCATCCTCGAATCCTGGTACCCCGGCATCGGCGGAGGCCAGGCCATCGCCGACATCCTCTTCGGCCGTGTCAACCCCTCAGGCAAACTCCCCGTCACCTTTGCCGCCTCGGAGGCCGATCTGCCTCATCCCCAGGTCACCGGCCTCACGGAGCGCACCGGCAACAATGCCGACACCGTCACCCGCAATCAACCCCGCCAGCGCCCCCAGCCCTTCACCGTCGACTATAACGTCGAAGGCATGGCCGTCGGTTACCGCTGGTTCCAGCTGAAGAATAAGCAGCCGCTCTTCCCCTTCGGCTTTGGCCTCTCCTACACCCACTTCGCCTACTCGAACCTCAAGGTGAATTCCGAGGTAAAATCCGTCACCTTCACCCTGCGCAACACCGGCCTCCGCAAAGGCGACGAGATCGCCCAGGTCTACGTCACCCTGCCCACCTCCGCCGGCGAACCCTTCCGCAAACTCGCCGCCTTCAAACGCGTTACGCTGGCCCCCGGAGCCATCCAGGCCGTCGAGATCCCCCTCGATCCCCTCTACCTCTCCACCTACTCTCCGGACGCCAACACCTGGTCCCGGCCTTTCGGCGATTTCCTCATCGAGGTCGGCGGCTCATCGGCATCCCTGCCTCTACACCAAATCCTCTTCCTCGCCGCCCATTAGAACGGCCGTTGATTTGCTGGCATTGACGGGGGAGAGGAAAGTGCCTACAGTCCTTTTTGCGCGACGACCGCCCATCCCGCATCCAATTGCCCAGACCGCATCGCAGGCGTGATACTTCTAGTGAGCTGAGGCATCTTCGAAATGGAATTTCATATCTCTCGCGCGGCCCGCGAAGCCGCCAACGTTGACGACCTGCTGTTCGGCTACAGCGGCAACGTAGTCTTCGCCAATGTATCCGCGAGCCGCAAGCTCGCCGAGAGGCTGAACGAAGCCCGCGGGCCGAACGCCGACCCGGCTGGCGCGGTCAACGCCGGCGCGCTCTTTGCGATGGGGCTGATCGACGAACTCAGCCACGCGCTGGTGGCCAAGTACCGCAAAGAGATCGATCCCGCCGTCCTCTCCGAAGCAGTCCGCTGGTTCGCTGCCCAAACCGAACCCGCCAAGCTCGACCGCCTGCTGCTTGCGTTCACCCAACAGTTTCCCAACGTCGCGGTATTCCGCGGAGAGATCTCCGCCGCCGATTGGCTGCGCGGCTCGACCGATGGCGTACTCAACCGCGAGGTGGCGCTCGAAGAGCTTTTGATGCTGTGGATCGCCAACATCAATCCCGCGTTCAAGCCATTCCAAGTGCTCTTTGACGATACCGGCCTCAAGCAACAGACCGTCTATCCCGACGTCACGTCTGCCTTCCCCGGCTTCTTCAGCACGCGGCCTCCGATCGCGGAGATTGGCACCCTCTATGACGCACTGCGCGCGCCAAGCCTGGCGTCGCCGGATTCGCTGATCGGCCAGCTCGACTTCATCCGCGAAAAATGGGCGCCCTACCTAGGCGAAGAACTCAAGCGGATCCTCCTCGCCATCGACGTCCTTCGCGAGGAAGACCTCGCCATCTGGATGCGTTTTCATCCCCCCGGCCCCGACCAGTACCGGCACGGCGCGCCCACCTGGGGCAGCATGGGCTTTGTCGGCGACGAGTTCATCGGCTGGGACGAGTTCAAGCGCAAGAAGTACGCCCATGACTACCAGGCGCCGCTCGACGAGTACGAAGCCTTCTCCACCGACCAGGCCTGGATGCCCAACGTCGTCCTCATCGCCAAGAGCACCTACGTCTGGCTGGAGCAGCTCTCCAAGAAATATCTCCGCCACATCCACCGTCTCGATCAGATTCCCGACGAAGAACTTCACCTGCTCGCCGACCGCGGCATCACCGGGCTTTGGCTCATCGGCCTGTGGGAGCGCTCCATCGCCTCGCGCACCATCAAGCGGCTGCGCGGGCACCACGACGCCGTCGCCTCGGCCTACTCGCTCAAGAGCTACGACATCGCCGAGGACCTGGGCGGCTGGGCCGCCTACGACAACCTCAAGCACCGCGCCGCCGCCGCGCATCTGCGCCTGGCCAGCGACATGGTGCCCAACCACATGGGCATCGACTCGCCTTGGGTCATCGAGCATCCCGACTGGTTCATCCATCGCTGGGAGAGCCCGTTCCCCGCCTACAGCTTCAACGGTCCCGACCTCTCCAGCGACAGCCGCGTGGAGATCAAGATCGACGACCGCTACTACGATCAGACCGACGCCGCCGTTGCCTTCCGCCTGCGCCACTACGCCAGCGGCGAGACCCGCTACGTCTACCACGGCAACGACGGCACCACCTTTGCCTGGAACGACACTGCCCAGCTCGATTACTCCAAGGCCTACGTCCGCGAGCACGTCATTCAAACCATCCTCCACGTCGCCCGGCTGTTTCCCATCATCCGCTTCGATGCGGCAATGGTTTTAGCAAAAAGACACGTCCAGCGCTTGTGGTTTCCGCTGCCCGGCGCCGGCGGTTCCATCCCTTCGCGGGCCGAAAATGCTATGTCGCAGGAGGACTTCGACGCCCTCATGCCCCACGAGTTCTGGCGCGAGGTGGTCGACCGCGTCGCCGCCGAGGTCCCCGGCACGCTGCTTCTCGCCGAGGCCTTCTGGCTGCTCGAAGGCTACTTCGTCCGCACTCTGGGCATGCATCGCGTCTACAACAGCGCCTTCATGAACATGCTCCGCGATGAGGAGAACGCCAAGTACCGCAGCTACCTCAAGAAGACCATCGAGTTCGATCCCGACATTATGAAGCGCTACGTCAACTTCATGTCGAACCCCGACGAGCGCACCGCGATCGACCAGTTCGGCACCGGCGACAAGTACTTCGGCGTGTGCACCCTCCTCGCCACCCTGCCCGGGCTACCCATGTTTGGCCACGGCCAGATTGAAGGCTTCACCGAGCGCTACGGCATGGAGTTCAAGCAGGCCAAGATGGAAGAGTGGCCCAACGAACACCTGGTCGCGCGCCATCAGCGCGAGATCGCTCCGCTGCTCAAGAAGCGCCACATCTTTGCGGGCAGCTCCGACTTCACTCTGTACGACTTCTGGAATGGCTATGGCCACGTGGACGAGAACGTCTTCGCCTACTCCAACCGCTCCGGGGGCGAGCGCTCGCTGGTCGTCTACAACAACAAATACGACAGCGCCCGCGGCACCATTCACTCCTCTGCTGCGTTTATGGATAAGGGCAGCGGCGCGCTTCGCCAGAGGAGCCTCGCCGAAGGCCTCGGTCTGCCCGGCAACGAATCGCTCGTCATCGCCTACCGCGACACCCACGGCCTGGAGTATCTGCGCCGCGCCAGCGAGATCCACCGCCAGGGCCTCAGCTTCGATCTGCGCGGCTTCCAGTGCGTTGTCCTGCTGGACTGGCGCGAGCTGTGGCCAAATTCAGACTGGCCCTGGGATCGGCTCTGCGACACCCTCCAGGGTCGGGGCGTTGCCAGCGTCCACGAAGAGCTGGCCCGACTGCGCCTCAGCCCGCTGCACGATGCTCTGCGCGAGACTGTGAGCGCCGCCAACATACACCTGCTCGCCAAGGTCGCCGACAACTTGGTCGATCCATCTGTCTTGAAGCACGACCAGCCGGACGACCCGCTCAGCGCAATAGTCGAAGCGAGCCAGCTCTTTTACCAACGGATCGTCGAGACTCTTCCTGAGGTGAGCAGCCCGGCTCCCAGCAATCCACCTGCTTCTGCTGCCGAAGTCAACACGACGCCCGAAGCAGCGCCAACTCCCCAACCCAACTACGCGGATACGCTGCGTGCGAGACTGCATGCCGCCGCG
>Ga0182013_10007963_pt1 | contig 11518 bp, 11 predicted proteins | sample 612S2MmetaG_FD_120487 | JGI IMG/M metagenome (GOLD analysis project Ga0182013, IMG submission 120487) | Permafrost microbial communities from Stordalen Mire, Sweden - 612S2M metaG | ecosystem: Environmental > Terrestrial > Soil > Wetlands > Permafrost | place: Sweden: Stordalen | collected...
ACAATTCGCTTTCAGCGAATCACTCCCAGGCGTCGCCAAGGCTATGCCGGGCACGGCAGGATGAGCGGGGCTTACGTTAATTTTAATAAACAAGCACCGGCAGCTAAACTTGCAAGCGAAGTGGCTGCAGAATATTTTCTCAGCTGACCTAAGTGTGCGAATATCTTTCTCTCAACATTCAAGGCTGCTTGGTCTTGTGGCGCAATAGCTGCGTCTTTGATCATTTCTTCTGCATCAGTATCGTTATTGGCTTTTGCGCCGGCATCAGAAAAAAACTTCTCTTGTATATCAATCGATATACTTGCCTTATTTATGCGGCGCTGCATATTTATCGTCTTTAAGAGTGTATAGCCACCAAAGCCAAATAATATGCCAGCCCACACGCGCGAATCGTATTGCTGTGCTGAAGCAAGACTACATGTTGACGCGATGCCTGACATGACGATAGATATTCCCCACGCCCTAAATGCGTCTTTTTTACCAAAGTCTATCTTTTGGTCTTTGGCAGCAAATATATTCAATTCACGAGCTAAAGAATTTTCTCGGTAATTCATAATTGTTTCAAAACTATGGCAGGCGGCTGTTGCGCACACTGCTGCACGCGCTGCGGTTAAACCATCTTCCCAGGTAAGTGAATCCAATGAAAATAAATTCCCGATAAAACATACTAATATTAGCGCTCTTTTAACAATCATGTCTATCTTCTTTCATAAATTACTTTTTAATTATCTGCATTCGTCGCAATGTGTAGCGACAAGTCGTACTGCATATTCTATATCATCGGTAATAATTGGTAAAGTAGTAGTCGTTTCTAAAAAATTTTGCTTCTCAGCCCGATCAAAAAATTTTTTGTAAGGTGACCAATAGTCAACCCCAATCAAAACCACCGTTCTACGCTTGAGCTTGCCTGTCTGCATAAGGTTCATAAGGTCAGACAGTTCATCGAGCGTACCAAGCCCTCCCGGGAAGACGATAAAGCCGATAGAATAATCTATCAAAAGCCATTTACGGGCAAAAAAGTCGGTGACGTATACCGATTCCCCGGGGCAAAGATTTGGCTTTTCATCAAAAGGCAAGCCATTGATCACTATTTTAAGAGTACGATATAAAGCATGCGGGGTCGCGTGCGCACCGCAGTTGGCAGCCTCCATAATCCCCGGGCCACCACCGGTTAAAACAGATATATGGTTTTTTATTAATAGCTCTGCTGCTTGAGCGGCGAGTTTATGGTAATACTGTTCGCGTTCAAAGTTTCTGCTGCCACCGAAGATACTCACGCATGGCCGAGGCAGTTTTCCGATCTTCCAAAGGCCCCGGACAATTTGAAAATTCACCCCCAAGAGCTGCACTGCGACCTTGGTACACATCCATAAGCGAGCCGAAATCTTCATAATACTCTCTCTTTTACACTATACTCATACTACTGAAAGTAAAACTAAGGGGAAGGTATGACCATGCACCTATTTAAAAAAAAATTCTTACTGTTAATCATACCATGTTGTATGCTCGCAAGACAACAACCTCAACAAAACAAACCTGACCTCTGGATGATTATTTTTGTGCATGGAACTGCCGGTGCTGCAAGCAACGTATCATTCGGCAATCTTTACAGAATTATGATCGATCAAGTAGAAAACACCTCCTATGAAAAGGCGGTAGACCTTATGAGATCAAACCCCTATATGTACAAAAACCAGGCGATGCAGGAATATGGGCTACACCCCATTAATAGACTTGACCGTAAGCCCGGCCATGCAGCCGCTCTTTTTGCGCATGCCTACGACACTATTTTACAAGAGGTGTTCCCCGCACAGACTGATAATCTCTATTATACCTACGGCTGGTCTGGCGTTTTAAGCGAATCGATCAGATACAAAAACGCATCACATTTTTATAAAGAGCTATTACAAGAGTACCGCGACCAGGTAGAGAAAAACCCTGATAAGAAAGTAAAAATTTGCATCATTGGCTACAGCCACGGTGGAACAGTCGCGCTCCAGCTCGCGCGCACTTATGAACGGGAACAAGATGCAGAGCCAATCATGATCGACCTGTTGATACTACTCGGTACCCCCATTCAAAAAGAGACTGACCATCTGGTGACCAGCCATATTTTCAAAAAAGTTTATCATATCTACTCAAAAGGCGACAAAATCCAGAGCCTCGATTTTTTTTCATTCAAACGCTTTTTTTCATATCGCCGGTTTAACGATGATAAACGTTTTATTACCCCAGAAAAGGTGGTACAAATCGAGCTGAAAATCAAGTCTGCACGCAGAGACTACGCAGCACACGAAAAGCGTACCTATGTAAACCGGTCACCTGGACACATTGAATTGTGGTTTTTCGGCTGGACTGAGGGTACCTACAGAAGTGATTTCCCACTGCACCCGTTACCGACTGCATGCATAATCCCTCAAGTTATTAAAGCTGCGCAAGTCGGCATGCCGCATGAGACTGACCTGGTAATAGAGTTTTACCCCTGCGCAGAAAAATGTATTGTAAAAAAAAGAAAATATTTTAAAAAAGTTCAGACAAAGAGTATCAAGCTCCAGACCATTAAAAAATTACAAGAGACTGCGCTTCAAGAAAGGCCAGAAGACTTTAACCGCAAAGATTACTTGAGCCACATGCGGACAGCGGTTACGCAGGCCTATGGCACGGTAAGCTATACCCATAAAACTAAAGGCTGCTTGTGCTACGATTTCTCTTGCTTGGATAAGTAAATATTCTTTAACAGGAGGTGAGCAATGTTTGCAAACTATAGAATTATTTTATTTTTCGGATGCGCATTATTATCGAGTCATGCCATAGAATTCAGGGGCAATCCTCAAAATTTTTATCGCCAAAAACCATTTCCGCAACTCATAACCACAGATAAGCATGAAAATTCAGACTTTGTAGCGCCCCGTTCTATTTTTTATGAAAATGGACAAACTATTAATCCCACTTTAATTACCACGGTCGACCAGACTTATTCTCGCCTCAATTTTGATTATCAACTTTTGGACGATAAAAATAATCCACTCGCATCTTTGACAGCAACATTCAAGCAACCTCAAAATGGGGCACCGGCAATTTTGAAACTGCAAACACTTAATGTTCATAATCAATTACGAAGTCGCGGGGTCGGCTCCTGGCTGATAGAAGCACTTGAAAATCGAGTAACCAATTACTCCCAACAACGCTTTATTTTTAGGGCTGATGTTATCATACGCGGATCTGCAGCCTTTAATGGAAATAAAGAAAATCTCAACATCAAAGATCGCAAGCGCATTGAATTTTATGAAAAACTAGGTTTTAAAATAAAAAAATATAGCAAGAAAAATATGTCTTTAAGTATGGAAAAAACAGTGCGCTAAACTTTTATTTATTTCTTACTATTTCCCAGATTGCAAGAAAATCTTCCATGCTCAATTGTTGCGAGCGCAATTCATGATACTGCGCCGGGATAAGATCAAGATCAAAATGGTATGCTGAAAGGCTGTTTCTGAGCGTTCTGCGCGGTTGGCTAAAGCATGCTTTAATAAATTTCCAAAAACCCGCTTCATCAGGAATCTCAACAACCTCTTTTTTAGGCTTAAAATATAAAAGACGTGAATCAACTTTAGGCGGCGGCACAAAAGCGCCCGGCTTAATCCGCTCCATCAATTCAAGGTCAAAATAGTATTGGAAAAAGAGTGATACGTAGCCATAGCCGCGTCCTGATTTTTTTACCAATTTTTGGGCGACCTCTTCTTGGATCATCACCACGCCCTCCTGCAGAGAGAGCCTATTTTTTTGCAGTATATGCAGTATCGGAAAAGTAATTGAATAGGGCAAGTTTGCCAAAAGCACCCACGGAGCATGCTCGTGAAAAAACTCGGGCTTAACATCCAAAATATTTTCTTGCAAAATCGTCATACGGGGGCTTGGGTATTGCCCCTGCACAAATTGTGCCCATTCAGGGTCGATTTCAAAAACAACCAAGCGCGCGATAGGTTGCTGTAAGATAGATTTTGTTAAAAAGCCATCTCCGCAACCAATCTCAAAGACACTTGTCTGTTTGGTAAGTGCCACCCGCTCGATCATATGGTCAACAACGCGCTGATCACGCAAAAAATGTTGACCAAATTGTTTTTTGATAGCGATACCGTGCGCGACCGGGCGCACGGCTTTCTTATTTTTTAAACTATCTTTTTTCTGTTTCATATATTATTTCATTAACGCTTCATTAAAGAAGTCTATATTTTCAAGGACATTACCTGCGCCGTTCACCACGCAGAGTAATGGGTTGTCTGCAATACGCACCGGCAAGCCCGTTTCCCGCGAGATTAATTTATCAAGTCCGCGCAAGAGCGAACCGCCACCGGCAAGCACAATCCCATTATCAACCAAATCTGATGATAACTCGGGCGGCGTATTCTCTAAGGCTACACGCACCGTGTCGATAATTGAAGATATCGTTTCAAGAAGCGCTTCGTTAACTTCAGTGCTGGTGAACCAGATAGTTTTAGGGACACCCGTAATTAAATCGCGGCCCTTAACTTCCATCCGTTCAATTTCACCCTCTAGAAGAACTGTACCGATCTGAATCTTGATAAGTTCTGCTGTCCGTTCACCAATCAAAAGATTATATTTTCGTTTGATATATTGGACAATTGCACGGTCCATCTCATCGCCACCTACTCTTACTGAACGGCAAAAGACGACGTTTTTTAAACTTATAACGGCCACTTCAGTTGTTCCACCACCTATATCAACAATCATATTCCCGATAGGTTCATGCACCGGAAGCCCGGCGCCGATAGCGGCAGCCATAGGTTCCATAATACAATAGGCTTCGCGCGCGCCTGCATTTTTAGCACATTCTTTAATCGCACGCTGTTCCACTTGCGTGATCCCAGAAGGAACAGCAATAACCATGCGCGGGCTTACTAATGTGCGTCGATTGTCTTGCACCTCTTTAATAAAATAGCGTAACATGCTTTCGGTTAAATCGAAATTTGCAATAACGCCGTCACGCATGGGGCGGCAGGCGATGATAGTTTCTGGAGTTTTACCAAGCATCTCTTTTGCACGGCGGCCCGCTGCAAGCACTTGGTTAGTGTGCGATTTCACGGCAACCACGGAAGGCTCGTTTAAAACTATCCCTTTATCTGGGACATATACTACCGTATTTGCAGTTCCTAGATCAATTGCAAGATCATTGGAAAAAAGGCGAAATAATCTACGTGCACCAAAAAATTTTACCATAATGTTGACTCTACTGTTAATGAGATTCCGAATGTTTTAGCTACTCGTTTTGCTATAAGAAATTGTACGGGGATGTCGACAGCGAACGTGATAATGGGCTTAAAAGTTCTTTCTTTGCTATCTTTTGAAAAATCGTATAATGCCGCAACGTTTACATATTCACTGGCCCATTCCGAACGCCGCTCCATAAGTTCTATATTTGCAGGCGGTTGCCCGTTGCAGCAGCGCAGATCACGCCAATTATCTTCTTCATGGTACACAAGCGTATACTGCGCTTGCAGACCGAACCCGCTTCGCAATCTCAGCAACTGCCCATAAGGAGAAAATATCACCGTCACGCCCGGGTCAACTTTTGACGCGCCAAAAAGAACACCATAGTTATTAGGCTCGGTAAATTGTACCATGCGGCGATTATCTTTACGAGCAAATCGTTTATTTAAACGTAATAACAGCCCGACGCCCAGATTTTCTTTGAGCTCGAATTGTCCATCAATACTTGCAAATATTCCCCAATGGCCATTGCCCCCTAAAGGGATTGAGGCAGGATTAAAATAATTAACTTTTTGTGCCGAAGGGATAAGCACCCCGAAATTGAAGCCAACATCAAAATGGCGCATCTTATAGGCATAATCTTCCACTAAACCCGCGCGCAAATAGAGTTCAATGTCACTGATACTCACGGTTGAAAATTCACGAGTCGGCAACCCCAAAAGATCTTGTATAGCATTATTCGCATTATAAATATCAGTAAAATCTCCCGGCGTAAAACCATTAAAGTTTGACGGGTTTGGTTTAAGATTTAAAGCTGTATTAAGGCGCGCAAAAAAGAAATTAAATCCCCAGCTTATATGCCGGGTGAATGGTTGATAGAAGGTAAGCCCGATCCCTTGGCCACGAATGATCCCTTCCATCGCCCAAATAAGTTGCTGAGTGCCTGCAAAATTTGAAGGCAACGTGCTCTTACTCGTGACACCAGTAAATTGAAGAGCATTATCAAGAACAACTTGGTTATAGAGGCCGTCTATATTAAAAAGTGGAATCTCGCCGTCTGAGGCAAAGCCGCCGCGCTCTTCTGAGCCGAAATCTTCAAAAAAAGATTGCTCGCCGGTCCATACAAATGGTTGAATCATAAACTGGCCGTATGAGTCAGGTTTTTTTACCAAGAGCTTCTGTAACTCAGGCACCCAGCGATTATCATAAACCATCGCTTTGAGTGAAGCAGAAAATAAGCATACAAGAGCAACAATAATCTGTTGTTTTATTTTAAAATATTTTTTTTCCATTACCCTATTTTCTTCTTTATATTCTCAATCAAACGGTGCATGCGAGCATATACACTCTAGGATACCTGATGTATTTTTTTTTAAAAGTGACGCCTCATTTTTTTCATGGTAATATCAATCAAACCTAAGAGGAAAAAGTAGCATGAAACATTCATCTATTCACTATTACATATTTATTGGTATAGGATTTTTTTCTATGAAAGAGAGTTTAACATTTCCATCGCAAGCAGAAACGCTCGTGCAGGCTATCGTATTAGCAGCGGGAAAATCTACGCGCTTTGCCATGGGCAGCTCTAAGTTAGCATTCCCTTTATGTGGCCGCGAAATGGTGCTCTACCCCGTATCATTATTAGAATCACTTTCATTACCGACTATTATTGTCACAGGCTATCAAAAAGATATCGTCACCCAACTCATTCAAGCAGCTCATCCCCAATCGGTCGTTTTTGTAGAACAAGTCGAACAGCGCGGTACGGGCCATGCAGTTATGTGCACACAAACAGAATGGCATGCGGAACATCTTTTGATTATTAATGGCGACATGCCACTTATTACCAGCGAACTTATCCAACAATTAATTAATGAACATTGCAAAACTCAAGCAACGGTATCATTTGTAACGGCAGCATGCTTAGAATATCCTCATGGTTACGGCCGTGTAATTAATAACGGGCAGAAAATACAAATTATCGAAGCACGCGATTTTACCGGAACCCGCCAAGAGGGGCAATGCATCAACGCGGGTATCTACCTTATTAATAGGGAATTCTTGCAAGACGCGCTGACGCATCTGAATCTCCATGAAAATTCTCAAGAATGGTATATCACCGACCTTATTGATATCACCAGCAAAGCAGGAAAAAAAGTACACACTATTGAAACGGATTTTGATACTATCCGTGGTATCAATACCATCAGCGAATTAGCCACCGCAGAAAAAATTATCCGGGAACGAATAATCACCCACTGGATGAAAAAAGGTGTCTACTTTGAACAGCCTGAAACGACTATCATTGAGCATGATGTGATTATTGGGCCAGCAACTCGTATAGGCGCTGGCGTACATATCACTAAAGGCTCGCGTATCGGGGCGCGTTGCACTATCGGCAACCATAGTACTATCGATGCAAGCACGCTCGCAGATCAAGTAACCATTTTGCCTCACTGTGTTATCGCCCAATCAGAGATTCATGACCACGCAACCATCGGGCCATTTGCTCATATACGTAACACTCACTCGATACATGAACGAGCCACTATTGGCAATTTTGTTGAGATCAGTAATAGTACTGTTGGTGCATACACGAAAGCGAAACATCTTTCGTATATCGGCAATGCGATTATTGGAGAACGGGTAAATATCGGCGCGGGAACTATCACCTGTAATTATGACGGCGTGCGTAAACATGTTACTACGATAAAAGATAACGTTAAAGTTGGCAGCAATAACTGCTTGATAGCGCCTGTTGTTCTGGAACAGAACTCCATGACAGCCGCAGGCTCTGTTATTACTCAGAATGTGCCACGAGATGCGCTGGCAATTGCACGCGCACACCAAGTAAATAAAGAAAATTATACAAAGCGCTTTGAGTCTACTCCATCGTTTGTAGCTGCCGCTGTTCACGAAAAATGATCACTTTTATTCATACAGCAGATATCCATTTTGGAATGGAAAATTATGGCCGCTTAGACCCAAAAACGGGCATTCATTCTCGGCTGCTCGATTTTCAAAGGGCGCTGCATGAATGCATCGACCGGGCAATAGCTGAAGATGTAGATTTTTTTATGTTTTCTGGCGACGCTTACAAAACAGCACATCCGTCGCCTACGCATCAGCGGTTATTGTCTGAATGTTTTTTTCGGCTCTTTAAACAGAATATTCCGATAGTGATGGTCATCGGCAACCATGATCATCCGCTTACATTTGGTAAAGCGCATGCGCTTGAAATCTTTGGGCAACTGCCTCTTGAAGGGTTCCATGTCATCTCAAAGCCGCATAATCTTCTGCTTCATACCAAAAGCGGACCAATTCAGATAACGGGTATCCCGTGGCCAACACGTTCGCAAGTTAGCCTCTCTTCAGAACATCAAAACCGCACGGCTTCACAATTAACTGAATTGATAAGCAATGGCCTTGCAGATATCATCAGAGACCTTGCAGAAAGACTCGACCCGAACTTGCCTGCAATTTTGGCAGGGCATCTTACGGTCAGCTCAGGAATATTCTCCGGTTCTGAAAAGCGGGCAGTCTATGGAAATGACCCGGTGCTGCTCCCTTCGCAATTGGCGCTTGAACCATATGATTACGTAGCCCTGGGCCATCTGCACCGCTATCAAAATCTTAACCCGCAAGGACATCCTGCTATTGTTTATTCCGGCTCCATTGAGCGGATAGACTTTGGTGAGCGGAAAGAGGACAAGGGTTTCTGTTTAGTTAAAATTAGTGATAAACAAAAAACAACTCATGAATTCATTAAAGTCACCACGCGTCCCTTTATACAGATTGATATAACGCTCAATGACGATTCGAGTCAAACTGAACAGATTTTAAAACAAGTGCGCCTGCACACTATCATTGATGCGGTTATCAAAATAGTCTACACGCTTCCGGCGCACATCAAAGACAGAGTCGATACGCATGTTATACATAATGCCTGCGAACCTGCACACTATATTGTGGGGATATTCCCCATTCGGCCTATTCTTATTAAAGAGGCACGTGCATCATTAAAGATGGATATGAATTTGCAGGAATTGCTGCAAACCTACTGCACCACTAAGCCTGAGTATGCACCGCTACAAGATGATATGATCAAAAAAGCGCTCGAGCTTTTAAGTGAGATTGAGCAAGAAGATTTTTAATTGACTTCATATGATATTCTATGCAACTCTTTCACAAAAGGGGTTGTCCATGAAAAAATATCTATTTATTCTTCTTTTCTCCGCCCACGCCTATTGCGCAGAACTTTCACTGGTGAAAATAACTATTTTACATAACGCTCTTGAAAAATTTGCAACGAATCTTCGCATCAAAAATCTCGAAAATGAAATTTCCAAAACAACGCAACAAGAAAAGATTAAAAAGTTACAGGAAAAAATCGCCAGCGCGGAGCAACAACAGATTCAAGAGTTAAAGCAGCAAAAAATTAACGATTTACAGCGACAAATTTATAGAGCAGAACAACAACAAGAAGAAGCAGTGCAATTGCAACAGCGAGAAAATGAGCTAAAACTAGAAGCGCAGCTCAAGCAACTTCAAGAGCAGCGAAAACAACTAGAACAAGCAAAACCCCAACCGCAAGCTCCTCACATTAAACCAGCCAACTCCAAAGAGCCAAAAGAGGGCTCCTCTTTAAAAAGATTATATACAATAACACGCATCGACATGCAACCCATCAAACAAGACGCTGCCAAAAAGACTCCCGATCAACCTCTTTTAGATCCGAAAGAATTACAAAAATCTATACAAGAGTACCTTACATTCCAGCAGAATTTTTTACGGCAAACCCCGTGGCTCGATAATGATCCCATTATTCTAACCAGAGAACTCTTGTCCGGATATACTTATAAAAAACTGCAGCCGTTTGTGCTTAAATATACAGTTCCTGCAGGAAGTCACCTCTTTTTTTGGGGAGATCTCCATAGCGATATTCGCGCATTGGTCGACTCGCTCTACTATCTCTTTCAACAAGGGATTATCGATGACGATTTAAAAATAACAACAGGCAACCATTATTTTTTCTTTTTAGGAGATTTTGTCGATCGTGGCGTATATGGCATGGCCACTTTAGCGACACTTCTTGATTTTGCGCGTAAAAACCCCAACCGAGTGATACTCGTTCGAGGAAATCATGAAGATTTCGCCGTAATTTCGGGCTATGAATTTTATGATCAAATACTACAGGTTGAGAATCTACTTAAACAACAAGACCCTAAAAATGCCGATATAGCAGACCCCATACTCACCATCTTTGATTTGCTCCCAGATGCTGTCTTTATTGGCCTCAATAATAATTACCTGCAATGTTGTCATGGCGGGTATGAATTTCGCTATAATCCCACCAAGCTTCTCACCGACAAAGCTCCGGTTGTTTTTGAAAAAATAAAAGAATTTAAATTACCAAGTGATGCAGCAAAATATAATCCACCTGCAGCAGGCAAAGAAAAATGGGGTGCTGAGATCACCGGAAATATAGCCCCAAGTGAGCTTGGTTTTTTATGGAACGATTTTAATGCGACTAATGGCACGCAAACAGGCTATCAAAAAGGCCGCGGGCTAAAAATTGGGCTCCCCTTTGCACTACAGACAACCACTGATTATTCAAGCAAGAACGTCGCCGTTAGAGGCATTATCCGTGCTCATCAGCACAATACCACTATGCTCGGCCTTCTGAATAAAGAAAATCAAGGTATCTATGTTTTATGGAATACGCCTACTTTAGATAGCCGCGTGTTTACGTTGTTGAGTTCAACTAACGTTATGGGTAACCCAGCATTTGCAGAATTAACGGTTGATAAAGCATTTGATCGTTGGCAACTGCGATCAAATGCTCTTTTTAATGAGGTACAATGGCTATCACGCACAAGCCCCCTCATACAATGGAAAAATATCGCCGATTAATCAAGATTATAACGCCGGTAATATTTATCTCTATCTTCCGGCTCGCGCTGCAATTTATGTTCCATAAACCAGACCGAATTAGCATACGCTAAATAAAGATAATCATTTCTTCCCATACGCGATGTGAGCATGTAAGCAAAATTTCCTACTGCTTTGCAATCACATGCGTCTACGCTTTTTTCTGAGAGCACGAGCAAAATGCCCGCCAAAATTAATTTCTTCATGCCATCTCTTTGGTATCATCTTCAGAGCTTTCTAAAACTTTGGCATCTTCAGGGTGCGTAAAACGTAAAGTCGCTTGCGACAATAACAGTTTATAATAGCCATCGAATACTTCTTTAAGCCGCTCTTTCCGCATCTGAATAGCTATCTCGTGATA
>Ga0182013_10007969_pt1 | contig 11512 bp, 9 predicted proteins | sample 612S2MmetaG_FD_120487 | JGI IMG/M metagenome (GOLD analysis project Ga0182013, IMG submission 120487) | Permafrost microbial communities from Stordalen Mire, Sweden - 612S2M metaG | ecosystem: Environmental > Terrestrial > Soil > Wetlands > Permafrost | place: Sweden: Stordalen | collected...
GAACACCACGAGTTCATGATGGGCGTCGAGCGAGGCCGCCTGGCCGTAGCCCTTGACCTTCTTACCGACTCCCTGATCATGGTCGGCCAGCATGGCGTCTATTGCGCCTCCACCCGCAACCCTTCGAAGCCAGCCCTCGATCTGCAAGCCGTTCTCGCCGGTATGGAAGGCGCCAAGGCCCTTATCCAGTCGGTAATGGAAGAGATCCGCGAGCAACGGGATACCGGCAAGGCTGGTTGAGGGCTGAGGTTTCCCGCTCTTGCGATAGAAAGAAATCGCAAGAACGGGGCACGGAACTGTATTGGTGGAATCGGCCGAGCGAAGGGCGATTACTTGGAAACCTCACTGGCACTGTTGTTCGTTGAACGCCACTCCCCTTCAATCACGAAGCCTCCCCAGTAGTAGGGAGACCGCCAGCGCGCCTGTTTGCGCATATCGAGCTGCGCCTCCCGAAGGGCCGCCACTGGAGACTCCTGTTTTTGAAAGATTCCGATATAAAACCACTTCATAAACTCGCTGGTCGCATCGTCGTCCACACGCCACAAAGTCGCAACAACCCGTGGCGCGCCCGCGTAAATGAAGCCCCTGGTAAGACCCACAATTCCCTCTCCTTTTATGATCTTTCCCAGAGCAGTATCGCAGGCGCTCAATACGACCACGTCGGCAGACAGCTTCAAACCATAGATATCCCTAAGTCGAAGATATCCGTCCTCAGGGCTGCCATCACGATTGAACAGGGACAGGATCACCCCGGAAGATTCCGGGTGCTCGTCGTCAAATACACTGTGAGTGGCAAAGTGGATGAAGCGGTAATTCTGCAGATCCTGGTTTTCTGCCCGGCTGCGGTTCGCATCGAACCCGAGCAGGATCTCGGCACTCTGTTTGGGAGCAATCTCTGCGATTGCCGCTGCTTCCTGGCGGGATCCTGGAAGCCGCGGAAAGTGCCGGGCCGTATTTGAGCCGTACCCTGCAGCGCCCGTCGCGACCTCCTTATTCGCCGAGGAGGATCTTTGCGGACTCTTGTCGTACGCAGGTTCGATCCTTTCGATTCTGGGATCGTCGCTCTCAAAAACCGGATCGGCAAACAGCAACAGCCCCTTCGTCGGCCGTCCATTCGGATTACGACGGCTTCGCAAAACTGAAAGTGCTGTCATCGATGGGAGATTCGTAATCTCATGATCGTCGGCAAGGCGCTCCATTTCCGCTGCCGAATCGTGGTTGCGCGGCTTTGTAATCAGGACCCCGAATGGCAAGTACTGCAAAGCACCATCCGCCACCACGACAATGCGCTTGAATCGATCCAGATCCGGAACCGGCGCAAGCAGCGTGCGTCCGAGTTCCAGGGCAAGACCCTCTTCGTTTTCTTTGTCTCCCGTTGAAGGGCTCGCTTTTTGCCCCGGCTGAAGCCCGGGAGAAACGACAGCCCGCCGGAACCGCCGCACAACGGCCTCAATCTCACCCTCGGGTGGCAGCGCGTAACTCGAAAACCCTGTTCTGCTGATTGCCCACAGATAGCTATGACTGGAGCCGAGGGAATACTCAAGGACTATATCCTCATCCCCGATCAACGACTGAACCTTGTCAACGGCAAGCGGTTCAATTTGCATCTGAAAGTATTCCGGGTTGTTTCCTTGAAGCTGCGATTCGATCTCGACCGCCCGATCGTGCAAGTCGGATATCTCCAAGGCGACTTTGTGTACGGCTTCGGTGCCGATCGAGGCGCCCAGCAGCCTGTTTTCTTCCGCCTTCTTTTCGGCAAGCAAGCGGCGCACCGACGCGTCCTCACGGGCCAGGTCCTGGCTGTCCCCTTGGTCGACCTGGGCTCCGTGCAGCAGCTCAACAAACGACCTCGCAATGCTTTGTTCGGCGATCCTGAAGCCCTGGCGGGCCATATCGCCGTTACTTTTTTGCGATGAAAGCTGCATCAATACATCGATGTAGAGCGTATAGATCGAATGGAACGAAGCGAACCACAGGATCCGTGTATCGTCTGCGCTGACTTTTGTTCTCAGAGACTCGACAAGAGAGACGGACCGCTCTATCTCGGGCAGAGCTGAATCGAGCCGTCCTTCCGCAGTCTCCAGGCGCGCAATGTGATACCGCGCATCGGCTTCAGCCCTCATCGAAGCAATCGAATGACTGAGCGAAGCGGCCTCCCGGTACGCGTCCGACGCCTCAGGGGCGCGCCCAAGACGCTCCAGCGCGCGTGCGATTTCAATTTCGGTATTTGCTCGCTGGGCTGAATTGGCACCGAGCAACTTCGGATCCAAGCCATCGGTGAAATACTTCAGTGCCAAATTCACGTTTCCGGCAGCCATATATGCTTCGCCAGTGTCTCGCAAGGACTGCGAGATCAACAGAGCGTCACGCAAACCCAGCGCTAATTGGTGCTCGGTTTCCGAATATCGCAATGCCTCGGAAGCCTTGCCATTAGCTATCGCCGCGCGGCTCAGATCGCTCAGAATGATCGCGTACATGAGAGGATGGTTGGCGCGTTCGGCCAGAAGAGCGGCTCTCTTATAAACGTCGTAACTGCCCGGATCTCCAAGGTTTTCGAGATAATACCCAAAGTCATCCAGGACGATCGCCTCAAGATTCACGCTTCCCATCTTTGCAACAAGATTCAAAGAGGCATTGAAGCTATCGCGAGCCTGCGCCAATTCATCAACGCGAACGTAATAATTCCCAATAAATAAAACGGCGCTAGCCTCGGCAAATTCATCATCGATGGATTTCGCGATTCTTAGTGCACGGGTCAGATACTCATAGGCCGAAGCATGATCCGACTTCGATGCGCTTATGTAACTCAGGTTGATAAGCGTGAACACTTCGCCCTGCCTGTCGGGTGTATGTGCCCATATCGACATTGCCTGATCCAGATACGATTGGGCAGCCGCACTGTTGGTGCGAAAGAACTCAACGCCGCCCATTCCTGTTAACGCCCGCCCGCGCCCTTCATCGTAGGAAATCGAAATGCTTAGATCATTCGCAGCATTCGCGTCTTTCTTTGCTTCTTCGAGATCGAGGGAGGCCAATGCGAGAGCGGCCATGGCATTGAGAATGTCGACCTTTCGATCGACGCGAGACCCCCCGGAAACCAGTTGCAGGGCAGCCTGATAGGACGACAATGCCGCTTTGTACTGCCCTCGAATCGCATTAGCGTCGCCCTGCCGAACCAGAGCACTGGATGCCTCCTCCAGATCGCCGGCGCGACGCCACTCTTTCTCTGCGTATCGATAGCGCTCAAGAGCCTCGTCCAGGCTCGAAAGCGTCCATTGGGCGGAAAGCCGGTCGCCGGCTTCGAGCGCGGTGCTCGCGGACAATTCAGCGGACCCGCGCAGGTTCCGGCGACCGATCTCCTCCAGGCAAATGGAGAACTGTCGGGAGCGTTCGTCTGTCTGCTGGGGAGTTACCGAGACCGAATACGTCCCCGCGAGATTCGCCACGGCCGCGATCGATGTGGCTGCGGTAATGGGCGTCAATCGTTCGAGGAGCCTGGTGCCATCCGGCCGGACTATGGTAACCCGAAGTCCCATGTCGTGCTGCTGGACGGCAAGCTTGAAAACCGACTCGCGCTCGGCATGGAACCAATAGTGGAGAGCAGCGCCTACGCTCACACTTTGTGTCTCCGGCTGAGACAGATGCAGCTCGGGAGCCGCGTTTTCGAGGCTCTCACCAGGCAAAGTGCGGGCCTGTGCGGCGGCGCACAAGGCCGAACACGCGAACAGCAGCGCCACGGGCGCAACCGGACTGGATAGACCTGCGCGCCGGGATGGACTGTAACCATCAGAATCGAACCGTGTCATCCATTAAAGATTAACCGGATCGATCGATGAATGCTTACTTGGCCTTTCCAGAGCTCTTGGGCTTAGGCGTGCGCTTCCTGCCGTGGGGGCCGTGGAAGGGCCCTTGGAGATTGGCCACAATTTGGCCCAGAGCACTGGATGTTTCGGGGGTCCAAGGCAATGCGGCAAGCGAGTGGAGATGGTTCAACACGATGGGCCAGTCCTTTCCGACCGAAATTGGCGGTTGGGCCGGCTGAGTGGCGCTGGCGGAAGCGGCAGGTTTTTTTGGCATTTGGATCATCCTCTTTCGTAATCAATCTGACATCTACAACTGCGCTGAATATTCTATTCCCAGCACGGCACATTATGGAACAAGCCGGGCTTTGAGAAACTCCACAAGAAACTCTTTCCAACCGGACCGTTGCGCAAATTCATGGTCGGTATATGCGGTTTCAATCTTGGCGACGCCTTCCGCAAGTGTGCTTGGAGTAGCCATGGGGTCTGTCCACGGCAGTTTCTCCCATTTGGAGGCACGCTCTTTCCCTCCAATTCGCCATTTTGGGAAATAGATTGAGAGCCCGAAGGCGTCGGTCCTTCCTCGTTTCAGGGCTACCCTCTCCACAAATCTCCCTTTCAGGACCTTTTCAACTCTGCTGCATGCATTGAAGAGAGGAGAATTCGTGTGAACCGATGGTTCGCGTTTCAATTGGCTGCACAAGTGATGGAGATCGATATAGGTCGGAATGCGGATAAACTGACACCGCAGGCGGGCACTTACAATCGCGGAGCGGATTGCTGCGTCCTCCAGTCCTTTTCGCAAGGACCGAACCAGCGCTTGCATTGCTTTCATAAGTTCATTGGAATAGCGCAGCGAGCAGAGCGCGATGGTGAGTTTTACGTTCCCTCCCGACTCTCGATACTTATCCGCGTATTTGCGCAAGACCAAGGCTCCAAGCGCCGCACCCTTCATTGAAGGCTTTCGATTCAGCTCGGTCAGGATCGGATAGAACGGCCATCCATGGATGGGGCCGAGACCCTCGGGGGCCACGGTATATTCCGCGCATTCATGCAACTCATAGAGAATTTCTGCCATGCCCATCACGCACGAGTCCAATCCCAGCAGATGGAATTTACCCTGGGCGGATGCGCTGGTGAGGGCGGCTTGCAGTTGCTTGTTGCTTAGGTGACTCTTTGATCCGGGGCTTCCAAGAATCAGGTGATAGCGTTCGTGCCGGCTATTGTGACGCTTCTCTTGCGCCCTGACGCGAGGTGTGACGTCGTAATCCACCCCCCATGCATGCCCTTGAATGACGACGCAGTAGCGTTTTGCCGGGTAAGTACGCTGTCCCCACCTGAGAAATTCCACCAGATTTCGCCGCGGGTCTATGTTTTTGCGTGGAACAAACTGCAGCCTGTTCTGAACGTCTGTCTTTCTGTTTGACGACACTCTTTCCTCAAAGTCGTATCTGCGAATCGGGTGAACGACGGAGGAATGAAAGGTCACTTGAGCGACAGTTTTGACTCCACAGTCCCGGGATGCCCGGCTGATATCCAGGAGTGTGTCGTTCGCGAACCCTCTCAACTTGTTTTGATCCGCCATGCTGTAGAGCAGGATGGTCCACTCGCGTTTGGCCGTTTGCGCCATCTACACATGTCCAGTTCGTGAGACGCTGCGTTTATCGGGGTACCCGGAAAGAATAGGTTGCAACTTCCTCAGGTTTGTCTGGAGTTTCGCGGCTCAGTCTAATCAGGTAGTCGTCCGGCGTCAACAGGTACGCGGGGACAAGAAGCATGAGACTTCCGCTCTTCGTCTCGGCAGCGGATGCCTTGAGTTCCTGCGACCAGATTTTCTGCCTGTCAAAATTGAGCAGTTCTTCGCGCACCACACCGTCAGGGCGATCGGTCACATGCAGCGTAATCCTGACCAGGTCAGTGCCCAAAGGAACGGAGAGGCGTTTCATTTCTCCTGCGCCTCTGGTGAGGCCCGCGTCGAGAACGAGAGAAGCAATTGCTCTCTCCTCGGGCGGTTGCGAAGCAGCGTGCGCCGACGCCGGGACAGGCCTGCTTACTTGCGCTGTCAAATCCGCGATCTGAGTCTTCTGTTGAAGAACATCCTGCTCAAGCCGCTGAACATCGGCAGTTGCCTGCAGGGACTGGGATGACAAATGTGCCTGCAACGAATAATCCCGAATGCCAAGCACTACGAGTCCAGCAAGCGCCACGGCAAGGGCCAGACGTGAAGGCGTTAAAGGGCCCACGATTGAGGGGAGCCAACTGTGCCTCGCAGCGGGTATCTTTGGTGTAAATACCTGGGTATCGCTGAGCTTTGTTGCCAGTCTTGTTTGCCAGCCGGGTGTCGAACTCGTCAAATTGGCGATCTGAGCTTCTTCCCCGGGGCTCAACTCTTCTATGAAGTCTTCCGCAGCCTGGTTCAGCAATCGTCCACAGTGGTCACATTCACTCGCGTGGCTCAGATACTTGTCTGAGGCCGAACTCGCAATTCCTGCCGCGACCTCCATCCACACATCGCCCGGAGGACATTGCGGGCCTGGTGATACAGCTGCATCGAATTTGAGTAGAGCCAATTGCTCCATCGCTTTCTTCCGATCCATGATTTGCTGCTCGCAGCTTTTACAACTACGCAGATGTGCGCACACGTCCTCAAGGGGTCCTCGATCTGAATCCGATCCCGTTTGCAAACCCCGTGGAGGCCGGAGAAGTTCATCGATCTGGTCGGCGTTTAAATGTTGCTCCAAATCTGCTTCTCCTTTCCTAAAACGAATGTGCGGATAAAATCCCTTCACCGGCATTCCGTTTCGATCGACGTGGGACCGGTTTCGGGGCAAGCATTCGTTCTCGCACCTCTCTGGTCATGCGCAGGATGAGGCTTTCGACACCTTTTGTGGTGAGACCAATTCCCGGCAGAACTGAAATGGCAGCGGCAGAAAGCCCAGCGCGATAATAAAGCCAGAAGATCCGCCTGTTTCGGTCCTTGTCGCGGCCTTCGATGCAGAGCTCCAGGTGGCTCCGCACTTCATTGATCAAGATGCCGCGCTCAATCGATCCTGGACTGCCTGCTCCATCCACAACGGCAGATGGCGTGAAGTCCTCTGAAATGCTTTCCACCTGATTCGCACCGCGCTTCTGCGAATAGGCGGACTTGAAATAATCGCGCGCCACGTTGGCTGCCAGGACCTGCAGGAATCCGACGAATGCGTCTGGATGGCGATGCTCGAAGTCAATCAGGATACGAAAGTTGTCGGCGCAGCACTTCAGGTACGTTTCCTGGATCAGGTCATCGACAACGCCCGCGGATACTCCACCGAATTTGGCTGAGGTGCGCAACACCACCTTTGCAATAAGGCGATGAAATCTTCGCACAAACTCCTCCCAGGCTGAGAGATCGCCAGAAGAGACAGCGCAACGGCGGAGCAGGTCCTCAATCGATTCACTAGAAGTAGCGGCCATTTTGATTCCTGACAGTGAACAGATTCTACAGGAGTTCCAGGATTGATTCGATTAAATCCTCTTGACCCGATTCCAGTGGTAACCCGTGGTGTCATCGAACGGCGAAACTGGGAAATGGATAATCTATTGATTTTATTCGCTTTATGAAATGAGAATAAATAGGCTATATGGTGCGCCCGGAGAGATTCGAACTCCCGACCTAACGCTCCGGAGGCGTTCGCTCTATCCAGCTGAGCTACGGGCGCGCTCTTCCAGCATACCGCACTTTGGTTTCTTCCGGGTTTTTCCTGGTTCCCCAGATTGATGACAGGTCTGTCTTTCATATGGACGTTGGAGACAGGGGACTAGATGCCGCCCAATATCGATTTGGCAATCGTCGCTAGCTGCATGTTCGATGTCCCCTCGTAGATTTTGCCTACTTTGGCGTCCCGGTAGTACTTTTCGGCTGGATAATCGCGCACAAAGCCATTGCCGCCGAAAACCTCGACGCACTGGCTGGCGACGCGCTCCGCTACTTGCGAGGCGAACAACTTGGTCATGGCCGCTTCCTGCATATACGGCTGTCCGGCGTCCTTCAAGCGGGCGGCGTTGTAGACCATCAGCTTGGCTGCCTCAATGTCGGTCGCCATCTGGGCGAGAGTGAACTGCACAGCCTGGAAATCGGCGATTGGACGGCCGAACTGGCGGCGCTCTTTTGCATATTTGACCGCGTGTCCCCAGGCTCCCTCGGCCAGGCCCAGCATCTGCGCGCCTATTCCAATGCGGCCCTCGTTCAGCGTCTCGATGGCTATCTTGTAGCCCTTGCCCGGCTCCCCAAGCAGGGATTCCTGCGGGACCTGGCAGCCGTCGAAAATCAATTCACACGTGCTGCTGGCGCGAATGCCCAGCTTGTCTTCCTTGCGGCCGACGGTGAAGCCCGGTGTGTCCTTCTCGACCAGGAAGGCTGTTATGCCGCGGTAGCCTGCCGCCGGGTCAAGAGTGGCGAAGACAATAAACAGACCGGCCTCTCGCGCATTGGAGATCCACAGCTTGCGTCCGTTGAGCCGGAAACCTCCAGCAACAGCCTCGGCGCGCGTCTGAAGCGCAAACGCATCTGAGCCGGAGCCGGCCTCGCTCAATGCATAGGCGCCGACTGTGCCGGTAGCCAGGTTTGGCAGCCAGCGCTTCTGCTGCTCAGGGCTTGCCCAGCGGCGCAGCGCATTGATGACCAGTGTGTTGTGTACGTCGACCAGCACGGCAACGGCCGGGTCCACGGTGGAAATGGCCTCGATAGCCAGCACGGCGTCAAAAAATGTGCCTCCAGCTCCACCGAGCTCTTCAGGAACCTCAATCCCCATGATGCCCAGGTCGAAGAGCTGCTCCACAAGCCCGGCGGTGAAGTGCTGGTCAGAGTCCATTTGCTGCACGTGCGGGCCGATTTTTTCTTCGGCAAACTGCCGCACGGTCGTGAAGAACAGATTCTCTTCCTCAGAGAGCTGGGTCAGGGGCGGGTGAGTGTTATGGGCCAAAAGGGAAATGCCTCCGGCATCGGAGTTTATCAAAAGGGGCTAACTGCATGCCGAAGACCGCTTCATTTTCAGTGCAAACCGGTGTTTTTCGGACGAGCTCCGAGACGTAAGTTGTTTGTTTTGGCAGGTCATTTTGGCTTTTTTCGACGTAACTTCATTGCTTTCATGCGTGTGGGAGGAAAAGGGGGGAGGGGTGGGGTAAATCATCACCGGTCTGGTCATGGGTGGAATGAACCGCGAGGTTAGAGATTTCGGATCTGTTGGAGGTCATTAATCGATTGTGCGCGTTTCGTGCTAATTAATCTGCAAACGTCGGCAAAAAATGAGAAAAGGCGCTCATGGCGCCCTCTCTCATTGTGTTCTGAGATTCTTGAATCTGGATCTAGCGTCTCCGGCCGCCCCCACCGCCGCGGAATCCTGGGAGGGCATGCTCTCTGCCTGCATCATGGCCGGCGTCGCCTACGTGGCCTTGCCCGTCGCGGGCCTCATTCCCATGGAAGTGGTTGAACCGTTCCTCTCCGCGCCCTGGAAGCGGCCCTGCGTAACCGTGATGCGGATCGAAGCGGTTGTCGACGTGGCCGTAGAAGCCGTGGTGGCCATGGAACCATGGGCCAGCGCCGAGAAATACCCCGCCGACAAACCAGTCGGGGCCATAGTAGCCATAGGGCGAACAGTCATACGGAGCGTAATCAAAGTACCCATAAGGGCACACCGGAGCCACACCAACGCTGACGGCAACCTGGGCGGGGCCCAGAGATGCACAGCTTAACAGCGCAATCGCAAGAACTGAAAATGCAAGGAACCTGCCTCGGGTCATAGTTTCTCCTTGAATGCTTAGATTTGAACGGAGAGCGGGGAGTTGTCCCTCCGGCCACAGTTCTGTATAGAACAATCGAGTGCCGGTTGTGAATTAAATTTGATCAGACGCGCCGGTATGGTGAATCTGAAGTTCGTTGCATTTCTCGGAAACAGGGTCTCAGGCACTTGATGTGCCCCAAAAGCAGGTCCTTCGACTCCGCTGAAGTACGCTTCGCTCAGGATGACAGGTTAGTTTTCGAAATTGGCAGCGGAGACAGGGTCTGGGGAGCCCTGCTCAAATCAACTCTTGGAACGAGTTCCAGTGCCGCAATCCCTTTGCCGGGTGGAACGTATCCCGTTGCGCGGCGGGCGATGGAGAGTTTTTCGTGGCTCAGGAGTTTGCGAATCTGGCCGCGCGCATGGTCGGCCCAGGGGCCGGAGTTGTCCAGCTTGATATAGGCGTGCCAGTGGCGGAGTGCGTTCCTGCGCTCACCTTTGCGCTCGTAGGCCAGGGCCAGGTTGTAGTGGGCATCGGCATAACGCGGCGACAGCGAAACTGCCTGGCGGTATGCGGCAATGGATTCATCGGGGCGCTGCAACTCGTCCAGCACGTTGCCGAGGTCGAAGAAAGCGAGCACGTAGTTGGGATCGACCACGGTTGCGCGGCGGTAAAGTTCCTCGGAGCGGTCATATTGCCGCAGGTGGAAATTGATAGTCCCCAGGTTGATATAGGCAGCCGCGTATCCTGGGTCGATCTCCAGGATCTCCTCGTAGAGGGCAATGGCGCGCCTTTTTTCGCCCGCTTCCTCAGCCTGGACGGCGGCCAGAAAGCGGTCATGTACCCCACGCGGACTGGCTGTGGCAGGGCGGCGAATCGGGCAAGGCTCGAACCCGGTCGAAGGCTTCTGCAAACGGCCCGCCCGGCCATTACGTTCCATCTTGTCCAGGCGCTCGAAGTCGAATAGAAGCTGGCGTCGAATGGGGTCCACGATCGCACCGCAATGGCGGAAGGCGAGCCGCGTCCCGGTACGCACCAGGCACGCCTCCAGAAGAGGGTTGGCCATTCCAGACACGGCCTTCATGGCCACGATCGAGTGCCGAATGGAAGCCGCAGACACATCTTCTTCGCGCAAGGCGCGCAGCGTCCGCAACTGGCCAAGGTCCTGGAAGGTGTAAGTCTGCTGTTGGGGAATGAGGCCGGCTCGTTCCCACCCTTGCAACTGATGGGAACTGATCTCGAAAATTCGCAAGACATCCTGACGGCTATAGCTGCTCACTCTTGAGTACTCCCACCCCCGCACTTTCCTGTACGGTCCTGCATGGTCCGAGGGCTTGAACTCGTGTTCTGAACCAAATCCAGGGCCTTCAATGCTTGCGTCAAGCCCTGGACCCGGCTGTTGGAACAGTTGCGGAGGAACCGCTCTTGCTGCGATTATGCCAAGAGTATGCGTGGATAATCAGACTCTTACTACCGTTGCAACAAAAAAATACGTGGATAAATAGTGCATGATTTGGTTCAAAGCGGGGGTATTCGTTCCCTGCCTGTGGAAAACCCCTAAGAACCTGTCCAATAACTTGGTTCTGCTTGAAGGGTACGGCCTTCAGCCCGTACATCGCAGCCCACAAAAGGCCGGGCTTTACCCCAGAGGGAAGGTTTCCAGCAGTCCGCATTCCCTCAGGGGCTAAAGCCGAGATCTCCACTCGCTCTTAACGTACGGGATGAATCCCGTGCCCTTCAAGGTTATTGGTTAGTTCCTGCTCCGCATTTTGGAGAGCAGCCGGAGGATTTCGATGTACAGCCAGACCAGCGTCACCATGATGCCGAAGGCACCATACCACTCCATGTACTTGGGAGCGCCGGCCTGCACGCCCTGTTCGATGAAATCGAAATCGAGCACCAGGTTGAGGGCTGCGACAGCCACCACGATCAGGCTGAATCCGATGCCAATGACC
>Ga0182013_10007970_pt1 | contig 11512 bp, 10 predicted proteins | sample 612S2MmetaG_FD_120487 | JGI IMG/M metagenome (GOLD analysis project Ga0182013, IMG submission 120487) | Permafrost microbial communities from Stordalen Mire, Sweden - 612S2M metaG | ecosystem: Environmental > Terrestrial > Soil > Wetlands > Permafrost | place: Sweden: Stordalen | collected...
ACGAGTTTCTCGAATGGGCTCAAGTATTTGGCAACGACTATTACGGTACCCACCGGGGGATCCTGGAGAAAGCCCGCGCGGCGGGGTGCGATCTGGTACTCGACATCGACGTGCAAGGTGCGAGACAATTAAAGGATCGGATCCCCGAAGCCGTTACGATTTTCATACTGGCTCCCTCGCGAAAAGTTTTGGAAGACAGGCTGCGCGCCCGCGGCGAGGATCGGGAGGACGTAATCGAGAGACGGTTGCGGGAAGCGGCCGTGGAAATCCAGCGGTACAAAGATTACGATTATGTTTTGATCAATCGGGAACTCGTGGAGTCGGATGCGGTTTTGAGCTCGATTGTGCGGGCCGAGCGAATCCGGCGCGACCGGATCGAAGATCAGATCGAGCCCATTCTGGAAACATTTAGGACTTGAAAAGGAAACCACAAAATGGCTGACAAAGCCCCACCTCGTAACAACGCACATTGCACCCTTCCGGACGATCCCGAGCAGAGCACCTATCGGTTCATCATCGTAGCGGCCAAGCGCGCTCGCCAATTGCAGGGCGGGGCGCGTCCCGTACTCCCCACATCTTCGAAGAAGCCCACGGTTATCGCCACCGAAGAGGTGCGTCGCGGCTTGGTGAAGTACAGCCTCACCGGCCACGCGCCGGAAGTGGCGTTGGTCGAACCCGAAGTCTAGGGTCGCCTTTCTGATTTCGGAGCGCAGCCCAGTGCGTCCCCAGGAAAAATATCGTTCACCACGGCAGAGCTGCAAGCTTTCAGCTATCGGCGGTCAGCGGTCAGCTCTTGGCCGTTGGCTCTTGGCTGTCGGCTTGGCGGGTTATCGGGCGGTCGACCGTGCCAACACCTCTGTGGCCTCTGCCACCTCTGTGATCTCAAAACCAAGGGAAGACGCGGCGACATTTCATACACAGTCAGCCTGCCTTGTTTTTCCTCTGTGTCCCTGTGTCTCTGTGGTGAAAACATGCGCCTGATCCTTGGAGTGGGAGGCGGAATCGCGGCTTACAAATCGGCCGAGTTGGCACGCCTGCTGATGCAGCAGGACCACCAAGTCCAGGTGATCATGACGCGCGCCGCGGAGGAATTCGTTCGTCCCCTGACTTTCGCAGCGCTCACCGGCCGCAAGGTGCTGACCGATCTTTTCGCCATCGAAAGCGCGATCGAGCATATCTCCGTCGCGCTGGAAAACGACGTGCTCGCCGTCGCACCAGCCACAGCCGACCTGATCGCCAAGATGGCCCACGGACTGGCGGACGATTTTCTCACCACCCTCTACCTGGCTTTCACAGGACCCGTGATTGTGGCGCCCGCGATGAACGTCAACATGTGGCAGCATCCCGCCACGCAAGCCAATCTCGAAACTTTGCGCCGGCGCGGTCATCGCATCGTCGAGCCCGATAGCGGCTATCTGGCGTGCGGCATGACCGGCCCCGGCAGGCTGGCCGATCCCGAAGCGATCGCTGCCGCCATCCGGAACGAACTCTCTCGCCGCCACGATCTCGACGGCGAGCATGTGCTGCTCACCGCCGGGCCTACGCAGGAGCCGCTCGACCCGGTCCGCTACATCACCAATCGCTCCAGCGGCAAGATGGGCTATGCCTTGGCGGAAGCCGCGGCGGCACGCGGTGCGCACGTCGTGCTGGTCTCCGGACCCGTGCATCTGGCACCCCCGCGCGGCGTGGAGGTGATTCAGGTGCAGACCGCGAAGGAAATGCATGACCAGGTGATGGAGCATCTGGCGCCTGCCAGCATCGTGATCAAGGCCGCCGCGGTGGCCGACTTCCACCTGAGCAAAGTTCCCGAACAGAAAGTGAAGAAGACCGCCGCGCGCGTCTCGCTCGAGCTCGATCCCACGCCTGATATTCTGGCTGAGGTGGGCCGCAAGAAGGGCGACCGGCTGTTGATCGGTTTCGCGGCGGAGACACAGAACCTGGTGCAGGAGGCGCGCCGCAAACTGGAATCGAAGAACTGCGATATGGTGGTCGGCAACCTGGTGGGCGGCGCCGACAGCGGGTTCGAGAGCGACGAAAATGAAGTGACGCTGGTGACGCGCACCGGTGAGACCATCCCGCTGGCCCGCGCCTCCAAACGGGAAATCGCCGACCGTATTTTCGACCAGGTGCTGCGCCTGCGCCTGGAAATTCATGCCGCCGATGGACGCTGACCAACTCCGCCAATATCTCGAGTTCTACCAGGACCTCGGGGTGAAGACCGTTTATAAGCGGGATGCGCCCGCCTTGACTGTCGCGCCCGCGCCCGCTCGAGTCGAACCCGCGCCAGTCGAACCCTCGCCAGTCGAACCTATGCCAGCCGAACCATCAGCGCCAACTCCGCCGATTCCGCCAGTGCCGGTGGCCGCATCCGCTGCCGAATCGCTGCTCCAGATCATGCAGGATATCGGCGACTGCCGCCGTTGCCGCTTACACGAAGGCCGCCACAAGATTGTCTTCGGTGTCGGCAATGAACGGTCGCCGCTGGTCTTCGTGGGAGAAGGTCCGGGTGCCGATGAAGATGCGCAGGGCATTCCATTCGTGGGCCGCGCCGGCCAGTTGCTCACCCAGATGATCGAGGGGACGGCGAAAAAAGAGGGCATCGACATTCGCCGCGAAGATATTTACATCTGCAACGTGGTGAAGTGCCGGCCGCCCGACAATCGCGCTCCCGAGCCCGACGAAATGGAAATCTGCGGCCAGTTCCTCTATCGACAGCTGGTCACCATCAATCCCAAAGCGATCTGCGTACTCGGTGGGACGGCCGCCAAGGCGATCACGGGTCACAAGGAGGGCGTCACCAAGATGCGCGGGAAATGGTTCAAGTGGCGCGACATCCCGGTGATGGTGACGTACCATCCCTCGTTCCTGCTACGCGGCTACAACCAAGAGGGCAAGCGCGAGGCTTGGGAGGACCTGAAGAAGGTGCTCCACTTCGTGTACGACTGAAGGTGGCCTCGTGCTGCATACTTTTCGCACCGCCGAGACTACGAATAAATTGGTGGGGCGGACCCCCTGGTCCGCGCGGGACGCCCTCGTCCCGCCGGTGCGTGAAGAATCAGTCGGCTGCGACCAGCGAGGAGCCGACCAGGGGGTCGGCCGCGGACGAGGGCGTCCGCCCCACTATTTGTGCACCTGCCTGGAAACGGGAAGAGCATGCGGCATTGGGCAATCTTGCCTGCAGGCGGCCTTTCAGCCCGCCGTTTCCAACCCGAGAGACTTCTCTCGGGCTTCAACCGGACTTTCTTCGGCTTTCGTCGATACCCAGCGGCAATGCGGACGCCGGGAAAATTCGCCGCGTATCGAAAACGGCGGCCTGAAGGCCGCCTGCAGCCAGGATTGGCTGCAGCACGCACATCCTATTCCCCCCAAATATATTTGCTGAACCAGTCGTAGTTCTCTTCCATCACGGCCCGCTGTTGTTTGGGCTTATTGATGGGGTGCCCGAAGCCTTTATAGAAGACCAGCTTCACCGGCACGCCGCGATCTTTCAGCGCCTGATACAGCTCATAGGAATTCGGCGGCGGCACGCGCTTGTCCTGGTCGCCCTGCTGAATCAGGGTGGGCGTCTTCGCCTTGTTCACGTACGTGATGGGCGACGTCTTGCGATAGATCTCCTCGTCCTCCCAGGGCGTCGCCTTCAGATACTGCCGCGTGAACGGGTTGATATCGGTATTCACGTAGTAGGTCATCCAGTCCGAAATGCCGGCGCCCACCGACACCGCTTTGAAGCGATCGCTATACGTCGTAATGAACGCGGAAATATATCCGCCTTCGCTCCATCCCATCGACGCCACGCGATCCCTGTCGACGATTCCTTTGGCGATCAGCGAGTCGACGCCGGAGATCACATCGGCATAATCGCCGAGTCCGAGATTGCGCACATTCAGGGCGCGGAACTTCGCGCCGTATCCGGCCGAGCCGCGATAGTTGGGCTTGAGGATGAGCGCGCCCTTGGCAGCGAAGCGCTCGATCGGATAGTAGCGATCGGCGGAGGGAACCCCAGTATCGACGCCGGTCGGTCCGCCGTGGATCACCACGAGGAGCGGATATTTGCGCGCTGGATCGTAATCGGCGGGTTTGATCAGAATGCCTTCCACGGCTGCGCCGTCAGTGGATTTCCATTGCACTACCTCGCGGGTCGTGAGCTTGAAATCCATCCACTGGGCGCCGACCTCGGTGAGGTAGCGCGGCGCGAAGTCGGCCACATTCGAGGTGTAGATTTCGGCGAAGCGATTGGGCGAGGCGCCCACGCCGGCGAGCGTCTTGTGGTCGCGGGTGAAACTGGCGTCGGAGGCGTGGTAATGGTCCGGTCCGCTGATGCGTTTCACTGCGCCGCTTGCCGGATCGAGGCGGAAGATGTGGGCGTCGGTGCGCTGCAAGGCGGTGAAGTAGATCCCGTCAGGCCCCCAATCGATGAGGTTGGCGTCTTCGTCGAAAGCCTCGGTCAGCACCTTTGCCTTGCCACCCTCGGCGGGAACGGTCGCCAGGTACCGGTTGCTGAAGAAGAAAAACTGCTGCCCATTGGCCGTTACAAATGCAATTTCTTTCCCGTCGGGCGACCATTTGGGGCGATTGTTCGGGCCGGGCGTGTCGGTCAACTTCCGCACATGCAAATCGGAGAGGTCGAGAATGCTGATCTGCTCGGTGTCCTGCGAGCCCAAATCGGGGTCGCGAGTGGCGCTGAAGGCGATCCGTTTCCCGTCCGGCGACCAGGAAAAGCCGCTGACATTGAAACTGTCGCTGGCCGTGAGGACTTCGGGTTTGGGCAGTTTTTTCGTGTCGGAGGGAATCTCCGCGGGCACGGCCACCCGCCACAGATGATTCATGACGTAATCGCCGCCGACGATCTCGTATTCGCCGTATTTCTCCTTACGATCCTTGCGGGCCTTCGATTCGGGCCCGGTAGACGTGTAGGCAATGGACTCGCCGTCGGGCGACCAGGCGATGGCGCCGACCCCGTTCTCTTCGGTTGTGAGCTGCGCGGCCTCGCCACCGGCCGGCGAGATCACATAGATCTGACGCTTGCCGTCGCGGTCGCTGGTGAATGCCAGGCGCCGCGAGTCGGGCGCCCATTGCGGACCGCTGCTGCCCTTCTTGCCGCTGGTCAGCGCGTAGTGTTCGCCGGTGGCGGGCACTGCGATCCAGATTTGCGTGACGAAGTCATTCTCGTCCCAATTGGCCTGCTGGACGGCGTAGGCCACGTATTTCCCATCCGGAGAAATCTGCGCGCCGGAGACCGATTTCATGCTGAGAGACTGGTCGATGGTGGGCGTTTGGGCCAGCACCGCGAGGGTGCCGGCGAAGAGAAGGACGGCGGTTCGAAACATGGGTGCAATTATATCGCCCCGGCGCGGGATTCCGCCGCGCAGGTGTTCTGGCTCAGGCGGTATCCTATACGTGATAAACTACGTGTTCGCAATCACAGCATGCTGCTTGCCAGAGAAGTCGTTACTTACATCTCCAAACAACTCGTCAAGAGACTCACGAGCGGGATGATCGAGACATCGTCGCCCGATGCCGTGGCGGAGAAGATCGCCGCTGTCATCTCGGAGGAACTCGGCGCCGAAGACCGCCTGAATGACGAAGTTCGCGACCTGTTGAGCCAATACGCCGAGTATATGCGGCGCGAGGGCGTCAGCTATTCGGAAATGTTTCGCCGCATCAAGAACACCCTGATCTCGCAGCGCAAGGTAATTCGCGCGTCGGGCCGTGACACGGGCGACTTCATGAAGCTCTCGCGCGACAAGGTCTCTGACATCTCGCACAAGGTCGTCGAGATGCTGCGCAAGAATCACGATCTCCGTATGAAGGACAAGAATACCAACAATGTCCGGTTGGAGATTGTGCGGGTCATGACGGAATTTCTGATGGTCGAGGACAAGGTAGACCGCGCCTCGCGCGACAAAATCCGCACGCAAAAGCGCGACATCCCCGAGGGTTCCGAGGAGTGGGATATTCTCCACCAGCGCTACTATTCGGAAGAATTGAAGAAGCTGGGGATTGAGCTGAACTCGCGGTAGGGGACGCGCTCTGCGCGCCTCTGGCCATTGGCGTTTCGTGTGGCAGGCAATCTTGCCTGCAGGCGGCCTTTCAGGCCGCCGGGCGGGCTGAAAGCCCGCCTGCAGCCACGATTGGCTGCCACACAACAGCATTGCGGTTCATCGCAATTTCCTTCGCATAGCCCAAATCTCCGTCGGTTTCCTGAGTTGGAAGACTCTTCCCGGCGCGGGCGAGCTCTGCTCGCCTGGACAAGCTGAAGCATATCCTACGAAAACGTCGACAAGAGTGCCGACACTGCCGGCTGAAGCCCGCGCCACGTCCGGCGCCAGCCAACAGCCAACAGCCAACAGCTTCCCCTTATCTCTTATACCCGATCATGCGCAAAAAGCTCCGCCGTGTCTCCACATCTTCCGCCGTCTCCACACCCTTCGGGGGGACACCGTCGATGACGCCCAGCACGCCGCGACCCTGCTCGCTCTCGGCGACGATCACCTGTACGGGGTTCGCCGTCGCGCAGAAAATCGAACACACTTCGGGCACGTCTTTGATGCGTCCCAGCACGTTGATGGGGTAGCCCTCGCGCATCGCCACCACGAAAATGTGGCCCGCCGCGATGGCCGACGCGTTGCGCATGGCGAGCGATTTTAGCGCATCGTCGTTGCCGTCCACGCGCGTCAGGCATGGCCCCGACGCCTCATTGAACGCCACTCCGAATTTCATCTGCGGCACGGTATTCACGATGGCCTCGTAAATATCCTCCACCGACTTGATAAAATGCGTCTGGCCGAGAATCACATTGCCATTTTCGGGGACTTCCAGCGGCACCACTTTCAGTTCCATATATGCGTTCATTGTAGCCATAATAGGGAGAGTGGCTCTGACGTTCCACGTTGCGCGCGAGACAGTCATCGACAAAGTGTCTGGGACGCATCCGCAGCCCGCCCTCGAAAGGGTCTCACTCGAAAGCGCGGCGGGCCGCGTGCTGGCGGAAGACATCGCCGCCGACCGCGACTCTCCCGCACTTTCGCGCTCGGTGCGCGATGGCTATGCGGTCCGGGCGGCCGACCTGCCAGGCGACCTCGTCGTCATCGGCGAAGTGCGCGCCGGCGAACGATTTGCAGGCGAAGTGGGGGCGGGGCAGGCCGTCGAAATCATGACCGGAGCGCCGATTCCCGTGGGCGCCGATGCCGTCGTGATGGTGGAGCACACCAGTCGAGTCAACGGGCGGGTGCATATCGAAGGCGCTGCCCAGCCGCGGCAGTTCATCAATCCGCAGGGCTGCGAAGCCACGGCCAACGAGATCGTCCTGCGCGCCGGCAAGCGCATCGACTATGCCGACGTCGCCATGCTGTCGGCATTCGGCCACACGTACGTGAGTGTTTTCCGGAAGCCTGAAGTCGCCATCATAGCGACGGGCGACGAGATCGTCGAAGTATCGGAGACGCCCGCCGCATTTCAGATTCGCAACTCCAACGCGTACTCGCTGGCGGCACAGGTCGCACGAGCGGGCGGCGTGCCGCGAATTTTGCCGATAGCGCGCGACACCGTGGAGCACACCCGCGAGATCGTCGAGCGAGGACTGTCTTCCGACCTTCTGCTACTCTCCGGCGGTGTCTCCGCCGGCAAGTACGACGTGGTGGAGAAGGTGTTGGCGGAAGTAGGCGCGGAGTTTTTTTTCGATCGCGTGCTCATCCAGCCGGGCCAGCCGGTGGTATTCGGGCGGGCCGGACGAACATTCTTCTTCGGACTCCCGGGCAACCCTTCGTCCACCATGGTGACGTTCGAAGTGTTCGCGCGCGCCGCGTTGGAACTGCTCGCCGGGCAGACCGAATCGCCGTTGCACATGCCGTTCGCGCGCCTCACCCGCGAGTTCCGCCATCGCGCCGGGGTGACACGCTTCCTGCCCGCGCACCTGAGTGCCGACGGCGCCGAAGTGACTCCCGTGGAGTGGCACGGCTCGGGCGATATGCCGGCGCTCACGCGCGCTAACGCCTATCTGGTGGCCGATCCGTTCCGCGCCGAATATCCAGCCGGCGAATTGATCCGCGTACTCCTCAAATGAAAAAGCTCTCCCATTTCGATTCCGCCGGCAGTCCGCGCATGGTGGACGTGTCCGATAAGCCGCTCACCCGCCGCGAAGCGCGCGCCCACGCCTTCGTGCAGATTTCGCCGAAAGTCCTGCATAAGCTGCCTGAGAATCCCAAAGGCAACCCGCTGGAGATCGCCCGCATCGCCGGCATCGCCGCCGCCAAGCGTACCTCCGACCTCATCCCCATGTGCCACCCGCTGATGCTCTCCCACGCGGACGTGGAAGTCACCATCGAAAAGAAGGGCGTCCGCATTGTTGCCAGTGCGGCCACCACCGGGCAGACCGGCGTGGAAATGGAGGCGCTCACCGCCGCCGCGGTGGCCGCTCTCACGGTCTACGACATGGTGAAAGCGCTCGATAAATCCATCGAGATTCAAGACCTGTACCTGCTCGAAAAATCCGGCGGGAAGAGTGGAGATTTCCACCGAAAATCATGACCAACGCCGCCGTATTGACCATCAGCGACTCTGCCAGCGCCGGCAAGCGCGCCGACCGTTCGGGCCCTGCCGTGCGTGAACGTCTGGAACAACTGGGCTGGAGCGTCTCAGTGATGGAGATCGTCCCCGACGAAGCTGCCGAGATCAGTGCCCGTCTTTCGACACTTGCCGACGGCGGCCAGGTTTCGGCCATTTTCACCACGGGAGGCACGGGACTCGCCCGGCGCGACGTCACGCCGGAGGCCACGCGCGCCGTGGTGGATCGCGAAATCCCCGGATTCGGGGAAGTTATGCGCGCGCGCGGGCGGGAGTCTACGCCGTTAGCGGCGCTGTCGCGGTCTATGGCGGGCACGCGCGGGACTGTGCTGATCGTCAACCTTCCCGGTTCGCCAAAGGCGGCGGTGGAGTCCCTCAATGCTATCGTAGAACTGGTGCCTCACGTGCTAGAGTTGCTCAGAGGGCAAACGGAACACGTGTCTCTTCAAGAGAACTAATATGCGCAAACTGCTATTGTTGACCCTTTTTTGTGGATTGCCGGTCTGTCTGCTGGTGGCTCAGAAGGCGCCCTCCAAGCAGGCGCCACCTCCGGTGGATTTGCTTGCGCAGCCGCAACAGCCCTTCGGTATCAAAGTCAACGTGCAGCAGGTGCTCGCACCGGTACTGGTCTACGATCACAAGCACAATTACGTGAATGGGCTCACGGCGGACCGGTTTCGCCTGTACGATAACGGCAAGGAACAGAATCTTACATCGGTGGACGTATCCTATACGCCCATCTCGCTGGTGGTGGCGGTACAGGCGAACGTGGAGGCCGATAAGATTCTGCCGAAGGTGAATGGAATCGGGCCCATGCTGAAACCGATCATCCTGGGCGACGAGGGCGAAGCCGCAGTGATCGCCTACGACCACCGTGTGCGCCTACTGCAGCCGTTCAGCTCGGACCCCAACGACATTACGAATGCAATCAAATCGATCAAGGCAGGGAGCACTAGCTCGCGGCTGATTGACGCAGTTGAGCAGTCTGTTCGCCTGCTCAACCAACGCGACAAGAAACGGCGTCATATCCTGTTGGTGATTGGCGAAGGGCGCGACGCCGGTAGTCAGGCGCACGCCCGCGAGACCCTGGAAGCCGTGCAACTCTCCAACGTACTGGTGTATTTCGTGGATATGTCGCACATCATCGGCAAGCTTACCACTCCGCCACCGGACCCGCGTCCCGATCCCCTGCCTCCCGCTGCACATCCCATGGGCGGTGGTGTACCGTCAACGCCGACTACCGTGGACCAGGCTTACGGCACCAACGGCGGCAGCGCCGATGCCATCCCGCTGATGATGGAAATCTTCCGCGACGTGAAGAACGTTTTTAAGGTCTCCCCGGCGACGCTTTTCACGAAGGGCACCGGCGGCGAACAGTTCCCCTTTACGACCTCGAAAGGGCTGGAAGAAGCGATCTCGCGGATCGGCGATGAGATCCACAGCCAGTATCTGATTGCCTACAACCCTAACAATAAAGGCGATGGCGGCTTCCACAAGATCGAAGTGGAAGTGGTCGGCGGCGGCCAGTACAAGTGCGAGACCAAGCCCGGATACTTTATGTCGCCGGACTTTAGGTAGGAAGAGGCTATCAGCCGTCGGCTTTCAGCTATCAGCTTTATGAGGGAGTGGCCTACCCTTCGAGCATCGCAACTCACCAGCTGAGAGCTGACAGCTGATAGCCGAAAGCCTCTTCCTAATCGTTCCCCGAAATATTCACCAGCGGGTCCGCTGCCGCCGTGCCATCCAACACCGCCGCGGCATCCTCCGCCGTGAAGCTTTCGACCTTCGCCGAGATATTCATCGAGCAGAACTTCGGACCGCACATCGAGCAGAAATGCGCGTCCTTGAAGCCTTCCTCCGGCAGCGTCTCATCGTGCATGGAGCGCGCCGTCTCGGGATCGAGCGACAGTTCGAACTGGCGATTCCAATCGAACGAGTAGCGCGCGCGCGACAACGCATCGTCGCGATCGCGTGCACCCGGGCGATGGCGGGCGATGTCCGCGGCGTGCGCCGCGATCTTGTAAGCGATCAGCCCGGCCTTCACGTCATCCTTATTGGGCAGCCCCAGGTGCTCCTTGGGCGTCACGTAGCACAGCATGGAAGCGCCGTGCCAGCCGATCATCGCCGCGCCGATGGCCGACGTGATGTGGTCGAACCCCGGAGCGATGTCGGTGACCAGCGGACCGAGCGTGTAGAACGGCGCCTCGTGGCACATCTCGTTCTCTTTCTGCACCTGCAGTTCGATCTGATCGAGCGGGATGTGGCCCGGACCTTCGATCATCACCTGCACATCGTATTTCCACGCGATCTCGGTCAACTCGCCGAGCGTCTTCAGCTCCGCGAATTGCGCTTCATCGCTGGCATCGGCGATACTGCCGGGGCGCAGTCCATCGCCCAGGCTGAAGCTGACGTCATGCTTCTGGAAGATCTTGCAGATGTCCTCGAAGCACTCGTACAGCATGTTTTGCTTGTGATTCTTGACCATCCATTCGGCCAGAATCGACCCGCCGCGGCTCACGATCCCGGTGATCCGTTTGGTGGTGAGCGGTATGTGCTGCACCAGCACGCCGGCATGGATGGTCATGTAGTCCACGCCCTGCTCGGCTTGCTCTTCGATCACCTCCAGCATCACCTGCCTGCTGAGATCTTCCACGCGGCGCACGCGTGAGAGCGCCTCGTAGATGGGCACCGTGCCGATCGGCACCGGCGAAGCCCCGATGATGGCTTTCCGGATGGCCGGGATATCGCCGCCGGTGGAAAGATCCATCACCGTATCGCCGCCATACTTGATCGAATACTGCAGCTTCTCCAGTTCGCCTTCGATATTCGATAGCACCGCCGAGTTGCCGATGTTCGAATTGATCTTGCAGTTGGAGGCGACCCCGATGCACATGGGCTCCAGATTGGGGTGATTGACATTGGCCGGAACGATCATCCGGCCGCGCGCCAC
>Ga0182013_10007971_pt1 | contig 11512 bp, 5 predicted proteins | sample 612S2MmetaG_FD_120487 | JGI IMG/M metagenome (GOLD analysis project Ga0182013, IMG submission 120487) | Permafrost microbial communities from Stordalen Mire, Sweden - 612S2M metaG | ecosystem: Environmental > Terrestrial > Soil > Wetlands > Permafrost | place: Sweden: Stordalen | collected...
AAACAGACGGTTAGGATGGGCCACCCGCCTTAAGAATTAGCTTCCGGCAACTCGCGGACTAGACGAAAAGCACAACCATCTGCACTAAGGTCCGTCGATGGCATTCGCATGGAAGGCATGCACCAGACCCATTCCTGATCTTGCCACGGCCAGAAGATTGACCCGCCCCCTTTTATCACAAAAGCCCCCTTGGTCACCTCAGCCCCCTCTTCGTGCGACGTCGTCCAGTTATCCATACACCAGTCGCCAGAGAACAACAGGGACAGACCAAAACGATTGGCTTCCCATTTATCAGGACGCAGTCCAAAGTCTAGCCACTTCTCCAGTTCCTCCTCAGAAGGGACGTCATTTCCCCAAACAAAAAGCGTCTTGGTGTTCGCCCTACATGCATATTCCCATTCTGCTTCATATGGCAATCTGCAATGCAAGCTTTCCGCCATGAACAGCGCTGCCTCTCGTTGCACGTACACAGGAGCGTGGGGGTTGGGTTCAACCATTGCTAAATGCGGAGAGAGCTGGGAGTCACCAAACAGCTTTCGGGCAGTACCAACCAAGAGCGGCGTTGTTGAGATGAGAAAGGAACCCACAACCCTCTTCTTTGCTGGTCGCATTTCCGACAGATTAAGCGGTGGCTCGTCCAAGATCGCGCGCGCCGCTCCTTCTTCTTTGTTAGTAAGTCCCATAGTGAACTCACCGCCGGGAATGAGCTTGAACTCGATCTTCGATTGTGCGTGCTCAAGAGAAGGAAGCTTGCCTGATTTTGTTCCTGAGCTCCTTAGCCGATACTCGCCCCCAAAGACCTCCTCTACTCCTTGGAGATACTTCTGTCGAGATCCCGCATCTAGGCTTTGCAATTCTTTGTAATTCAGATATCTCATCGTCATCTTTCATGGAACAACGACTAGTATTTCCAGACCTGATCTTGAACCGAGTACAAGATTTTTATACCCAATCGCGCCGGCGGGGGTGCCCCATCCTAGCCGTGTTTGCTAGGGTGGGGAAGTTGAACTTGCTCTGGTCTTTGACTTTGTTCTTGTTCTTGTTTTAAGTGTCATCCTGAGCGAAGCGGGCGCCGAGCGCCTGCGCAGTCGAAGGACCCCTACCCAATCTGTTACACACCATCCGCGCAAGGTCACCGGTGCGGCCATTGGGCATTACTCTTACGCTAGGGGTCCTTCGACTCCGCTGCGCTCCGCTCAGGATGACAGCGTAGAAACAAATCAAAAGTAAATCAAAAGCCCCACCCTCCGCCAACAGAAGGCGTAAGGGTAGGGCACCCTCAGAGTGATGATTGGATGCAGAATAACTGCCCCACTCAAGCCAAAAGATGGCTTGAATGGGGCACCTGTCGTAACCTCCGAAACATCCGACACGTTCGAAACTTCCGAAACCTTGAAACTTTGAAACCTAGAAACTTTGAAACCTGCCTACGGCTTCGCTGCCTCCGCTGCGGGCTTGCTGTCCGCGGCGGGAGCGGGCTGCGTCGTGCTCTCCGTTGCAGGCTTCACATCTGCCGAGGGCTTCTGCGTCACCTGTTTGTCGGTTGGTAGCTGACCGCGCTGCCAGCCGCCGCCCAGGGCCTGGATGAGCTGCACGCTGGTGGTGGCGCGCTGGACTTCGATCTGCGCCATCGTCTCCTGTGCGCTGAGCAGGAGGTTCTGCTCGGTGACGACGTTGATGTACGGGTCGAGACCTTCCTGGTAGCGGATGAGTTCCAGGTCGAGGGCGCGGCGCGAGGCCTGCACGGCGCGCTGCTGCTGCTGCACCTGCTCGCTCAGGATGCGCATGCCGGAGAGCGCGTCTTCCACCTGCTGGAAGGCCGTGAGCACCGTCTGGCGATAGGCGGCCAGATCGGCGCGGTAGGTGGCCTCGTACTGCTGCACCTGGGCGCGGCGCAATCCGGCGTCGAAGACCGTCTCGCTGGCCGAGGGGCCGATGCTCCAAACGCGGCTGGGCCAGTCAATCAAGTGCTTCCACGAAGAACTTTCCAGGCCTCCCGTGGCCGAAAGCGTCACCGTGGGATAGTAGGCGGCCTTGCCGATGCCGATCTGGGCATTGGCGGCGGCAAGCGTGCGCTCGGCGGCGGCCACGTCCGGGCGGCGCTCCAGCAACTGGGAGGGCAGCCCGACGGGGATGGGGGGAGGGGTGATCAGCATGGGACGCTCAGGCAGTGTGAATTCCGCTGCGGGCTTGCCGATGAGCGTGGCGATGGCGTGCTCGTACTGGGTGCGGGCGACGCCGAGATTGATGAGCGTGGACTGCGCGGCTTCGACGGTGGACTGCGCCTGCGCGACGGTGAGCTCCATGCCGATGCCGGTCTCATACTGCGCGCGGTTGTAGTCCAGCGATTTCTGGTCGGCCTGCACGGCCTCGGTGAGGATCTGGCGAAGAGCGTCCTGGCCGCGCAGCTCGAAGTAATATTCTGCGAGGCTGGCCTGGGCCGAGAGGCGTGCGTTCACGAGCGTTGCGGCCGAGACCTGCGCGTTGGCCTGCGCCTGCCGGACGCTGTTGCGCACCTTGCCCCACAGATCGGGCTCCCAGCTGATGCCGGAAGTAAGGTCCAAAGCGGTGTAGGTGCTGCCAGTGGAGCCGGCTACGGTGCCGGATGTGCGGTTGCGCGAGGCTCCGGCGCCGACGGTGGCCGTGGGGAAGAAGGCGGAGCGCGCCTGGCGTACCTGGGCGCGGGCGGCCATGAAGTTTTCGTAGGCCTGTTGGATGTTCTGGTTGTTGATGTCGAGCTGCTCCTCGAGGGCGTTCAGCTCGGGCTCGTTGTAAAGCTCCCACCAGTTGCCGCGCAGCGTGGCGTCGCTGGGCGCGGCCACCTGCCACTGGCCGAGGCCCTGGAGGGTGGGATCGGGCTTGCCGGCGGCGGGCGAGGGGATGGTGGGCGCGATCTTGGCTTCCTTGAACTCCGGCGGCGCGCTCGGAGCGGGCGCGTGATACCTGGGGCCGACTGTGCAGCTGGCCATCAGAAGTGCGGCCAAAACGGGAAGAGCCAGGCGCGCGCAGAGCGAAGCGTGCGAGAGCTTTGCATCAGAATAACGTCGCATTAAAGGTTCCATGATCATAGTGATGACTCCCGGCTAAAGGGCTCCTTCGGGGGCGGGTGCGGCTTCAGGCGGTTGAGTCTTGTGCTTGCGGGCCTGGAAGCGCAGCCGCAGGCCATCGAGCGCCAGGTAGACGACCGGCGTGGTGTAAAGGGTGAGCAGCTGGCTCATGATGAGGCCGCCGACGATGGTGATGCCCAGGGGACGGCGCAGCTCGCTGCCGATGCCGGTGCCAAAGGCGAGCGGCAGGGCTCCGAAGATGGCGGCCATGGTGGTCATCAGGATGGGGCGGAAGCGCAGCATGCAGGCTTCGAAGATGGCGTCGTGGGTATTCATGCCCTCGTTGCGCTCGGCCACCAGCGCGAAGTCAATCATCATGATTGCGTTTTTCTTGACGATGCCGATGAGCAGTACGATGCCGATGATGCTGATGACGTTGAGGTCAATGCGGAAGAGGAGCAGTGCGAGCATGGCTCCTACGCCGGCAGACGGCAGGGTACTGATGATGGTGATGGGGTGGATCAGGCTCTCATACAGAATGCCAAGCACGATGTAGACGGCGAAGATGGCGATGATCAGCAGCCATATTTCGGACTTGAGCGAATCCTGGTAGACCTGGAAGATTCCGCTGAAGAATCCGCGCACGGTCTGCGGCATGTTGAGGCGTGCCTGCATCACGGCGACTTCCTTGGTGGCATCGCTGAGGGCCACGCCCGGCGCCAGGTTGAAGTTGACCGTGACGGAAGGGAAGAGCCCGGTGTGGTTGACCGAGAGCGGGATGTTACGCGTCGCCCCGGTGGTGATGCTCTTGAGAGGAATGTTGCCCGTGCCGGTGGGGTTCAGATACATGTATTTGAGCCCGTCGGGGTTGTCGAGGAACTGCGGCGCGGCCTCCAGCACGACGTAATACTGGTTGAGCTGGGTGTAGATGATGGAGACTTCCTGCTGGCCGAAGGCTCCGTAGAGCGCGTTGTCAAAGCTCTGGGTGGTGATGCCGAGGCGCGCTGCGGTGCTGCGGTCAAAGTTCAGGAAGTGGTCGAGGCCGCCGTTCTGCTGGTCAGAGTTGACGTCCTGGAAACCGGGGAGCTTGCGCATCTCGGTGAGCAGCTTGGGGCCCCAGAGGGAGAGATCCTGCACGCTGTCGGACTGGATGGTGTACTGATACATGGCTCCGCCGCCACGGCCGCCGAAGCGAAGGTCCTGCGCCGGCTGCAAGAAGGCTGAGGCTACGGGCAAGGCGGCCATCTTGGGGCGCATGCGGTTCAGGATCTGCATGGCGCTGGCCTTGCGCTCGTTGAGCGGCTTGAGGGACATGAAGATGAATCCGCCGTTGGTGCTGCCCTGGCCGCCGGTGAAGGCCACAACGTTGGCCACGCCGGGATCGCTCTTGATGACGCCGACGATCTTTTGCACAGAATCATTCATCAGCGGGAAGCTGGCGTCCTGCGGCCCCTGCACCATGCCGTACATGATTCCGGTATCCTGCTGCGGGAAGAAGCCGCTGGGGATGACCTTGATGATGGCCACATTGAGGATGATGACGAGCACGAGCACGGTGAGCGTGAGCGCCGGGTTATCCAGCACCCAGGCCAGCGAGCGGCGGTAACCGCGCAGCATTCCGTCAAAAAACTTGTCGCTCTGGCGGTAGAGCCAGCCATGCTGCGGCTTATGCGCCTTCAGCAGGTGCGCGCACATGCAGGGCGTGGTGGTAAGCGAGATGACCATGCTGACCAGGATGGCCGTCGAGAGCGTAATGGCAAACTCGCGGAAGAGGCGTCCCACCAGGCCGCCCATCAACAGGATGGGGATGAAGACGGCGATGAGCGACATGCTGATGCTGAAGACGGTGAAGCCGATCTCCTGCGCGCCCTTGAGCGCCGCCTCGTAGGGCGCCATGCCAGCTTCGATATAGCGAGAGATATTTTCCATCACCACGATGGCATCATCCACCACGAACCCGGTGGAGATGGTCAAGGCCATCAGCGAGAGGTTATCCAGGCTGAAGCCGAGCATGTACATGACGGCGAAGGTGCCCACCAGCGAGACCGGCACGGCGACGGCCGGAATGAGCGTGGCGCGGCCGTTGCGCAGGAAGATGAAGACGACCAGCACGACCAGGCAGATGGAGATGAAGAGGGTGCGCTCCACGTCGCTGACGCTGGCCTTGATGGTGGTGGTGCGGTCGAGGACGATGGTGGTCTGGATGTCTCTGGAGATGCTGGCCTTGACGGAAGGCAGCTCACGGCGGATGTTCTCAACGGTATCAATGATGTTGGCGCCGGGCTGGCGGTAGATGAGCACAATGACGCCGGGCTTGCCGTTGACGTATCCGGCGGAGCGCACGTTCTGCACGGAGTCGGTGACGGTGGCTACGTCCTGAAGGCGGACGGCCGAGCCCTTGCTGTAGCCGACGATGAGCGGCTTGTAGTCCGCGGCGTAGCGGATCTGATCATTGGTGATGATATCGGCGGTCTCATTGCCGTTGGCGAACTGTCCGCGCGCCTGGTGGGCGTTTTGCAGGCTGAGCATGGACTGCACGCTGCTAAGGGTGAGTCCGAACTGGTTGAGCTGCGTGGGGATGGCGTCCACGCGAACGCTGGGCAGCGCGCCGCCACCGACGGAAACCTGGCCCACGCCCTGAATCTGCGAGAGCTTCTGCTGCACAACGGTGCTGGCTTCGTCGTAGATGTGGCCGCGGTCATACACATCCGAGGTGAGGCCGATGACCATGATGGGCGAGTCGGCGGGGTTCACCTTGCGATAGGTGGGGTTGGACGGCAGATTGGCGGGCAGGTAGGTGCGGGCGGCGTTGATGGCAGCCTCGACGTCGCGAGCTGCGCCGTCAATGTCCCGGCTGAGGTCGAACTGGATGGTGATGGAAGTGGTGCCCAGCGAACTGCTGGAGGTCATCTCGGTGACGCCGGCAATGTGTCCGAGCTGGCGTTCGAGGGGCGTGGCCACGCTGGCGGCCATGATCTCCGCGCTGGCGCCGGGCAGGCCCGCGCCCACCGTGATGTAAGGTGAATCCACCTGCGGCAGGGGACTGACGGGCAGCACGTGGTAGGCGATCAAGCCGGCCAGGGCAATGGCCACCGTCAGCAGCGTGGTGGCGACCGGACGGTTGATGAAGAGTTTGGAGGGGTTCATGCCTCGGTCGCCTGCCCTTCTGCCGAAGCCTCGCCCACGGGCTTCTCTTTGCCGCCAAAGCGCTGCGCCAGGTTGTCAAAGAAGATGTAGATGACCGGCGTGGTGTAGAGCGTCAGCACCTGGCTGAGGAGCAACCCGCCGACCATGCAGATGCCGAGCGGACGGCGCAACTCGCTGCCGATGCCGGTGCCGAGCGCCAGCGGAATGCCCGCGAGCAGCGCAGCCATGGTAGTCATCATGATGGGGCGGAAGCGCAGCAGGCTGGCTTCGTAGATGGCGTCGGTGGCCGTCTTGCCATGCTGCCGCTCGCCCTCCAAGGCGAAGTCCACCATCATAATGCCGTTTTTCTTGACGATGCCGATGAGCAGGATGATGCCGATGATGGCCACCACGCTGAGGTCCTGATGGAAGAGGCGGAGAGCGAGCAGGGCTCCCACGCCGGCGGACGGCAGGGTGGAGAGAATCGTGATGGGGTGGACAAAGCTCTCATACAAGACGCCGAGCACGATGTAAACGGTGACGAGCGCGGCGAGGATGAGCAGAGCTTCGTTGGAGAGCGAATTCTTGAAGCTGGCCGCCGTGCCCTGGAAATCGGCCTGCACGCTGGCCGGCATGCCGTCGGCGCGCAGCTTCTTCTCCACCTTGTCAATGGAAGTGATGGCGTCACCGAGCGCGGTGCGCGAAGTCAGGTTGAAGCTGACGGTGACCGAGGGAAACTGACCCTGGTGATTGATGGAGAGCGGCGAATTGATGCGCTGCATCTGGGTGAAGGCCGAAAGCGGCACCGCTCCGGCGACGGTGGTGGCCGCGGTGGTAAGGGCCTTGGTGCCGATGGCGCCGGTGGGCGCGGTCAACACTGCGGAGCTGGCCGTGTAGGCCGCTGACGAAGTGGCCGAGTTGGAGCCGGCCGAAGACGATGCCGATGACGAATACGAGGTGCTGGCCGAGGCTCCGCTGCCGCCGCTGCTGGCACTGGACTGAATGTAGAGCTTGGAGAGGTTGGCCGGGTCCTGACGGAAGTCAGGTGAGGTCTCCAGAATGACGTGGTATTGGTTGAGCTGCGTGTACATGGTGCTGATCTGGCGCTGGCCGTAGGCGTCGTAGAGGGTGTTGTCCACCGTGTACGGGGCAATGCCAAGACGGGAGGCCGTGACGCGATCAATCATCAGGGAGACGGCGAGTCCGCCGGTCTGCTGGTCGGTGGCCACGTCCTCCATCTCCGGCAGCTTCTTGATCTCGTCAATGAACTTGTTGGTCCACAGGTTCAGCTCGGTGGTGTCGGGGTCTTCGAGCGTGTACTGGTACTGTGTGCGGCTGACGCGGTCATCCACCGTGATGTTCTGCACCGGCTGCATGAAGAGCTGGATGCCCTGGACCTGCGCGAGCTGGCCCTGCAGGCGGCGAATGACGTCGCTGGCGCTGAGGTCGCGCTGCTCAAGCGGCTTGAGGTTGATGGAGAAGCGTCCGCTGTTGAGCGTGGTGTTGGTGCCATCGGCGCCGATGAAGCTGGTGAGGCTGTCAACGGCCGGATCGGCCAGGATGATCTTGGCCATCTCCTGATGCTTGGCGGCCATGGCCGGGAAGCTGATCGTCTCCGGAGCCTGCGAGATGCCCTGGATGACGCCGGTATCCTGCACGGGGAAGAAGCCCTTGGGCGCCTCAATGTACAGGAAGATGGTCAGCACCAGGGTGCCGAGGGCGACCAGCAGGGTGATGGGCTGGAAGCGCAGCACGAATTTCAGGGTGCGGCCGTAGAAGGCGATCATGTCGTCGAACATGCGCTCGCTCCACTGGGCGAAGCGCGAGGGCTTTTCGTCGGCGGTGTTGCGCAGGATGCGGGCGCACATCATCGGCGTCAGGGTGAGCGAGACGACAGCGGAGAGAATGATGGTGACGGCAAGGGTGACGGCAAACTCGCGGAAGAGGCGGCCGACGACATCGCCCATGAAGAGCAGGGGGATGAGCACGGCGATCAGCGAGATGGTCAGCGACATGATGGTGAAGCCGATCTGCTCGGCGCCCTTGAGCGCGGCCTCCAGCGGCGGCACGCCTTCTTCCAGATAGCGGCTGATGTTCTCGATCATCACGATGGCATCGTCCACCACAAAGCCGGTGGCGATGGTCAGGGCCATCATGGAGAGGTTGTCCAGACTGTAGCCGAGGACGTACATGACGCCCAGGGTGCCCACCAGCGAGATGGGCACGGCCACGGCCGGAATGATGGTGGCGCGCACCGAGCGCAGGAAGACGAAGATGATGAGCACGACAAGCACAACGGTGAGCATCAACTCCCATTGCACGTCGCTCACCGAGGCCTTGATCGGCACGGTGAGATCGGTCATCTGCGTGACCTTGATGGTGGCCGGCAGATTGGCCTCCAACTGCGGCAGGATGGCCTTGATGCTGTGAACGACGCTGATGGTGTTGGCACCGGGCTGGCGCTGAATGTTGAGAATCACCGCCGGCGTCTGGTTCATCCACGCGGCCTGGCTCTCGTTCTCCACGCCGTCCACGACCTTTGCCACGTCCTGCAGCAGGATAGGCGCGCCGTTGCGGTAGGAGATGACGACATTCTTATAGTCGGCACTGCCGGACAACTGATCGTTGGCGTCAATCTGGAAGTCCTGGCGTGGGCCGTCGAAGTTGCCCTTGGCGGCGTTGACGCTGGTCTGCAGAAGCGCGGTGCGGAGCTGCTCCAGGGTGAGGCCGTAGGCGGCAAGCGTCGAGGGGTTGGTCTGGATGCGCACGGCCGGTTTTTGTCCGCCGCTGATGCTGACCAGGCCGACGCCCGCGAGCTGGCTGAGCTTGGGGGCCAGCCGCGTGTCAATCAGGTCCTCGACCTGGCTGAGAGGCATGGAGTCGCTGGTGATGGCCAGGGTGAGGATGGGCGCGTCGGCCGGATTCGTCTTGCTGTAAGTTGGCGGCGCGGGCAGCACGCTGGGCAGGTAACTCTGCGCGGCGTTGATGGCCGACTGCACTTCCTGCTCTGCCACGTCGATGTTCATGCTGAGGTTGAACTGCATGACGATGACCGAGGCCGTGCCGGAACTGGTCGAGGTCATCTGGCTGAGGCCCTGGAGCTGGCCGAACTGGCGCTCCAACGGCGCGGTGACCGTGGTGGCCACCACGTCTGGGCTGGCGCCGGGGTAGAAGGTCAGCACCTGGATGGTGGGGTAATCCACCTGCGGCAGCGCCGAGACAGGCAACTGCGTGTAGGCGACGATGCCCGTCAGAAGGATGGCCACCATCAACAGCGAAGTGGCGACCGGACGAAGAATGAATGGGCGCGACGGGCTCACAGACCTTACGTCCTCCCGTTGGCGGCGGTGGGCTGGCTGATGCTGACCGGAGCGTTGGGCTGGAGCTTCTCAAAGCTGCTGTTGGCCACCAGGTCGCCTGGATGCAAACCTTCGACGGCCGTCAGGCCATTGTCGGTGGTGCCGGTCTTGATGTTGGTCAGCACGGCTTTGCCGCTCTGTAGCACATAGACGAAGGCGACAGTGCCGTTGTGCTGGATGGCCGAGGTCGGGATCAGCGTCTGAGCCTTCAAGGTTTTGACCAGCAGGCGGGTGTTGACGAACTGGTTGGGGAAGAGCGCTCCGTCCTTGTTGTCAAAGACGGCGCGCAGCTTGACCGTGCCGGTGGTGGTGTCAATCTGGTTGTCCACGGTGAGCAGCTTGCCGGCGGCGAGCTGCTTGCGCGCGGTGCGGTCAAAGGCAAAGACGGGCAGGCCCTGGCCCTTGTTGGCCTGGGAGCGAACCTCGGCGATGGAGTCCTCGGCGATGGTGAAAATGACGGTGATGGGCTGCTCCTGGGTGACCACCGCCAGGGCCGTGGTGCCGTTGGCCTGCACGACGTTGCCGGGGTCCACCAGACGCAGGCCCACGCGGCCGTTAAACGGCGCCACTATGTGGCAGTAGCCGAGCTGCACCTTGTCGTAATCCACCATCCCCTGATCGGCCTGGACGGTGCCGCGGTCCTGCGCCACCAGCTTCTCCTGATCGTCATAGATCTGCTTGGCGACCGCGTTGCGGGCCAGTGCGGCCTTGTAGCGCTCCAGGTCCATGACGGCCTGCGCCAGCGTCTGCTTGTCCTTTTCCAGAGTACCCTGGGCCTGGGCGAGCTGCGCGGCAAAGGGGCGCGGATCAAGCTCGATCAGCACATCGCCCTTGTGCACCTGCTGGCCCTCCTTGAAGGGCACGGCCACTACCAGTCCGGTGACCTGGCTGGTGATGTTGCTGGTGTAAAGCGGGGTGACGGTGCCGATGGCCTCCTGGTAGACGCCGATGTCACCGGTGACGGCCGTGGCCGGAGTGACGCTGACGGTGCCGAACGCGCCCTTTTTGGCCGCCAGCGTGGCGGGGTTGGGCCTGCTCTGTATGTAATACACCAGGTAGAAGAGCCCGGCAAAGGCCGCTAACACCACGATCCAGATGAGGAGGTGCCGGCCCCGCGAGGATTGCGGAGCAGGGGTGGAGTTAGGGGCGGCGGGGGCGTTGGAGGGCGTCTCTGGCATCGCTAAGGTTCCTTCGTGTAATGGCCTTTAATATGTCTGCGTGCGCAACCAGACAGCCCGTTACGCAAGTGCGGGAAAAGCGGCATCCAATAGCTTAATGCCGGACCCGTCGAATGTCATCTGCCGTGGGCGGTGAAGCATGGCAGGGTACAGCACCCAATTTCGCCGCCTTCCACACTCCTATGACCCTACGCCTGCAGGGGCCGCGGCAGGGTAAAAAAGTGTAAAGGGAGCCGCCTGCGGAGGCCCTCCGCGCAAGGTAAACTTTTGTGAACCTTATTGGGCAATTCGTAACAGTTATTCACAGCCGTTTTATGCTTGCGGCGGAGACAATAGACGACATGAACCGCGTACTCATTGTGGATGACGACCAGGGACTGGTCAGCTTGTTGCAGCGCTACCTGCGCAACGAGGGTTTTGAGGTGACGGCCGTCTACGACCACCGCAGCGGGCTGGAGGCGGCTCTGCGCCATGAGCACGACGCCATTATTCTGGACGTGATGCTGCCCGGCGGCAGCGGTTTTGAGCTGCTGAAGAGCCTGCGCCAGCACTCCCGCGTGCCGGTCATTCTGCTGACCGCGCGTGGCGAGGCCGTGGACCGCATCCTTGGCCTGGAGATCGGCGCCGACGACTACGTTCCCAAGCCCTTCGATCCGCGCGAGTTGGTGGCCCGCATACGGGCCGTGCTGCGGCGCTCGCAGGAAAGCCACAACGAAAGTGCCACCGAAGAGACGCTGGCCGTCGGCGACCTGGAGCTGAGCCTGCTGGCGCGCAGCGTGCAATGCGGCGGGCAGGCTGTGGA
>Ga0182013_10007973_pt1 | contig 11509 bp, 11 predicted proteins | sample 612S2MmetaG_FD_120487 | JGI IMG/M metagenome (GOLD analysis project Ga0182013, IMG submission 120487) | Permafrost microbial communities from Stordalen Mire, Sweden - 612S2M metaG | ecosystem: Environmental > Terrestrial > Soil > Wetlands > Permafrost | place: Sweden: Stordalen | collected...
GCGCACCTGGGCCTCGGCGGCCGAGTACTGCGCCTTGATGACCTCCTTCTTGGTGCGGAAGGCTTCGATCTTCGCGCGCAGCTGTTTCTCGGAGTCGGTGAGCTTCTGCTGCTGTTCCTCGAGTTCGTCGACCTGCTGGTCGAGCGACTGAAGCTCGGTCTGCGCGACGTTCTTGCGCTCAAGCGCGGTCCGCGCGAGATCTTCGTCGCCGGAGGCGAGCGCCTGCCGGGCCTGGGTGTCGAGCTTGACGACGCTCTTCTGCAGGCTGCTCTCCTGCATCTGGAGCCGCTTCTTGGCGGTTACGACGTCAGCGATGCCCTTCTTGACGTTCTGCAGCTGCTCGATCTGCTTTTGGTAGCTGTAGTCGAGCGTCTCCGCGGGATCTTCGGCGCGGTCCAAGAGTTTCGAGACCTTCGCCTTGACGACGGTGGACATCCGGGAGCCCAGACCGGCCATCTATTCCTCCATTCGCTCTCGCGGTGAGCCCCGGCCGTGCCGGGAAGTGAATGCAGCGTAGCCGACGCGGGCGGTCAAAGACCGTTCGGGTGGCGTACGACGAAACCGGGGTTGCCCGGCATCAGCGGCCGCCAGCGGGGGCCCTCGAGGTTCGTCGGGTCGTACGCCGGGCTCGTGTCCAGCCGGATCCCGGCAATCGTCATGTAGACGTGCCCCGCGTTCGCGAAAATCGTGACCCAGTGACCGACGCCGCGACCGCCGAAGCTCTCCAGTTCACCGGAGACCTCGGGCCAAGTCAGCAGCCCGGCGCTGTGCAGCGCGTATGAGACGGTGCCGGAGCAGTCGTAGCCGCGGGCGATGAACGACGCGTGGCCGCCGCCCCAGATGTACGGCTTGCCGATCAGTTCGTTGCCGGCCCAGATCATCTCCTGGACGGCGAGCGGTGCGCGCAGCGGCGCCGCCGCGAGGCCGTGGATGTAGCGCGCCGTGCGGCCCGGCACCACGAGGTGCGGCAGGCCCGAGAGCTCGGTCGCGCGGAAGGCGGAGCCGCCGCTGCCGAGCGACTGGACCGTCGAGGTCGAGTAGGGCAGCACCTGGCCGGTTTCGGTACGAACGAAGACCGGGCCGCGGTAGGTGCGGTAACCCCGGTAGTACGAGTAGAAGTGGCGCACCGTGGTCGGCGCGTAGTAGCCGCGCTTGGGCTTGGCGGGAGCCGGAGCCGGAGCCGGAGCAGGCGTCGGGTTCGAGGTCGGGACTCCCGCGCCGCCACTTTCGGCGGCCGCGACGGCAGGCGTCGCCCCGATCAATGCGGCGCTAACGGCAAATACGGCGGCAATTCGAAGCGACAACGCTCGTCTACCTAACGTTTCGTGGCCTGCGGGGTTAGCTGACGGGCTGGCGCATTTCCTGCGCTCCCCGCGACTATGCGCGGGATTCGCCCCAACAACTCGGGTCCCCCGTTCCTTGTCTTCCAGACAGGGATTCGGCTTCTCGCGATGGAAGCTAGCACAGTGCAATGACGCGTGCAGCGGTTGGCGCAAGGTGACCGTCGGTCGCGGCGCTAGGGTGCGCGCAGTGCGCAGCAGAGCGACACTTGCGCTGGCCGCCCTCGTGACCGTCGGATTGCTCGCCGGCTGCGGCAAGTCATCGACCTCGGCGGCCCAGAAGAGCGGGCCGATCGTTCAGGTCGCCCCCGTCGCGCCGCAGGGCGCGGTCAGCCTCGTGACCCGCAACACGACGCGCGTCGGCGGTGCGACACCCGTCGAGGATGCGGCGGCGGTCGCGCGAACCGTCTACCCGGCGCTGACGAGCGCGACCCGGCCGCAGGCGCTCGTGATCGCCGATGACCGCGACTGGCCAGCGGCGCTGGCCGCCGCGTCGCTCTCTGCGGCGCCGCTCGGCGCACCGGAGATCTATTCCGAAGGCGGCGAACTGCCGGAAATCACCGAACAGACGGCCGCCGAACTTCGCGCCCGCGGCCTGCCGTCGCTCGGCGGAGCCGGCGTGATCACGATCGGCGACGCTCCCGCCCCGCAGGGGCTGAAGGCCCACAACGTGGCGTTCGTCAGCCCCGCGGCCGGCGCGGTCCAGGTCGCAAAGCTGTTCACGAAGCTCGTCGGCCGGCCACCTGCGGTGATCGTCGTACCGCTGGCTGCTCCGGCGAACCAGACGATGGCCTACGCGGGCTTGGCCGCCGAGAGCGCGACGCCGATTCTCTACGCGGAAAGCGCGGGCATCGCGCCGCAGACGATCGCCGAGATCCAGTCACTCGGCCACGTGCCGATCTATGTCGCGGCGAGCTCATACCTTTCCAGCTCGGCCCGCCAGGATCTCGCACGCCTGGGGACGGTCAAGAACATCAGCGTCGGCGGCGCCGCGGAAAGCCCGAGCGAAGCTTCGATCGCCGTCGCCCGCTACAGCGACGGCACGTTCGGCTGGGGGATCCACAATCCCGGCCACGGGCTGCTGTTCGCCCGCTCTTCGCGCCCACTGGATGGCCCCGCGGCCGCGCTGCTGTCCGCGACCGGCGAGTACGCGCCGCTGCTCGCGCTCGAATCGGCCACGACGATCACCGCGCCGTTGAAGACCTACCTCGCCGACCTTCAGCCGGGCTACGAGCCGGGTTACGGCTCCGAATATCCGCCGGCGCAGAGCCAATACAATCGCGGCTGGGTGATCGGCGACGGATCGGCGATCGCCACGACCACACAGGCCGAACTCGACACGCTCCTCGAGACGGCTCCCAGCCGCCGCGCGGGCGAAGAAGCAAGCACCGGGGCGACCGAAGCGGAAAGCACAAAGACCACGCCGTGAGCCAAGACGAGAATCCCGAGCTGCTCAACCGCCAGCCGACGCTGGAGGACGTGCGCCGGCTGATGGGAGCCTCGACGCCCCACTTTGCGCTGCAACTGCGCACCCGGATCGCGAAGCTGATCGCGCCGCTCGACGCGGACGACCCGGCGCGGCTCGAAGGCGAGCGCGAGATCGCGCGACTCGAGGCGCTCGGGTTCAGCGGCGAGGTCCGCGGCAGCGCCCGCAGCGACGACGAGCGTCCGATGCCGACGCTCTCGCTCTAGCGGCGTTCTGTGGCCACGCGCTCGCGGCGCGCCTGATCAAATCGTCGGCGCAGCCAGCGGAAGAGCACGACGAGCAGCGCGACGTCGAGCGGCAGCAGCGCGACGTTGACCCAGCGGGGAATGCTCGTCAGGGCGGCCAGGCCGATCACGACGGCTGAATGCAGCACGACGACCGGGACGACGGCGAGCAGCATCGTGTGCGACCGGTAGCCGCTGAAGTGCTCGCGCACCGAGACCTCCAGCGTCCCGATCAACACCGCGCCAATGCCGACAACGATCGTCGTCAGGTTGCGTTCCGGGCCGCGAATCATGCCGATCGCGATCGCCAGTGCGCCGACGAAGATCAGCAGCTCCGACAGCGGCCACGGATGCCACGGCGCCTGCGGACGCTCTCCGTAGGCGCCGAGCTCACGCGGTCCGCTGCGCTCGGCGCGCGCAGGTCGCGCCGGCGCCGCCCGGCGGGGCTGGGCAGGCGCGCCGGAGGGCGCGTCACGCGCGCTGCCGCGCCGCTTTTTGCGCTTGGCCACGCCGGGGAGCGTAGAGCCCCGCCGCGACCGCTAGCCGGGCGCGTATCCTGCGAGGAGATGGCCGAACCCGCGGCCGACGAGCAGCACGAGGGAATCCCCGGTTCGGCCCTGCCCGGCCCGTACCCGGTGGGACGCTACGCGCAGGCGTTGCGTTCGCGGCTGCGCGCGTTCACCCGCGTGCAGGTGATCGGCGAGGTGTTCAACGTGCGCACCTCGCGCGCGAAGGTCTACTTCGAGCTGCGCGACGGCGACGGGGCGATCGGCTGCAGCGCGTGGCGCAGCGAGCTCGAGGCGCTCGCGAGCGTCGAGCTGCGCGACGGCCAGCAGCTGGTCGTCGAGGGCGGACCCGACTACTACGTCGGCAGCCGACAGTCCTCGCCGTCGTTCTCGTTCAACGTCACGGGGCTGAAGGCCGCCGGCGAGGGAGACCTGCTCGCGCAGATCGCACAGCTGCGCCGCATGCTGGAGTCCGACGGCCTGCTCGAGCCGCAGAAGCTGCTTGCGCGGGCGCAGCTGCCGCGGACGATCGGTGTCGTTACCGCGAAGGACAGCCGCGCCCAGGGAGACATCGCGGCGGCGCTTGAGCGCCGCGGCTGGCGCGGGCGCATCGTCTGGGCTTTCGTGCCGGTCCAGGACCGTCACGCCGCGCCGCAGATCACGCGGGCACTCGGCGAACTTGCCGCCGCGGGCGGGGTCGACGTCGTGATCGTCGCCCGCGGCGGCGGTTCGCTCGCCGACCTGCTGGCGTTCAGCGACGAGACGCTCTGCAGGACGGTGGCGATGCTTGCGCTGCCGGTGATCGCCTCGGTCGGCCACCACCATGACCACACGCTGCTCGACGACGTCGCCGCAGTCAGCTGCTCGACGCCGACGCATGCCGCCGAGGCCGCCGTTCCGGTCGACGTCAACGCGGCTCGTGTGACGCTCGCCACGCAGGCACAGCGGATCACGTCCGGCGGGCGCCGCGCACTGCTGGACCGGGCGCGCCGCCTGGCACTGCTCTCGACGGCCCCCGCGGCGCGGCTGAGGAGCAGCCGGCTGGCGCTGCACCAGGACGCGCGCGAACTGCGCGCCGCGGCCCAGCGGCGGATCGCCGCCGAGCGGCGCGCGGCGGGCCGTCAGGCCGAAGCGATCGACCGCAGGCGGGCGGCCGCCGCGCTCGAGTGCCGCACGCGCCGGCGCGAGGAGCTCGAACGGCTCGCGCTCGCGCTCGCCGGACATGACCCCCAGCGCACGCTCGAGCGCGGCTACGTGCTCGCCGCCGCCGCCGACGGATCGCCGATTTCGAGGGCCGCGGACGCCCCCGTCGGCGCAGCGCTGCGACTGCGCTTTGCGGATGGCGAACGCGATGCGATGATCACCGGACCGTGAACGAGACCCAAGCCCCCAGTTACGAGCAGGCGACGGCCCGCGTCGAGGAGATCGTCAGGCGGCTGGACTCGGGCGAGGCCTCGCTTTCCGAGACGCTCGAGCTGGTCGGCGAGGGCAAGCGCCTGATCGAGCAGTGCGCCGCGGAACTCGAGGCCGTCGGCGGCGCGCTGGAGGAGCTGCGCCTGGACGAGCTGATCGCACGCCTCGAGCAGCAGGTCCCGCGTTGAGCGACTTCGCCAAACTCGCCGCGCTGGCGGTCCAGATCGACGGCTACGAGCTGCGCGGCAGGCGGGAGAACGTCTCGAGCGACTTCGAACGGCTCTCCACGGAAATCGTGATCCACGGCGCCGGGGAGCAGGGCGTCGGCGAGGACGTGACCTATGACGGCGTGGACCAGGAAGCGCTGCAGGCAGCGGGGGCGGAACACGACCTGACAGGCGCGCACACGCTCGGCGAGCTGTGCGCACTGGTCGGCGAGCTCGACCTCTTCGGCTCCCCGCCCCAGCGCGAGGTTTCTCGCCGTTACCGGCGCTGGGCCTTCGAGTCTGCCGCGCTCGACCTCGCGCTGCGCCAGGCGGGCACCGACCTCCAGCGGGCCGTCGGGCGCCAATGCCGGCCGGTGCGGTTCGTCGTCTCGCTGCGGCTCGGCGAGCCGCCCAGCCTCGAGCCGCTCGAGAAGCGGCTCGCGGTGACGCCGAGCCTGCAGTTCAAGCTTGACCCGACGAGCTCGTGGAGCGACGAGCTGATCGCGCAGCTGGTCGCCACCGGCGCGGTCGAGTCGGTCGACTTCAAGGGTCATTACGTCGGCTCGGGTGTCGACCAGCCGCCGGACGAGTACCTCTACCGCCGCGTCGCGCAGGCGTTCCCCGAAGCCTGGATCGAGGATCCGGCGCTGACGCCGGAGACGGACGCAGTGCTCGCCCCGTACCGCGACAGGTTCTCGTGGGACGCACCGATCCATTCGGTCCAGGACATTCTCGACCTCCCCTACCCGCCGCGGATGGTCAACATCAAGCCATCCAGGCTGGGCGGCCTGGAGTCGCTGATGGACGCCTATGCGTACTGCGAGGCCAACGGCATCGGCTGCTACGGCGGCGGGCAGTTCGAGCTCGGCGTGGGCCGCGGGCACATCCAGTACCTGGCCTCCCTCTACCACGCCGACGGCCCGAACGACGTGGCTCCGACGGGCTACAACCTGAACGATCCGCCCCCCGGTCTGCCCGCGAGTCCGCTCGCGCCGAAACCCGCAGACCTCGGCTTCGCCTGGGGCTGACCGTTCGGGCGCAACTTTGCGCCCGCCGCACTGTTCCCCTAGCAGAGACGCTACGGTCGGGGGGCCGCCGCCGTCGTCGTCGCGGAGGCAGGTCCCGGGTGGTCCCGGGGGAAGTACAGCAGGGCAGGCAGGGCATGTACGCACGCATTCGTCTATCGCTCGCGTTCGCATTTGCGCTTTGCGCACTTTCGGTTCCGGCTGCCCACGCACAGGCCGGCGGCGGGATCGAAGTCGGCAAGCTGCCACCGCCCCAGCCGCCGCAAATCACCGCTGCGGCGTGCTTCCCGGCGGCCAGCTGTGCACGCAACCCGCACCGCGTCTGGAAACACGGGATGCTGCGGATCACCGGCACGTCGCTGCACGCCGGGATGTGGGTCGGGTTCGCGCGGCTGCCCTACGCGAACCTCGGTCCGCGCTCGCCGCGTGCCCGGCTGCAGAACATCAACGGTGAACTGTTCGTGCGCGTGCCGGCGAGCGCCCGGTCCGGAAAGATCGCCGTCCGGCACGGGCGCCACTGGATCGGCAAGTACGGCCCGATCCTGATGTCCTCGCGCCGCCTGCACCCCCCCACCTGGCTCTACCCGCCCGTGCAGGGCGCGAGCGCACTCGCCGGTCAGGGAATGTGGATCTGGTACGTCAGCCGCTCCTCGGGCGGGCGTGTGGCGTCGATCATTGCCCAGGCGCACGCCGCGCACGTTTCGACCGTCTACATCAAGAGCGGCGACGCGACGAACTACTGGACGCAGTTCAACCGCCAGCTGGTTGGGGAACTGCACGCCGGCGGGCTGCACGTCTGCGCCTGGCAGTTCGTCTACGGCGTGAACCCGTCCGGCGAGGCAGCGACCGGCGCGAAGGCCGCCCAGGAAGGCGCCGAATGCCTCGTGATCGACGCCGAGGAATCCTACGAAGGCCGCTTCGGCTCTGCGCAGGAGTACATGGCCGACCTGCGGGCGAAGGTCGGCCCGAACTATCCGATCGGCCTGGCCTCCTTCCCCTACGTCTACTACCACCCGCGCTTCCCGTTCTCGGTCTTCCTCGCTCCGGGGGCGGCGCAGTTCAACCTGCCGCAGATGTACTGGCACACGATTGGCGTCTCGGTCGACACCGTGTTCGCCGAAACCTTCGTCTGGAACAAGATCTACCGCAGGCCGATCTACCCGCTCGGCCAGACCTGGGAAAACCCCTCCGGGCGAGAACTCGAGCGCTTCAAGCAGGACGCGACGCTCTACGGCGCCGCCGGCTGGTCGTACTGGGACTGGCAGGAAACCAGCGCCGCGGGCTGGCTGCATCTCGGCGAACCATTCGCGCCGCTGACGGGCGTACTGCCCGTGACGAGCTGGCCGACGCTCTCGACCAGTCGCTTCGACAACCCCTCCGATCAGGTTCTCTGGATGCAGGAGCACCTTGCCACCGCGGTCCCCGCGGAGGTCGTGAACGGCGAATTCGAATCGCGTACGCGTGCCAATCTGATCTTGTTCCAGAGCACGCACGGACTGCCGCAGACAGGGGTCTGCGAAGAAGCGACGTGGAAGGCGCTGCTCGCGCTGGCGCCGCACACGGAGAACTGGACCGCCAAAGGTCCGAAAACCTGAGCACCGCCGCCGTACGCGGCGGGCCGGTACCCTTGCGCGCTACACAGGTCGGCGGGTCGCCGGCCGGCCAGCGTACGGACGGAGGACCATGAACGAAAAGATCGCAGTCGCCGGAAGCGGCGCAATCGCCTGCGGGCTTGCTGCGACGGCCGCCCACCACGGACCGGTGCTGCTGCTCGCCCGCTCCCAGGAGAGCGCCGACCGGGCCCGGGCGACCGTCGAGAAGACGCTCGCGCGGCTGAAGGCCGAGGTCAACCCGGACCACGTCCAGATCGTCACCGACGCCGCGGCACTCGCCGACTGCGACTTCGTCGTCGAGGCGATCGTCGAGGAGCTCGAGCCCAAGGAGGCGATGCTCTCCCAGCTCGGCGCGACGCTGGGCGACGCGGCGATCCTCGCCTCGACCACTTCGTCGCTGTCGGTCGAGCAGCTCGCCGCGGCGAGCGGGCGTCCGGACCGCTTCGTCGGACTGCACGTCTTCAACCCGGTCACGCGGATGCAGCTCGTCGAGCTGATCTACCCGACGACGGCCTCCGAGGACACGCGCGGGCGCGCCGCGGCGCTCTGTGAGCTGTTCGAGAAGACCGCGGTCGTCGTGCCGGACATCCCCGGCTTCGTGGTCAACCGCCTGCTGTTCCCGTATCTCTTCAACGCCGTGCGCCTCCAGGAAGAGACGGGCATGGAGGCCGCGGACATCGACACCTGCATGCGGCTCGGTGCGGGACACCCGATGGGTCCGCTCGCGCTGCTGGACCTGGTCGGCCTGGACGTCTCTGCGGCGATCGGCCGCACGATCGGAGAGCCGATCCCGCCACGCGTCGATGAGCTGATCGCCGACGGGGCCCTCGGGCGCAAGAGCGGGCGCGGTTTTCACAGCTACTGACAGCTCTGAGCAGGTTTTCGGCGATTCTGAGGCGCGCTTTAGGCTCGCTTGAGGGCGCTGAAGATACTTGTAGATGCGACATGTGAGTCGCACGCACAACCTGCCTCCTCCAGTGCACTAGTCCGGCCCGCGGCCCCCTGCGGGCCGGACTTTTTTCTGCCCTAGGGCTCACCCACCTCGTTCTCGCGCGAGGGCACCGGCCGCCGCTGGCGGATCCGGACAGCGTCGATCCGGTTGTCGGTCACAGACTCGACGCGAATCGAGAAGCCGTCGGCGTTCACCGTGTCGCCGCGCCGCGGCAGGCGCCCGAGCTCTCCGAACACGAAGCCGCCGACCGAGTTGTAGGCGTCACTGTCGACCGGCAGTTCGAGTCCGTAGTCGGCAAGATCGGTGACCGCGACATGACCGCGCACATACCAGTCGCCGTTCGCGAGGCGGCGAATCTCGCTCGTGCTCGGATCGGTCTCGTCGGTGATCTCGCCGACGATCTCCTCGACGATGTCCTCGACGCTGACGAGCCCCACGACGCGTCCGTACTCGTCGACGACGACGGCCATCGATGCGCGCCGGCGCTGCAGGTCGGCGAGCAGGTCGTCGAGTGCCTTGGTCTCCGGCACGATCAGCGCATCGACGACGAGGCCGTCCAGCGGGGCGTGCGGGCCGTCCTCGACCAGGCGCTTGACCAGCTGGGAGACGTGAACGATGCCGCGCACGCGGTCGCGGTCGTCCTCCTCGGTCACAAGCAGGCGGGTGTGGCCGCTCGCGACGCAGACCTTCAGCGCGCTCTCGACGTCGTCGTTCGTGTCGACGGTCACTACGGCGGGGATCGGCGTCATCACCTGGCGTGCCTCCTGCTCGTGCAGGTGGAAGACGCCGGTGAGCATCCCGGCCTCGCCGGGGTCGATGTGGCCGCCGGCATATGACTCGGCGATCAGCCGCTTGAGCTCCTCCGGCGAGCCGCCGCGGCGCTCGATCGTCGTGTCGACGCCGAGCAGCCGCAGGATCCGGTTGGAGACGACCGTCAGGACCGTGATCAACGGCCGGAAGACAAGGGCGAAGGCATCGAGCGGCCGGGCGACCCGCCGCGCGACCGCCTCGGCGCGGTCGATCGCGTAGAACTTCGGCACCATCTCGCCGGCGATCAGCTGCGCGAGCACGATCAGCGCGAACGCGATCACCGCGGCGACCACGCTGGCGACCGTGCCGGCCGCGGCCCCGAACCAGCTGCTGAGAATCGACTGCAGGGCGGGCTGGCCGACGGCGCCGATGCCTATCGAGGTCATCGTGACGCCGATCTGAACGGCGGAGATGTAGTCGTTGACGTTCGCGAGCTGCGCGAGCGCGCGGTCCGCGCCGCGCTCGCCCGCCTCGCGCATCAGTTCGAGCGTGCCGCGCCGCGAGCGCACGAGCGCGTACTCGGCGATCACGAAGAAGGCATTCAGCGCGATCAGCAGCGCAGTGATCGCGAGGTCGAGGCCGTTCAAGACTCGAGCCGCTCCGCGACGGTCAAGGGCGACTCGCCGGCGAGCCTACTTCGGGGAAGTTCTTCGTCGTCTGCCATCGCGTGGGGGACGCTGCAACCGTAGCAACCGCCAGCGTCGGACGGGCCACGAGCTGTAACGCCGCGCGCCTGCTTGTGTAGACGTGGCATGGAGAGAGGGGAGCGTGCGGCGAGCCCGCACGCAGAAGAGCTCGCGGGCTTCCACGAGCGCGCGGTCGGGAAGGGCGTCAGCCGCTGGGTGTACGTGCCCGTGCGAATGGTCTTCATGCCCTTCTTCCTGATCTATTTCCGCCTCAAGCGGACCGGAAGCGCGAACATCCCGGACTCCGGGCCGCTGCTGATCGCCTCCAACCACCGCAGCTTCCTGGACCCCTTCGTGATCGGCGCGATGACCAAGCGACCGATCTATTACATGGCCAAGCGCGAGCTTTTCAACAAGCCACGGCAGGCGTGGTTCCTGAACTCGCTGGGCGCATTTCCCGTCGACCGCGGCACGAGCGACCACGACGCGATGGCCAGCGCCAAAGCGATCGTCGAACGCGGTGACTGCGTCGTGATCTTCCCCGAGGGCACCCGGATCCGCAAAGGGCCGCTCGCCGCCCCGCGCCGTGGCATCGGCCGCCTGGCGCTGGAAACGGGCGCACCCGTCGTTCCGCTCGCGCTCTCGGGCACCGAGCACGTACGACGCGGCTGGCGGATCCGCCCGCGCAAGGTTCGTCTGCGGGCGGGCCGGCCGCTGCGTTTCCCCCACACGCCGAACTGCGCGCCCGAGGCCGCGGGTGAGGCGACCGAACGGATCTGGGACTGCATCGCGCTGCAGTGGGAGGCGCTGGGCGGCGAGCGCCCGCCGCTTGCGGCGCGCACCGCGCCAGACCGCGAACGCTCCTCGAACGCCGCCTGAGGCCGGCGCAGACGAGGCGGGATAGGGTCCGATGAGTGTCCGCCGACAAGCGCCCGCCGAAGGAGCGGCTCGACGCCGAGTTCTCCGAGCTCTACCGCGAGCATCTGCGCGATGTCTACAGCTACGCCTACTACCGGGTCGGCAACCACCACGACGCCGAGGACCTGACCGAGCAGACATTTCTCCAGGCCTACCGGCACTTCGAGCGCGCGCGTCGGGAGTCCAACGGCCGGCCGTTACGCCCCTGGCTGATCAGGATCGCCCACAACCTCGCCGCGAATCTCTACCGCGATCGGGCGCGACGCCCGTCATCACCGATCGACGAGTCGGGGCCGATCGCCGACACGTACACCGTCGAGCAGGTTGTCGAGGGCCGCGACGAGCTTGCCCGGATCCTCGACGGCGTGCGGCAACTGCCCGACGACCGCC
>Ga0182013_10007976_pt1 | contig 11506 bp, 9 predicted proteins | sample 612S2MmetaG_FD_120487 | JGI IMG/M metagenome (GOLD analysis project Ga0182013, IMG submission 120487) | Permafrost microbial communities from Stordalen Mire, Sweden - 612S2M metaG | ecosystem: Environmental > Terrestrial > Soil > Wetlands > Permafrost | place: Sweden: Stordalen | collected...
CCAGGCCCTGGGACACCACCGACGCCACAATGATCTGGTTCTTGACCATGACTCACCCCCACCGAAGTGTTCACTATGTCGCGACAGATCCGTTTACTATCTCGTGAAGGTAGATACCGTTGGCACTGCCGGGGGCACCTGCCGGGGGCACCTGCCGGGGGCACCAAGACCGCAGAGCCAAGGAGCCTTGCGGCCTGAGAGGAGTGACGTGATCGGGCCCGTTGTTGACGTTGCGTGGTTGGAGCAACACCACGCCGAGGTGGTGATCGTTGATGTCCGCTGGTACCTCGACGGCCGCTCGGGCAGTGACGCCTACGAAGCAGGTCACATTCCTAAGAGCGTCTTCATTGATCTTGAGCGTTGGCTTTCCGGGGACTCGAACCCTTCCAGTGGTCGCCACCCGCTTCCCACCCCAGAAAAGTTCGCCGAAGGTTTGGTGCAGAGCGGCATCGCCAGTGACGACACAGTCGTTGCCTACGACGACGCGGGCGGAGTGATTGCCGCACGTCTCGTCTGGATGCTGCGAGTCACGGGCCATGGCGCCGCGTTACTGGACGGCGGCCTGCAGGCGTACTCGGGGCCGCTCGAGAGTGGCGTCGTCGCGCGCCCTCTCGCAGCGTTCGAGGCTCGACCGTGGCCCCCAGAACGACTCGCCGACATGTCCGACGTCACCGATCGCGCGAATGTTGTGCTCGACGCCCGCAATCGAGATCGTTATCGGGGAGAGTTTGACCCGGTCGATTCGCGCCCGGGGCACGTACCGGGCGCGCGCAACGTACCGTGCCGAGAGAGCCTCACCGAGGCCGGCACCTTCCGGCCCGTCGGTGAGATTCGACAGAAGTTCGTCGACGCGGGCGTCCTCGACGGGGATCACGTCATCTCCTACTGTGGCTCGGGCGTCACGGCTTGTCATAACTTGTTGGCACTGGAGCTCGCGGGCCTGGGCCGGGGACGGCTGTATCCCGGTTCCTGGTCCCAGTACAGCCTCGCCGTCGATCAGCCGGTCGCGACCGGGGACTCGCCGGGCTGACATTCTGGCGCCGTGGGCGAAGCGTCGTATCCCAGTATCGGTGTGCTTCACCCTTGGCAGGATCGAATCGCGCCGGGCTAACCGGTGCTGAGAAACGAGAAGAGGGGCTTTCAGTTCGCCTCCGGGCCCTGGGTCGATATCGTCTCGGGATTGGGGATATCTTGAAGTGAAATAGCTGCCGCTGAATCGAGGTCCCCATGGTTCCTTTCCCCAGTCACGCGAAGGCCCGCACCGTCGCCCTCGTTGGTCGCAGTGGCGTCGGCAAGACGTCGCTTCTCGAAGCTCTCGTCGTCGCGACTGGTGGTTTGGAACGCCCGGGCAAGGTCAAAGATGGGACCGCCCTCTGCGGCACCGACCCCGAGGAACGCCGGCATCAGATGTCGCTCGGCATTGCGATGGCGCCGGTATGGGTCGGAGGGGACAAGTTGACCATTCTCGACACGCCCGGATTCATTGACTTCCACGGCGAGGTCGAGCGAGCCCTCGACGTCGCAGATGTGGCGGTCCTCGTGGTGAGCGCCGTCGAGGGCGTGAAGCCTGACACGGTGCTCACCTGGACTCTCGCGCGTGACGCCGGCGTGCCCGTGGTCGTCTTCGTGAACTGTCTCGACGGCGAACGAGCGCACTTCGAATCCACACTCTCTGCGCTCGAGCAACTGATCGGTCCGACACTCGCGCCACTCGAACTGCCAATGGGCGAGGGCGCAGACTTCGAGGGCATCGTCGACCTCCTCGCCGACGAGGCAATTACCTACGGTGCTGCGGGCACGAAGCGTGGTCCAATCCCGTCGAGTCTGGCCGACATCGAGGCCAGGGTCCGCTCCAGCCTCCTCGAGGCGATCGTCGTCGGCGATGACTCGCTCACCGAGCGCTACCTCGAGGGAGACGAGCCGTCGATGGAGGAACTCGAATCCGTGCTCGGGGGTCTCATGAGCGACGGGAGAATCGTCCCGGTGACGTGCGGATCGGCGATCCGTGGCGTGGGCATCGATCGACTCGCTTCGTTGCTTGACGAGATCGCCGAGAGTCGGCCGATCCCCGCCGTCGAGAATGGTGCCGAGGTCCTGCTGGACCGGGATCCGGAGTCCGAGCTGGTCCTCAGGGCGTTCAAGGTCATCGTCGACCCTTACGTCGGCCGGATCGTCGTGATGGAAGTCGTCTCGGGCAGCATCACTTCTGACGTCAGCCTCATCAACGTGAGGACGAAGTCTGAGGAGCGCATCCACGGCCTTAGCTACCTCTTCGGTAGCAAGTTGGTACCAATCGACCAAGGATTCGTGGGTGACGTGGTGGCGGTCGCCAAGTTGAACAACGTGGTGGTCGGTGACGTGTTGATACGAAAGGGTCGAGAGATCTCGAGCCGACCGGCGCCGGTGTCGGCCCCCGCCCTCTCGGTCGCGCTCGTCGGCAGTTCGCACGACGATGACGAGAAAATCGCCACCGCCCTCCACCGGCTCGCCGAGGAGGACCCGTCGCTTCGGGTTCGTCACGATCCGGTCTCACGACGTCTCGTGATCGACGTGATGGGTGACGTGCATCTGCAGGTCACCCTGGAGCGACTGCGCCGCCGGTTCAATGTCGAGGTGGAGACGGCCCCGCCGTCGATGGAACTGTTCGAGACGATCGCCGCTTCTCGTGACGCGGAGGGGCGTCTGAAGAAGCAGACCGGCGGGCACGGCCAGTACGCCGTTGTCAACATCAAGGTTGAGCCTCTCGAGCCGACCGCACCTTTTGAGTTCGTCGACGCCATCGTCGGAGGGGCGGTTCCGCGCCAGTACATCGGGGCTGTTCGCAACGGAGTTGAGCGGGCAATGACCCACGGTGGACCGGAGGGACATCCGGTTGTTGGGCTGCGAATCACTCTGGTTGACGGCAAGTACCACAGCGTCGACTCGTCGGAGGCGGCGTTCGAGACCGCTGCATCAATGGGCTTGCGCTCGGCACTCGAAGAGGCCGGATCGATCGTGCTCGAGCGAATCATGCTCGTGAGGGCCGCAGTGCCCTCCGAGCACCTCGGTGAGGTCTTGAACGACTTCTCGGTTCGAAGAGGTCGAGTCATCGGCACCGATCAGGTCGACGATTCGATGGTGGTTGTCACGGCCCACGTTCCCCAGGCCGAACTGCACCGCTACGGGCTCGACCTGCGCAACATCACCGCGGGTCGGGGCCGAGTCACGATGGAACCGCATCACCTCGCGCAAGCGCCCAAGACCGTCGCGTCGCGATAGGCGGGACTTCTCGTGCCCGGGCCGATGGTTTGGCCGGGCGACGCCGTGGACGATGCGCCCGACGCCGAGGTCCCCCGTCATCGGATCCCATGATCTTCGACATAGGGGTTGCCCTTCGTCAGAGATGATGCGCAAGGGTGGACATTCGGGTCACGCCCGGTGTGCCATCGGGTCAAGACGACTTCGGGCTGTCGTCTTTCGGAGAGATCTCGGCGACTCTTAAATCAGAACGTGATTCGACCCTTACGCGACGACGCTCGCGCAGTGGCTGCACTTGGTGGCAGCAGACGGAAGGTCCGACGACAGGCACTCGGGACAGGTCTTGGTCGGAGCGGGGGGCTCGGGGGAGCCAAAGACCTTCTTACCCTGCTTCGCCATGTACGAGCGATAAGGGACAACCAGAACGATGTAGATGACGACCATGAAGATGACGAAGTAGACAATTGCCGAGATGAAGGCACCGAGGTTGATGAACTGCCCATTGACGACCCACCCGAGACCCGGGGAGCTGCTTCCGCTGCCTTCCATCGCGTTAACCAAGGGCGTGATGATCGAGTCGGTGAAGGCCTTGATGAGAGTGCTGAAAGCCAGGGCGACCACTAATCCCACTGCAATGACGATTAGGTCACCCTGCATGAGGAAATTCTTGAATCCCTTGAGCATGGTTCCTCCTGTAGGTGTCTGTGACACGACCTTATAGACCTTTGCAATGCATGAGGAGTTGGAATAATTCATCGGCCCCGCGCGAGCGGTCGGGCCTATGGTGGGATGAGGACTTGGAGAGACGTTCCGAGGTTTCCCAACGACGGCACTTCGCCACAACCACTGCGTGAACTCTGAGAGGACGAGTATGTGTTTTTCTCCCGTCGGTGATTTGGTCGGAGGGACCGTGGTCGCGACGATTGGGATCGACGCGTGTCGCCACGTCAAGGGGCGAGGTGAGTATCTCGCGGTAGCGGCGTTGCCGCTGCTGCTCGGCCTTCACCAAATCGACGAGACCTTCGTGTGGTGGGGGCTGCAGGGCCACGTGTCCGCCGAGGTCGGCCGCGTGGCGATGTGGATCTATCTCGTCGTCGCTTTGGTCGTCCTGCCAATCCTGGTACCAGTGCTGATGTTGCTCCTGGAGACCTCCCCCCGACGAAGAATGCGGATAGTCCCATTCCTGGTGCTCGGAGCTGGCGTGTCGGCCGTTCTGCTCGAGGCGATGTTGGTGGGCCACCCCAGCGCGAGACTGGGTTCGTATCACCTGGCCTACACCATTGGCCTGCGCCACGGCATTCTCGTCATTGGGCTCTACATCGTCGCAACGTGCGGACCACTCTTCGCATCGGGCCGTCGAGCAATCGTGTGGTTCGGCGTCGCGAACCTGACGGCCGTCATTGTCCTGGCGCTTCTTTGCGCCAGCGGGTTCACGTCACTGTGGTGCTTCTACGCGGCACTGGTGAGTGCGGCGATCGCGCTGCATCTTCGATATTCGAAGAGATATGCGGGAAAGAAGTACCTGTTCCATTAACCAGCGGAGCGCGGAGTCGCTGGGCCGTGCCGCGCTCTCTGTCGTCGCTGGCGGAGGCTTCGAGATGGTACGTGCGGGCGCGGTCACCACGGCTTGTCGCCCGAGGAGTTGGTGGGTACGATCGACACCTGAGGCATCAACTGTTTGGGGGAAGTATGTCGGAGTTTGTCATGTCTATTGGCGGTGATCCAGTCGGCCCGGAATCGACGTTCGGCGTCATCAATCCCTCAACAGGAGAGGTTTTCGCTCAGGCGCCCGAGTGCTCCAAGGACCAACTGGACGCCGCCTTCACGAGCGCGCAGTCGGCATTTTCGTCGTGGCGCTCGGACGAGGACCAACGACGAAAGACACTGCTCGCCATGGCCGACGTGTTGCTGGCTTCGATCGACACGCTCGCCCCGTTGCTGACCACCGAGCAGGGAAAACCTCTCAACGACGCCGGCGTCGAAGTGTTCGCCGCGGCGATTTGGTGCCAGTACTTCGCGAACCTCGAAACCCCACCGCAGGTCATCCAAGACGACGCCGACGCGCTCGTGCACGTCGTACGACGCCCGCTTGGCGTGGTCGCGGCGATCACCCCGTGGAACTTCCCGCTCACGTTGGCCTTCTGGAAGATCGCCCCCGCCCTGCTCGCCGGTAACACCGTCGTCATCAAACCTTCTCCCTTCACGCCGCTGTCGACCCTGAAGGCGGTCGAGTTGCTCCAAGAGGTGCTGCCGGCCGGGGTACTCAACGCCGTCAGTGGTGGAGACCAGTTGGGTGCGTGGATGACGAACCATCCCGTTCCTCGCAAAGTCAGCTTCACCGGTTCGGTCGAGACCGGCAAGAAGGTCGCCCAGTCGGCCGCTCCGGACCTGAAACGGGTCACCCTCGAACTCGGAGGGAACGACGCGGCGATCATCCTTGACGACGCTGACCCGCAGTGGGTGGCCAAGGGAATCTTCGCCGGGGCCTTCAACAACAATGGCCAGGTGTGCTCGGCGATCAAGCGGGTCTACGTTCCCGACGAGATCTACGGCGAGGTCGTCGATGCGCTCGCTGACTTCGCGTCGTCGGTGAAGGTCGGCGACGGTCTCGATCCCACCTCGAAACTCGGCCCCATCAATAACGCCCCACAGTACGAGCGAGTGAAGATGCTCGTGGCGGACGCGCTGTCGAGCGGCGCGACGGCGGTGACCGGTGGGCACGCGATGGACCGTCCGGGATACTTCTTCGAACCGACGATTCTCACGGGGATCGCCGAGGGCACCCGCATTGTCGACGAGGAGCAGTTCGGCCCGGCTCTTCCGGTCATGTCGTACTCGTCGGTTGACGACGCGTTGGAGCGCGCGAACGCAACCACCTTTGGACTGTCGGGTTCGGTGTGGAGCGCGGACCCGGACCGTGCAGCGGTCGTCGCGAACCAACTGGAGTGCGGGACGGTGTGGATCAACACGCACCTGGCGCTCGCTCCGAACCAACCCTTTGGCGGATGCAAGTGGAGTGGCATCGGCGTGGAGAATGGTCCGTGGGGACTTTCGGAGTTCACCGAAGTGCAAGCGGTCTATCGTTCGCGCACGGATGATGGGCTTAATATCTCGACGGCGGGTCTCGTCTCGTAATCCAACTGGATTGGGCGTCCGTCCGCTGCGGAGCGACCGGACGCTTCGAGAGGGTCATGTGCCTTCGAGAGGTCGTCGGCGTTCAATGCGACTTCAGACGCTCGTGCGTTGACGCGGGGCGAGTGACTTAGGTCACCTCGTTCAGACGACTACGCAGGGGTACCATCCAAAGATGGCCCAAATTTTCAACACAATTATCGAGCCGTTCCGGATTCATTCGGTGGAACCGCTGCGCATGACTACTGCGCAGGAGCGTTCCGCCGCGATTGAAAGCAGCGGATTCAACCTCTTCAATCTCCACGCCGAGGACGTTCTCATTGATCTGCTCACCGACTCTGGAACCGGGGCAATGTCGCGTGACCAGTGGGCCGCTATTCAGCACGGCGACGAAAGCTACGCCGGATCGCCCTCGTGGTTCCGTTTCCAATCAGCGGTCAAGGAACTCTTCCCCTTTCAGCACATCATCCCTACGCACCAGGGTCGGGCGGCAGAAAAAATACTCTTCTCGGTGGTCGGTGGTCCCGGAAAGATCGTGCCCAACAACACCCACTTCGACACCACTCGGGCCAACGTCGAAGCATCTGGTGCCGAAGCCGTTGACCTCTTAATCGCTGAGGGTCATGACGCCGCGACCATCCATCCCTTTAAGGGCAATATGGACCTCGCGGCCCTGGAAGAGTTGCTGGCCAGGCGGGTGGCGGACGTTCCGGTGGTCTTTTTGACCATCACCAATAACTCCGGAGGCGGCCAGCCGGTCTCGCTGGAAAATATCCACGGCGTGAGCGAGATCTGTCGAAAGTACGGTGTTCCCTTCTTCTTGGACTCGTGTCGATTCGCCGAGAACGCGTGGTTCATCCACGAGCGCGAAGAGGGTCAAGGCGACCGGGAGATAGCCGACATTGTGCGTGAGATTGCCTCACTCGCCGATGGCATGACCATGAGCGCCAAGAAGGATCCGTTCGGAAACATTGGCGGATGGCTCGCAATGAATGATGACGCTCTCGCCGAACAGTGTCGCAACGTCTTGATTCTCACCGAAGGTTTCCCCACGTACGGCGGGTTGGCCGGAAGAGACCTGGAAGCGATCGCCCAAGGACTGAAAGAGGCGGTGCATCCCGACTATCTGCGCTATCGAATCCGTTCGACCGCGTACTTGGGTGACGCCCTTGACGCGGCGGGCGTTCCCGTAGTGAAGCCCATCGGCGGTCACGCGGTCTACCTCGACGCGAAGGCCCTGCTCGGACACATTGGGCCCCTGCAGTACCCGGGCCAGTCTCTCGCGGTCGCCCTTTATCAAACGGGCGGTATTCGCAGTTGCGAAATAGGCACCGTGATGTTCGGTCGCCAACCTGATGGATCCGAAAGACCGGCGGCGATGGAGCTCGTCCGCTTGGCCATCCCGCGACGGACGTACACCCAGAGCCATATTGACTACGTCATCGAGGTCGTCGTCGCCGTCGCGAAGGATGCCGCCGCCCTACCGGGCTATCGAATGGTGCACGAACCACCGGCGCTACGCCACTTCACTGCCCGATACGAACCTGTTGCGTGACCTCGCCACGACTCGTTCGCCAGGTTTTCTGATTACGGAAAATTACTCGTGGTTGCGATCACGTAAGGCGAAGGGCTGGCGACGTTCACTTTCTCGCCCCACTTGGAGAACAAGCTGGTGCCCGAGCCGTTCACTCCCTCGAGGAAAGCTGTTTTGAGTCCGATCGGGAGATAGGGCGCTGCGGTGGAAATGTAGACCGTTTGAGTTTCCGACGTGCCCGGGGTGGTGTCCGGCGGGGAGCCTTTAATGGCCACCGCTTCCTGGCCTTGGAACTTCTTGAGGCCGAGGTCCTTCAGCGACTTCATCCGAACCGTGTTCTCGATGAGCGAGGGAAGAAGAACCGCGTCAGAAATATTCGAATAGTTCGCGTTGCTTGATGGCACTCGAACCCATTGGTTGGCGAGGGAAGAATTCGACACGTTGAAATCCAAGCTGAAGGCGGTCGCGTCAGCGTAGATAAAGAGTGTCGTCCCGATGAGTCGGACCTTCTCGACCCCGCCACCGAAGGCTTCGGTCTGTGCACCCTTTGACGTGGAACTATCCGTCGTGAGGGTGAACGGAACGGTCCCTCCGAGCGACGACCTGTTTACGAGGTGGACACTGCCGGCCTTCGTCATTGCGGCGGACGTGCGGGCGAGTATTTGCGCGGGTGACTTGGAGCCAAATGGATTCGTTGCCGCTCCCGCCTGAGCCGGAAGGCCAACCAACAGTCCCAAAGCAACGGCCAGGGCGATAGGGGAGATTTGACGGCGCACGATGACCTTACGAATTACACAAGCCCACGGTGGAACTTCGGTTGGTTGTGATGGTAGTGCGTGCACGTCGGGTCGGCCCGACAACAGTTCGTGGTCGCCGCCCGTCTCGCCGCAGGGATCGAAGAGTCCGCCAATCAACTCGCGCGAATTCTCCCACCATCAAGGCTGTTCACGAGCTCGCTCGCGGATAGCATCGGTCAATCGCGAGCGTTCTCATTCCCTTGCCGGACCACGATTTCGATGTCACCGAGGTCGCGGTCCCGTGGAAGTTGCTGAGTCGCGCGGGCCATCAGGTGACGTTCGCTACCGAAGGTGGCGGCGAAAAGCCCCAGGCGGATCAGCGGCTTCTCGATGGCGTGATCTTCGGTCAACTGGGCGCGGCCAGTGAGGCCAAGGAGTTTTATCGAGAGATGCAGACCGACGCTGAGTACAGCTCACCGCGGTCGTGGTCGGCAATCAACGTCCAAGATTATGACGGCTTGCTTTTGCCCGGTGGTCACGCGCCGGGCATGCGTCAGTACCTAGGCAGCGAAGGGCTTCGCCGCAAGGTTCTCGAGTTCTGGAGACTTCAACGTCCCGTGGGCGCGATCTGTCACGGTGTGTTGGTACTGGCCCGCACGAGCGATCCCATTACCGGACACAGCGTCTTGTTCGGACGGCGAACAACGTGTCTGCCCAAGTACTTGGAGAGGTCCGCATACCTCGCGACCGGCTGGCGACTGGGTCGTTACTACCGCACGTACCGCGAGTACGTGCAGGATGAAGTTGAAGGGGTTCTTCGAGATCCATCAGATTTCGTTCGAGGGCCGCGGGAGTTTTCCCAACGTGGCAGCGATACCGATGTCGGTCCCGCGTTCTGCGTCGAGGATGGCAACTACCTCTCGGCTCGATGGCCGGGCGACGCCTATCTGTTCGCCAAGAAGTTCGCGAGCAGACTCGGGGGCGACTAAGGGCCGTTGACGCGGACGTTTCTCGTGGGACGCAACGGCGTGTCCTAGCGTGAGAGCGTGCACGGCGATTTCACATTCGACCAGAGCCTGGCGGTTCTCTTCGCTCTCGTCACGGCGCTCGCGAATGCTGTCGCGGTAGCGACGCAGCACATTGCCTCCACGAGAAGTGGGCAACGCCTTACGGGCTGGCGCCTCGTTGTCCACCTCTTTCGCCAACCCCTCTGGCTCTTCGGATGGGTGGCGCTTACGGGATCGCTGGTCTTCCAGGCGCTCGCCCTTCACTTTGGACCCATGTCCGAGGTGCAGCCAATACTCGTGACCGAACTGGTCATGGCGCTGCTGCTTCGTCGTTACTGGATACACCAGTCACTACGCAACGTCACGTGGATCGGCGCCGGCGTGACGTGCATTGGCCTGATCTCGTTTCTCGCGGCGACCGCGCCAAGCGGACACGCGAACGTGCCGACGACGTCGGCGTGGATTGGGCCAATTCTCTCGTGCCTCGTGGTCGCGGCGGTGTTGGTCGCCGTCGCGCAACGAGGTTCATCGTCTCGTCGGGCCGGCCTTTACGCGAGCGCCACGGGCGTCTTGTGGGCCCTCGAAGCAACCTTCATCAAGGCGACCACCGACACGATCGCCTCGTCGGGGTTCGCGGGTGCGCTCACTCGTTGGCCCATCTACGCATTCATCGTTGGCGGCCTGCTCGGACTGTTCAGCGAGCAGGCGGCGTTGCACGTCGGTCCCCTGAAGGTCTCCCAGCCGTTCATTGTCATCGTCGACCCGATTGTCAGCGTCGTGCTCGGCGTCTGGCTCTACGGTGAGAGGTTGCGCGGCGGCGTGGTCCACACGGGCCTGGGCGGCCTCGGCTTCGCCGCGATGTGCCTGGGCGTCGTCGTACTGACCCAGACGGCCCCGGATTCAATGGAGGCGGAAGTTCATCGACTGTGAGCCGACGGCCCTTCGTGGAGAAGTGCCGAGCCGTCGTGCCGTCATCGTTCGCGGGTCGACGGCCCAGAGTCTCGTCGAAGGTTCATCGACTCTCTGATCGCTAGGAGAGGGGACTCGTGGCCTGACTCGTCCCGGTGAAGTAGGCCACCGTCGCAGAGATCAGCAGCAACAGACAGGAGATTCCCAAGGCCAAATTCAGCCCATGGCCGAACGCCTGGTAGGCGGCGGCCACAACTTTGTTGATGATCGCCTGCACGGCGGCGCTGGTCTTGCCGCTCAGACCCTTTTCCTGCGCGCTCAGGGATCCCGTGGTCACGGCCGCGATGATCTGGGACCGGAACGTCGCCGGAATCCCTATGGCGACGAGTCGACTCGTCAGTTGTACGGTCAGTTGACCGTTGACGATCGAGCCGAGGATGGCGACGCCCGCCACGGCCCCGAGTTCGCGGCTCGTGTTCGTCGTCGACGCCGCCATGCCAGAGTGCTCGGCGGGAATGCTCGTAAGAGCCGTCGACGTCACCGGCACGACGAGAATTCCAAAGCCGATTCCAGCGATGCCCATTGTCCAGCCCACCGAAGTGAGACCGGCACTAGGTCCAATGAAGATGTCCGTGAGCAGAACGCCGGCGGCCGCGATGAGACAGCCCACCGTCATGGGTACGCGCGAACCCACCCGGCCGACCCATCGTCCCGTGAAGATCGACGCCAGCACCATCCCACCAAGCAAGGGCACGAAGTCGAGCGCCAGGTTGTAGGCGGCGACCGACGCGACCACCTCGAGGTAGAGGGCCACGAAGAAGAAGATTGAAAAGATGGAAAAGTAACTGGCGAACGCGATGAAGGTCGATCCGGCGAAGGCCCGGCGCCGAAAGAACTCAAGATTGAGCATCGGGCTCGCCACGCGTCGCTCAACGGCCACGAATGCCACC
>Ga0182013_10007977_pt1 | contig 11505 bp, 9 predicted proteins | sample 612S2MmetaG_FD_120487 | JGI IMG/M metagenome (GOLD analysis project Ga0182013, IMG submission 120487) | Permafrost microbial communities from Stordalen Mire, Sweden - 612S2M metaG | ecosystem: Environmental > Terrestrial > Soil > Wetlands > Permafrost | place: Sweden: Stordalen | collected...
CAAGAACCTCCTCATCAAGAACCCCCTCGTCAAGAACCCTTCCGCCAGGCCGTCCGCCAGCCGTCCGCTGCCAACACGCGCTGCGGGGTCGGGTGCCCGCCTCCCGCGGTCATGGCGCGGGTAACGCTCCCTGGCGTCCATGTGACGCTCCCCGGCGTCCCGCTGGCCGCTGCGGTCCCGGCTGCCCCGCCCGCCGCCCGTTCCCGGCTTCCTGGCCGGGTTTTCCGTGGTGGATCCGGGCTTGGCGGTGGATCGAGTGCACGGGGATGCACCGGATCCGCCACGGAACCCGGATCCACCACGATCTTTTCCCGGGCCGCCGCCGCTTACCTGGCCGCTGACCTTCAGCCTGCCCGGCCGGCCTGGAGGGGTATCACCATCGACCAGGGCGACACGATGGGCCAGCCGAGCTTCATGCGTGCGGCCGCGCTGGCCGGGCCCGAGGGGACGACCCGGACGAGCGTGACCGGAAAGGCCGTCCGCACAGGTCAGGCCCGGCTCAGTCTGTCCGCCATCACGGGCGGACGCGACCTGCCAGAACCCGACCTCCGATAGGAGGACGAACCGGTAGGAATGCAGTAACCAACCAGGCCGCCCCGGCAAACTATTTGACAACATACTGTCCAAATGACAGCATACTGTCATGATTATCACACCCGTGCACGTCGCCGTCTTCGATACCCTCGCCGATTGGGAAATCGGCTACGCCACGGCCCACATCCGCCGCGCCCAGTGGCAGCGTGAGCCAGGCCGGTACTCGATCACCACCGTCGGTCCGACGCGTGCACCCGTCACCACGATGGGCGGCCTGCGGATTATGCCCGACATCGCGGTCGACGAATTGCGCCCGCGGGACAGCGCGATGCTGATCTTGGCCGGAGGCGACGGGTGGGCGGAGGAGCCGATGGCGTGCTTCCGCGCGGCGGCCAAGCGGTTCCTGGCGGCCAGGGTGCCGGTCGCGGCGATCTGCGGCGCGACGTTCGGGCTCGCGCTGGAGGGACTGCTCGACGACCGGGCGCACACGAGCAACGCCGCCGAGTACCTAGCGACCTCAGGGTATGGCGGCGGCGACCGGTTCGTCGCCGAGGCCGCGGTCGCGGATGGTGATCTGATCACCGCCAGTGGCGTCGCGCCGGCGCACTTCGCCCAGGCGATCTTCGAGCGGCTCGGACTATACCCGCCCACGGTGGCCGCGTCCTGGTTCAAGCTCTACGGAGACCGCGACCCAGCCGGCTTCTACGAGCTGATGTCCGCATGACACAACGGGAACAGGAGCTGCTGTCCACGGCGTCGATCACCACGTTCAAGCTGAACGGCCAGTTCCTCGCGCTCGCCGAGGATCTAGCCCGCCCGGCCGGGCTGACCGCCGCGTGGTGGCAGGTTCTCGGAGCGGTCCTCGGCGAGCCGCTGCCGGTGGCAGGCATCGCACGCGAGATGGGCCTGGCCCGGCAGAGCGTGCAGCGTATCGCGGACATCCTGGCGGCCCGCGGCCTCGCCGAATACCGTGACAACCCGGCGCACCGCCGAGCCAAGCTGCTCACCCCGACCGACGCGGGGCGCGCCGCCATCAGGCGGATCAACCCCGCGCACGCCGCTGCGGCTCAGCGACTGGCAAAAGTGCTCGGGGAGCCCGCGCTGGCCGATGCGGTAGCTGCGCTGCGGGCGCTTTCCGCCGCCCTAGACAAGAGCTCCCCCATCTCGTGACGAGAGTTTTCGCGGCTCATGACCGTGCGTTGTGTAGGTCAGCCCGGAACGGGCAGTGGTGCCAAGCGAAAGCAGAAACGACCACGTGAAACCCACCGGAGGAGAGATCCTGTCGTGACCGCCATACCGGACATCACGCTGAGCAACGGCCAGACCATTCCCCAGTTCGGCTTTGGCGTCTTCTTGGTCAAGCCGGAGCACACGGTCGCCGCGGTGAGCACCGCCTTGCAGGTCGGTTACCGGCACATCGACACCGCTGAGATGTACGGCAACGAGAAGGAGGTCGGTGAGGCGATCGCCCGGTCCGACCTTGATCGCGGCGACGTCTTCGTCACCAGCAAGCTGTCCAACGATGCACACGAACCCGATGACGCCCGCCGGGCCTTCGATGAGTCGCTGAAGGCGCTGGGGTTCGACTACCTCGACCTGTTCTTGATCCACTGGCCGCTGCCGACCAGGTACGACGGTGACTACGTCTCGACCTGGAAGACCCTGGAGGAGTTCTACCGCGAAGGGCGGGCCCGCTCGATCGGCGTCTCGAACTTCCAGCCGCGCCATCTGCGCCGGCTGCACGCCGAATGCGACATCCCTCCAGCGGTCAACCAGATCGAGGTCAACCCCTACCTGACCCAGGACGAGGTGCGCGGATTCTGCGCCGAACACCAGATCGCGGTCGAGGCCTGGTCGCCACTGGGCCGCGGCCACGTCCTGGAGGACCCGATGGTCGACTCAATCGCCCGCCGGGCCGGCAAGACCCCGGCTCAGGCCGTCCTCCGCTGGCACATCCAGCGCGGTGACATCGTCTTCCCCAAGTCGGTCAACCCGGACCGCATCAAGGAGAACATCGGCATCTTCGATTTCGAACTGCCCAGCGAGGACGTCGAAGCGATCACCCTGCTGAACCGGGACGAGCGCACCGGCCCCGACCCGGACAAGTTCGACGGCCGCTGAGCCCGCCTGCTGACGCGGCTGGGCCGGTCATGACGCGCCGGCCCACCGCAAGGTGAAATCTGTCAGCGTGTAGCCGAGCGCGTTGACCGTCGGCTGGATGAAGTTGTTCCGGACGATCTGCGACGCTTCCGATTCGGCCGCGCTGATGAGCGGCCGGGTGATCGAAGGGTTGGTCCTGGCCTGGTTAAAGGCGAGGCTCTGAGCCTGGGCGTACAGGACAGACACGGAAAACTGCGGGCGGAGGAGCTCGCCGCAGCCGAATCCTGGGTAGGTCCAGCTGTGCTGCGTGTCGATGGGGTGCGAGAGCGTGTTGTCGATGGTGACATCATGCACCGACTGCGGAAGCTGCGGTTGCGGCAACACCATCATCACGCTGACCCGACCTGGCGCCCCGGTGGCCGGGCGGCTCAGCACCTGCAATCTGTAGTGGCCGGAGCCGGGCGTCCACCAGCCCGGTCCTGGATTCAGGTCGACGGTCGCGGACGCGTGGCCCACCGTGGCGAACGTGCTTGAGTACCAGCACGGCCATATCCCGATACCCTTCGAGACCTTATGGGTAAACGTGAAGTTGAAGTTCGCGGTCCCGAGAGCGGGCCGTGAGATCCCTTCGATCTTCTGCAGTACCCACGGGCCCAGGTCGAGGTCGGTGGTGGTGCCCGCGCTGATCGACTGCCACGGCCAGGAGAGCTTGATGTGCGGCAGGTGGACGTTGACGCCCACAATGTGCAGAACTGCGGACAGCGCCACCAAAACCGCCCACGCGATCACCTTGCGGAAAATGAGCCCGATCAGCACGATGATCGCCACCCACTTGACCCGGAACGGTATGCGCCGCCGTCGGCCGGCGGGCCGGACCGGGCGGCCCGGCTTACCGGTCGTTCTCTCCGGTTGCGCGGGCCAGCCGTCGCCGTACCGGCCCGGAGCATCCGGGCCGAGCCATACCTGACGGGAACCGGCGACCGGTACGTCCTCGCGGTCATAGTCCTCCTCATCTGGGTACCTGCCAGGCGCATCATCCGCGCGGAAGGAGGCTGGCCGCCGGCCTCCGGACCTGCTTGTGGCCAGCATGCCCACCAGGAGCATCAAGAATCGGGCCATAGCCATATCGTTTTCCTTTATCTGTCAGCCGTGGATAACTCGGCGACGGCTGGATACTCAAGGCTCAGCACGACCGGCACCGCTCCGAAGGGCAGACGGAACCGCGCGCCGGGCTTGTCCGGCGGATTGGACTCCTTAATGACGGGCCACCGCATTTTGATGTGCTGAGCCGTAAGGCCTTCTACCGAATACGGGAATTCCATGGCCGAAACGTTGTGCAGCTTGAGCAGGCCGCCCCACCGGAAAGCGGCGAAGACGTTGGCCAGGTTGCGGACGGAAAGCGGCCGCCGCGCGGTGATGTCGATCCAGTAGACCGCCATGGCCAGATCGATCAGGTCGTTCGCCGTCTGGGCCAGCGCCGCCGACTTTGTGTGGTACACCGTCCCGTCGGAGTTGACGGTGCCTAGTTTCTCGCCTCGCACCGGCGAATAACGCGGCTGCGCCTTGCACTGCATCCAGTCGCATGCCGCAAGCAGTTCCCAGCGAATGCCGCTCTCGGTGGCCACATCCCGATACAGAGGTTCCGCGCGCGCCAACGGTGCCTTGGCCGTGGTGACGAAGTCGGCTGTGACCGCCCGGGGGATCTGCGATACGTACCGTCGGCTGCTGACGCGAGCCCGCCGAGGTGCGATCCGCGGCCCCGGCCGATGTCCAAGCTGAGGTTCGCCCTTCACCGGCGTGTCCGTCGCTGGCGACACCAGGCTCGGCTCGGCCGCGGCCAGATCCGTCACCGTCATGGCCGCTGCCGGAGCCGCCGGAGTCGTGAAGGCATCAAGCACGCCCGGGATAGTCGCTCCTCCTCGACCCGCCGTCCCGGTATTGCCACTGCCGCCCCCCAGCCCGGCCGTCGTGCCCTGTCCCGGCACCGCAGCCTGGCCCGCCGAGTCACCACCCTGGCTGGCAGAGCCACCGTGGTCCGCCGAACTGCTCGCGCTGGCGGCATCCGGCTCCGCGGTCGCACTGGGGCTGTAGCGGTACAAGTTGTAGAGCCGCATGAGGGCGATGAGGTTCGTGCCGTAGCTGGGGTCGGTCGCATACACGCCCGTGAGGTCGGCCGCGAACGCATCGGGGACATGCCGGTCCGCCATGGCCTGGACGTAGCTTGAGCCGGTGGCCAGGAGCTGACTGTGGTCGGCAATGCTTTCGGCGACGTTGTGGTAGACCTTGAACGCGTCGGTCTGGGTCACCCAGCGCCCGTCCTCGAACTCTTGCGTCGGCAGCAAGTCCGAACCCGCCGGACCCGTGCCCTTGATTCCGAACAGATTGTGATCCCGCACGGCGAGCACGCTCTGCCCCCATCCGGATTCGTCGATGGCCTGCGCAATCGTCACCGCAGCGGGAATGCCGTACCGGACCTGCGCGGCCATGGCCCCCGGCGCGACTTGGCTGATGAAAGCCTGCTGCGCAGCCGTGCCAGGCACCTGGATGGTCGTCGTCGGCTGCTGCTTCCTGCCGTAGCCGGGCGTCGCCGAGGTAGCCGAACGGCTGGAAAACTCGTCCTGAATCGCCTGCAGGCCAGGTATGGCCGCGGTGCCCCCGCTCTGTGCTGCAGTGTCCCCGCTCTGTGCCGCGGTGCGCCCAGCCTGCGTCGAAGCTGTGGGGCGCTGCCGTGTTGCGGTTCCCCCGGCGGCCCGGGCGGTCGCGCCCGCGGGCTGCTTGCTGTCGCTGGTGCTGAGCGCGGCGGCCAGCATCCCGGGAATCGCCGCCTGCCCGTTAACCGCGCGGCTCGGCGATGGCTGGGCCGCCTGGCCGGCCCGGTTCGCGGCTTTTGCTCGCGCCTGCTGATCCGCGCTTTGGGTGACAGGCGCCGCGCCGTTGTTGACGAACCCGACCACGCCCTGCCCGGCCAGCGGCACGCTGAACTGATGGGCGTTCACGGTGAAGTTGGGCAGCGAATCGCCGCCGATCGTGTAGAGCACTCCGTTGGCGTACTTCGTGACGACCTCGACATGGCCGTTGAAGAGCACCCAGTCGCCCGGCTGCGGCCGGTATCCGTCGCCGAGCGGGTGCCAGCGGTCGTGCGCCTCGGCATCCTGAACGATGGAGATGACGCCGGGTGACGCCGGGTTCTCGTCAACCCGCACGTCGGCCCACGGCTGCAGCGGCCAGGGATACGAGGTGCCGCCGGTCACCCAGCTTTCCTGACCCGCCGCCTTGGCCCCGAGTTCGAGCGTCAGGCTGGCGAAGGCCGCGCACGATTCGCCGTGATCGACGCCGTCGACGCTGTCCTGCTGCCAGATGGCCGCCTCCATTTCGGCGGGCGTCTTGCTCTGCGCCATCCGGAGGTAATAATTGGCGACATTGATAATGGCCGCGCGCAGCGTGCTGTCGTCCGCCGATGCCGATGCCGATGCCGATGCCGATGCCGTCCGCGCTGGTTTGGAGAAGTCCACCAGGTGAACCGGCATGCTCGCCGGCGACGTCATATCAGCCACCGTCCCGTGGGTGAAGGAGAATCCGGTCATCGCCCCGCATGTACTGAGGCTCACAAGCGCGGTCGCCTGCTGCCACGTTGGTTTCCTGACGGGATGCACGGAATCACCTCCTTCCACAACGTCACGTGAGTCGCGTTTCTGATAGAAGTGCGGATTACCGCCTTCGCCGGGACTTAGCGCGCACCTGGCAGCGTGTGCAGGATGGCTTGGACTTGCGAATTGCCTGGGTTATTGGCGTACTGGAACAGCACACTGACGTTCTGGTCGGCGGTCGCCGTCGCGCCGACCACCCACTCCCGGTAGACATCAGCCACGAGGGCCGCTTGTCCCGCCGCGCTGGTCACCGGCTGTGCGCAGATGTCAGGGAAACCAGCCCGGGAAATGACGGCCGACGATCCGGTGTACCTGGCACAGTTCGCGGGGTTGCTTTCCAGCCCGGGCTGCACCGCGGGACTGCCCTTCGCGTCGGTCAGCGTGGCCCCGCCGATGATGTTGTTAATGGCCCGGGCCGCGACCTCGAGGCTGTCGATCGGGTCCATCGGGTTGTAGGGGTGATGCAGGTCCAACGACCACGCCACCTCGCCGCCCTGGGTCGCCGCAATGGGCTCAAGACCCTTCCTGCCGGTCTGGGCGTCGGTGTAGTTCGGATTGTCAGTGCTGGTCATCAACGCAAATACCCAAAGGACCTGACGTGTCGTGGCCCCGCAGGCGAAGTTGACCTGACCCGGCTCCGAGGCCACGTTGGGATTCTGGCAGGCCGTGCTGACCTCGCTCTGCACCGTGGCCACGCTGGGCGGCCACGAGGCACCCTTCCTGAAGACCACCATCACCAGCACCGTGACCATGGCCATCAAGACCGCCGTCACCAGCGCGATCTTGCGACCGCGGGATAGACCGACGCGTTCGACGCTGCGCCGCCCCTGGTCGATGAGCGCCCTGGTACGCTCCTCGGCCGGGATGGGCCGAGCGCCCGCCTCGCGCCGATCGGGCTCGGCGGGCCGGTGCTGCGGGTGCTGGGGGGTCCGCCGTGGGGGCCTAGCCGTCGCCTGCACGGCCGACGTCGCGCCATCATGTTCTGGCGCGTGGTCCGGGCCGCGGCGCCGGAAGGCGGCCGTGTCCTGACCCGGCGTCGCTTCCCGCCGGTAGGCGGAGTCGGCAAGCTCACGTGCACGCAACTCACGCCAGTCGAAGAGTTCCTGCTCGAGATCTATGGCTCTTGTTTCTAGTTCAGATAGCCACTCGTCATCTTCTTCGTTAAAACTTTCGAAACCCTGAGTCATCGTCGTCACCTCCTGCGGGTGGCCTGGTGTCTGGACTAAGAAACGTGCGACATCGCGTCGGCGCCGCTGCCGGGGGCCGGCTGGCTTGGCCGCGGGCCGACGGCGCCGCGACCGGTAAGGCCCACGCCGTCCGCACCCGGACCATCCCGCCGTCCTCCCGCTGCAGCGAATCGACCCATGGAGCAATTAGAACACACGTACGAGCTAGATGGAAGACTTGGTTTTCACAGCTCAGGTGTGTTCGGGCGCCGGGTGATCAGGGACTGGTTGTAATCTGGCCAGACCGGACGCGAACAGGCCGGACCCGAGGCTCAGAGCGGGCCCTCGAGCGGTAATGACGGGCATGCGGGGAGATATCGTGACGAGCGGCGAGACGCTTCCTCGAGCCAGTGGCCGCGGCGAGGCCGGTGTCACTGGTGTCGTGGTGATCGCGCACGGGGGCAAGTCGGTGAGCACCGAACCTACGATGGCGCTCCAGCCTGCGGTGATCAGGATGATCCCGGTGGCGCGAGCCATCGCCCAGGCGCTGCGGGGGAGCGGCGCCATGGTCTTCCGGCCTCGGTTCGTGCTCCGGGGCTGGAACGGCGAGCAGGCCTCGCCGGTGCACGACTTCAGCCGGATCCTGACCGACGTCGGCGACCGGTTCGGCCCGGTTCCCATCGTCCTGGTCGGGCACTCGATGGGCGCACGCGCCGCCCTGCGTGCTGCCGGGCATCCCGCTGTGGTGGCGGTGGCGGGCCTGGCGCCCTGGTTGCCACCCGGCGAACCCGTGGCGCAACTGGCCGGACGCTGGATCCTGCTCGCGCACGGCACCGCCGACCGCGTCACCGGTCCGGCCGACACCTGGGCGTTCGCGGAGCGGGCCGGCTCGGTAACGGACGTGACTTCGATCGAGATACGCGACGGCGAACATGCGATGCTCCGCCGGGCGCGATTGTGGCACAGCGTCGCCGCCGAGTTCACCCGGTCGGCCCTGCGGCTACCCGTGAGCCCCGGCGACATGCACGGCGTCCTCAGCCGAACGACCCAGGCCGCTCACCGCACGGTCCTGTGAGAGCCGTGCAATATCAATAAGCCCAGGCATCCCGGCAATGCCGCAAATTAGTAAGCACTTCCCGAGTCGCATTCGTAACAAGCCTCGCATATTTCCCCCTTTATGATCCGAACGGACCGTGGTTCGTCACTACCGCCACCTGCATCCCGGCTGGTATTCCGCGCTGGGACCGCAACCCGTTTGCACCTGGCTCGCTACCCGGCCCGCTACCTGGGCGGGCAACTATCGAGGCAGGTGAAGATCACATGTCGGGGGTGGCAGACGATGCGCAGCAGCCGTGCTGATGTTTCGGCGGAACTGAGGCTCGCCCTGGTGGGCCAGGAGAACATGATCGTGCCGCTGACGGCCGGCCTGTCGTACCGCCGCGCCGATCCGTACGCGGTGCGGATGGCGTTCTACGTGGGAACGGACGAGCCTGTGGAGTGGACCCTGTCGCGCGACCTGCTCGCCGCCGCCCTGCATGCCCGCGAGGGTATCGGGGATGTCCAGGCTTGGCCGTCATCGGCATCCTGTGACCCGGTCGCCTGGGGCTCGCTGGCCGGGGCGGCCGCCGGGCACGGTGTCTTGAACATCGCGATGAGCTCACCATTCGGGCGGGCCAAGTTCGAAGCCAGCGCGCAGGCCATCAAGATGTTCCTGGACCGGACGTATCTGCTGGTGCCGGCCGGGGGCGAGTCCGGCTACCTGGACTTCGACGCCGAGCTGACCGAGCTGCTCAGCCAGGCGTAACCGAGCCCCGGGGGTGGCGCGGCCGAGCCGGGGGCCCGGCCGCGCCACCGTTGGTCCCGTTTTCCCGCTAGCCCTGCACCACGGCGGTCTGGCGTGTTCACTTCGCTTCGCGAATAGATGTCATTGCTCATGAAATCAATGACCACGAGCAGCTCATTTACCAGCTTTCTGCGCACCGTTCGGTTTAGCCGTCTCCGCCGCAAAAGCCGGCCAGGTACCGGTTGGCGCCCGATCACGTGCGGCGCTACAGTGTGATGGCTTTGCGGCCTTCGAGTCCGTTCGCCGTCAGCTCATACAGAAGGTGAGATTCCGGTGAGTCAGCCTCCAGATCCATACCCGCCCGGAGCCGGCCAAGACGCCGTTCAGCCGCCCCCCGGCCAGCCCTACGGCCAGCCGAGCGACACCTACGGGCAGCCGGGCCAGCCCTACGGGCAGCCGGGCCAGCCCTACGGGCAGCCCGGGCCTGGCCTAACGCCGGCGCCTCCGGTGTCCGCGGACTATGGTTACGGTCAGTATCCGGACGCGGTCCCCCAGGGGATGTATGTCGACCAGGCCTCCGGCGTCGTCATGCCGCAGGGCACGCAGTTGGCGAGCGTGGGCCGTCGTATCGGCGCCTATTTCCTGAGCCTGCTGCTTGTGATCGTCACGCTGGGTATCGGCTACCTGGTCTGGGGCCTGCTGATCTGGGGTAACGGGCAGACTCCGGCACTGCAGGTACTCGGGATGCGGGTGTGGCAGCCTGACACCCGTACGGTCCCCGGGTTCTGGCGCATGGCGCTACGCGAGATCGTGGGCCGCTTCGTCGAGGGTCTGCTCAGCCTCATCACCGAGGTCACCTCGTTCGTCCTGTTTGTGGCGAGCAAGGACCGCAAGTCGCTGCACGACCACATCGCCGGCACGGTGGTCCTCTACGACCCGGACAAGGTGCTGGCGCGCTAACAATCGGGCTCGGGAAGCGGCGACGTGCGGGGTTTGCTTCCCATGATGGTCGCGGTTCTCGCATTCCGACTGACCTGACTGCGTTCGGCCAACTACCGTGAACCGCATGGAGGACCCTGAGGTTGTCGCGGCCATCGTGGCTGGCGATCCCGCCGGGCTCGCTGAGGCATATGACCGGTACGCCGTGCCGCTGTACGCCTACTGCTGCTCGATGCTGCGCGAGCCCGCCGACGCCGCCGACGCCGTGCAGGACACGTTTCTCATCGCCGCGGCCAAGCTCCGCGGGCTTCGCGATCCTGGCAAGCTCCGGCCTTGGTTCTACGCGGTCGCCAGGAACGAGTGCCTGCGGCGGTTGCGAGCCGCCCACGCGATCGCCGGGCTTGACGAGGTCGCCGAGGTGGCCGCCGAGTCCGCCAGTCCGGCCGGCCAGGCCGAACGAGCCGACTTGCACCGGCTGGTCGGGCAGGCGATCGCCGGGCTGAACGCCGGCGATCGTGATGTCATCGAGCTGAGCCTGGGCCATGAACTCGACGGCGACGATCTCGCGGACGCCCTCGGCGTGTCGCGTAATCACGCTCACGCGCTGCTGTCACGGGCCCGCAGCCAGCTGGAAAGGTCACTTGGCGCCCTGATCGTGGCCCGGACAGGCCGGGAAGCATGTGCGGACCTCGCCGCCATGCTGGCGCACTGGGATGGCCAGCTGACCGTGCTGATGCGCAAGCGGATTAGCCGGCATATCGACCATTGCGACATCTGCGGTGAGCGCAGGCGCCGTGCGCTGACGCCGGCGCTGTTTGCCGGGGCGGTCCCGCTGGTCGCAGTCCTGCCCGGGTTCCGGGACCAGCTGCTGAGGATGATGGCCGACCGGACGCCGGCCGGGCTGGCGCATCGATTGGGCGTGGCGAACCGGGCGGGACCGTTCGGGCCGACTGGCTTTCCCAAACCCATAAGCCCGGCGGCGCCGTCGCCGTGGCACCGGGCGCTGCACCGCTCGCACACCATGCATCGGTCCCATGCCCTGGTGGCCAGCGGGGCCATCGCGTTGGTAGCGGCCGGGGTCATTGCCGCCGTGGTGATCGGCGGGACGCACAGCCCGTCGGCCGCTGGGGCCGAAACGACGCACGGCGCCGCGATCGGCGCCAACGGCGCGTCCCAGGGGCGCGGCGGTCCCTCCCCGCGGACCGGCGGCGGGCTGGCGCCGTCGGGTCCGGGGCTTGGCGGCGTGACCTCGTCGGCTCCGCCGGGAACGCTGGGCAGGTCAGGTTCGGTTGCGTCCGGCTCGGCGACCTCGGGCTCGACCTCGACCTCGACCTCG
>Ga0182013_10007978_pt1 | contig 11501 bp, 11 predicted proteins | sample 612S2MmetaG_FD_120487 | JGI IMG/M metagenome (GOLD analysis project Ga0182013, IMG submission 120487) | Permafrost microbial communities from Stordalen Mire, Sweden - 612S2M metaG | ecosystem: Environmental > Terrestrial > Soil > Wetlands > Permafrost | place: Sweden: Stordalen | collected...
GACTGGGGCGGCCCCATCGGCCTGCGCTGGGCCGTGGAGCATGCAGACCAGGTCGGCCGCCTGGTGATCATGAACACCGGCCTGTTCACGGGGAGGGTGAGCAAGGGCTTCATGGCGTGGCGTGAATTCGCCGAGCGCACCCCGGACCTGCCGATCGGCATGATCATGCAGGGAGCCACCACCACCGACCTGCCGCCTGAGGTGATCGCGGCCTACGAGGCCCCGTTCCCGAACGCTGAGAGCAAGGCAGGGGCGCAGATGTTCCCCCTGCTCGTGCCGCTCGCGGAGGATGACCCGGGGGCGCGCGAGATGGGCGCGGTGCAGGACGCGCTGCGCAGCTGGGACAAGCCCGTGCTCGTGGCGTTCTCCGACAGCGACCCGGTGTTCCCGTACCCGCAGTCCGGTGAGGTGTTCACGGCTCTGATCCCGACCGCCGGCGAGCAGGTGCGCATCGAGGGAGCCGCCCACTTCCTGCAGGAGGACCGTGGGCCGCAGATCGTCCGGGCGATGCTCGACGCCTTCGGCCGCCCCGGCGCGTAGACACCGTGGCCACGCTGAGCAAGGACCTGATCGCCCGGCGGCTGGTCCCGAGCGCGGTCATAGCGGCGAGCCGCGTCACGCTGCCGGCGCGGCTGGCTGCCGGCGTCCGGCGCCGCAGCGGCCGGCGTGGGCTCATCGAGTTGTTCTTCGCCTTCGACGACCCGTGCAGCGCCGTCGCGGTGGTCGACCTGGCCCGGCGCACCGCCGGGCGCCAGGTCGACCTCGTGATGATGCCCGTCGTGCGGCGAGGCATCAGCCGGGACCCCGCTGTGTCGCTCAAGCGCGAATACGCGATCACCGACGCGCGCCGGCTCGCCGTGCACCTTGGGTTGGCGCTCTCGCGCTCCGAGCCGCTCGACCCGCAGTCGACCGCGTTCCTGGCCGAATGGGTGGCCCTGTGGGAGCAGCCCGGACCGGCGCTCACGTCCTTCTGCGTGCGTGCGATGAGCGAGCTCTGGTTCGGCCCCGAGGCCCCCGCGTCCCGAGATGACCTCGCGTCGATCTGGAGGGATGAGCTCGGGACGCTCCCGCCCACCGGTCGAGGGGGCGCTGCCGTCCGCTTCGACGAGGCCCGGATGGCAAGACGCGGCCCCTACGAAACCCCGGCGGCGTGGTGTTCGGGCCGCTGGTTCTTTGCGCAGGACCGCCCCGCGGCGCTGATGGAATGGCTGGACGAACTCGGATGGACGGCGAGCTCATGAGCAGCCCGCCCACCGAGACCCTGGAGTACTTCTACTCCTTCCGCAGCCCCTACTCCTATCTCTCGGCCCCGCGCGCCTTCATGCTGCCGATGCGGTTCGAGGTCGACCTGCGTTTCCGCGGTGTCATTCCGATGGTCATGCGCGGCCAGTCGGTGCCGCGTGAGAAGGGCATCCACACGTTGCGTGACTGCGCGTGGGAGGCGCGCCGGCTCGGGATGCCGTTCGGGCCGATGCACGACCCCGTCGGGGAGGGCGCGATGAGATGTCTGCTGATAGCCGCGCACGCCCGCGAGCAGGGGGCCGCGCGCGAGTTCGTCCTCGGGGCGGGGGGCGCCATCTGGGGCAGGGCCGTGGACGTCGCGAGCGACGACGGGCTGCGCCCTGTCTGCGAGCACGCCGGGCTGCAGTGGGATCGGTGCCGGGACGCTCTCGGCGACCCGCGGCTGCTCGAGATCGTGGAGTCCGACACGGCGGCGCTCGGCACGCTCGGGCACTGGGGGGTGCCGGTGTTCCTCTTCCGCGGCGAGCTCTTCTGGGGGCAGGACCGCATTGAGGACCTCGAACGCTCGCTCGCCCGCGCAGGCCTGCGCCGACCGCGCGGCTCGGCGCGGTTCGCCTCCGAGGCCGCCGCGGACAGGGTGCCCTCAGGCGACGAGCCGGCGGGCGTCTGATGCAGCCTTCGTAAGCCTGGCGGGGCCGCAACACGGCGTTGCTTGCAACCAAAGGCGCGGGAGCCCGCCGGCAGACCACGCCAACCGCCCCGGCGATTGCAGCCGCGCTGTTGATGATGGCTGGGGCGCCCGTCACCGAGGTCCCGAGCGAACCAGCCACGGCAATCTCTGTGCTAGGTCGGACCCCGCAGCAGGGAGACGTTGGAGATGCCCGTGCCGCCGCCGGCGCGCTGGAGCGAGATGTTCAGATACCGGTAGTCGGCGGGCGACGCGGGCAGCGTCATCGAGACGCTCGCCGCGCCATGGAAGTCGACCCGGAACTTCCCGACGGAGACGAGGTGGGTCGTGTCCGTCATCAGCCAGAGCTCGTAGAAGTGGGCGACGTCGGTAGCCGGGAGATGTTCGACGCGCATCTGCACGGTCTCCGGACCGATGAATCTGGCGGTCCCGCGAGCACTCGGCGGTGCGCCGGCGAGCGCGCTCAGCTGCACCGTCCGTGATGAGGAGGACTTGGTGGAGCCCGAGCTGAGAGCGAGGACGAGCACGAGGATCACCACGGCGGCCGCGGCGAACCCGAGAGCCAGGCGCAGTGCAGGGACGCGTGGCCTGCGCGCGGGCGCGCGGGCCGGCACCGCCGGCTCCTGCTCGCGGGAGTCGACGTAGTCCCAGGCCTCCCCTCCGAGCTCGTCGATGCGGCCGACGAGCAGACGCATGCTCTCGACCTCGGAGCGGAGCCGCTCGTCGTCCTGCATGTCGCGCTCGAACCGCGCACGGTCGAGCTCGTCCATCTCGCCGAGGATGTAGTCGCTTATCTCTCCCCTGTCGGCCATCGCGCCTACTCCTCGTCCTCGATCATCGTGCGCATCCGCGCGAGGGCGCTGACCATTCTCATCTTGACGGTCCCGAGTGGAATGCCGGTCGACGAGGCGATCTCGCTCTGGCTCATCTCCTGGTGGAAGCGCATCCGCAGGACAGTGGCCTCCTCGCGCGGCAGCAGGCTCAGCAGGTGCGCGAGCCGCCACTGCTCGGCGAGCGTCTCGGTGGGGTCGGCCTGGGACGCTGAGCTGTCCAGCATCGTGGCCGCCACCGCCGGGTCCTGCGGTTCCGGGACCTGGCGGCGCATGTGGTCTATCGCACGGGACCTGGCGATCATCATCACCCAGGAGGAGATCGCCGCCCGCGCCGGGTCGAAGCTCGTGCGCCGTTGCCAGACCTCGAGCATGACCTGCTGTGCGACGTCCTCGGCAGAGGAGCCGTCACGCAGAACCTGGCGCAGGTAGCCGCGCAGCATTCCCCCGTACTCGCGTTCGATCTCCCTGAGCGCGGACTCGTCACCGCGCGCCAGGCGCGCCGCCAGACGCCGCTCGCTGCGCCCCGGGGAACGCAGATTCCCTGCGGGGGTGTCCCCGCCGCTGCCGGCGTGGATGTCGCTAGCGGGAGCCAAGGCCGGCATCACTCCTAGTACGCACGAGATGCCTCCCCGGTTGGCGGCGTGTCCGCGCGCTTGCGCCAACCGACCTCGCAGCGGCGCCCGTAGAACGCGGTGAGAGGCATAGCCAATCCATCCCTGAACATCTCATCTGGAGGTCCTTTGATGAATCGTCTCATATCGCCGGTGCTTGTCTGCCTGGCGCTTGCGGCGGGCGCAGGTTCGCTCGCAGCGAGCGTGCCTGCAGCCGCATCCTCCTCGCAGAACATCGTGCAGGTCGCCGCATCCAGCCCACAGTTCTCGACACTCGTCTCGCTCGTGAAGAAGGCGGGCCTCGTCGGTGCTCTCTCCGGGAGCGCGAAGCTCACGGTGTTCGCGCCGACGAACGCGGCGTTCGCCGCGGTGCCGAAGGCGACACTCGACGAGCTCGCCGCGAACAGGAGCCTGCTGGTGAAGGTCCTCGAGTACCACGTGGTCAAGGGCGAGGTCCTCGCCTCGCAGGTAGTGAAGCTGCATTCCGTCAAGACGCTCGAGGGTGCGAACGTGAAGATCACGCTCGCGGGCGGAAACGTGTACGTGAACAAGGCAAAGGTGATCAAGACGAACGTCAGGGCGAGCAACGGAGTGATTCATGTGATCAACGAGGTGCTCCTGCCGCCCGGGGCGTGATCTCCCGGCTGTGACGGCGTGCGCCGCGGCGGAGATGCCTCCGTCGCGGCGTATCAGCCGGCGTACATCGCGTCGATCTCCTGCGCGTACTTCTCGGCGATCGGCTTGCGCTTGAGCTTCATCGTGGGTGTGAGCTCGTCTCCACCCGGCAGCCAGTCGCCGTGCACGACCGCGAACTTCTTGATCTGTTCGACGCGCGCGAGCTTCGCGTTGGCCGCGTCCACGCCCTCCTGCACCGCCGCCCGGACCTGCTCGTCGGTGGAGAGCGACTCCAGCGAGGTGTCCTCGATCCCGTGCGCGGCGGCCCACGCCGGCGCGAAGTCGGAGTCGAGCACGATCAGCGCCGTGTTGTAGGGGCGGCGGTCGCCGATGCAGCACGCCTGCCCGATCAGCGGCGAGGCGCTCTTCACGGTCGCCTCGATGTTCGCCGGTGACATGTTCTTGCCGGCGGCGTTGATGATGAGCTCCTTCTTGCGGTCGACGATCGTCAGGTAGCCGTCCTCGTCGATCGTGCCGATGTCCCCGGTGCGCAGCCACCCGTCCTCGGTGAACGCGTCGGCGGTCTTGTCCGGGAGGTTGCGGTAGCCGAGCATCACGACTTCGGATTTCATGAGCACCTCGCCGTCGGTGTCGAGCTTGAGCTCCACGCCGGGCGCGGGCGGGCCGACCGTGCCGATCTTGATCTTCCCGGTCGGGTTGACGGCCCCTGCGCCGCAGGTCTCGCTCATACCCCACAGCTCCGAGAGCGGAAGGCCGATCGCGTGGAAGAACTCGAGCACCTCCACGGGGGTTGGCGCCGCCCCGACGTTGATCGCCTCGACTTTGTCGAGTCCGAGGGTCGCGCGAAGTCCCGCGAAGATCTCCTCGTCGGCCTTCGCCACTGTCTCGGCGAGCTCCGGGGGGACCGGTTCGCCGCGCTGCTCGAGGCGCACCTTCTCCACCGCGGCGGCGATCGCCGCTTCCATCATCTCGCGCTGCTCGTCGGGCTGGCCGGCGACCATCGTGTCCAGGCCCGCCTTCAGCTTCTCCCAGATTCGCGGCACCGCGAAGAACCAGCTGGGCCTGACTTCGGGAAGGTAGGAGAGCACCTGCCGGGGGTCGTCGCAGCACGTGATCTGCAGCCCGTAGACGAGGGGCAGGTAGTGGTGGGCCGCCCGCTCGGCGATGTGCGCGCTCGGCAGCCACGAGATCACACGCCCGTCGACCGGGAACTCGATCAGCTCGTCGAGTCCCTCGACCGCGGCTATCAGGTTGCGGTGGATCAGCTGCACGCCCTTCGGCGGACCAGTCGTACCGGACGTGTAGATCAGCGTCAGCACGTCCTGCGGGTGGATCTGCGCGAACGACGCGTCAACGTCGAAGGACGGGTTGGAGCCCTCGACCTCCGCGAGCGCGAGCACGCCCTCGGGCGCCTCACCGTCGACGACGATCACGTGTTCGAGGTGCGGAAGCTCCGCCCTCGCCTCGAGGACCTGGGGCAGGTACTCCTGCGAGCAGATCAGGATCCTCGCGTCGGCGTCCTTGACGAGGTAGGCGATCTGCTCGGCGGTGTAGGTGTTGTAGATGGAGAACGGGGCTGCACCGACCATCATCCCCGCGAGATCACAGATGTGGAACTCGGGGCGGTTGCCCATCATCAGCGCGAGCGTCTGGCCGCGCTCGAGGCCGAGGCCCGCGAGGCCACCTGCGAGCGCGTCGACGCGGCTGCGCAGCTCTGCCCATGTGATCGTGAACTCGTCGCCCTTAGTGCGGATGGCAACCTCGTCCGGCCGCCGCGCGGCGGTGATGCGGAATGCCTCTGCGATCGTCTTGGCGCCCTCGGCTGATGCCGACTGTGCCGCCGAATCGCTTGTTGCTGCCTCCATTGCCGCTCCTCCCGCTCTCGATCCCATCTCATCGCCGCAGCCGCCACAGGGGGTCGACGATGACCCATCGCGATCATAGCCCTCCGGAGGCGTGTCCGGCCCTTCCGGCCAGCACTCGCCTGCAGGGTCCCGCCGACGCCGCGTCGCAGGCGGGGCTAGGCTCCGCGGGTGCAGAGCGGCGGCCTCGGATTCTGGTGGCGCTCGGTGGGGGGACCGCCGCCACCCCGGCCGCCCCTTGCCGGCCGCGCCGAGGCGGACGTGGCGATCGTCGGGGCGGGCTACACGGGCCTGTGGACGGCGTACTACCTGGCACGCGCGAGACCCGATCTGCGGATCGTGGTGCTCGAGCGTGAGATCGCCGGGTTCGGTGCGTCCGGGCGCAACGCGGGCTGGGTGTCGGGGTTCTTCTCAGGCCCTTCCCGTGCGTATATCGCGCGGTCGGGACACGCAGCTCACGTGGCGCTGATGCGGGCGATGTTCGCCACCGTCGATGAGATCGGCTCGGTGATCGCCGAGAACTCGATCGACGCGGACTTCCTGAAGTCCGGCCGTCTCAGCGTCGCGCTCGGGTCCGCGCAGGAGGTGCGCCTGCGCGGGGAGGTCGGCGCGGCCCGAGAGCTCGGCCTGCACGAGGAGGATCTCCGCCTGCTCACCGGCCGGGAGCTCGCACGGCGGATCCGTATTCCGGGTGCGCGCGCCGCGAGCTTCTCGCCCCATGTCGCGCGGGTCCACCCGGCGAAGCTGCTCACCGGCCTCGCTGCGGCGGTCGAGCGGCTGGGGGTGCTCATCCACGAGGGGACGGCCGTCAGCGAGATCCGCCCGCACGAGGCCCTCACGTCCGCGGGCAGCGTCAGCGCTCGCTGGGTTGTCAGGGCGACGGAGGGATACACCGCCTCGCTGGCGGGTCTGCGGCGAGCGCTGGTGCCGATGAACAGCTCCATGATCATCACCGAGCCGCTGACGGCCGAGGCGTGGAGCCAGATCGGCTGGGAGGCGAGCGAGCTGCTCGGGGACGAGGCGAACGTGTACGCATACCTCCAGCGCACCGCGGACGGCAGGATCGCGATCGGAGGGCGCGGGATCCCGTACCGCTATGGGTCACGTACCGATGGCGCCGGCAGCACCGCGCGCTCAACGGTGAGCCAGCTCCACGCACGGCTGCTGGCGATGTTCCCGCCGGCCGCTGGAGCGCGGATCGAGCATGCGTGGTCGGGCGTCCTCGGCGTCCCGCGGGACTGGTGCGTCTCCGTCGACGCGGATCCAGCGAGCGGCCTTGCCAGGGCCGGGGGCTACGTCGGTGAAGGGGTCGCCGCGTCCAACCTCGCGGGGCGCATCCTGAGCGACCTGATCCTCGGGGAGCGCAGCGAGCTCACCCGCCTGCCGTGGGTCGGGCGCTCCCCCGCTCGCTGGGAGCCCGAGCCATTGCGCTGGGCCTCCGTCCGCGGCGTGTACGCCCTCTACCGCGCAGCGGACCGGATGGAGCGCAGGACGGGGCGCCCGTCGCCTCTGGCCCGTCTCGTCGACACCGCCTCCGGGCGCGGGTAGCGGACATCGCGACCGCACCTAGCTCGGCGTTCTCGAATACTGACGCTGTACATGACCAGAGGGAGGAACGGAAGATGAGCTTCGAGACGCTGCTCTACAGGACCGACGGTGAGATCGCGACGATCACGCTCAACCGCCCGGCGAGCCTGAACACGATCGTCCCGCCGATGCCGCAGGAGATCGAGTCGGCCGTCACGCGGGCGGTGGCGGACCCGCAGGTGAAGGTGATCGTGCTGCGCGGCGCGGGCCGGTCGTTCTGCGCGGGCTTCGATTTCGCCGGGGGCTTTCACCACTGGGACGAGGAGCTCACCACCGACGGCGCATGGGATCCCGGCAAGGATTTCGCGGCCGCGACGTCCGACAGCGGCGTCGTGCCGCGGTTCATGAGCCTGTGGCGCTCCCCGAAGCCTGTCATCGCCCAGGTCCACGGCTGGTGCGTCGGGGGAGGCAGCGACCTGGCCCTCTGCGCCGACCTCGTCATCGCCAGCGAGGACGCGCGCATCGGTACGTCCTACTCGCGGATGTGGGGCTGCTACCTGACGGGCATGTGGCTCTACAGGCTGGGCCTGACCCGCGCGAAGGAATACGCGCTGACCGGCCGGCCGCTGTCGGGCGTGGACGCCGTGCAGGCCGGGCTCATCAACGCCGCCGTGCCGTTCGAGCGCCTGGAGGCCGAGGTGCGCGAGCGGGCGCTTGCGCTGGCCTGCATCCCGGCGTCCCAGCTCGCGGCGATGAAGCTGATCGTCAACCAGGCCTACGAGAACATGGGGCTCGGGTCCACCCAGACGCTCGGCCCCATCCTGGACGGGCTGATGCGCAACACGCCCGATGCCGCCGGCTTCATCGCCCTGGCCGAGCAGGAGGGAGTCTCAGGCGCGGTCGCAAGGCGCGACGGGGCATTCGGCGACTACAGCCAGGCGCCGGCGTCCGACAAGCCGAACCCCGAGAACGTGATCCTCGCCGAGCCGGAGCTGTGACGCCCGTTCAGGTCCGGCCGCCCGCCCCCTTCACGGCCCCGTAGCGGCTCCAGTGTCGCTCGGGGATGTTCTCGGGATCCTTGTACCAGTACCAGGTGCACGCGTCGGTCGAGTAGTCCTGCGGCGGCTCGGAGGGATACAGCGGATACCCCGACCACTGGATCGGCATCGACTCGTTCATGAATGAGCAGTGGGTGCAGTAGAGGGGGAAGCCCTTGCGCCCGAATGACCAGTCGTGCGCCTCCTGCGTCACCCCTCCGCCGGGAAGCCCCTCATACGCGCCGTTGCGGACCAGTCGCTGACCCGAGCCGCAGGGATTCATCGCGAACGTCACCTTCTCCTCGTCCTCCGTGATCGTGAAGGCACCGGGGTTCGGCCCGACGCCGGAGCAGCTGTGAGCCCGCCATGTCGCCGCGAGCAGTCCGACGATCTCGCGCCTGTCGATCGCGATGATGGCATCGTGGTGGCGGCGCCAGCCCCGCCCCATGCTCTCGGTCCAGGCCTGCTCCACACCCTCGTCCCCGAGGCGCTGCTGGATGAACGAGACGAGGTCGAGCACCCCGCCGGCCATCAGGTCGTGGAGCATCTGCCACTCGTGCTTCATCTCGCTGCACAGCCGCCTGGCGCTCTCGAGATCCCCCGCGTCGATCGCCTCTATCGCGCGGTCCATCGTCGGCCTTGAGAGCTCCGCGAGCTCACCCTCCGAAAACCAGCGGTCTGTCATTGTTGCCTCCTTCGATGATGAGCGGGAGACAATTGTGACCGAGCAACGCAGGGCACTGGTGACAGGTGGCGCACGCGGCATCGGTGCTGCGATCGCGAGCCGTCTGCGCGCGGACGGCATGCATGTGGTGACGCTCGACAGAGATCCCGGCTGTGACATCTGCCTGGACGTCGCGGTCGACGAGTTCCCGGTGCTCGAGATCGACGTGTGCGTCGCAAACGCCGGCGTGACGCGCACGATCGCGCCGGCCCACAGGATGACCCGCGAGCAGTGGCAGCTCGACATCGACGTGAGCCTCACCGGTGCGTTCCGCACCATCCAGGCATACCTTCCCGGGATGCGCGAGCGCGGCTACGGCAGGATCGTGGTGCTCTCCAGCGTCGCTGCGACCGGCGGGCTCCCCGGGCAGGTCGCCTACGCCGCCTCGAAGGCGGGCCAGCTCGGAATGGTCCGCACGCTCGCGGGCGAGAACGCAGCCCGCGGCATCACCGCGAACGCGGTCCTGCCGGGGCTGACCTCGACCGAGCAGGTGCTCGCGATGCCCGCCGAGGTGCGCGAGCGCGCGTTCGCGGCACTCCCCACCGGGCGACCGGTCGAGCCTTCGGAGATCGCCGCGGCGGTCGCGTTCCTTGCGAGTGAGGAGGCCGCGCAGATCAGCGGCCAGGCGCTCACGGTCGACGGCGCGTCATCGCTGACCCAGCTCTCACTCGGCCGCGACGACCGCTAGGTCCACCTCGCGCGATGTCCGCTCGCCGCGCACGCGCATCGCCACCGTGGGGAACACCAGCGTCGTGAGCACGGCGCCGCCGACGAGCTCCGCCGCGGTGGACGCGCGCATGTGTCCGGTGTCGACGGCGAGCGTCGTGATCGCGATCACGAGAGGAAGCTGCGTGGCGCTCATGAGCGCGAGCGCGACCCGCTCGCGCATGTCGAGCACGCTTCGGTAGAACAGCAGGGCGGGGGTCCCCCTCACCACCAGGAAGAGCACGAAGAACACGAGCGTCTTCACGAGCCCGCTAGCGCTGTCGAAGATCGCGGCAACGTCGAGGTTCATGCCGCTGACGACGAAGAAGAACGGGACGAAGACGCCGAATGAGACGGCGGCGAGCTTGGAGTCGAAGCTGGGGAGCTCGCGTGAGCGGAGCACCTGACGCGTGATCACGCCCGCGGCGAAGCCTCCGAGGAGGAGGTCGAGACCCAGTTCGTTGGCCAGGAGCGCGAGCGCGAAGACGAGCACGATGATCCAGCGGACCATGAGCTGGGAGCTGTTGTCGATGGTGCGCTCGAAGACCGGCAGCGTGCGTCCCGCGGAGCGCACCGCCAGGACCGCGACCGAGACGGCCAACCCGATGAAGACGAGCAGGATCACCGCGTTGTGAAGGGTGCTCTGAGCCGACAGGATCAGCGTGAGCAGGAGCATCGGCCCGAACTCGCCGACCGAGCCCGCGGCGAGCGTGTACGTGCCGAAGCGTGTCCTCAGGTCGCCGGCGTCCGCCATCAGCGGGATCAGCATCCCGATCGACGTGGTCGAGAGCGCCGAACCCGTGTACAGGAGCGAGAGCACGATGCCCGCGGCCGCCAGCCCCGCCCCGATCGTGTAGGCGATCGCGAGCGAGAGCGCCCACCCGAGCAGCCCCAGGCGCAGCGGGGAGCCCGCGATCTGGTGCATGTCGATCTCATATCCGGCGAAGAAGAACAGCAGGCCGAGGCCGAGGTCCGAGAAGAACGAGATCAGCACGGTTGGGTGCAGGCCGATGATCTCTGGGCCGAGGATGATCCCGAAGACGAGCTCGAGCACGACGACGTGGACGAGGAGGTTGCGCCCGGCGAGGAATGTCGCGAGCGTCGCCGCCAGGGCTGACGCGGCGACGATCGCCAGGAACGTCCCGGGCGCCACGGAGATCTGGACCGTGGCGATCATGCCCGGCCCCAGCCCCTCGATATCCAGAGATCGCTTCCTCCGTAGTCCACCCGGACGACCATACAGCCCGAACGATCCCATAACGGACGGGCGATTTTCGCCGAATGACCGCATCGAACCCCACCCGAATGGGTTAGACGCGGTGGGGGAGCACTCAGTGCGGAGACGCCCCGAATCTGTCACCGCCCCACAGATCCCAGCATCTCAAAGGAGAAGGCACATAATGCGGACCACCAGATTGATCACCGCGGCCGTGGCCGCCGGCGCGCTTCTTGCGCCTGCGACAGCCTCGGCAGCGAGACTCCATACCGGCCAGCCGCACCTGCGGACGACCGGCCCGTGCACCGTCAGCGAGACCGTTGAACAGCACATGATCACCAGCGGCGAATCCGCACAGGTGTTTGGCTTCCTGACATGCGGCGGCGTCGGGCAGACGGGCCAGAACGTCACCGTCTACGA
>Ga0182013_10007979_pt1 | contig 11501 bp, 10 predicted proteins | sample 612S2MmetaG_FD_120487 | JGI IMG/M metagenome (GOLD analysis project Ga0182013, IMG submission 120487) | Permafrost microbial communities from Stordalen Mire, Sweden - 612S2M metaG | ecosystem: Environmental > Terrestrial > Soil > Wetlands > Permafrost | place: Sweden: Stordalen | collected...
CGACAACAACATCACTGCCTTCGCCGCCGCCGAGCAGGTTCCCGAAGGCCAAGATCGTTTCGCCACCGAAAAGGAGTTCGCCAAGCTCTCCGCCGACTGGCCCATCACGCGGTTCGTCGAAGTCTGGAACGCCTTCGCCGGTGCGCCGCCCTTCGGCGAGTTGAAGCCGGTCAAGAAGTTCACCGACCGCAAGACGGCGGTCGCACGCATCTGGAAGGCCATCCAGGCCCTGACGCCCACCCCCGCGCCACAGGCCGCCCCGGTTGCGCCGAAGAAGGCAAAGGCGCCCAAGGCGACCAAGGCTGCCACAGCCAAGGACGCGACGCCCACGCCGCGCGACGGCAGCAAGAAGGCCATCGTCCTCGACATGCTGAAACGCCCGGACGGCGCCACGCTCGCTGAAATCATGTCCGCTACCGACTGGCAGGCGCATAGCGTCCGCGGCTTCATCTCCGGCAGCCTCGGAAAGAAGATGGGCCTCACCGTCGAATCCTTCAAGCGCACCGATGGAGTGCGCGCTTATAAAGTTGCGCAGTAATTGCCCCGCACCGAAACGCGCCGCCAGCTTCATTCGCTGGCGGCGTTTCTGTTCCGGATCGCCTGCATAAGCGTGTCGAGCCGGACGTGCATGTTTTCTTCGCGCAGATGGCATTCTCCCGAGCGGACGTACGTTCCGTTAATCCGGGTAGTGATCCGGTTCTCCAATTCCGCCAGATCCTTCCGAACCTCCGCCAGCAGGGCGCGGTTCTGCAATCCGACAAATGCCCCGATCAGGCCGGAGACCAGCCCGATTGCCGGCACCAGAATCTCCAAAAAGTGTTCGTTCACGTCTGCCCTCCAGGATGCGAAACTCTTCTGACCAGTCCGCCAGCGTCAGGCACAGCCCCTGCACGTCCGGGTGTCCAGCACGTAACAGCCGTTCAGCTTGACAGATCTCCGCGCGGCACCTCGCCATCTCACGTTGGAGACCCGGCGCCGCAGCTGCTACTTCGTCGTTGCAGGCGGGGGTTTCGGCGGGCATTTGTGGCCCGTCTTCGCAAGGCATCCGATCTGGTGACCCACCTTCTTCACGCCATGCACGGTCTTCTGTGCTCCGATTACCACCAGAGCGACCGCCATCGCAGCCACTATGATTCCAGGGGTTGGCATTCATCCTCCTCACTTGATTTGCGCGTGTCTGCAAACGCGCGCCCGTTCTCTGCGTGCCGCGCCTGCTTCCCGGTGAACTCCTGCCACCTGATGACGATCACGTCGCAGTACTTCGGGTCCAACTCAATGACCCGCGCCTGGCGGCCGGACTTTTCGCAAGCGATCAGGGTGGTGCCAGAGCCGCCGAACGGATCGAGCACGGTGTCGCGGCCTTTGCTGCTATTCCTGATGGCGCGCTCCACCAGTTCCACAGGCTTCATGGTCGGGTGCAGATCGTTCACCGAAGGCTTCTTGATGAACCAAACGTCGCCCTGATCGCGGGCGCCGCACCAGAAGTGATCCGTGCCTTCCTTCCACCCATAGAGGATCGGTTCGTACTGACGCTGGTAATCGGAACGCCCCATCGTGAAGGTGTTCTTCGCCCACACGATGAATGTGGACCAGTGCCCTCCCGCCTCGCGGAACACCCGCTGCAGCGTGTGGATCTCCGAAGACGACATGCAGATGTAGATCGCGCCCTTGGTCACCGCCAACAGGTTCGTGCAGGAGTCCCGCAGGAACTGCTCGAAGCCATCGCCCAGATTGTCGTTGGCGATCTTGCGATTCTTCTTGCGGAGCTTGTCCTTCATCGTCGCGCCGTAGTTCACGTTGTACGGCGGATCGGTGAAGACCATGTCGGCAAGGCCACCGGCAAGCAGCTTCTCCACCGATTCCATCTGCGTGCTGTCGCCGCAGAGCAGGCGGTGCTCACCCAGAATCCAGACGTCGCCGGGGACGGTGACCGCACTCTCGGGCGTCTCCGGGACCGCATCGTCGTCGGTGTTCCCGGCGCGGGCCTCTTCCGGCTCCTGGAGCAATGCTTCAATTTCCTCATCGCTGAAGCCGACGATGTCCAGATTGAAGCCGTCCACCTGGAGCGACTCCAACTCGACCCGCAGCATCTCCTCGTCCCAACCGGCATTCATTGCCAGACGATTGTCTGCGATGATCAGCGCGCGGCGCTGTGTTTCGGAGAGGTGATCGAGGACGATGACCGGGACTTCGGTCATCCGGAGTTTGCGGGCGGCCAGCAGGCGCGCGTGACCCGCGATGATCACTCCGTCCGCGCCGACCAGGATTGGATTCGTCCACCCGAACTCGACGATGCTGGCGGCGACTTGCGCGACCTGCTCCTCCGAATGCGTCCTCGCATTGCGGATGTAGGGAATCAGGCGGTCGACCTGCCAGCGCTCCACGAGAAGATCGCGCAAGACACGCTCGGGCGTCACGGAACTTTCCTGACTCGTGGTCGTATCTTGCGCGGTCTTCATTTTGGTGGGGAGTTACGCGGTCTTGGCAAGGTGGGCGCCGAGAGCCGACGCCACGGCCTGCTGGTGAGTCGCCGGAGTCTGGCCGGCGGTGAAAGCGGCTTCGATGGCCTGCACGAGCGCGACCACCTCCTGCGTCAACTGAATGCCGGAGGGAGCCACGCTGAGAATCGTTTGAATGATTTGCAAAAAGTTCATCGTCTTATCCTTTCTGGTCCACACGAAAAGGCCCTTGGAGGCGGCCTCGGAGCCGAAGCGTCCGCGACCGCCCCCGGTAGGGATCTCCCGTATGGGGAGATCTACGCGGCCTTGGCCTGCGTCTGGGAAGGGGTCGACGCCCCTCCGGATGCGGTCACCACCACCGGCACGAGGGCCGCGATGGTCTGCGAGATGGCGGCGGCCAAAGCGCTCGCGATCACCGGCGTCAGCGACGTGAACAGGTTCGCGACGTTGGCGGTGACGGCCTCGGCGCTAACCGCTTCGCCAGCTCCGGCGGCGGCGACGGCACCCTTGGTGGTCTCGCTGGCCGCCGTGCCGGCGGGCGATACCGTTTGCTGGCCCTCGGTCGTGCCGACCTGGCCGGACAACACGATGCCGGCGTTGATGGCGTGGTCGATGGTCGCCGCGTTCTGCGCGCGCCGGCTGGCGGTCTGCGCCAAGTCCAGCGAGACTGCTTCCCAGGCGCGCTGCCGCGCCAGGGTTTCGCGCCGGTTGTCGAGCTCTTCATCGAAGAGCAGCTTGATGTTTTCGGCACCGCCCAGCAAACTCGGCTGGTGGGTGACGCACGGAGAGAGATTGGGATTGGTTTCGGCCATACGGGAAAAGTCCTTTCGGTTGGAGTTGCGTTTGGGTCATGCAGCCCGGATCGCCGGGCCGCTCAAAGAAATGAGGTCAGGATGGCTTCTTAGGTCCGTAGAACGGATTCGGGCCGCGATGTTTGATGGCCCGCGAGTCCTGTTGCTTCGGGTTCAAAGCCTGGTCGACGGGCACGCCGCGCGACTCTGCGGCCGCAGCGAATGTCTCTCTCGTTTCCGCGAGCATCGCCGTCTCACCTGTCAGGTTCATGATTCGGCGCAGGATCACGTCGCAGTAAGCGGGGCTGATTTCACAGCCATAGCCAACGCGTTCCAACAACGCCGCAGCGGCCATCGTGGTTCCGGACCCCATGAACGGATCGAACACCACGTCGCCAGCATCGCTGAATGCCAGCAGGAAGAACTCGACGAGCGGGCGTGGGAACGGAGCGGAGTGCGATCCCTGACCGGACTCGGTGCGGACCTCAATGACGTTGGAAGGCCGCGCGACACCGGCGTGGCGGCCTTCGGAATCATCGGACAGGCTGCTCCGGCTCCGCTGCCAGGCGCTCTGGTTCTTCCCGCCATCGGCTGCTGCTCCACGCGGCCCCGTGCCCAGCAAGCCACTGCCGGAAGTCGATTTCGGGTTGTTCGGGTTGTAATCGAAGCAGTCATCCGACTCGTGACCGACCGCCTTGGGCCGGAACTTGATCTGCTGCTGCCGGCAGAAATGGTAGATGGGCTCGAACGCGTTCTTGAATCGATTTCCCCAACCGCCCGGCACACCGTTGTCGGTTTTGCGCCAGCAGAATTCGTCGACAAAGCGCCAGCCCCACTGCCGCCGGTGCGCCAGCACCAGATCCATCACGTAGAGATTTCGCTCGCCCTCATCGGCGTGCGCCTTGATGTTCAGGAAGTAGGAACCGTCCGGCGCCAGGACTGACTCGACGCCGCTGGCCACCGCGCGGAACCATTCCACGTACTCTTCCGGCGGCACCGGCTTGAAGCCGCTGGATGGGTCATACTCGCGCTGCGTGGCGTACGGCGGCGACGTAATCACTACGTTCGCCTTGTGCCCGTCGAACAGTCGCGTGCGCGTCCCATGATCGCGGCAGTCCCCGCAGATCAGCCGGTGCTTTCCGATCAACCAGACGTCTCCGGCCCGCGTTACCGGCTCAACCGGCGTCTCGGGGATTTCTTCTTCCGCCGCGCCAGCCGACTCTGCCGCAGGTTCGGCATCGGCCAGGAGCTTGGCCAGTTCCTCCTCGGAGAAGCCCAGCAGATCGAGCCGCCAATCGGCGGCTTGCAGTTCCCCGAGTTCCGCCGCCAGCGTATCTTCGTCCCACCCGGCGTTCTCACTGATCCGGTTGTCCGCGAGTATGTACGCACGCTTCTGCGTCTCGCTGAGGTGATCGAGCACGACCACTGGCACGCGTTCCAGCCGCAACTTCCGCGCGGCCAACAGGCGACCGTGGCCAGCGATGATGCCGGCGTTGGTGTCCACCAGGACCGGATTGTTGAACCCGAACTCCACGATGCTCGCCGCAATCTGGGCAATCTGATCGTCGGAATGCGTCCGCGCATTCCTGGCGTATGGCACCAGCCGCTCAACGGGCCACAGTTCGATTCGCCGCGCCATGGCAGGCGGGACACGGCTCTCAGCCACGGATTCCATCCACTACCTGAATTCGCCTTCCGATCCACCGCATCACGGGCACTGCCATCGAATTCCCGATGGCCTTGTAACGTGGGCCATCCGGCGTCACGCCCACTCTCCGCGCTTCCTCGAGCGGGATGCCGAGGTAAGCGGCCATTTCAGCGATCTCATCCACGCGAAGCCTTCGCCGGTAGTGGGGGAGCAGCGTGTAATCGTCCGGCAGTCCCTGGAGACGCTCGCACTCGCGCGCCGTGAGCCTTCGGACCGCAACCCACGTAACCAGCAGCGGCGCACCGTCGCCGCGCCCAGACCCGCCAGACTGCGCTTTCAGCGGGGGCGCAACGATATCGGGAGCGCCGCGCCCGTTCCGCGCAAAACGGGATTCGAAAACCACTGGCGGGCCCACCGAACCGCCATCGCTGGCGAGTACCGGTGGCGCGATCTCACTTGGCGCGAATCCGTCCTGCCCGAATCCCCGGAATGCGACTGCGATCTGCCCGCCGGCATTTGGATGGGAGCACCGATGGCCCATCGCCCGCATGGTCGGCGCAAGGTCTTCGAGTGCGTCGGATCCACCGTCCTTGCACGAGAACCCGACCGGTACAATCGGGACGCCACGGCCGCTTCCGTCCTCGCTGGCATCCATCCCTTCGCCTCGGAGCGTATGCGCAACCTCGACGCAAAACGTTTCCGTCTCGAAATCCATCCGCATGCTGCCGCCGTGGGCATTGCACGCGGTCGCCACGTCGATCGACCCCGATGTGTTGTTGCCCCCGAATGGAATCAGGTGGCCGGCCTGGGCCTGGTTGTCATCCGCGCCACATGTTCCAACGCCATCCGCAGTAAGGGCGGCAACTTCCTGGCGCGTTTTGCGGCGCGCCGGAGTATCCCGGCACAGGCCTTCGCGCTCAAGAAGTACCGCCGCGGCACGTCGCCAGTCTCCAAGATGTCCGACAACGAAGACGCGACGGCGTCGCTGGGGCACTCCGAGGAACTGAGCGTCCAGCACTCGCCAGGCGCAACCATACCCGAGTTTCGCCAGCGCCCCGACGATGGAGCCAAAGTCCCGCCCGCCGTTCGAGGACAGGACACCGGGGACGTTTTCCCAGACGATCCACCGAGGCCGCAGTCGGCCAGCAAGCCGGCAAAACTCGATGGCCAGGTTGCCACGCGCATCCTCCAGGCCGCCACGTCTTCCGGCGAGGGAGAAGGACTGGCAGGGAGTTCCTCCGGCCAGAACGTCGATTGGAGCGCAGCTTCCTTTGATCGTCGTGAAGTTGCCAAGGTTGGGAACGTCCGGGTAGCGGTGCGCCAGCAGCGCGGAGCAAAACGAGTCGATCTCGGCAAACCATGCCGGCCGGAAGCCCAGCGGCTTCCAAGCCACGGTCACCGCCTCAATGCCCGAACATACGCTGCCGTAAGTCAAAGAAATCCAAGCTGGCGGCTGGCCAAGCGGCTCACTGCAGGGGTGACAACCTGAAGTGACAACCTGCATAAACCCATGTAACTAGGCGAACTGCGCAACATTTCAAGCCGCGGCCGCCGCTGCCCGATCAGGTCCCTGAATTGCTGCGGGCCACCTCGACATGCCGTTTGCGAATCCGCGCCGCGATGGTCAGCGCCGTCTGCTGCGCCACCGTCGCCCCTACGCTGCGGCATCGCTCGGCCTCGTCCTCCGCGATCTCCAGGCTGACGGCCTTTGCCGCCCCGATCGCCTGGTCGCGCGCCTCGGTGAGTGCCGCCCGCAGGATCTCGGTCAAGTTCTCGGCGTGGTCCTTGGCAGGTAGGTCGAGCGTCCTGCAAACGCGCTCCGCAAGGACCTCGGGGGTGATCACGCTTGGCATGGCTTTGGCTCCTTCACGGGGCGGTTGGTCGGCGGTGTTGGCCCCCGGCGTCCACCGAAACACATCGACGCCAGTTCCCGAAGTTCGCGGCGGAACGGCCAGCCGCTGCCGGTTGGCCTGAGCCCGCGCTGGATCGCGACATGCTTGCCGCCCTTGCCGTTCTTACGTGCCCTCATGGGTCCACCCATTTCGGCGGCGGGTACTTTGGCGGCGGGGTGACTTCAAAAGTTTTGAAGTCGCCCGCATCAGCAACCCTCAGTCGCCAGGAATGTGTGTCTGCTGGCACCCTTGCGTCGGCCAATTCCCAGGGCAACACCGGGCATGATCATCGGCAGGTTCGCCAACTCCGCGATCTGTGCCATGCCGGTGTTCGCCGCCCGATCATACGACCAGCGCGTCGCGTCCACAGACTTCTGTGCTGAGCTGTGCCGATGGTCGGATTGGACAAACCGGATGGAGACTCCGGCCTGCACCCACTCCGCGCGGCCCTGGGCCACGAAGCGTTTGGCACGATTCTTCGATGTGAATCCACACCCGGACACCGGGTTTTCGATTCGGATATTTTTGCGCATGGCTCTCGCGTGAAGCCCAGATGGGATTGCGGGTATGCCCGCAGGGAGTTACAGCACGGGAAGGGATCTTTCGGGGAGTGCGCTTGGCGCTGGTCGTCCGAACCGACGCTTCATCTACTAATACCCGGAGGGCACGATGGATTTTCGCTTTTCTGAGCGGCTCCGTCAATTTTCTTCACCCACGGTTGGTCCACATCCGGGTTGTAGAATCGATGGCGCACCTCCGACGGCAGAGGGTGAATGATCTCGATGGACTGGAGCGTGACTTCGCCAAGCCGGTCGCCGGGCTTCAGAAAGCAGACAAGGCCGCGATCAGGGGCGAAAACACGGCTACTGCCAGCGGCATAGAGCCTTTGACGTTTCCAGCCGAGCGAAAGGGCATCCTCGCTGATCGAATCGACCAGGGCCATAGCCTCTGCCGAGATCTCGTCGGCGGCGGATTTGCGCACGCCCGGCACAGGAACGCCCGTCCCTTCATCCTCGGCTACGGGCGGCTTGTAGTCGCCGGCACGAACGGTCCGCACCGCCGCCAGCAGTTCATCCTCGCCGAAGTGCTCAACGGCCCACTGGTGCACGGCATTGAACCGCACGCGCAGGTCTTCGAATGCGGCCGTGTCGAGTTGTCCGGCGGTCGCGGCCTTTTTGGCCAGCACCATTCGCGACCGCAGCCAGGCGTAATACTCGGAATCGAGCCGCCGGTACACCGTGTCGTCGATCTGGAAGTCGCGGGCGAACCGATCCGGCTCGCCGGTGAACCAGACATGGAGGGATGTCGCCACGAACAGACTCCCCGGTGCCACCGAGGCGGATCGGGCACACTGCTCCGGCACTGCGACGCTCATACGTCATCTCCTGTTTTGAACTTGAAGGTCCGGTGTCGCGCTTCGATGCAAACCGGGTCATGGAGGTAGGGCACCGTCGTCATCCGGCAGCGTGGCCAGATCAATCGCGCCCGGACCGTCGGTCGGGGAACTTGGCGGGGAACCTCTGGGGAACGTCAGGGGAACGTTGGCGTCAAACGTTCCCCTAACAGAAGCGCTGTCTTTTGTTTCGGTTGCAGACTTCAGGGGAACGTGGGGAACGTGGGGAACGTTTTCCGAGCTCTCGTCATTCGCGTGGCGCACACTCTCGTGGGTACGTGTGTATGTGTGAGAGAGAGAATTCTCTTCGCGCGAGGAAGGAATAAGGTTCCCCACGTTCCCCACGTTCCCCAAATCTCTGGAAGTGATTGGATCTATTGGGTCGAGCGAAGGGGAACGTTTGTCGGCAACGTTCCCCTCCACGTCTCCAACGTTCCCCTCCAAGAAGTCGAGGAGATCCGGGCCGCGAGGCGACGCCCCGTTTGGCGGGTTGCTGCCATTCACCGGCGCAAGCGCATAGAGGACACCGTGTTTCCGTTCGCCCTGGCTGATCCGCTTTATCGTGAGCCCGTTGAATACCCGATCCCGTTTCGTGCCGAGGGCTTTGCCCAGCCGCGTTTGCTGCGAGCGCGCCGACCCGTCACCGCGCACGGTGAGCATCAGGTCGCGCTCTTCGCAAAACTGAGTCAGGTCGCTGACCTTCTTTGGTTCTTCGCGGTATGCATCCCACCATGTCGCGGTAAACTCGCGCCACATCTGGCCGTCGCTGTCGGATGCCTCGTATAGCTCGTTGAGGTTGCCGAGGAAGCCGGGGATACCCGCAACCTCCAGCACGCCGCCCATGACCTCCGACCATTTCTCGAACGATCCCAGGCGTGTCTTGTGTAAGGGTTGTCCGGCCACAATCCATGCCTGGATCAGCGTGAGCGCGGCATGGACAAGCGCCGAACGATTCTCTTGTGCCCATTCGGTAATCAGCGCATGCCTGAATCCGCCGCGCAGCCACGGCATGTCGATTCGCGGATCTATGCGCAGCCGGATGCAGCGCCGGCTCAGTTCAGCCGAGAGCCGCGGATTATTCCCGGTCATGAGCCATAGCGCATTGTTGCGAAGGTGCAACATCTCGGATTCGCCCAGGAGGCGGTCCGTCCAATACGGCACGGTCACCACCGACGCCAGCGCGGACGACTCCAGCACCCGCTTTTCGCTGAGGTTATCGAGAAGAATGATAGGGCGGCCCGTGACCAACTCCGCGGTGATCATCTTCCGGACTTCGTCTTCGTTCTCCGGAACGGTCCGCCCCTCGGCCGCCAAACCCGTCGAAACGATGCTGATCAAGCTGGCCAGCAGCCCCTTGCCGGAGCCCTGAGTGGGAGCTTCGATCAGGTGAATCGGAGCGAGGCCGGCGATCATGCGCCGCAAAAATGGGAGGAGGATTGCGGCAATGGCGTGGGCGCGGTCCGAGTCCCTCACGAAAGGGAAATCCACGAGCAGTTCATCCACAAGCAGCGCTCTGGCGCACCCGACCTCTTCGCGTGACGGACTCGTTGAAACCTCCGGGACTTTCAGCGAATCGTCACGGAACATCCAAAGCGCATCCGTGCGGTGGTAACCGGAGGCAGTGATCAGCGTGGCGTCCTTCCCGAAAGTCGGCGTGCGAACCACGGAGTCGAGCGGCGGGAGCCCCGGATCCGGGTTTACCAGCATGTCGCGTGCGGTGTCTCTTGAGGGCGGAGCGGCGGTGACCGCCTCCTCTGTCACGTTCTGCCAGTTGGCGCTCCGAGCCAGGATTCCGTACATCGCCGTGTCGCCGAGCGCCTCGAGTCTCGTGTGAACGTCCGTTCCGGCGATACGCACAAGTGCGCCCCCGTTTTGGAAGAGGAACGGCTGCTCAGTTCCGCCCGGTGCCTTGGCGTCATTGATGGTATGGATGGCGGTCCACGCATCGGCAATGATGTCCCGCAATTGCCGGTTGTTGACCTGGATGCCTCGCAGCGTCGTTGACTCCGGGCCGCCGCTCTGCTCGGCCTCCGGGCGGCCCGCGCCGCCGAACCCTCCGGACCTGCCTCGCGGCCGGGCGATCTCCACCACCTTCAACTGTTTCCGCAACGTGGCAACCGGCATGCGGACCTTGCCGCATCGCGTTTGGATCAACCTGAGGTGCCGATCCTGCTCAATGGGATCCAGCCGACCGGCTTCCGACAGGATCGGCGCGAGCAACCTGCTGAGATCAGCATCGGGGGTCTCGGTACTGAGTTTCGAAATCGCCAGTTCGAGCGGGGTCTGCGCCGCCGCGAGGATGGCTTCGAAATCGGCCGCCGTCTTGCCGGACGCGAAGAATTCGTTGACATCGATCTTCGCGTCGGCCATCAACGCGTCAGCCTCGGCGCTACCGTCAGGCAGACTGGCGAGCGTCTCGCGCGCGGCCTGCTGTTTCTTGCCAAGCGGCAAGACGGCAACCCGTGTGGCGATTCCGTGCTGTGCCAGGATGCGCGCCGTCTTCAGCGCGCCCTGCATGCCCGCCTCGGAGATCTCGTTGTCCTGGCAGATGTAGACGGTCTTCACGCCGGCGAGCTTCGGCAGCAACCGTTCCCAATCGGCCTCGCGGATCTGCACCGTTACCGGCGACACTACCGGGAATCCGTGCTCCATCAGGGAAATGCAATCCGTAACCCCTTCCGTGATGATGACCCGCTCGGGCCGTGAAAGCAGCACATCCTCGTTGTAGAGGACGTCGTTCCTGATGAACGGCGAGACGTGGCTGTTGTTGCGGTCATTGCGGATCGCCAGTTTCTTGTACTTCGACTTCTCCCATTCGTGATCCGGGGTCCAAGGCGTTCTCCGGCCGATCATGAAGACGACGTGCCCGCGACTCCAATATGGAAAAACGATCCGGCCATCGAAAAAGGGGACCAGTCCGTCCTGCGCCGTGGGCCGGAAGACGGATGTGGCCGCCAGTTCGCGCATGGTGAAGGCGCCAGGCCCGTCCATCAACGTGCGCGCTACGCTGGGCAGGCCGTTCTCTGCATACCCGATCTGGAGCCGGCTGATCGTCTCCTCGCTGATCCCGTATTTCCCCCGAAACCAGGCGAGGACTTCCGGATTCCCGACCAGGCGCTGGTGATACACGTCTGCAAACGCGGTCAGCGCCTCACGTACGCGAAGCGTGAGTTGGTGAGCTTCTTCGGCTTCTTCCGGGCTGCCGGAAGCGAGCTTTGACAGCGGCGGCAGTCGAACGCGCGCAGCCAGGAAGTCGCGTGCCCGCCGGTGAGAATCCGGCATCAAGCCAGACTGCCCGCGAGTGACTACGCCGAACCG
>Ga0182013_10007980_pt1 | contig 11501 bp, 7 predicted proteins | sample 612S2MmetaG_FD_120487 | JGI IMG/M metagenome (GOLD analysis project Ga0182013, IMG submission 120487) | Permafrost microbial communities from Stordalen Mire, Sweden - 612S2M metaG | ecosystem: Environmental > Terrestrial > Soil > Wetlands > Permafrost | place: Sweden: Stordalen | collected...
CACTACCCGCCCGAATGCCTCGTCCCCCGAGCGGACCCCAACAGTCGCGCATCGCACCGTCACCACCGCCGGTCCGCTCACCCCCACCCATGGCACTTCCGCCGAGCCATCCGTCCAGCGCCACAACGCCAACCCGGATTGCTCGGCCTCATACCATCCATCGACCAGCCGCGGGTCATCCGCCGGGATCACCACCTCGGCCGCGCCCGATCGGATCGCGATCTCGCTGACCCGCACACCCCGGCCACGGCTTTGCCCCAGATATGGCGCGCACGGATCGACCTGCGACGCGCGCCGCGATTCCAGCCGCACCCGCCGCACCCCCCGAGGCAGCACGAACCCAAACCGTCCCGGCCCCGCCACCGTGGGCCGGATGGTCGCGTCATCCGCCGACAGCCAAACCTCCAACGCGCCATCGGCCGGCGATTCCCCCGCCGATCCGGCCAACGCATCCGGCGCCGGCCAGACCAGCCGGACCGCCTCCATGTCCACCACGTCCGAACCAACCGACAACGGCACCTGAACGGACGGGAACCAGCCCCGCGCATAAACCTCGCTTGCGACGCCCGGCGCCACGCCGGACAACTCATACCCAAGGCCGAGGATCAGATCGCCATACAGCGCCTCGAAACACCCCACCTGTTCCGGCGACAGAACAGCGCGCCATTTGGAGATCACCCGGGAATGGATCTGCGGCCGGGACGCGATATCCGCCTCATCCATGCGGTTGACGTCTTCCGACCTGGCCACCTCCAACGCCACCCGGCTCTGCTCGGCGTCAAACCCGAATTGATCGAAAATCCGCGCCATCGAGCCGTCGAAATCCGCCGACACGTCCTCCAGCTTCACATCCAGCGCGTCTGCGCCGTTCAGCGCCCATTCCCGCATCGCCGTCAGCGTGCAGCCGGTGTAACCCTCCAGCTCGAACTGGAGACCCTCGGCCTGAGAACGATCCAGCAGGTTCCGCTGATAGGACTGGCCTTGCAACCGTTCGAAGTAGCCGCGCTTCCACGCCTCGGGCAAATGCATGAAGGAGTGATCGACACGCGGCCAGCCGATCGGCGGCGTCAGGTCGAAATCGGTGTTGATGCACCACTCCTCATCGCTGTGCCGATGATAGAGATAGCCGGAGACCCATATGTCGCGCGGATCGCGGATCATGCGGATGGCGCGGTACGGCCGGTCCAGCGGCGCGCGCAGCAGTGAATGCGGCAACAGCACGACATCCGGCTGGTCGCCGAGTCCTTCCACGAGTCCGAATTGATTGGACAGGGTCAGGCCAAGCCGATCGCAAACCTTGGTCATGACATGCAGAAGCAGGCTCGTCCCGGACTTATGGTAGGAAAACACAATCAGTTGGGGCGAAACCCGGGACATTCCGACACCTCCGCGGCACATCGGCGGTTATCGGATGCAACCGGATCCAATTGCAATTCGGATCCGGGCGAAAATCTCGGTCAGGGCCGACCAACGCTGCCCGTCATGTCGCCCCTCACCCCTCCCGCACCTTCATGCAACTGGCCATCACTCGCGGGTTATGCTCGTTCTTCAACTCGACATCCGCGTGGGCCGAACACGCCGCCATGCTGCTGAACGCCGGGCGAGAGGGGCTCGGGATCTCCTTGCAGTCGGACGCATCGCCGGGCGCCGCGCACAAGGACGGGAAATACACATACACAATGCCAGGCCCTTCGAGATTGCCGGCCGGCGCGCCGCGGTGCGTCACCAGCACCGTCGTGACCGCCAGAGCCAGGCCGAACGACAAACAGAACCGCATGTTCATGATTCGCCTGAGACCCATGGCAATCCTCCACCCACTACATTCGGTCTGAATTCGACGCTGGGCTGGGACCGGTCACCCAGGGCACAAGGCGGGCGCGCAACACCGCCAATGCCTCATCCAGCGTCAGAAATCCGCCCAGTTTGCGGTATTCGTCCCAGCGGAACTGGTCGAGGCGCACGCGTCCCTCACTGCGATGCAGCACAAACGCGGGTCCAACCAGATCGTTGGCGCCTTCCGGCAGGATTACGATGGTCGCGTCGTTCGGACCCGAGCAATTCAGTTCCGCCGACCACCGCGGCGCGATTTCGGCCAGCAAACCAAGCACCGCGTCGAGGTCATCCCAGGTCACGACGGTCGGCGCATCGCATCGCCACTCCGGCAGCGGCTCCACACGAACGGGACGCGGCATGAAGCAATCCTTAAACGGGGCTTTACATTGCCCCCAGCTGAAATCACCTTGTAACCACTATCGCATGACCCGGTGAGACAGGAAAGTCTTTTTCAGCGATTTCCGTCTAACAATTTATTTATTTCCGCGCCGGTCACGCCGGCGCATCCGCGCACCCTCCACGCCTGCTTATCCACGCGCCGGCCATGTTTGCTTGCCCGCGCACTTTCCACGCCCGCGACCCGTGCACTTTCCGCGCGCTCAGGCCGCGCGCCGTCCGTATTGACCTACCCGCGCGCCGTCCGCGCGGCCGCCGCCCGCCGCGCCACAACCAAAATCGCATTGCGGCACAGGATCTGATCCGGCCAGCCAGTGCGCTTGCAGCCGCGTTCCGCGTCCGCCAAGCCCGCGATCGCCGCCGAAATCGCCGCCGAGGACCACAACCCCAGCGCGCGGTTGAACCCGGCCACACGGCGATAGAACAGCGGGGGCCGAAGCGTCTTCGCGGCGTCGCCCGCGCTCAGCCCCGATTCGTCCATCGCCAGCCGCGCCCGCTGCAGCCGTTGCAGGTGCATAATCCCCGCCCGCAACACCTGAACCGGAGCCGCCCCCTCGCCGATCGCCAACTCCAGCGCCCGATCGGCGGTCGCGACATCGCCGATGGTGGCGGCGAACATCGCGTCATCCAGCGAAAGCCCGGACAAATCCCCCGTGCACGCCATCGCCCCATCCAAATCCACCCGCCCTCCTGGGCCGGCGTACAGCGCGAGCTTCTCCAACTCGGCCCGCGTCGCCGCCCGATCCGCGCCCAGTTGTCCGGATAACCAGGACAACGCATCCGGCTCGATCGCCACGCCGGCCTGCTTCAACGTTTCCCTGATCGTCGCCTCCAGCGCGTGGCCTTCCTCGGGGTAGCAACCGATCGCCACGCCATCCGGCGCCGCCTCCAACTCCGTCCTCAGCCGGGACCGCGTGCCAAGGCCGGCGCCCTCCAGCACCACGAACCCCGGCGCCCTGGATTTCAGCACGAGCCGGATTTGCGCGACCGCGGCATCGGTCGCCTCCCGCACCCGGACGACACGGCGGCCGCCGGTCATCGGCAAGGAGGCCGCCTCATCCGGCAGCCGGGCGATTTCCTCACGGGTCAGTTCCACCACCAGGAATGGATCATCCAGGGCGCCGGCGACCGCGCGAACCAGGGCCGCCCCCCGGTCACGGATCATCCCCGCGTCGTCGCCGTACAAAAGGACCGCCCGGCAGGCTCCGGGATCGCGCAGGAATGCCTCGACCCGCGCGGGCGCCAGCTTCATCCCATCGCCGTCGGATGCGCATGCAGCCAGGTGGCGAGGCGCAATGTGATCCGGTTCGCCATCTCCTCGGCGATACGGCGCTGCACCATCTCATTGTTCAGGTCGAGCGCGAAATACGCGGTGTCGAAAATGTCGAAGCCATCGACCACGCGCTCCGACCCCTCGGCCAGCCGCGTGCTCTTCGCGTCGCGGGCCGTCAGGGTCCAGTTGGCGTTGCCGACCAGCCGGATGCGGGTGGGTTGGGTGAAGTTCAGCACGCCTTGCGCCTCACCCGTGATCCAGAAGTTGACCTGGAGATCGGCGTGGCGCGGGGTTCCCGATTCGCTTCTGAACCGCCCCAACAAAGCCTGCCGCAGGATTTGTCCAGGACGTTCATAAAGCGGTTTGATCTCGATCGCGGCAAGGCCGGCGGCGGCCCCGGTATCGTTGCCTTTGGCCATGTAGACGGGCTCGAAACCGCAGCCGGACAGCGCGCCAGCCAGTCCCAGCAAAAGCGCGGCGCGGCGGGTCGGATGCGGGGTCATCGTGGCCATTCGCCATGCCGAATGGCATCAAGCGGGGGCGCGAGGACGGCGAACGCGACGGGTCGGGAAGCGGGAGAGTTCATCCGGCGACCACGAAGTTGACGATCCGGTTGGGGACATGGATGCGCCGGACGACGCGCTTGCCGGCCAGAGCGGCGGCGACATTCGGCTCGGCCTCGGCGGTGGCGATGACATCGTCGGCGGCCGAGTCGGGTGGCATCGCGATGGTGCCGCGCAACTTGCCCATGATTTGCACCGCGATCGTGACGCTATCCGCGATCAGCAACTCGGGTTCCGCTTGTGGCCACGGCAGATTGGCGACCAGCTCGCCGGCCGTGGGATGCAGCAGCCGCATCACTTCCTCGGCCAGATGCGGCATCATCGGCGCGCTCAGGCGGGCGAGCATTTCCACCGCCTCCCGCCGCGCCCAGTCGAGGCCTGGCTCCGCGGAACCGGCACGTTCGGCGTCCGAGATGGCGTTGGCGAGTTCATACAGCCGGGCCACCGCGACGTTGAACGCGAAGCCCTCCAACGCATCGGTCACCGCCGCGATCGTTTTGTGCGTGACACGCCGCAGCGTGCGAGCATCCATGTTACCCGGGCCGGTGCCGAACGTCTCGGGTTTCACGACTTCGGGTCCGACGCCCTCGGCCAGGCGGTAGACGCGCTGGGTGAAGCGGAACGCTCCGGCGGCGCCCGATTCGGTCCACTCCATGTCACGGTCGGGCGGATTGTCCGACAGGATGAACCAGCGCGCGGTGTCGGCGCCGTAACGGTCGATAATGTCTCCGGGATCGATGGTGTTGCGTTTCGATTTGCTCATCGCCTCGATACGGCCAACGACGACGGGCTCGCCGGTGGTCCTGAGCACGGCGGTACCGTCGGGGCGTTTTTCGATTTCTTCCGGATACAGCCAGACGCCGTTCGGGCCGTCGGCGGTGCGGTAGGATTCGTGGTTCACCATGCCCTGGGTGAACAAGCCGGCGAACGGCTCGTCCACGCCGATATGACCGGTGGCCTTCATCCCGCGGGTGAAGAAGCGCGCGTAGAGCAGATGCAGGATCGCGTGCTCGATGCCGCCGATGTACTGATCGACCGGCATCCAGTGATCGACCGCCGCCCGCACCAGCGGCTGATCGGTCGCGGAGGCGCAGGTGAACCGCGCGAAATACCATGCGCTATCGACGAACGTGTCGCACGTATCGGTCTCGCGCCGCGCGGGCTTACCGCAGGCCGGGCAGGCCACGTGTTTCCAGGTCGGGTGGTAATCCAGCGGATTGCCGGGCTGATCGAATGTCACGTCATCCGGCAGGCGCACCGGCAACTGGTCGTCGGGGACCGGCACGATGCCGCACGACTCGCAGTGGATCACCGGAATCGGACAGCCCCAGTAGCGCTGCCGGGACACGCCCCAATCGCGCAACCGCCAGTTGGTGACGCCCTCGCCCATGCCCTTCACGGCCAGAGCGTCGATCGCGGCCCGTTTCGCGGCGTCGACGTCCAGGCCGTTCAGGAACTCCGAATTGAACGCCGTGCCGGGACCGACATAGGCCTCCTCGCCGATCGAGAACGTCGCCGGATCGGCGCCGGGCGGCAGCACGACGGGCGGGACCGGCAGGCTGTACTTGCGGGCGAAATCCAGGTCGCGCTGGTCGTGCGCCGGGCAACCGAAAATCGCTCCAGTGCCGTACTCCATCAGTACGAAGTTGGCGATCCATACCGGGAATGTCGCGCCTTCGATGAACGGATGCTTCACGCGCAGGCCGGTGTCGTAGCCGTGCTTTTCGGCGGTCTCGATCACCGCTTCGCTGGTCCCCATGCTCCGACATTCCGCGATGAACGCCGCCGCCTTTTCGTCCATCGTTCCGATTGCGGCGGCAACGGGATGTTCCGGAGCAATCGCCAGGAACGACATTCCGTACAGGGTGTCGGGACGGGTGGTGTAGACTTCGATGTTGTGCACCGAAGCGCCGGGGACATCCGATGCAGCGAGTCTTGCTGTCACTGCTCGAAGGATCGCAGCGTCATCACCGCCAAAATCGAACCGCAACCGCGCGCCCTCGCTGCGGCCGATCCAGTTCGCCTGCATCAACCGCACGCGTTCCGGCCAGCGGTCCATCGTGTCCAGCGCGGCCAACAGCTCCGGCGCGTATTTGGTGATCGAGAAGAACCACTGGTTGAGCTGCTTCTTCTCCACCGGGGCGCCCGAGCGCCAGCCTTTGCCGTCGATCACCTGCTCGTTGGCCAGCACGGTGCCATCGACCGGATCCCAGTTGACCCAGCTTTCCTTGCGCTCGACCAGGCCGGCTTTCAGGAAATCCAGGAACAGCTTCTGCTGGTGGCCATAATATTCCGGATCGCAGGTGGCGAACTCGCGCTCCCATTCCAGCGACAGGCCCATGCGTTGCAGTTCGGCCTTCATCGCCGCGATGTTTTCGTGGGTCCATTTCGAGGGATGGATGCCGCGTTCGCGCGCCGCGTTCTCCGCCGGCAGGCCGAACGCGTCCCAGCCCATCGGGTGCATCACGGAGAAGCCGCGCGCCCGCTTGTAGCGCGCCACCACGTCGCCGAGGGTATAGTTGCGCACGTGGCCCATGTGGATCTTGCCGGAGGGGTATGGAAACATCTCCAGCACGTAGTATTTCGGCTTGCCGTCGGTGGGGACGTCGTCCACGCGAAAGCAGGCGTGCTGAGCCCAGACCGACTGCCATTTCGGCTCGGCGGAGCGGAAGTCGTAGCGCGGGCCGTCCGCGGCGGCGGGCGGGTTGCTCGAGGGGGCATTAGCGGTATCGTTCATGGTGGGATGTATCGGGCGGCGGCGGGCGGGTTGCAAGTCTGGGCGTCGGGCTCCAGGCGGGTCGTCCATCGGTTGAGAGCACCGGCCTTCCGGCCTACGTTCGATCGAACGAAATGAAATGATCTCCTCGCCGAGAAAGTCCCACGCGATGTTCCTCACCCTGTTGTCTTCGCACCTGATCGCCTGGTGCGCGCTGCTTCTGGGCACTCGTACCGCGTCGGCGCGAACCCCGGCGGCGGCACAGCCCGCGATCGCCACCCCGGAAGACCGGAGCTTCCCTGGGACGATCCGTCTTGAGGTCGACACAACCGATGTCACCCGCCACATATTTCAGGTCACCGAAACGATCCCGGTGCGATCCGGGCCGCTCACGCTGCTCTACCCGAAATGGTTGCCTGGGAGTCACTCTCCCGCCGGGTCGGCCGCCGCCCTCGCCGGGCTGCGGATCAAGGCCGATGGGCGCACGGTGGAATGGCTACGCGACCCGGTCGACGTCCATGCCTTTCACCTCGATGTCCCCGAGGGCGCGATACAACTCGATCTGACATTCCAGTTCCTTTCGGCCGGCGACGGAGGCGAGGGGCGCATCGTCACAAGTCCCGAAATGCTGAACCTGCAGTGGAACAGCGTCGTGCTCTACCCCGCCGGCTATTTCGCGGGACGGATCGTGGTCGACCCGAGCGTCCTTTTGCCACCCGACTGGCAGTTCGCGACCGCGCTCGACGTCGCGTCGCAAACCGCGTCCGCCGTCGCATTCAAGCCGGTGTCGCTTGAAACCCTTGTCGACTCTCCGGTTCTGGCCGGCCGCTACGTAAGGCGGGTGGAGCTCGATACGGGAGCCGCACCGGCGCGGTTGAACATCTTCGCCGATCGCCCCGAATTGCTGGAAGCGAAGGCCGAGCAACTCGACGCGCACCGCGCGCTGGTGACCCAGGCGTACCGACTGTTCAACTCCCGTCATTACGACCACTACGACTTCCTGCTGGCGCTCAGCGATCGGATCGGTGGCATTGGCCTGGAACATCACCGCTCCAGCGAGAACGGGACGGTCCCGACATATTTCACCGAGTGGGACAAGAACGCCGATGTCCGGGATCTGCTGCCGCACGAATACACCCACTCGTGGAACGGCAAGTTCCGGCGGCCCGCCGATCTTTGGACGCCGACGTTCAATGAGCCGATGCGCGATAGTTTGCTGTGGGTCTATGAAGGGCAGACGCAATACTGGGGATTTGTCCTGGCGGCGCGGGCGGGCCTGCTGACCAAACAGCAAACCCTCGACGCGCTGGCGTGGACCGCCGCCGTGTTACAGCACCGCAAGGGTCGCGATTGGAAGTCGCTGCGGGATACGACGAACGATCCGATCGTGGCGATGCGGCGTGCCCTGCCGTGGCGCAGTTGGCAACGAAGCGAAGACTATTACTCGGAAGGCGAGCTGGTATGGCTCGATGTGGACACATTGATTCGCGAGCTGTCGGGCGGCCAACGATCGCTGGATGATTTCGCCCGGACATTCTTTGGGGTGAAGGATGGAGAGTGGGCGCCGCTGACCTACACGTTCGCCGACGTCGTCAGCGCGCTGAACAACGTGCAACCGCATGATTGGGAGGGTTTTCTGCGGGCGCGCCTTGACGATCACGACGCCGCGCCGCTCGACGGCCTGACTCGCGGTGGATATTCATTGGAGTATTCCGATACGGCGTCAGATTATTTCAGCAAGAGCGAGACGCGTCGCAAGGTCGTCGATCTGACTTACTCCCTCGGATTCGTGATCGGCGGGGAGGACAGGCTGGCCGACGTATTGTGGGATGGTCCCGCCCATGCCGCCGGCCTGACCGCGGGAACGCGGATCATCGCCGTGAACGGCGTAGCCTATGACAGCGATCGTCTGAAGGAGATCGTGCGGCGCGCCCGGACCGATACGGCCGCCATCGCGTTTCTGGTCAAAAACGGCGATCGCTACGCGACCGTTCCAATCAACTACCATGATGGGCTACGCTATCCGCATCTGAAACAGATCCCGAACGCGCCGGCGCGGTTGGATCAAATTCTGGCGCCGCGCACCTGAGGCAATCGGGACACAGCGCACCTGCCCGTGCGTCATGGATGGGACAACCAACGCGGACAACACGCGGCACCAGCTTCAGAAGCCGCCCCTGTTTCAGCGCCTTGCCGATGTCCGGCACGAAATGATGCTGTCGGCGAAGTCGTAGTCCCGCACGACAACGTCGCAGCCATCGCCCGCCAGCACACATCCGCGACTTCCTGGGCCACCCCGGCGACGGTGCCGCGGCGACTGACGAAGCAGTCCTGCTGGAACGGATCGCTCATGTGGGGGCGCCACCCGGAACAATCTCCGCATCGCATCGGCGCGCCGCCGAGGGCAAGCGGAATGAAGGTCGTCACGCGGGATTGCCGCTGGTCCGGGCGGATTTGACACAGGATGAAATCGCGTGCCCCTGTTTTGCGCTCTTCGCGGAACTTTGCGTTATTTGCGTTTTCCCTTTCTGGGTTGGTCGCGGGCAAGCCAATTCCAGGGCCATATCGGTATCAACGAAGAATTATACCGGACGGTGGAGACAATGACGTACGAGTTCCCCGTCATCCTCGGGCTCGACCCGAGGATCGCGTGGCGCACATCGCGGCTCTCCTCATCAAACACGGTGTCCGAGGCAACTGATCCTCGGGTCGAGCCCGAGGATGACGAACGCGGGAGAGTCGATGTCCATGGCGCCTGGTATTAAACGCGAAAAACGCAAAGTTCTGAATTAACGCACGGTCGAAACCGCGGGAGGCTCGATCATCGCGGTCGCGGAGAGGCTCGGCCGTCGCGCCAGCCTGCTTTGCCGTTATCAGCATACCGGAAATCAGCAGGCCCAGACCCGTACCCGCGGGAAAGCCGCTCGCTACCCCACCCGATACAACTTCGCCGCGTTGTTCAGGAAGAAGTCGCGCCGCTTCTGTTCCGGCAACGGCATCGGCAGCACCATGTCGGGATCGTCATAATCCCAGTGCGGATAGTCCGTCGCGAACAGCAGCCGGTCCCAGCCGATCCAATCGATCGCGTCCAGCACCTGCTCCCGCTTCGCCGGCTCCTCCATCGGCTGGGTGGTCAGGAACACCGACTCATGAATGTATTCGGATGGCGCGCGCTTCAAATGCGGCGTCTCCACCTTCAGGCGGTTCCAGATTTTGTCCAGCCGCCAGGACAATGACGGCAGCCATGCGAACCCTGCCTCGATCAGCACCAGCTGGAAATCCGGAATCCGCTCAAACACGCCCTCGATCACCACCGACGTCAGGAACGCCTGGCTCGACTGCGCGTGCCCGACCATGTCCTCGATATAATACGACGGCCAGCCCGATCCGCTGACCGGATAGCCGCCAAACCCGAACGCATGCACGCCGACCGGCAGACCCGCCGCCGCCGCCGCTTCATACAGCTTCCAATACCGCTTCTGCCCCGGCGGCTCGCTCGTCCTGCTCAGCATCAGCACTTGGGCGAAACGCGGGTCGCCGGCATATTTTTCCAGTTCGGCCACTGCCGCGTCAGCGTCCTCGTAAGGCACCACGATGGAGCCCTTCAGCCGCGGTTCCGGCTCCAGCCACTCGTGCAATATCCATTCGTTCATGGCGTGGCACACCGCCGCGCCGAACTCCCGGTTCTGATACGATTGCCCGTTGTCGCCGGTCGGATTTAAAATCCCCAGCACGCAATTGTTCTGGTCCAGCAACTGCTTTCGCATGAACGACAGCGAGCTGCCCTGACGCCCGCCCTCGGGCGGATACGCATCGCGCCGCGACGCGTTGGGCTGCCCTTTCGGATAGGCCGGCCCCTTCTGATACGCCTGCCGAGGCCGCGCGCCGAAGGTCTGCATGTGCTCGATCCACCGTTTCTCCAGATACGGATGCAGCACCTTGTCGTTGCCGCGCTGCGGATGGATGTCGCAGTCGGCGGTCGCGAGCTTCGACGCATTGGCCGGCGCCGGCAGGGGACGCGAGGTGACCTGGACGTTCATTGGACTGGCTCCGTCGGGTCTGGGGGATCGCCCCAGGGAATTTCTTGAGCGGGATGATGCGCCGCTCCAGGCGAAAACGCCAGTGCCGCGGCCATCGGTGTCAGGCCGAACGCTCCAGCGCGGCACGATCCCACTTCGCCAGATCCGCCGCCGCCTCGTATGTGCCCTGGAGATAGCGCATCACTTCGTCGTCCGGGGATCGCGCCTGGCGAACCGCGTCGTAGGGGAGAATGAACTGGCCGAGATCCGGATCGTACGCGGTGGCGGCCTGATCGATCCGCGCCTGACCGAATCCCGGCGGCTCGGGATAGGCGTAGCAGTAGAACGCCGGTTGCCCGTAACCGCCGTTCCCCGGCCAGAAGCCGCAACTGCTGACCTCGTGCGAGTAAGCCTCCTGCATGACCCAGGCGCCGAGATTGGGCGACTCGCTGGCGATCGTTGGCGCGAGACGGCCGGAAAACCGCGTGACCGCCATGTCGAAACTGCCCCAGAAAAAATGCACAGGACTTACTTTGCCCAGAAAGCGGGAGCGGAACCGCCGCAGCAGCCGATCCACCTGCACCAGGATGCGCCAGAACCGATTGACGCTGTCGGGATCATAAGACGCGTGGGTGTTGTCCGACTCGAACGGGATCGCGTCCGGTATCTCCACCGGCATGGTCCAGATGCGGGTTTCCAGG
>Ga0182013_10007981_pt1 | contig 11500 bp, 8 predicted proteins | sample 612S2MmetaG_FD_120487 | JGI IMG/M metagenome (GOLD analysis project Ga0182013, IMG submission 120487) | Permafrost microbial communities from Stordalen Mire, Sweden - 612S2M metaG | ecosystem: Environmental > Terrestrial > Soil > Wetlands > Permafrost | place: Sweden: Stordalen | collected...
AGCGGTCCGCGAACTCGCGCTCGGCGGTCAGCGTGAAGGCGTCCTTTGTGGTGATTTCGTATTCGGAGACCATGCGCGCGCGGCGGGCCTCGGGCAGCTCAGGCAGCTCCGCTCTTTTGCGTTCGATATATTCGCGGGTCAGCACCAGCGGCGGCAGGTCCGGCTCGGGGAAGTAGCGATAGTCGTGGGCCTGCTCCTTGGAGCGCATGGAGTAGGTGCGTCCCTCGGCGGCGTTCCACAGTCGGCTCTCCTGCGTGATACGGCCGCCGGATTCAATCACTTCAATCTGGCGCTCGATCTCGTACTCAAGAGCCAGGCGGACAAAGCGGAAGCTGTTCACATTTTTGACTTCGACCTTGGTGCCAAAGCGCTCAGCGCCTCTAAGACGCACACTGACATTCGCATCACAGCGCAGCGAGCCTTCCTCCATGTTGCAATCGGAGACGCCGGTGTAGAGCAGGATTTCTTTCAAACGCGTCAGGTATTCGAAGGCCTCGTCGGGGGTGCGCAGGTCCGGCTCGCTGACGATCTCGGCCAGCGGCGTGCCGCAGCGGTTCAGGTCAAGATAGGTGCGCGTGGCGGAGTCGCTGAAGCCGTCGTGGATGCTCTTGCCGGCGTCTTCTTCCATGTGCAGCCGGGTGATGCCGATGCGCTTCGTACTGCCGTCCGCCGTGGGCACGTCGATGAATCCGTGCTCGGCGATGGGCTTGTCAAACTGCGAGATCTGGTAGCCCTTGGGCAGGTCGGGATAGAAGTAGTTTTTGCGGGCAAAGATTGAGCGCTCGCGCACCTGGCAGTTGATGGCCAGCGAAGCCAGCGTGGCGAATTCCACCGCTTTGGCGTTGAGCACCGGCAAGGCTCCAGGCAGGCCCAGGCAAACCGGGCAGATATTGGTGTTGGGGTCCGAGCCAAAGTGATTGGCGCAACCGCAAAAAGCCTTGGTTGTGGTAAGCAGTTGCACGTGGACTTCGAGTCCGATGACGGGCTCGTACTTGGCCAGGACTGCGGGAGAGAGCGTGGCGGCGGGCATCTTGATTTTGATTTTAACGCGGGAGGGAGGCAGAGCCGTCGCGATGATCAGCTCCAGTGCCGGGTGCGCAGGAAGGTGCCAATTACCCACTACCAGCTGGTGAGGTATCCAGGACTTCAGGTTCGGTAGCGGGCTTACCTTCGGGCGGGGTCGCCGTCCAAGTCTGTACTGTTTAAAAAAACAAAATCCGAGCGTGTTCGCCATGCAGAAGTCGCTTGATTGTGCTCACGGTCCTGCCCGCCCGCTCGGAAAGCGGGAAAGACCCACGGTCCTTGCACTCCTCCTGATCTTCTTCGCAGCGAACTCTTGCTTGCCAAGCTCCTTATTTGCGGCGGAGGTTCGCGGCAAGGTTGTCGGCGTCCGCGGTGAGCCTCTGGCCCGCGTGCAGGTTTCGCTCTCGGAGACCCAGCGGCAGACAATCACTGGGGATGACGGGAGCTTCGCGATTGCGGGCCTCGCTGCCGGGAACTATACGCTTCGAGCGAACGCCGTGGGCTACCGGCTGATCAACGTCAAGTTTTCTCTCGCGGCGTTAGAGGAGATTAAGGATTTCGAGATAACCCTGACCCCGGACAACTTCACGCGCACGGACACAGTTGAGGTGAAGGGCGATATATTCCAGGGATCCGATTCCCCGGCGATCCTGAAGACGAATATAACCTCCGAGGAGATCCGCCAAACCTCAACGGTGCTTGCCGACGACCCGTTTCGCTCGATCCAGACGTTGCCCGGCGTCTCCGCTGCGGGTAACAACGACTTCTTTGCGCAGTCTTCGGTGATGGGCGCTCAGTCCCAGAACGTCGGCATTTACATCGACGGCATCCTCGTTCCCTCACCATTTCACGGTCTCGACATCACCCAAGGCGCAACGCTGAGCATCTTTACCAGCGAGACGCTTGAGGACATAAAGCTCCTGCCTGCCGCGTATCCGGAGAAGTACGGCGACGACGTGGGGGCGGCGCTCGAACTCGAGACTCGCGACGGCAGCCGGACTGCGCCTGTTTATCGCATCTCGGCCGGACTGGCGGACTCGGAAGTGGATGGAGAAGGGCCGCTGGGAAGGCGGAAACGAGGCTCGTGGCTTGCTTCTGGACGCAAGAGTTATCTCGGCTATCTCTTTCGCAGCAGATTGAACGATACATCGGAGGACGTATCGTTTTACGATGCAGATCTGAAGCTGAACTATGACATTGCGCCCAATCAGAGGGTAGACTTCTACGGCATCGGCGGCCCTACATCGTATAGGGTGGTCCATCCTTCAACGCCTCCCGGCCCGAACGATATCGACCAGGTGACGGAAGACTTCACGATGGGGCGGATCGGCTGGCGCTGGGCGGTGGATCCGCGCTTGCTGGTCGAAGCGCATGGAGCGCATTTTCAGCAGCCCAGCAAGGAGTCCAATTTCGACGGACAACCGCTCGACGACGCCCACTACGCGGAGTGGGTGGCTGCGGGCAGCATGGTGTGGAGTCGGCGCAAGGACCAGATGCTCGAAGGCGGATGGATGGCGCGCCATGCAAGCGACGGATATAAGCAGACGTCCTATAACCCGCAGGGCACGACCCAGCAATCCAATGGGCAGACTGGAGAGGGCTGGAAGAACGACGGCTATGTGCAACAGTCGTCGGCCTTCTTCGGCAACCGCGTCCATCTGGTCGGCGGCTTGCGGCTGGATACCGCCGCATTGTTCGAGGTCCATCCTCTGTCGCCGCAGATTTCGGCCGCATGGCAAGCCACCCCAGCTACCCAGGTGCAACTCGGCTATGGACGTTACCACCAGTTCGATTTCCCCCCGAATACGCCAATAGCTTTTACAGCCACTTGCTCGCAAAGTACAGAGTTGCTTCAGGCCGCCAACCATTACGTCGCGTCGCTTGAGCAACGCGTCGGAGAAAGCACGCGGGTGAAGCTCCTGCTCTTCAACCGAACCGACGATTCATCTGCCAATCAGTCGGTAACTGCCGGCTGTCCGTCCACTTTCGGAACTCATGGCTTCCAGACAATAGGCCGCGACTATTCGCGCGGTGCGCAGATCGTTCTGCAGAGCCGGACCGCGAATCGCCTCTCGGGCTGGATCGGCTATACGCTCGCCTACGCGCGTCAGAGCTTCAACGCCTCGGGAGCAGCGCCGAGTTTGCCTCCGTCCTGGTCGCCCTTCCACTCGACCCTGGCGGACCAACGAAACACGCTCAATCTCTTCGCCAACTACCGTCTCACCCCCACGCTGAACCTTGGCGGGAAGTTTCTCTTCGGCTCCGGGTACCCGGCGCCCATCGGCGGAGACAGCCCCATTCGGCTGGGCGACTATCAAAGGCTCGATGTCCGCGCGGAAAAAGATTGGGCCTTCCGGCAGTGGAAGCTTGCGGCCTACGGAGAGCTGCTCAATGCGACGAACCACAACAATCCGCGCTACTTTTACACGAGTAACTCAGGCTCAGCGGTCACGGGGCAGGGATTGCCGATTATTCCCACTGCGGGAGTGGCGTTTGAGTTTTAGGTTTCGGCGCAGTGCATAGCCAGCCCAGTTTTGGTCATCTTTTCATGATCGGCTCAAGCAAAGGCCGACGCTGATCGGGGAGGCGCCAGTGGAAGTATTATGGCGCGGCTCATCGCTGAAGGCTGAGTGCAGAAGCATAGCGCCTGCGCGCTCACTGCCCTCATGCATCGGCAATCCTGGGAGGATATCCGGATACTCGCCCATACGTCAATTATTGATCAATAGGCGGCCACGTCCAGACGTGCGCATCTAACGAATTCCGGCCGCATTGAGATGGATCGTGTACTTCTTGTCAGTGCCTTGAATGTGGACGCTAAGCCAGTCCTTCAGGAAGTCCAGGGTCTCGATCGACAGCGAACACTCGCCGCTCTTGTATCTTGATTGCAACCCCTCTGCCTGCTTCACCAGCTCTTTGTGTTCTATTCTGTGCTCAACCGCGGGGTATCCGGTCTTTGCAAAGAAATCTTCTTCGCGAGCAAAATGGAATTTGGTGTAGCGGACCAGCTCATCAAGGACTTTTCCGACTACTTCCCTACCCTGCCCGCTCTTCATCCCTTCACACAGGGTGTTCAGCAAATCTATCAGTTTCTTGTGGTCGTCATCCAACGCTTTTACGCCCACACTCATGTCATTATTCCAGTTAAGAAACGCCATCTGATTTGTTCCCCTCCGAACAGCCCGCGCAAACAGGTGCCTGCATATCTATCGGCTCTTTTCATGCTCTGTTCAATAGGAATAGCGCGACGCACGTTTTCTGATCTGGCTCAGCTGTATCTTATGGTTCCGATCAAATTGCCGCTGAGCCGTCAGTTACTGATCTCTAAACAGCCCTCTCCAGCACGGGTTTCCCGCGAAACCCGTGCTGCGCTGGCTCAGTACCATCTTGGCCAGGGAGCAGCATGCCGCTCTAGCCAGCAACGAATCGCAGACGTCCTGTTCGCGGCTTACTCCGCCGGGTCTTCCGCCGTGAACGGCGAGCAGCAGGGCTTGTCAGTAGCGTGGAAGTTCATCAACTCCAGGCGGATGCCGTCCGGGTCGTAGAGGTTGAACTGACCCTTGCCGTCCTTGCCTATCTGCGTGTGCGCATCATGCACCCCGCCCAACCGGTTGCCCTCTTCCAGCCTTTTGTAGGCGTCGGTTACAGACACCTCTCCGACGGAGAGATGATCCAGCACTCCCAGGTCGTGCTGGCTGATTTCGGCGGGAATGCCGGAGCCATCGGGGCGCGAACCTTTGCCGGCGCTCAGCATGTACTCCATCCAGTCGTGGCTGTCGGGGGACTGCTGGCTTACCCAATCGAGCCTGCCCTCGACCATGCCGCCAAACCAATAGGGGCGGAAGCCGAGCAGGTCGCGGTAAAACGTGTCTTCAATGGCGCGGCTGTGCACCAGGAAACCGACGTGAATGATGTGGTGGCCGATGGCGTCCGGAGCAGTGACCGGCTTGACCGGATCGGGCAGTTGCACAAATTCCACCTTGTTGCCCTCGGGATCCTTGACCGTAAACCAGCGGCTGCCGTCAGCGCCCTTTTCCACCTGTCCGGGCACCTTCCACGACTTGCCGCCAAGATAACGGCGCAGGTTTTCCGCGTCGTCGGTATTCCAGGCGATGTGGTCCAGGCGGTTGATTCCGGCGCCTTCAGGCAGCGGCAGCACCTCAATGAACTGGGTGGCGCTCAGCGCGTAGCGGGCGCCCTTGGGGTTCTCCAGGTCTGGGAGCTTGGCCGCGCCGATGATTTCGCGGTAGTAGTGGTCGGTGGCCGCCGCGTCCGACGAGTAGACGGCGATGTGCGAGATGCCGGTAATCTTTGGCCGCGCCAGGGGTTTATCGGGCATCTGAGCGGCTGCGGTGAAGGACAAAGCAACAAGAGAAGCGGCGATCATGAACCTGAACTGCACGTTACACCTCGATTTGTGTCGTGGGACCACGATAAATCGGTTGAGGGAGGGTTGCAACTGTCGCGTCTTGTGGCGAAGCGGCCAGCAACTCCTCAAGTCTGCGATCCGTGGCCGTGTTCGCCTGATTCCCTGCGCAGGATTCATGCTCGCGCGGCGATGTGGGAACTGCGATTGTCTCTTCAGAACAAACCCGGCGCCAATTGTCCAGCACCTGGGGAGACTTGGTACGATGAGCTGTTCTCAGGATTTGAGCGGGACGGCCGCGATCCAGATGCGCTAGGCGTGAAGCTCCACGAGTGTCCCCTGGGGAGGATGCCATCAAGAGACGAATGCGATTGGGAGATCTGCTGGTTCAAGCCAAGCTGGTCTCGGTCAAGGACGTGGCCAAGGCGCTGGAAGCTCAGGCTGAGCTGGGCGGACACATGGGCGACCGTCTGGTCGGAATCGGCGCGCTCAGCCAGGAGGCGCTCGACTCGTTTCTAAATCGCATGCCGACTGAACCGGCCGATATGGCAGCCACCGGGATCGATGCGACGGAATTCCTGAGCCTGATGATGAAGCTGATCTACGCAGAACACCTGGAATCGGCCCGTCAGTTTGTAGAAGCCATCAAGCTGCCTTATGGCCTCGTCTTTGAACTGGTGCGGATGGCAATCGACCGGCAGCTTCTGCGCAACCTGGGAACGCGGGACTCCGGCAACCCGCTGGACTTGAAGTACGCGTTCACCGACGAAGGCCGTCGCTGGGCGGTGGCCGCGCTCGAGCAGCAGCGCTATACAGGTCCGGCTCCCGTCACCATCGACGAATTCACGACCCAGGTGAATCTCCAGAAGATTACCAACGAGCGCGTCACCTTCGACCGCTTGCGAAAGGCCCTGGGCGAACTGGTTTTTGAAGACAGCATTGTGGAAAGCGTCGGTCCGGCGCTGAATTCGGGCCGGGCGATACTCCTTTACGGGCCGCCCGGCAACGGAAAAACCTCCGTGGCGCTCAGCTTTGCCAGCGTGTTCACCGACGTCATCTATGTGCCCTATGCCGTGATTGTCGAAGGCCAGATCGTGCGCATCTACGACCCCAGCCTGCACTCGCTGCTAGGGCCCGACCCTTTGATTGAGGACGATAGCCTGTCCTTCGTCCGGAGCGACGAACTCGACGTGCGCTGGGTCCCGTGCCGACGGCCTTTTGTCGTCACCGGGGGCGAACTGACGCTGGAGATGCTCGATCTCCGATATGATCCCTCGTCCAACTTCTATGAGGCGCCCCTCCATGTGAAGGCCCTGGGAGGGTGTTTCGTCATCGACGACTTTGGCCGCCAGTTGGTCAGTCCCAAGGACCTGCTGAACAGGTGGATCGTCCCTCTCGAGAACCGGTTCGACTACATGAAGCTGCACAATGGCAAGAGCTTCACCGTGCCTTTTGAAGAGTTGGTGATCTTTTCCACCAACCTGGAACCCGAAGACCTGATGGACCCCGCCTTCCTGCGCCGCCTTCCCTACAAGATCGAAGTTGCCGGGCCCAGCGTCGAGCTTTACAAGCGAATCTTCGAGAAGGAGTGCGCGCGCCAAGGAGTGACGCCTCCCGGCGAGCTATTCGATTACATCGTTGAGAAGCTCACAAAGGAAAAGGGACTTGAATTGGCAGCCTATCAACCCCGGTTCATCGTAGACCAGGTGGTGGCAGCGTGCCGGTTCATGGGCGAGGTATCCCACTTTGAGCCGCGGTTCATCGAGTATGCGCTGAACAATCTCAAGGTGCGGCGCCATTCGCGGCCCACGCCCGCTCCGCCGCCGGCTTCCGCTGCGGAAGCCTTATAGCCGGCATTCGTGCACTCCAAGGGGCAAGTTTGGCGCGCCCAGGCTGCCGCAAAAGAAACACGAGGAAAAGACATGCCCTGCGCGGCCATCATGAGGTATAGTGGCTGCTAACCGGGAAAGCAGGGTTGCGGTTCCGGATGAGAAGTCAAGAACAAGGAGATCACCGTGGCTAACTTCTGTGCGAAATGTGGAGCTGAAGTACCCCCCTACCAGCAATCCTGCAGTGCATGCGGCGCGCCGGCGGCGGCCGCCGGCGCAGCGTATACGCCTGTCGAACCAGCCCCCTTCCAGCCGGTTGCATCGCAGCAGTCAACTTATCAACCCGCCGCTTCGCAGCCTGCCCCTTACCCGCCAGCAGCTGCGCCCGCCAAGTCCGGCAGCAGCGCGCTCAAGATCATCCTGATCGTCATTGCCATCATCGTCGGGATATTCGTTCTGGGTGCGGGCATCGTCGGGTATGGGGTTTGGCGCGTCGCACATTCCATCCACGTCTCAGGATCGGGCGACAACGCTCATGTGACGTTCAGTGCCCCAGGTGGAGGCGGCACGATCTCCGCCAACACAGCTGAGACCTTCAGCGCCGCCGACCTGGGAACAGACATCTACCCCGGCGCGACAGCCGGCAAGGGCAGCATGAGGATGACCCTGCCCACAGGTTCGTGGGTTTCTGCCGTTTTTGTGACAAGCGACTCCAAGGACCAGGTGGTCAGCTATTACAAGAGCAAGTTTGGCAGCGAAGCTTCGATCTTCGATAGCGCGGCCAGTGCCGTCATCTCGCTCCAAAAGGGCAAGCAGGAATCCATCATCGTGACGGTCAGCGCAAATCAATCGCAGTACCAAGGCAAGACGCAGATCGCGATTGTGCATACGATCAGCAACAAGCCTTCTTAGCTCTTGCTTCAATGTGAGCACTCCGGCCTTCCCCGTTTTTGCGAAGGCCGGGGTGTGCGTGAGCGCGGCAGGCTTCGGCAGCGGCGTCCACCGTCTGCCCGATACGACAGTTCTACTTCTTTCAAGACCTGAATCAAAGGCAGCGGCCCGGGCATGAATGCCCCGACGATCCGCTGCCTGAATCAAACATGCAAACCGTGCGCCTGCCTCCCCAAGGTGCGCAACCTGCAATTCAGCAAGTTCAGGGATGCGCCGAACCCCAAGCCGTTTTGTTACTGTTGACCCATGCCTGAAAATACCGCACTAACCGATTTGACTGCTCTCGACCTTGAGGCTTTGGCCGCCGATGTGGTGGCGCTTGCCGTGAAGGGCGGCGCCAGCGACGCCGAAGCGGTTGTTCGCGAGGGCGACGAATTCAGCGTGAACGTGCGCATGGGCCAGGTGGAGACGCTCAAGGAATCCGGCTCGCGGGGCCTGGGGCTGCGAGTGTTTCTCGGAACGCGATCCGCTTCAGCCTCGACCAGCGACCTGACCCCCGACGGCATTCGCGATTTGGTAGCCGGCGCGCTGGCGCTGGCCAAAGTTACGGAGGAGGATCCCTTTACCGTACTGCCGGAGACAGCCGAATTTGGCTCGGTCGAGGGCGATCTGCATCTCTATTTCGACGATGTCTACTCCCTGGAGGGTCCGGAGCGGATCGAGTGGGCGAGGCGTGCCGAGGCAGCGGCCTTGGCGGCCGACCCGCGCATCGCCAACTCCGATGGCGGCAGCTTTGACGCGGCTACCGGGCGCAAAGTGCTGGCCAACTCGCGGGGCTTTGTGGGCGGCTACCGCACCAGCTACGCGGGGGTCTCGGCGGCTCCGCTGGCCATGGATGCCAACGGCGCCATGCAGCGCGACGGTTGGTGGAGCGGCGCACGGCGGCTGGCTGATCTGGAATCGCCCGAGTCTATTGGCAAGGAAGCGGCGCGGCGCGCGCTTCGCAGGCTGGGAGCCAGGCGCGTGGCCACGCAACGGGTTCCGATCGTCTTTGCGCCGGAGGTGGCGCGGTCGCTGATCGGATCGGTCTTCGAGGCCGCTTCGGGAGATGCAATCTGGCGCGGCGCGTCGTTTTTGGCTGGCCGCCTGGGCGAGCAGATTGCCGCGCCCAGCATCACCGTCGTCGATGACAACTTTATGCTGCTGCCCACAGGCGTGGGCGGCTTCGGCAGCTCGCCCTTCGATGGCGAGGGTCTGCCGTCAAGGCGCACGGTGGTGGTGGAAGCAGGCGTGCTGCGCACCTACCTGTTGAACACCTATAGCGCGCGCAAGCTGGGCATGAAGTCGACTCACAATGCGTCAAGAGGTTTGGCAGGCACGCCGGGGATTGGCTGCGGCAACCTCTACCTGGAGCCGGGCACACTCACACCGGAGGAGATATTCGCCGCGATCCCGGTGGGGCTTTACGTGACCAGCCTGATGGGCTTTGGGGTCAACACGGTTACGGGCGACTATTCGCGCGGGGCGACCGGCATGTGGATTGAGAACGGCGTCTTGACTCACGCAGTTGAAGAAGTAACCATAGCCGGCAACCTTGCCGAGATGCTCAGGAACGTCACCGCCATTGGCAACGATTTGGTCTTCCGCGGCTCGGTGGCCTCGCCGACTTTGCGAATCGACGGCATGACCATCGCGGGAGCCTGAGTATCTTACCCGGCGTTTTTGAGAGGTTTACAGATGCCAAAGTTTTCTAGACAAATACTTCACGCGGGATTGATCGCGTTGTCTTCTTATCCAGTGGAAACGCGCGCACAATCCGACAGCGATTCGTATGCAGTTATTGAGGATGCAATGAAGGCAGTTAGTGCGATCAAGGTCGGCGATACAAGGGCCAAATTAGAACAGAACTTCCGGGAAGACGGTGGGATCATCTGGTGGAATGGGACTTCAAAACCTTCCAGGTATCTCTACAAGAAATGCATCCTGATCAAGGTCGACGTCGAGTTCGCTCTCAAGAAGAGAAGTTCCCCTGGAAGTCGCTCGCCAAACGATACCGTTACTTCGATCTCGAAGCCATATTTGGAATACCCACACAATGATTAACGCGATCAAATCGTGACTATGATGCTGCCAACTCAGTCGCTGCCTTTCGACCCGGCTGACCCCAAGGCTGCGCTGGTCCAACTACCGCAAGCCCCTGCCGTCTTCGCCCTCTACGGCGAGGAGGCGCACTTCGAGCCCTACATTGGCCGCACGCCCAACCTGCGTGGGCGGCTGGAACGGCTGCTTCAGCCCTCGGCTAAACATCCCCGCAGGTTGCAGCTAGCTGGCCGGGTGCGGCGCATCGAGTGGCGGCTCACCGGCTCGGAGTTCGAGTCCCTGCTTCTCCAGTTTGAACTCCTCGAAAAGGTCTACGGCAAGAAGTGCCTCGAACGCATGCACCTGGGCGCGCCGGCGTTTGTCCGCTTTCTGGGCGGCAATCCGTATCCGCGCATCGTGGTGACCCACCGCCCCAGCCTACGCGAGGCGGATTGGGCGTATGGACCGTTTCAGTCGCGGACGGCAGCCGAACGCTTTGCCGACGAGGCGCTCAAGCTGTTTCTGCTGCGCCGCTGCACCGACGAACTGGACCCAAATCCAAGCCACCCCGGATGTGTGTACTACGAGATGAAAATGTGCCTGGCGCCCTGCTACCAAGGCTGTACTGACGAGCGCTATGGGGAAGAGGCCGCTGCGGTGGAGAACTTTCTGGCCACCCGCGGCGAGAGCCGTCTCGTCCAGCTCCGCGCTGAACGCGATCAGGCCTCCGCCAGCCTTGAATTCGAGTCCGCCGCCGTCCTTCACGCTCTTGCCCAGCGGGTGGAAGCGGTGCGCGCGCTGGCGCCTGAGCTGGTTCGTCCGCTGAGCCAGCTTCGGGCGGTCATCCTGCAAGCCTCGACCAACCCGGACGAAGTCGCCGTCTTTCTCTTCGAGAATGGCCGCCTGCGCGGTCCGGCTGCGTTTTCAACCATCGGCATGAGGATCCAGAACGAGCAGTCGGGATCAACTTCGCTGTTTGCCCATCCAATGGCGATGGAACCGATACCGGAAGCGCCAGGGATCAGGGGTCAGGGGTCAGGGATCAGTTTGGACCGGTCCGGGGAGCCAATACCGGAAGAGACGTTGTCCGAGGCGTTGTCCGCCGGGATTCATGCATCCGAAGCCGCGCCCGTGAAGATCCCTCGCGGCGTTCTCGAAGCCCGCATGGAAGCGGCGCTGGCCGCGCTGGCGGAGCCTTCTGCCGCGCCATCTGCAACTCTCCGCCAGGGCCACCTTGCTCTGCTTAAACGCTGGTACTACCGCCCTGAGGCCCGCCGCGTCGGCGAGATCTTTTTTTTCGGCCCCGAAGGGC
>Ga0182013_10007984_pt1 | contig 11496 bp, 10 predicted proteins | sample 612S2MmetaG_FD_120487 | JGI IMG/M metagenome (GOLD analysis project Ga0182013, IMG submission 120487) | Permafrost microbial communities from Stordalen Mire, Sweden - 612S2M metaG | ecosystem: Environmental > Terrestrial > Soil > Wetlands > Permafrost | place: Sweden: Stordalen | collected...
ATCACATTGCGAACGCCAATCCGGCATAACAAGGCGCTTGGAGGACCACCTGAACCAGCAATTTCCTGAGTGATTCCGCCGGCATTGGAATGGCTATCCCGGTTTCCCCCTTGCGACCCAGGGGCTGCTGCGTTGCCAATCTCAATTCAGCCGCCTATAATCCGGAACACACCGAGAGTAGTCAGGAGTTTGGAAGCGTGCCTAGTTCAAATTTGGTTTGTTTGAGTTGTATCGCTACAAGCGCTTGATTCTAATAAGCATATGGGCAACGTTACAGAAACGTTTCATGATGATTCGAGAACGCTTGAGGGCCTCACACCACGAGAATGCCTCGCCGAGGTCAATCGCCTCATAAGCAGTCCTTTGCTACAGCGCTCCGAAAACCTCTGTAAGTTGCTCAAATACCTGGCAGAGCACACGTTGAGCACTCCGACACAACATCTCAAGGAGCATCAAATTGCAACCGAAGCCCTGGGCCGCTCATCGGAATTTGATCCACAGTTAGACGCCAGCGTTCGGGTCCTTACCGGACGTTTGCGCAGCCGGCTTGCCGAGTACTACCAATCGGCTGGGGTCCACGATCCGATTCTCGTGGATGTACCCAAGGGAACCTACATGCTCTCGTTCGAGCGCAGAACAGGTGCTCTGGAACCAAACTCGCCGGCCGCGGCGCCTGCCAACGGCTCTCTTGAACCAACGGCGACATCTGGAAATCGAGTCAGGGCCGTTATGGCACTCGCAATTTTTGCCATTGTGCTGGTGGTCAGCGGATTTGTGATTTATGCCTTCCATCGCGGGGCAGCAGGGCCGGCGACCAAAAGGGATGATGCAGCTGAATTGCCAGCCGCATTTCAGACTTTCTGGAGTCCATTCATTCACGGACCGCAGCAAACCATCGTTGTCTTCAGCAACGCGCTTTTCGTCGGCAATCCTGAGACTGGCTTGCGCTACTTCGATCCATCCCGAGACTCACGCGATCAAATCAACCAGCACTACACCGGGATCGGCGAACTGTTGGGAGTTTCGGAATTGGATGGCCTTTTCCAGAAATCCGGAGGAAATTTCCGCATCAAACCGGGCGCCATGTTCACGTTTGACGAAGCTCGTGGCAATAATCTTATTTTCGTGGGTTCTCCAACGGAGAACCTCTCATTGCGGCAGATTCCAACTCCTCAGGAATTTGTTTTCCGGCGTGTACCTGCCGGAGAGAATCGCTGGAACGAGGTGATTGTCGATCTTCATCCGCGAGCCGGCGAAACTGGCATATATCCTCCCGCTTCGGAGGCCGGCAAGCAGGATGCGGACTATGCCCTTATTGTATTGATGCGCGGCCTGGACCGTTCTCAATGGACACTGATTCTTGCAGGCCGTTCGACCATCAGTACAGAGGCGGCCGTCGATTATACTTGCGATCCGGCATCTCTTCATGAACTCCTGCAACATCTGAACATTTCCAAAGCAGCAGACTTAAAGCCATTTGAAGCATTGCTGCGGGTCAAAATGGCCAAAGATGTGCCGATTGAAACCCAACTCATCGATTTCAGGCAAACCAACTATTGAGCTGGTTATGCTTCGCGCAATCTGGCCTGCCCGGTGTTTTGCACCAGTTGATTTAAGAGAAACTGCGGCGGTTGAAGGGCCCAGTCTTTTTGAACCAATCGCAATGTTAGTCTTCGACTGGTTTTAGGTTGCAGTCAGTTCGCGGCTAGCCGCGAACTGACTGGCGAATTCGCCCGGCGCCAGGTTTCCGAGAGCCCTGTGAGGGCGACTCTCCAGATGCTTCAACCGGCTGTTTTCATCCTGCAGTTGCTTCATCTCCCGGACCTGGTCCGACTCCAGGCCCACATACTGCCTCTTCCAGCGATAGAAGGTCTGTTCACTGATCCCCACATTCCGGGTCAGCTCCACCACAGGCACACCCACCTCGGCCTGCTTGAGTATTCGCGTTGCATGGCTGTCTCGCCGGTGAATTTCAGTCTGGTAGCCAACGCCGAGCGCAAAATGGCAACGAGCGTCGCCCGGAAATGCGCGGCAGCGCATCCCTTCAGCCCCAGCGTTCATCGGCCTAACCCAGATGGGGCAAGGTCTGGACTTGGGTGACCATGTCAAGCCCTGGGCGATGACGCAGATTCTAACCCGGGCGATCTCAACATCTACTGATTCATTTCTATCCATAGGCGCAAACCCGGCTGAAACCTTTCCGGTCGCTTGGCCGCCTATTCGGCAGTTGGGAGTTGGTAAGCGAGGGACCCTTGGCGGAATTCGATTGAATCTCGTGGCGAGTCAAAAGATAACGCCCGTTGCGGTATTTCATTTGCGCTCGTAAACCGTCCCTGCCGGCTGATACGGAGGGTCGGCCACCGCGCGAGTATACGAGATGAGAGCCCGCACATCCGCTGCGCTCAGCGTATCTCCGTAGGGCGGCATCAGCGCCGAACGGCTCAACGCCGGGCCGCCGTGCCGGATAATCGCCGTCAGATCCGCATCGCTCATTTTGTTCAGCGTGTTACCATCCGTGAAAGGATGCGGCTTGACCTCGAGATTGTCGTAGTTCGACACCCGTTCGGGAGACGACTCCGGATCGTGGCAACGGTTGCAATACTTATCCGCCAATATCGATCCCAGCCGCTGCTGATAGCCCAGCGCGGTTTCCACAATCTCCAGGCTTGCCGGTTTTGACTTGCCGGGCGTCACTGCGCTCAGCTGGTAGCGCCCCGCAATCGTGCCCAGCGTAACCGACGCGGTTGCCTGCCCGCTGGTGTCGGTTAGCTGGGTCACTGGATCGAAACTCACTCCTCCCGGGCCATGGAATTCAACCAGAGCTCCGGGAACAGCCGTCCCCTGCTCGTCGTTGACCTGCACCACCAGCGGATCTTTGAGCGCCGTCCCCGTGGCGCCCACCTGGTGGCCGCCGCTGGACTCCACCAGCGCCGTTCCCGCAGCCGTGGCCTTCAACGCCGGAACCGGTGCGGCAGTGTGCCTGCAGCCGGCCACGCCGGCAAGTGCCAAAACCGCGGCCCATGCGCAGGCCCATAACATTTTGCTTGCGGCCGATTGCCTCATCATTGCTTCGCTCCCCGCCCGCCTGGGCCTTTCAGCGTCATCAGGAAAGCCGTGAGCGCGCGGGCGTCCTCATCGCTCGGGTTCTGGTTCGGTTCAGCCGTGCCGGGCCGCAGCGCCTGTGGGTTCTTCAGCCACGCGTAAACCCAGGCCGCAGTCAATCGCGAGCCCACTTGCGTCAGCGTCGGTCCGATATATCCCTTGTCGGTCTTGGTGTCGACAATGTGGCACGACTGGCACGCATATTTTGAATAGAACAGTTGCCGTCCGTGCTCCACGGCCCCCGGCAAACTGGAGGCCGTCGGCGCCTGTTCCTCATCGATCGCAGGCGATTGATAGACGGTAAGAATGTAGTCCGTCAATTCCTTGTCATCGCTGTCGCTCAGATTGAAGCGCGGCATGCGCCGGATCAGCGATGGGCGCAGCGTGTTGGGATTGTGCAGGAAATCAATGAGCCATTGCCTCTGCACTGCGCTTCCTTCCCACGTGAGGTCGGGCGCCATTTCGCCGCCCCTCCCGTTGATGCGGTGGCAACTGAGGCAGGCGAGCTCGTTGATCAGCTTGCCCGCGTGCCCGGCAGGCTGGTAGTTCGTCTCCGGAACGGCCGCGACGCGCAGATTGTCGGGCATCGATCGGCTGCGGCTGGTGAGAGCGAGCAGCGCCGTCGCCAGTGCATCTGTCTGCGCCGCGGTCAGCGTGAATTGCGGCATCTTTACGCTCGATCCGAACGCTCGCGGCTGCCGGATCTTGGCCACGATGTAGCTGGACAGCGTGTGCTCCATGCCGGGCAGAAACACGATTTGCGGCAGCGGCTTGCTGCCGATGGTGCTGAGTTCCGGCGCAAAATTCTCTGGCTTCTGCACACCGTTGATCGTGTGGCAGGCGGCGCATCCCAGCTCTACAATCAGTTGTCGCCCGTGCGCAATCTGCTGCGCATTGGCCACATCCAGATGAACGCCAGTGCCGAAATCTGAATCCGATTTGCCCTGCAGATAGCCGGACAGAATCGCGATTTGCTGCTTCGTAAAACGGTAATGCGGCATGGGCGTTGTCGTATCGTAGATACGCGGATTCGCAAGCCACGCTGCAAGCCACTCCGGCTTTGCCTTGTTGCCGATGCGCGTCAGCTCCGGCCCCACGTCGCCGCCCGCCAGGTTGCCCGCGGCATTCTGAACCGCGTGGCAGGAAGCGCAAAACGATTCGCCGTACAAGCTCGCTCCCGCCGCCGGATCGGCCGGTCCGCCGCTTTTCGAATTCGCTTGAACTCCGGCCGAATCCGTATCGCCCGCCTGCGGCGTGCTCGCGCTCACCAGGTAAGCCGAGATGTCACTCGCGTTTGCGTCGCTCAGTTTGAAATCCGGCATCGTCGTAGATATCGCGTAAGCCTGGGGAGATTTCAACCAGCTGTAAATCCACTCGCGCGTCGTCTTGTCGGCAATGTGCGCCAGCGACGGAGGATGATCCGTGGCCTCCACCCGGCTGCCGTCCGGTCGCGTGATAGCGTGGCAATGCACGCAGCCGTAGCGCGTCAGCAGGGTCCGGCCCAGGTTCAGTTGCGGCGTTCCCGGCAACGCGTTCTGGTGGCACTGGCCGCAGCCGGACTCAATGTAACGGGCCGGCAAAATCGGCTCCTCGCCGACCCGCTCGCTGTGGTGCGCCTCGGCAACCGTCGTGGCTGCTCCCTGTCCGCCATGGCAGATCACGCAGCCGAATCCATCCAGCGCGTGCGGAATCACCGGATGCTTGCGGAAGGGCTGCTCATTTACATCCGCAAGACTGCCCTCTTTCAATCCCAGGTGGCACGTCGTGCAGCGGTCCACCACGCCCAGATCGGGCAGCCATATCTGGTGAATCCCCGGCTGGAAGCGCCGCCGCAGGCTTACTGCATCTCCGCGATCCCGAATCAGCGTCAGGTATTGGCGCTGATAGCCGTGCCACTGGCTGAATTGGTCCTTGGCCGGCGCAATCGCCAGCGCCAGCAGCAGGATCAGGCTCACTACGCCGAACGCCCGCACCGGGTCGCCGAAAAGCGCCTGCCACGCAGAGGAAAGAACCTTTCTCATGTATTGCACTTAACTCCTCCAGGGCCATACCCAGGACCAGCCTGGGCCGCGGAACCATGTGCCTACTGCGGTGAGCACAACCAATTCAAGAAGAAACCACGTCATGATCCAGTAAGCCAGCGGCTTCGCGGCCAGGTACCGGCGCAGCCGCGAGTGCGATTCGGGTGTGCTGTTCGCGGCCACCATCATGCCCAGCGCTACGATGACCGTAGGCCCGGCGGCCACGTATACGTGGAACGCCAGCAGAAATATCAGCATTCCCAGTGCCGCCAAATAAAACCACCGCAGCCGCTTGGTCCGGTCTTTCAGAAACAGGCCGTTGGCTTCGATGTTGATGTTGAAATACGGAATCACAATGAGAGCGATGATCAGCAGCGTGGGAACCAGCACTCCTGCCACGACGGGCGGAAAATAATGCAGCAATTCCTGCAGGCCAAGAAAATACCAGGGCGCCTTGGCGGGATTCGGTGTGTGAGTTGGATCGGCGATGCCTTCCAGCGGCGCATTGAAAAACAGCGAGAACACCACCAGCGAGATGGCAAGCAACTCAATGGCCAGCGCTGCTCTGAAAAGCACCTCCGGGAAGGTCTGCAACTGGTCTTCCTGGGTTGCCTTCACCTGCGCCGAAGTGCGGCGGGTGACAAAGACGACTCGCGTTGGCGAGCGGCGCTGATCGGAGTCGACTCCGGCCACAAAATCTTTCGGATCGCTCATTTCGCCTCCTTCGCGAGCGGCACAGCGTCAATGGCCGCTTGCGCCTTCGGCTCCGACTGCTGCACGTAGAGGCCGCCGTCCTTGCGGATCCGCCAGAAATGCACGGCAATGAAAAGGATGGCAGCCAGCGGCAGAATCACGCAGTGCAGCACATAAAAACGCAGCAGCGCATTCGCGTTCACCTGGTTGCCGCCGAGCAGCAAAAAGTGGATCTTGTTGCCCACCAGTGGAACCGCGGATGACAGGTTCGATCCCACCGTGATCGCCCAGAATGCAAGCTGGTCCCAGGGAAGCAGGTATCCGGTGTAGCTGAGCAGCAGCGTGATCACAAGAAGAACCACGCCAATGACCCAGTTGAATTCGCGTAGCGTGCGGTACGCGCCGCGGTAAAACACCTTGAACATGTGCGCGAACACCAGGAAAACCATCAACTGCGCCGACCAGCGGTGCAGATTCCTGAGAAATAGACCCGACGATACCACAAACTGCAGGTCCTTCATGTCGGCATAGGCCTGGGGCACCGAGGGATGGTAGTACAGCATCAGCAGAATTCCGGTGATGACCAAAATCAGGAATGTCCCAAAGGTCAGCGTGCCCAGGAACCATGTGGCGCTGAAACGCACCATGCGTTTGCGGACCTTGGTCGCAAACAGGTGCAGGAATATATTCTGCTGGATGGCCAGCGCGCGGTGCAGCGTGCTCGATCCCGTGCCACTGCGGAAAACCGATCGCCACACCCGGCTCGCGCGCGCTTTCTCAATCATCTGGCCGGCCTTCGTGGGCATGCTCATATCCTCAGGTACTGGAATGGTGGAATGTCGATGGAGCGATCGACCATCAGGTCGCCTTCGTCGCTCACTGTGGTCTTGAGCCATGGCAGGGGCTTGGGCGCCGGGCCTTCAATCTTCTCCCCCGTGCGCGTGAATTTGCTGCCGTGGCATGGGCACGCAATGATGCCCAGGTCCTGGTTCCATGCGGTCAGGCAGCCCAGGTGCGTGCACACCGCGCTGAGCGCAAAGAATCCTTCTTCCGCTCGCACCAGGTAGATTCCTGAATTCACGTCCATGGTTACCGAGTTCATTGCGAAACTGTCGGGCTTGCCCACGTTCACAATGGCCGAAGGTTCATACAGAACGTTGGGAGAGAGAAACTCGTAGGAGAAAACCACCGTGCCCACCGCTGCGATGCCCAGCGATCCAAGCCCAATCCTGGTGAAGAATGCCCGGCGATCGAACTCTGCCACGGGTTGCTTGGTCGTCAATTGTTTTTTGTCGGGCATGCATTACCCCTTCACCGCGCCTGCCAGAGGCGGTCTGGACCGCAATGGACGGTCGATCGATTCAACGGATATCAATCCGGTTGGGTCCGCTGAAACAAGGTTGAATGACTCCATGGTGATGGTGCCTACGGGACAGCGCGCCGCGCACAGTCCGCAACGGATGCAGCGCGACTCGTCTTTCAGCATGGCCGAGCCAGAGATTACCCCCAGTTCCTCGGCCTTGATGTCATCCAGTTCCACTCCCAGCAGATCGCGGATCTCTCCCAGCTGTCCGGTAGTCGCATCGTCGAATTCAATGCGGTCGAGCGAAACAAGTTCCAGGCAGTTCTCCGGACAAACGTCGACGCACCCGCCGCACAGAATGCAGGAAGTGCCGTCAGAGGCGTTGCCTTCAAATACCGTGTTGACCCAGCAGTGCAGGCAGCGCTGCGCTTCCGCCACTGCGGCTTCTTCGTCGAAGCCGATCTCCACTTCAGTCACCCCGGTGCGGCGGTTGAGAGGCAGCATCGGAATCTGCGGCCGCAACAAGTCGAGCAGATCGAGCGGCATGCGATGGCGCTCCAGCACCTCCACTTCCACAATCGGGGCTGCGTGCTCGTGCCCGCGCAGAAACTCGTCGATGCCCACTGCCGCACGCTTGCCGTCGGCTACGCTGTCGATAATCAGCCGCGGCCCAAACACACAATCGCCGCCTGCGAACACCCCGGCGGCAGACGTCATCAGCGTTTGCGGGTTCACGGCGATCAGCCCCCGCGGCGAAACTTCCACGCCATCTTCGCTGCTCAGAAATTGCAGGTTGGGCGCTTGGCCAATGGCCATGATGATCGTGTCGCATTTCAGACGCGTCTCGCTGTTCTCGTAGAAAGTGGGACTGAAACGGCGGTTGGCATCGAAAACCGACTTGGTCTTGAGCACCTCAAGCGCCACCGCTCGACCGTTCTCCCCGATGATCTGCTTGGGGCCGAAGCCGGGATGGATGATGATCCCTTCTTCTTCGGCCTCTTCGATCTCCTCCAGCGCGGCGGGCATTTCACCCCGAGTCTCCAGGCAGACCAGATGTACCTCCTGCGCGCCCAGGCGCAGCGCGGAGAGCGAGACGTCCATCATCTCGCGGGCGGCCACCGCATCCATGCTCCCTTGAGACGGCTCGAAGTTCTCCACCCCGCCCGCATGCTGACGCAGCACCTCGCGCGCCGCGGACCGGGCCACGTCCATGGCCACGTTGCCGCCACCAATGACCAGAACCTTCTTCCCAATGGTGAACCGGTAGCCGAGATTTACGTTGAGCAGAAAATCGATTCCCTTGTAGACCCCGTCCAGGTCCACACCGGGAATGGTCAGGTCGCGGCTGCGGTGCGCGCCCACCGCTATCACAACCGCATCGAATTCCCTGCGCAGATCGGCGACCTTGAAATCGCGCCCGGCCGCCTGGTTCAATTTCAATGTGATATCGCCGGTGGAAAGAATCTCGCGTACCTGCGCTTCCACCACGTCCCGGGGCAGACGATATTCGGGCAGGCCGAGATAAAGCATCCCGCCCGCCACTTGCGAGGCCTCAAAAATCGTGACGGCGTAGCCCATCAGGGCCAGGTCGTGCGCCGCGGAGAGCCCTACCGGGCCTGCGCCCACAATGGCCACGCGAAAATCGAGCTTGGGCTGCGTCCGCCCCGTGTTCACATTGATCGGATGCCGCGACTCCGGACCGTAGCGTTCGGTCAGAAATCGCTTGAGCGCCCGGATCGCGATCGGCTTGTCGATCTCTCCGCGCCGGCACGCCGTCTCGCAGGGATGCGCGCATACCCGCCCGCAAATGCTGGCCATGGGATTGGGCTCGCGCGCCGTCCGATACGCCTCTTCAAACTCGCCCTCAGCAATCAACGCTACATACCGGCCCGCGTTGGTGTGCGCCGGGCAAGCCATCATGCAGGGGAAGTTGGTGTTCAGCCAATCCCTGTCAACTTTCTTGTCGACAAAGCGTTGCAGCATCCCGGAGCCTTTCCCGTTGCTAGAAAAAAACTGCGGGCGCAAGAGAGTACTCTTCCGCCCGCGCCGATTTACTTGCTGAGCGTGAAGTCCGCCGCGGTGTCTCCGGCAACCTTCACTGGATTCGATTTGCTCTTGGCTCCCTCGTTCCAGGCCGTCACCGTGTACGCGCCGTCGGGAACATTGTCAATCTTGTACGCGCCGGACTTATCCGTAATGGCAAAGTATGGCGTCGGAGAAACAATGAGGTACGCCGTCATATCCGGATGAACGTTGCAGTACAGGGGAACAATCCCTGGATTGTCGAATTTGAACGATTGCCGCTGCCCCTTGGGCCACGTGCCCAGGTTGTGCCCCAGCTTCTTGTTGCCGCTGATAGACGGCCAGAAAACGTTGTGCGCAACGCTGTCGCTGTTGAGAAACTCCACCGTTGTGCCCTGCTCGACCGCCGCGATGTGCGGCACGAACATCAAGCCCTTCTGGTCGATTGTCATGTGCTCGGTGGAAGCAGGAAAAGTCTTTCCGGCAATGGCTTCCACGTAAACCACTGACTCGCTTTTGACTCCCGAAACCTTGCCGTGGATGGTGCCCGCATAGGCCGTTGTTCCGAATGCCGCCATTGCGATGAGTAGAACCAATTCGATGCGCTTCATATGTTCTCCTGGTTGTGAAAAAACAGAGTCCGGAATGGCGCGACTGCGGGCTTTTCAGCCCGCGTCAGAATACGAACCGCGCCAGTAGGTAAACGGTGTTGTTGTCGCTGGCGTTGCGCCCTGCGTCGTCATAGTTGGTGGTCCCGCCATTGAATCGGGTGTAGTCGGTGTACTGCACGGCCAGGTCAAGATTCTGGACCGGCCAGTAGGAGACGTTTGCCATAATTCCGGCGCTTCTCGGATTGCCGTTGGCGCTGCCTGTCACCGCGGCTTGAGGGTATAAGTTGATGTCTGTCGTTCCGTTGGTCAGAAACCATCCAAATGTCCCTGAGTAACGATTCCCCACGTGATACTCCACGTTGGCATTGCTCGCATTCAAATGATGCGGGCCGGGGTTAGCATTCCCATTGTCCGCACTGGCAACCAGCGCTGAATTCTCCCGGACATAACTGCCCCGAACGGAAAGAACGTCTTTGCCGAAGGTGCGGTCGTACTGGATGTCCGGGCCAAAATTCGTATAACTGTCCTCCGGCCCGGTTACCGCCCCCGGCGTCGATTTCATGTGAATCCCGTAGGCGCCCACCTCCAGGTTCGCCGTTCGCCCGTTCTGTTGCCATGCCAACCGCCAATAGGGCGCTACGCCGCGAATGTTGTAGTTGCAGCACTGCCCCGTCGTCGGCTGCGTATCGTCAACGTGATCGGAGCGGTAAAGCGTTCCCGCAAAATACAGGTGCTGGTCCCACATCGCAAAGGCGCCCAGGCCCGCCACATCCACTCCCAGTAGTCCGTTGATAACCGGAGACGCGGCGGGAGTGGGAACCGAGTCAGGCGCGATGAATGGAAATCCCCACGCCGGCGTGCTGTTCCAGAGGTCTTCTACAGTCGGGTTATTGTTCAAAGTGAGACCGTAGTCCAGCTCTTTGCCCGACAACTTCGTCTTGTCGGCGTAGCGAATATCGGTGTTATCAATGCTGAAGTGATCGTCTTGCATGTTATAGGTTATCTGCATAAAACTGCCCAGGTGCGTGGCCCAGGCTCCCGCAAGGTAAAGCGAAATGTCCTGGGGAAATTCGAAGTTCCAGTTCTGGGTGCCGGGCTGGGGAGCCTTCGTGCTGGTCAGCGAGGTCTCAAGAAATGCGCTCAATGGCAGAAACTCAAGCATGTTCAGGCCGGAGCGGCGCTTGTCGGACGGGGCTGTGATGCTGTTCTCCGACCGGTCGGAGTAAGCCAGAAGCTTGAACAGCCGGCCTGAGGCGTTCAACTCCGGTGGCGTGGTATGGCAACCGCTGCAGGGCAAACCCGTCTGACGCGCATAACTGGGAAGCGCCTTCGCACCGGGAGCCAATCCCCAGCAGCCGGCAATGAATACAAACACGCAAAGCGAGATGTTGCGTCTCATGTTCCTCCTTCTGACAAATGCGCTGCAGCCTCATGTCCACAGTGTTTATGCCCGCGAGAAAAACAAGGGACAGCCGTTTACCCTTGATCGATGGCGCTCAGTGTTGCAAGTCACAGGCTGAAGTTTCTATACCTGCAAATTGTGACCTAGCTCACCGTGTCATAAATGTGATGGCAGTCACTGCAGATTGACCTCGCAATGTTGTTTTGGCTCCTGGCAGCGGTCAAGAGAAGTCAGAATAAGCATCGGGAAGGGTGTTGTAGTGCAGCGGCACGCAAGTTCTAGACCGTATCGACATATAGTTGCAGGCAAATCCAGGCGCAGGCGAGGGCAACGATGGCTTTG
>Ga0182013_10007987_pt1 | contig 11492 bp, 16 predicted proteins | sample 612S2MmetaG_FD_120487 | JGI IMG/M metagenome (GOLD analysis project Ga0182013, IMG submission 120487) | Permafrost microbial communities from Stordalen Mire, Sweden - 612S2M metaG | ecosystem: Environmental > Terrestrial > Soil > Wetlands > Permafrost | place: Sweden: Stordalen | collected...
TGCAATTTGCCGAGGGTATGCTCGATCAACCTAGCTAATTTATCTGCGGCGCCGTCGACGGCTAGGTCCAGAGTCGCAGCTTCGTCGGTGACCGCGATCGGCTGGCGGCCTTCGAGGCGCGCCTCCATCATGCAACGCTTGTCGTTCTCGCCGCTCTTAGAGCCGCTTTCGTCGGTCAGGTGGACCTCCACCCGTGTGATGTGATCGCTCATCCGGCTCAGGGCATTTTCCACTACGCCCCTGATTTGATCGGCCAGCGCCTCGTGACCTTCGATTGTATGGTCCGTATTGACTTGGATCTGCATGCTGATCTCCTGCCTGATCGTCTGATCAAGGTTGTTTCTTACGCTCATACATTGCCGCTTAGCCGTTATGCACCATGAGCGCTTAAGCGTCTAAGGCGCAGTTGCCAACCTCACACCTCTCGTTTACGAAGTTCATGGAACTCGGCTACCAGCCGGCATCTGCTTCTGGCGGCCAGAAGGTACCATGGACAAGTCATTGGTTCCGACGTAGATACCGATGGCCACCAATATGGCGATAAGGCCGAACCAGAAGCGCCAATCATGATGCGCACGCCTCCAGTAAGGAGTTTGGCCATGGCTATGATGACTCTCGCCCATCGGATGCAGGTGTTCGGTGTTGTTCATGCTGGTCTCCACACTGAACGTTCAAAGTTGCGAGGGGACGCTGCGCGAAAGGTGAAAATCATGGGCAGCCGTTATCCCGGATGCCCATGCCCTACTTAAGCGCCGCTTAGGGAGAAAACAGGCTTGTGCTCGTCTTCGTGCACCCAATATTGGGGCCGGCCATAATGACGGTAGAGTCGGTCTTCATATTCACGAGTGAGCGGCACGGAATCGACGAAGAGGGGTGCCGTCTGGATCGCATCCCGGTAGAGCCCGACATAGAACTTGGAATCCACCACAACTTATCTTTTGAATCCACGCGGGAGAAACCAGTACCTTCTTGCCCGGCCACCAATTGCGCGTTGCCACCTCAATGTAGCGAATAGCCCAGGTTTCATCGTCCATGAAGAATCCTGCCACATGGCCGATTTCGCCATCCATAGCCTCGATGTGATAGCCAGTCACGGCTGTAGTACTGCGCAGATGTGAATCCGCCGACTCTTTCTGGATTCTTTCCAACGCTTGGGTCTCTTTCGAAGCAGCGACTTCAGTAGCCAATCCCGACGGGTAATAGCCCGGTCCCCACAAAAAGGTCCCGCCCCAGTAATTGGGATATCCGTAATACCCGAGGTACGCTGCCTCGTGCTGCCCCGAGACGGGTTTGTGCGTATCGATATCGGGGCTATTCTCCACTCGCTTTTTCGTTAGCGCTACATCCAATCGCTTGGCTTGCCAGTCGGTGTGGACGACGGAAATTGGCGAGATCAGCACTCGCCGGCCGCCAAGCCAGCCACCAGTTTCTATCATCAGGTAGCGAATGGCCCATGTCTCGTCGTCGAAATATAATTGATCTACAGTCCCAATCTCGCCGTCCGTGGCCCGGATCACAAGACCCTTCAAATGGTTCGCATTCTTTAACATTAGTCTTTGCCCCCCGAATTCTCTGCGATTTGACCATAGCAGCGGCGCAAGCACTGTTCTGAGCAAGAGTGCTCACTCTAGCGTCAGCCAAGCGCATCTAGTCTGCGAAGGGAGGTCATAAGGATCGCGATACGTCAATCCGGAAAACCGTTCCTCACGTCGATCTGACGCGTTACGTGGGCCGTTGGTATGAGATCGCACGATATCCCACGCGATTCGAAAAGGACTGCGCGTCCGATGTGACCGCAACCTACGCTCAGCTTTCCGGCGGCAAGATCGAGGTTCTGAACGAGTGTCGAAAAGCGGACGGACAGACAAAGAGGTCAAAGGGCACGGCTAATGTCGTGGACAAGAGGACAAATGCCCAGTCGTGTTGGTGAACCTTTTCACGCTCGACAAGGCAGACGAGCAGGCATTCCTGAAGGCTTGGCAGGAAGATGCGTTGTTCATGAAACAGCAGCCGGGGTTCATTTCGACCCAACTTCACCGTGCCATCGGCGACAGTCCGACGTACCTGAACTACGCGGTCCGGGAGACGACTGAGCAGTTTCGGGCGGCATTCACGAATCCTCAATTTCGGGCGAAGCTCTCGGTTTATCCGCCTTCGGCTGTGGCTTCCCCACACTTGTTCCAGAAGGTCGCGGTTGCGGGTGTTTGCGTAATTCAGTAAATAGACAAACCACGTACAGCAAAAATTCGACTTGCACCAGGGGGCTTCAATGATCACCCAGGCTCACGTAAGGATGATTCTGCGCTGGATTCACATTGCCGCTGGCATTTTTGTGGTTGGCTATGTGTATAAGTTCCATGCTGACGCCGGTGCGACCAGAGTCGCCCAGACAGTGGTGGTGCCCACCATTGCCGCAAGCGGACTGTGGCTTTGGCAGCAGGGACCGATTGTGCGGTGGATGCGACGTGCTCCGTCGCAAACGAGGCAGCAGGAAACGTAATTTCCTTGCTAGGCGATTCACTGCAACCTTCGAGTCAATGAGAATACCACTCCGAAGCATAGAAGATTCGCGCGATGGTCAGACCTGCATAATGCTCAGAATCTTTCGCAATGTATTCGCGGATAGTGTCAAGATCGCGCAGCGATTGTGGCGACCATGGAATGCGCATTACAGCCCAAAGCGATGCTTGGCCTGATCGTGCGGAATCCCCTGCGACCCATCGAGCTCGGCCAATCCAGTTTCGACTTTGGCCAGAAATACGAGCCGCTCAATGGCATCGTCGATGGTGGCATTGGCCGGCATCGCCTGGAGGGCCTCGATAATGCGGTCGCGGGTCAATGGTTCCTGCATGGCTCAATTGTAAACACATTTCGCGGTAGGTGAAACGACACGCTAACGTCCAATACCACTTATCTTCGATGTTCCCAAATTTGTCCCCGCATTTCTTCGCTCGTTGACTTCCTGGAGGGTTGTGTATCCTTGATAAGCGAATAGTTCTCAGATAAAAGAGGTTCCAGATATGTCGAGAATACGACCATCGCTTTTGCGAGCGCTGTTCGCTACGACTTTCGGTGTTTGTCAAGCGCAGATGGTCATACCTGATGCCCTCCCGGAACTGAAATATCCTCCGCTTGCGAGAGCCGCTAACATTCAGGGCGACGTTGTAGTGAGCTTCCGACAGACACCGGAAGGTCGAACTGTCGATGTAACGCCCCTCTCTGGTCCTGTAATGTTGCAAGGAATCGCGGTCGAAAACGTAAAGGCCTGGCATTTTGAGCCAAAAGGGGAGCTTGCAGGGCCAGCCTACAGAGTCACATTTCACTTCCAGCTCAATCCGCCTGACGATGGATACGACGACAACCAGCCAGTGACGAAGGCGGTGCTAGATGGAACAGGGCAAGTTCAAGTCGTTTCGATCTCTACGACGGGATTGGATCGCTCAGAATGTCCAGCTGCAAATGATCGCGTGCCTCCAGCAACCGTGATGGATGGAGATTTTGTAGAACTGCAGCGTTGGAACGAAGAAGTGAGGGTTGGTGCGGACGGCTCGGTTGTTTGGAAGCAAGGAAATCTTTCCCAGAGAGGACAGATCACACCGGCCGAGGCGAACTCCCTGTTGGAGCGCTTTCGCACTCCAGCTATTTGGAGGCTGTGCGGCCGCTACGACCAGGCGGGGCTGATGGATGGCGATGGTAGTTCGTTTAAGGCGCGCATCGCTGGCCGGGAGAAGAGTATCAGCGAGTATGGCGATGCCGCGCCAGCGATCCTCCGAGACGTGGAATTAGCTGTTGACGCGGCCGCCAATACACATCAGTGGCGGCATGGCGATCCGACAACGGAAAGTATCGCGGAAATCACCTTCGAGTATCTACCCAAACCCGGCAAGACAAAGCTCATGGACGCGGCGCATAGCGGAGACAAAAAGGCCTTCCAATCCGCGTTAGCCGCGGGCGATAAGCTGACTGACGTCGACGCGAGCGGATGGACGCCCCTGATGTATGCCGCTAGTTCCTATGGCGATTCGTTGTTGAGTGAAATAGTCAAAGCGGGAGTAGATGTGAATGCCCGCTCCAAGAGAGGCGAAACGGCGCTGATGGCATCTGCTGTCACGGGCAGGGCCGACGGGGATCTTCTGAATGCTGGTGCCGAAGTGAATGCAGTCAACGATGATGGCATGACCGCACTTATGCTGCTGGTTCAGCGCGGAGATCCAGATGAGGTCGAGACATTGTTGAAGGCTGGGGCCGATGCTCGAATGAAGGACTCAAAGGGCCGCACAGCTCTCGACTATCTCAATGCAGCGAACTGCGGATCGCCAATCGTCCACGAGACAGACTATCGATGGATGACTGTGGGCTATTCGAGATGCAACGCGCTTGACCATGATGATTATCAGAAGTCGAAAAGATTGCTAATCAACGCAGGCGCTGGAGAAACGCGTACCGCTGTACCAGCTCCACTACCAACGCCTGAGTGATTTGATCAACCCCGGGTCGTAACCTACTGCCGCAACAAGAATCCGCCCGGCAAAGCTGCCTCAAGATTGATTTGTTCTCCGGTGATGGGGTGTGGGAAATTCAGAAATTGGGCGTGCAGCAAATATCCTCCATCGCCTGGGAGGCCGGGGAGATTTTCAAGAGGCTGTCCGCTAAAGCCGTACAGAGGATCGCCTACCAGGGGATGTCCGATGGATGCCAGATGGATCCTGATTTGATGAGGGCGTCCCGAATTTAGGCTTACCTCAAATGTCGTGGTGCCCGATGTGCTGCATGCCGTGCTGATTGACGCCGTGCTGCTTGACTCCGTGCTGCTTGGCGCCCGTGAGATCACCTTCGCCAATGACTTCGCCGGCTTGCCACTCGGGTTGGCGGCCCACACCGAACCGATGCGCGGGTGCGGTACGAGTCCGATGGGGGTGAGGATTTCGTAGGCGTCTTGCTGTGCAATGCCTTGCGCCAGCGCGCTGTAGATTTTTTGAATTCTGGGTGTGTTCCAGTTTGCGGATAGTTTAGCGGCCGCCTGCGCTGTTTTGGCGAAGAGGACGATGCCGGAAGTGCCTCGGCCCAACCGGTGTAGAGGGTTTGCGCTGGGGGTTTGCTTCTGCACCAGCCGCAGGAGAGTGTTTTCCATGAAGCCGCCGCCGGGGAGAGTGGGCAGCCCGCCAGGTTTGTTGACGGCCAACAGATGGGGATCTTCAAACAGGACTTCGAAGTGCTGAGGAGTGTCTGGTTCGATCCATGGTGGACGGTTCCAGACAAGAGTCTGGCCTGAAGTGACCAATTCGCTTCCCGTGGCTGTGGCGCCGTTGAGGGTGACTTCGCGGTTGTTCAGATTTTGTTGCCAGGCTTGTGCGGTTGAGTGTGGGTAAAGGCTTGTCAAGTGAGAGAGCAGGGTTTGCCCATGATCTTTGCTGCCGATGATGGTGGTGTAAGCATAGCCCCGGTTGAGCATGTAGTTTGAGTGTAAGCTATGGCAACTGTGTACCAGAGGATTTCGCCCCGGAAGGACTACGAGATGCGAAAAGGGTTTACGAGACGACCAAAACCGGACGAGCCCGCGACGTCCGTCAAGAACTACATCACGCGGAGTGGGCTCGAGCGCCTCAAAGATGAGCACCGGTTTCTGCTCACCAGGGAACGCCCGGCCGTGGTCGAGGTAGTGGCGTGGGCTGCCAGCAACGGCGATCGCAGTGAAAACGCCGATTATCAGTACGGCAAACGCCGGCTGCGGCAGATCGATGGGCGGATTCGCTTTCTCACGAAGCGAATCGAAGCCGCGGAAGTGGTCGACCCGGAAGCTCCGAGAGCAGGGCAGGCCAATTCAAAGGAAAAGACGAGGGCATTCTTCGGAGCCACCGTGCGCTATGCCACTGCCGCGGGAGTGGAGCGAGTGGTAAGCATCGTGGGCACTGACGAGGTCGATCTCAACCGCAACCACATCAGTTGGGTGTCACCTCTGGGACGCGCGTTGATGAAGTCGGCGGCGGGTGACTGCGTAGTCCTGCAATTGCCGGGCGGTACAGAAGACCTGACCGTGCTGGAAGTGCGTTACGAGCGCATTTCTGTGGAACCGTTCCGTGAGCCAGTTGGATCCGAGGCCTTGGCAAAGGGACTCCCTCGCCGACGCTAACTCCACATGACGAAGAAACACCGAGGCTACCTTATCTGCAACGGGGTGCGGGGTCGCACTTCCAGGCGGGCGGGACCAGTCCTATCTCGACACAATCAAGATAAAACACCGCCGCTTCATCGCCCGTAGTGACTTACGCCAAATGGCTGGCATTGTTTCCAGCAAGCGCCCGCGAACCAGTTCGAGAGTTCGCCAGGTGGCATTTTGGAGTGCGACGGACTGTATTGTTCGAGCGCCTCAGGGGTCACCCAGCAACTAGCCCTCCCCATTCTACAAAATGAACCTCTCTCGGACGGGGGCGTGTCTAATCAACGATGGTGAAAGCTCATTCGCAGGCCAGTCGGGCCTCGGGCCCTCGGTTGCGCGCGGTTCTGCCTTTGGTTTGGGAACTGGTGCGTCCGCGCCGCGGGTTGCTGGCGGTTGGTTTCGTTTTGATGGCGATCAATCGGGTGGCCTCGCTGGTGCTGCCGTATTCCACCAGGTACCTGATCGATAGCGTCATCATCAAGCGCAACATTCAACTGCTCAAGCCGCTGGTTCTTGGGGTACTGCTGGCGACTGTCGTTCAGGGAATCACTTCGTTCTCGCTCACGCAATTGCTCTCCAAGGCCGCCCAACGCCTGATCGCCGAGCTTCGGCAGAAGGTGCAGGCTCATGTGGGACGGCTGCCAATCCCGTTTCACGATTCGAACAAAAGCGGAGTGTTGGTATCTCGAATCATGACCGATGTGGAAGGTGTCCGCAACCTGATCGGTACCGGATTGGTGGATCTTACCGGGGGGCTGCTCACGGCGGGAATCGCGTTAGTGGTTCTGTTCCGAATCAGCACGCTCATGACGGTGCTGGCCTTCGGCTTCCTGCTGTGTTTCGGATTCGCTCTGAAAAAAGCATTCCAGACCATACGTCCGATCTTCCGCGAGCGCGGCAAAATCGACGCCGAAGTCACGGGCCGCTTGTCCGAATCGCTGGGTGGCGTGCGGGTTGTAAAGGGCTACCATGCCGAGGACCGTGAGGAGACGGTTTTCTCCCGCGGAGTGATCCGGCTGCTCGATAATGTGACGCGCTCGCTGACTGCGACTTCGGTGATGGGACTGTCAGCGAGCGTACTGCTGGGCGTGGTAGGCAGTGTCATCATGTTTGTCGGCGCGAAGCAGATTCTGGCCGGCGCGCTGACCATCGGCGGCTTTTTTACTTACACCTTGTTCATGGGCTTCCTCATCGCGCCCATCATGCAGATTGTCCAGATCGGCACGCAGATCACGGAAGCGCTGGCTGGACTGGAACGCACGCAAGAGATCCTGGCCGAACCTGCCGAAGACAGCGACCCTCGCCGCACCGTCACGTTGCCCGCGATCGAGGGTAACATTAACTTCGAATCGGTAAGCTTCAGCTACGATGGCGCTCGCACCGTGTTGAACGACGTATCGTTCCACGCTGCTCCAGGCACAGTTACGGCTCTGGTTGGATCGTCCGGGTCCGGCAAATCGACGACCATCGGGCTGATCACCGCGTTTTACGTTCCGACCCGGGGCAAGGTCCTGGTGGACGGCATCGACTTGAGCACGGTGCGGCTCCATTCCTATCGCACCCAACTCGGAGTCGTGCTGCAGGAATCATTTCTATTTGACGGCAGCATCCGCGAGAATGTCGCCTTCTCCCGTCCCGGCGCCAGCGACGAAGCCGTGATGAGTGCCTGCCGCATCGCCCGAGTCGATGAATTTGCGGAGAGCTTTGGCGACCAGTACGACACCATTGTCGGCGAGCGCGGCGTGAAACTCTCGGGCGGGCAGCGGCAGCGGATCTCGATTGCACGCGCCATTCTGGCTGAACCCCGCATCCTCATTCTCGATGAGGCTACCTCCAGCCTCGATTCCGAATCGGAGCAGATGATCCAGCAAGGCCTCTCCTATCTCATGCGGGGCCGCACCACCTTTGTGATTGCGCACCGCTTGTCGACCATCCGCCGCGCCGATCAGATCCTGGTGGTCGAGCGCGGGCAAATTGTCGAACGCGGCACTCACGAAGAACTCTACACGCTCCGCGGGCGTTACTTCGAGCTCTATAACAAACAGCATGACCTGGAGAGCAATCTTTTCCTGGCTCCGGGAGAGGGTGACGCCACCACCGCAGAGGCTCCGGAAACATCCAAACAAAATCGGGTCGAACCGACCGTCACCGAAGTAGTGCGATTTCTCCGTTAGTACGACTTTGTTCGCGACGCCGTGGCCGAGTCTGACGGCCACCGGTCCTTATTGTTTTGTTATTTCGGCGCAGGCTTAGGTGTCGGGATTCTGCCTTTGACAGGACGCTCTCGGCGGGGGTATTTTCCTCGCAGCGGGCAACTTTTTGGGTCGCCTTGGATTCTGTTGGTTCAGGAGGTCTCCATGTTCCGCTACGGCATCTTAATGCGGTTCACATTCCTGGGCCTCGCCGCGAGCATGACCTTAGCGTGTGGGAGCGGTTCCCGTCAGATTCAGTCCGTCACCGTTTCGCCTGCTTCCGCGGACGCGCAAGACTATCCCGATGGCAAGGTCCCATTCGTTGCCACTGGCCATTACGACCAAACGCCAGTGACTGTTACTCCCTTACAGGCGAATTGGGGGCCTGATTTCAACAGTCCGGTTTCGATTGACCAGAATGGCGCGGCGCAGTGCGCGGCCGGTGCATCCGGCACCTATTCCATTGGCGCGTGGGTCGATCTGCCGGTTGCCAAGGGGCTTCCGTGTCCAATCGGTGAATACGGCGAGTCCGTTTGCGGCACGGTCCTCGGCACGGCGCAATTGACTTGCCCGTGAAAAGCAGGGCGGGACACGGGCGATCTGGGCAGTTCTGCCTGCGGCGGCGCGGTTCTGCGCGCGCGATGATGTTTACATCACTCCTTCCAAACAATTCACAATGCGGAGATGCAGAGGCCGTTCTTTGGATCAATGAAACATAATTGTCGTTAATTCAAACCGTTCCTCTCGCCCAGCGCTTTTAGTTTATGAACTCAAGTGGCGCGGAGGTTATGGGGTTGGCAGTGGCTCAATGCAGTGGCTCAATATTGTCCGCACAAGAATCCGCGTCTGCCCATATTCACTTTCCCCGATGGAACGGACAGAATGGCTTCCTTTGAACGATCCCAGAGACACGAGATGCTCAGCCTTCGCCAAAGCCTCCGGAAATGCGGGATGTCGTAATGGGCGCCAACGGCACTTGTTTCGTCACTTCTTACTGCTGTGCCCTTTCGCTCGAGCACCCGCGGGCGCTTTCCTCTTCAGTTTGATCTGATTGAAATCGACCGCGGCGCGGACGAGATTTTTTAGAGCACGCCCGTTAATCTTGTCGCCCTCGAACAAATCGATCGCCCGCCACCGGTTGCCTCCGAGGCCCGCGTTGAAGAGCTGGTCCGGATCTGGAAGGCTCGCCCCGTTTGCAAACGTAAGCTTCACTTTATCTTTGTGGGCATTGCCGACCGCGATGATGCCATCGCGAGACCATACTGGGCTTCCCATCCACTTCCATTCTTCGACGATATCGCGGTCAGCCTCAAGAATGTTCCTGCGGATGCCGGCAAGCGTTTTGCCACGCCAGTCGGTGAGCTTTGCGATCAGTTGGTCAATACGCTCCGATGGATTCATTGGATTGTTATACCTCGAATTCTTGTCCCATTTTCATGCGAGTGGTTTTATTGGGGCAAACTGTTGCGGTCTCCTCGAAACAAGTCGTCGAACCAGATGGCCTTTCCACATCCACAACCCCGAGAGGACCATGACCGGAACGAAGACGAATCGAGTCGCGGGGGCGTAGCTTGGAATTTTGTCAAACGGGCTATAAATATAACCGAGGATCGGAATGCTGAAGATGAGGTGAATCCAGCGAAAAATCGAGCGGGTAATGCCTCGGCTCACGATGTTTGTTGAACTGGCTGCGGCCATGGATGCCACTCCTTGGTTTATCACTTTGGATTTATCAATTCACGACTTTTCAGCCGCCCCAGGCGTCCAACCAGGAGCCTCAACGCCAAACTGCTTTGAATATTCGGCGACCAAGCGCTGCCAGCCCGCGAACTTCATGGCGTCGATGCCGGCGATGGCTCCAATCGGCGTACCCGCAAGGAACCGATCAAGGACGTCGAAGCAGATGTGCCAGCCCGCGGCGCCCCACGAGATGAAGCGGCGATCGATGCGGTGCCACAGCGTCAGGCGCGTGCCGCTATCAGTGGCTTCGAGTTCCCACCGGATATCGCTGTACTCGAGCACTTTGGGAGCGTCGGCTCGCGTCACTCGAGCTTCTTGCGGCGCCTGCGCTCCCACCCAAGTGAGCTTTACTGCGGCTCCAACCGTACCGAGGCTGCCATCGACCACAAAGGGAGCCCACTCGCGCAGATGCGCCGGGTCGGTAAGCGCCTGCCAGACTTTCTCCGGCGAGTGCCGCAGGTCGCGGACGAGTATGAGCGTCCACTTGTCTCCTTCCTTTCGCACCTGCGCCCCGCTGGCCGGACCTGGTTCGTACTGCGCGAGATCGGTCACTCTCTCCTCCTTAGCTTGACGTCCCTAGCTTGACCAGCGCGCCAGCTGGGTCAGCTGGATGAGGTTGCCGCAGGTGTCCTTCAGCATGGCAATCGTCGAACCAGGCACGTCGGTGGGCGGCATCGTGAACTCGGCGCCTCGGGCCTTGGTCCGCTCGTAGTCGCCCTTGACGTCGTCGGTGAAGAACATGGCCGCGGGCTGATTCTGTTGAAACATCGCCTGCTGATACGCCTTCGCCGCGGGATTATTGTTCAGCGCCAGCTGCAGCTCAGTACCGTTCGGCTCCTCGGGCGAGGCCACGGTCAGCCAGCGGTATGCGCCGTTGCTGAAATCGGACTTCTTGGCAAAACCCAGCACGTCGGTATAGAAATTCAGGGCCTTGGCTTGGTCGTCCACATAGATGCTGGTTACTTTGATTTTCATTTCGTTTCTCCTTTGTCACGTCCGTGGTTTGGCCGCGTTGTCTTTCTTGCTTTCTTTTTCGTTGATGCGGGCTTCCTTGGCGTTGACCCATCCATGCGGTCTAGGTGGCGTTCGAGGGCATCGACGTGCGCGGACCAGAAGCGGCGGAACTGAGCCAGCCAGGCATCGACTTCCTGAAATCGTTCAGGTTTCAGCCGGTAGAGACGGCGCTGTGCGTCCACCATAGATTCCACGAAACCCGCCTCGCGCAGCACGCGCAGGTGCTTCGACACGGTCGGCTGCGTCATCCGAAGCTGATGCTCGATCTCTCCCACCGACTGTTGGGACGAGGCCAGTAGGCTCAATATCGCGCGGCGGTTCGGCTCGGCAATGATCTCGAATACGGATTCCACACTCCTCATATACTACAACGGGAATATACGTGTCAA
>Ga0182013_10007993_pt1 | contig 11490 bp, 10 predicted proteins | sample 612S2MmetaG_FD_120487 | JGI IMG/M metagenome (GOLD analysis project Ga0182013, IMG submission 120487) | Permafrost microbial communities from Stordalen Mire, Sweden - 612S2M metaG | ecosystem: Environmental > Terrestrial > Soil > Wetlands > Permafrost | place: Sweden: Stordalen | collected...
TCACTCTGATGCCGCTTGAAGTGAAGTAGCGCATCGCGCGGAGGAGTCCGCGGAGAGCTGTTCTTTCAACGTCGGAGCGTCTTGGAAATATTTCATCGAGCCGGTCAACCATGAGCCAGAGCGAAAGCCCGCCCTTTTCCAAGACCGCTTCTAGTTTTTCCTTAATATCGTTGACATACTTAGGCAATGAGTGATTCTGGTCTTGATCGGTTTCTTCGGTCTGTGCCGCAGGTGTTTCTCCGAACAGGTCAACTTGAAACTCGCCAGAGTCGCCGGGAAGTTGATGTTTGAATTTTGGACGCCATGATCTAAGAACGTTGAGCGACCCTCAAGAATATCTTTGAGAGATCGTTTCGCTTGGATATCTGGAATTCGGGCACTTGCACACGCCTGTTGAAACTGTCTAATCTCTGAGGTCGCATCCTTCAGTTGGCTCTGGTATCTCTCGCCTTTAATGAAGTGCTCGTTCGCTAGAGAGACCAGATAGATGCACCAAAAACTGATAAATTCTTCCTCGCTGAGCTTTGAAAACTGCTCAGAGAAGGCGTGAAAAACGGGATCACCTGGAGCCTGAATCCCATGCGCCACAACCACCTTCCTTTGCGACAAGAGCACGTCTGGAAGGAAGTCAACGAAGATGCGGAAAAGCGCGCTTTTTCCGGACCCTTTTGTACCTGGGATCAGGTCGACTCGGTCACCTAGCAAGTCGGCGAAGGCGGAAGTCTCGATTCTTGCTGTTTCAAGGAGGGTGTCCGCCTCAGCGACTGACGCCCCGAGATCGAGATTCTTCAGAATTGCAGACAACGTCCTCTTGTGGTGTTCCATACAGGAATTCTCTCACTTAGGTCCAATTGCCGGTCCGTGCGGTAGCTGAGCAGCAGCGGCACTGCGCCGATCAAGGGGGTACCATGTGTGCGCGGCGATATTCGCACGTAAAATGGAGGGGATGGCGTTTACGGAAGAGTTTGATGTGGTGGTGGTGGGGGCCGGGCACGCGGGGTGCGAGGCGGCGATGGCGGCGGCGCGCATGGGGCTGCGTACCGCTCTGTTTACGCTGAATTTGGATTTGATTGCGCAGATGAGTTGCAATCCGGCGATTGGCGGAATTGCCAAGGGTCACCTGGTGCGCGAGGTGGATGCGCTGGGCGGGATTATGGGCGAAGTGGCGGATGCTTGCGGGATCCAGTTTCGGCTGCTGAATACAAGCCGGGGGCCGGCGGTGTGGTCGCCGAGGGCGCAGTGCGATAAGGCGCTTTACCGGGTGAAGATGCGGGAGGTTCTGGAGGGGCAGCAGGGGCTGTTCATTAAGCAGGCGGAGGTTATCGATTTGGTCGTGGACCAAATCGAGCAAGTCGGCGGGTCAGCGCGTCAGCGAGTTAGCGGGGTGCGGCTGCGGGATGGGCGGGTGGTCCATGCCAAGGCGGTGGTGGTGACGACGGGGACGTTTCTGAATGGGCTGATCCATTGCGGGGAGCAGCAGTATGCGGCGGGACGGAGCGGGGAGCCGGCTTCGGTGCTGCTGGGCGAGGCGCTGAAGCGACTAGGGCTGCGGGAGTGCCGGCTGAAGACGGGGACGCCGCCAAGGTTGGATGGGCGGACGATCGACTGGACGAAGTTTGAGGAGCAGCCGGGGGATGCGGACCCGACACCGTTTTCTTTTAGAGCGAGTCAGCGGGCCAGCGAGTCAGCGAGTCAGCGAGAGGCAGGTGCATGGGTGCCGGAGCTGCGGCAGGTGAGTTGTTATATTGCGCAGACGACGCCGGAGACGATGCGGCTGATCCGCGAGAATGCGCATCGGTCACCGATGTATACGGGGCAGATTGCGGGGGTGGGGCCGCGCTATTGCCCGTCGATCGAGGACAAGATTGTGCGCTTTCCGGAGAAGACGCAGCACCAGTTCTTCCTGGAGCCGGAGGGGCTGAATACGCACGAGGTCTACGTCAACGGCATGAGCACCAGCCTGCCGATGGAGGTGCAGGCGGCGATGGTGCGGTCGATCCCGGGGCTGGAGAACGCAGAGATGCTGCGGCCGGGGTACGCGATTGAGTATGACGCGATCGACCCGACCGAGCTGGACCGCACCCTGAAGGTGAAGAAGTATGACGGGCTGTTTCTGGCGGGGCAGATCAACGGAACCAGCGGGTACGAGGAGGCAGCGTGCCAGGGGCTGATGGCGGGGATCAATGCGGCGCTTTGGAGCAGGGGACAGGGAACAGGGAACAGGGAACAGGAAAAGATAGGGAGCAGGGAACAGGGAACAGGAACAGGCAGGGAACAGGGAACAGGGAACAGTTTTGAGGGATTCTGGCTGGACCGGACGGAAGGGTACACGGGAATCCTGATCGACGATTTGATTTCGAAGGGGACGAATGAGCCGTACCGGATGTTTACTTCGCGGGCGGAGTTCCGGCTGCATTTGCGGATTGACAATGCGGACCGGCGGCTGACTCCGCATGGGCGGCGGCTGGGGCTGATCGACGACAAGGCGTGGGCGGCGTATGAGGCGAAGATGGCGCGGGCGGCGGCGTTTGAGCGGCTGCTGAAGGAGCAGCGAGTCAGCGAGTCAGCGAGTCAGCGAATCGGGGAAGCAGCAAGTCAGCGAGTCAGCGAGTCAGCAAGTCAGCAAGGCACGCGGGCGGGGATTGTTGGGCTGACGTATGCGCAGGCGCTGAAGCGGCCGGAGGTGACGGTGGAAGTGCTGTGGCCGGTGTTGCGGGAGTTGATGGAGAAGGTGGAGGAGTTGAGGGAGTGGGTTGAGGCTACAGCGAGTCAGCAAGTCAGCAAGTCAGCGAGTCGGCAGGGCGCCGAGGCGAGCGCCGACGAGCCGCGGTTGACGGCGTGGGTAAGAAACGAGATGAAGACGGTGGAGACGGAGATCAAGTACGCGGGGTATCTGGAGCAGCAGAAGAAGTCGATGGAGAAGCTGAAGCGGGATGAGGGGCGGGTGATTCCGTCGGGGTTCGACTATGCGGCTTGCAGTGGGTTGTCGCGCGAGATGGTGGAGACGCTGGGGCGGGTGCGGCCGAGGACGCTGGGACAGGCGAGCCGGATCCAGGGGGTGACGCCGGCAGCGGTGAGTTTGGTGAATTGCTTCATTGAGATTCAGGGGCGAAGGCAGACGACGTAGAAGCAGTTCTCAGTTCTCAGTTGAAGTACAGGCTGGCGCGCGAGCCTGGACGATTCCAGAGGGCAACTACAGAGATTCTGGACGTCGTCCAGAATGACGATTCGAAAATTTGAGTAAGCGGGTGGGTGGGTTACTTTTCAAGAATGAGAGCCGCAGGGTATAGTTTTCGGGCGAGGTGAGACGATGCGCGCGAAGACGATAGCTGGGGTGTTTGCGGTTTGTGGGTTGGCGGTAGGGTTAGGGACGTCGGCGGCGGGAAGGGCGCAGCAGGCAGCGGCTCCGGCTCGGGCTGCGACGGGTGCGGCACCGGCGAATCCCCATGCAGCGGTGCCGTTGTGGGCGAATGGAGCGCCGGGGAGTGAGGGCAAGACCGCTCCCGAGGTGGTGACGGCGGATGCCGACGGCGAGCGCAGCGTGACTACCGTCAACAACCCGTCGATTGCGCCGTACCTGGTGCGGGGGCCGAGGGGCGCGGGCGCCGCGCCGGTGGCAGCGATCATCGTTGCGCCGGGCGGCGGGCACTACAAGCTGACGGTGGACGATGAAGGCTACGATGTCGCGAAGTTCCTGAGCGGGCATGGCGTGGCGGCGTTTGTGCTGAAGTACCGGCTGGCGCACGAGCCGGGCTCGACCTATACGGTGGATGGCGACGAGATGAACGACATGCGGCGGGCGATCCGGATGGTGAAGGCGCGCGCGGCGGAGTGGGGCGTGGACCCGGCGCGGGTGGGGGTGATGGGCTTCTCGGCGGGCGGGGAACTGGCGATCAAGGCGAGCACCGCATACGACGACGGCAATGCGAGCGCGGCGGACCCAATCGACCGGCAGGGCAGCAAGCCTGCGTTCCAGGTGCTGATGTATCCGGGCGGGCTGGGGGCAGCTCCGCCGGCCGGTGCTCCGGCTGGTGCGGGCGCGGTTCCGGATCTGAAGCCGGAGATTGTGGCGAAGTTGAGCAAGGAAACGCCGCCGGCGTTTCTGCTGTGCGGGGCGGACGATCAGCCGGGAATTGGGCAGGTGCTGCCGCAATTATTTCTGGCGCTGAAGAAGGCGGGCGTGCCGGCAGAGCTGCATGAATACACGGGAGTGGGACACGGGTTCGGGCTGCGGTTGAGCCAGCGCGGCGGCGTGGCCCAGTGGCCGCAGGTGCTGCTGGAGTGGATGGACACGAGGGGATTGCTGCGGGGGAAGTGAGGGGTTCACACGCCCTTTTGACGCTTCGGGCGTTCACACGCCTCTTAGGGCTTCGCGTGGTCCTCCCGGGCGTTCACACGCCTTTTTAAAGCTTCGCGCGGCCCTCCCGCTGGTCGGCACGGAGTGATGTTTAGTGGAAGGTTGGGCGGAGCGGTTACCAGACGCGGCGGATGCCGAACTGGTCGAGCTTGGGATCCTTGCCGATGACCGGGATGTCAAGGGCGATGGCGTGGGCGGCGAGGATGCGGTCGAATGGGTCGCCATGGTTGGCGGTGAGGCGGCCAGCGCGCAGGGACGTTTCTGCGTCGATGGAGAGTAACGCGTAGCCCAGGTCATCTAGATTTTGCACGAAATCCCGTTCGAAATTCTCTGCCCCCGGGAGTTTGCCGAGGCGAACTTTGGTTGAAATCTCCCAAGCGGAAGCCGCGGAAACCAAGATGACGGTGGACTTGTCGTCGATAATGCTGGCTGCTCTGCGGCTGAGGAGTTCGGGGTTGATGACTGCCCAGAGCAGTGTGTGGGTGTCGAGCAGGACTTTCACTCGGGGTCACTCACTCCGTCCCAACCGGGCGGGAGCGGCTCCCAAAAAGCGTCACCCAAAACGAAGTCAGGATCGTACATTGCCCCGAGGCGCTTCTTAATGACGGGCTCGATGGGCTCGAGCTTGGCGACGGGGGTCTTTTTGCGACCGGAGGTGATGATGACGGTCTCACCCTTTTGGACCTGCTTGAGCAGCGCCGAGAGATTGGTCTTAGCTTCGAAGATGGTGGCGGTTGTCATATGGCGCTCCTCAAGCTGCTAACTTAGCTTAGCTAAGATTGAGATGCGGCGTCAAGCCCTTGATTGCCGCGGCGAGGGCCAATCACCGGATGTTGCCGGTCACGGAGCAGTTGGATTGATGGTGGAGGCGAAGCCGTCGAGGTCGCGGTCGATGATCGTGATGTCCTGGCTGTCTTCGTCGTAGCCCTTTACCGAGGTCCACATGGTGTATTTCCCGGGAGGTAGATTGGCAAACTCGAAGTGACCATCACTGGCCAGCGGAACGGTCTGGGAGTCGGCGACGATCGTAGAGCTGATGCTGACGTGCATGCCCTGGGCGATGGGCTTGCCGTCGCCGGCGACCACTGTTCCCCTGACCCGGTAGCCCCGCTTGAGTACGAGATCCCGCACTTGCAGAGCCTGGCCATCTTTGGCGACCTTGACCTCGATCGGGCTGGTGGCCCCGAGGCTGGAGACGGACTCCATCTTGGCATAGAGGTACCAGTCGACCGGCGCGGGGACGTTGGTGACGGTGAAGCGTCCGTCGGCGTCGGTGCCGATGCGGATCTCGTCGTAAGGATCGCCGCTGATCTTGAGGTGATCGCCTTCCAATAATTGATGCATCGGTGCGAGGCCAACCTGGGCGTTGGGCACGGGTTTGCCGCTGGCCACGAGGCGACCGGTGACGGTGGCTCCGTCGGAGAGGGTGACGGTGTGGCGCTCGGGGCCGGTCTCGAGGATAAGGACCTTCGGGGCCAGGGCGCGGGCCTCCACGGAGAGGAGCATCCGGGGCGAAGGTTTATTGAACGAGAGGTCGAACTCGCCCTGCTGGTTGGTGGTTGCGATGGGCTCGAGTCCGTCGGGCGATCCGTAGATGCTGCTGCCATCGACCTCGAGGCCGAGGGGGGTGACAATGGCATCGCGGACCGGCGAGCCGTCCGCCTCAACGACGCGGCCGCGGACGGTCCCGCTGAAGTTGGTGGCGGGCGGTTTGGCGGCGAGTTTGAGGGAGACGCTGGGATTCTTCTCCGGGTCGATGGATTTGGTAATTTGGGAGACATATCCGTCGCGCGCGGCGAGCAGGGTGAACCAGAGGTCGCCCGCGAGGTCCTTGATCTCGAAGGCGCCCTTGGCGTCGGTGACAACGCGCTTGCCGCAGTCCTGGTAGCAGCTTGGGCAGAAGGTGCTGTAACCGACCTTGACGCCGGCGTGGTAGACCATGACGGTGACGCCGGGCAGGGGATTGCCGGCTGTGTCGACGACGGTGCCGGTGAGGTTGGCGCGCGGAGTATCGGCTGTGGCTGCGATGGAGCAGAGGAGGAGCGCGGTGAGCAGGAGAGACTTCATTTGGACCTACCGGGGCCTAAGGGAGTTAAAAAGAGGTTACACCTTTGGGCTTTCGCACGTACTCCCGGGAAAGGCAAATACAGAGATTCTGAGCCAAAGGCGGCCCAGAATGACGGCGGTTCTTGGCGGTTACTGGGTGACTTCGCCCTCGGGCTCGTCGGTGGGGTTTTCGACCTCGGCGTGGAAGCCTTCGAGCAGACGCTCGACGAAGACGTCGATGTCGACCTCGGGGTTCTGGAGTTGCTGGGCCAAGGCGACGTGGCGAGCGAGGTCGGCGAGCACGATGCCCCAGGCGAAGGGGTCCTCCCAGGCACCGGAGCGGATGCTAACGTGCTGACCCTGTTCGGCGATCCAGACGCGCAGGACTTCGAAGGAGGCCTGGTCGCGGGCGGCGGCGGGCGGGATGTCGAGGTGCTTGCTGGATGCCATCGTTGCACTCCGGTGTGGCGTAGCTTGACGATCGACCGATAAGAGCCTTCGGAAAGAACTGGAACCCTGGCCCAGGGCGCGCGCGAAGGCTGTGAGGGGCCGGCGGAACTCGGCGTACGGTTTCTCCACGGTTACGTGCCAATTTTACGCAGGCTTACACGGAGGATAATTCATGTATGGCTTCGTTTGCGCAATTGAATGCTGCTGAGGGATTGCCTTCCTCTGTCCACACCGAAGTTGCGATCCTGGGGGCGATGCTGCTGGACGGCGTGGCGATCTCGGACGCGACGGCGAAGTTGAAGGCCGAGGATTTTTCACTGGACTCGCATCAGCGGGTGTACCGGGCGATGGTGGACCTGATCGCCAAGGGCCACGGGATCGACTATCTGACTGTGCAGGAAGAGCTTGCGCGGCGGCGCGAGCTGGATTCGGTGGGCGGGCCGGCGTATCTGGCGTATCTGAGCGAGGGGATTCCGCGGAACTTCAACATCGAGAGCTATGTCCGGATTGTGAAGGACAAGAGCCTGCTGCGGCAGTTGATGGGGATCTTCCATGATGGGGCGACCCGGGCCGCGGACCAGAGCGAAGATGCGATTACGGTGCTGGGCGATGTGGAGGCGCTGCTGGCCGATGTGGCCGATTCGGCGATCCAGCGCGGGCTGGCGGGGATTGGTGAGATCGTGGCCGGGAGCTTTGGCTCGATCGACAAGCTGTATGAGCAGGGGCGCGAGATTACCGGGCTGGCGACCCACTTTATCGAGTTCGACCGGATGACGAGCGGCTTGCAGGAGTCGGAGCTGATTGTGATTGCGGCGCGGCCGTCGATGGGCAAGACGGCGCTGGCGATCAACATTGCGCAGAATGCGGCGATCCGCGATGGCAGGGTGGTGGCGGTGTTCTCGCTGGAGATGAGTAAGGAGAGCCTGCTGCGGCGCTTGCTGGCGAGCGAGGCGCAGGTGAACTCGCGCAAGATCCAGACCGGCTTTCTGCCCAAGGAGGACAAGGGCAAGCTGCTGAGCGCGCTGGAACGGCTGATGGACTCGAAGATGTTTATCGACGACACACCGGGGATCACGCTGGCGGAGATGCGGGCGAAGGCGCGGCGGCTGAAGCAGCAGGAGGGCCGGCTGGACCTGATTGTGGTGGACTATTTGCAGTTGATGACGGGGACGAATACCACGGGGAAGCGGGGGTTCGAGAACCGGACGCAGGAGGTGAGTTCGATCTCGCGCGGGCTGAAGGCGCTGGCCAAGGAGATGAAGGTGCCGGTGGTGGCGCTGAGCCAACTGTCGCGCGGAAGCGAGCAGCGCGCGGGCGACAAGAAGCCGCTGCTGAGCGATCTGCGCGAGTCGGGATCGATTGAGCAGGACGCCGACGTGGTGGCGTTTATCCATCGCGAGGAGTACTACAACCGCGACGACGAGGACCTGAAGGGCAAGGCGGAGATCATTATTGCCAAGCAAAGGAACGGGCCGACGGGCAGCGTCGATCTGCTGTATCTCTCGGACTTCACGCTGTTCGCCAACCCGGCCAACGACGCGGGCGGATACTAGGCGTTCACACGCCCTATTGCAGCTTGGCGTGGCCCCTCCCGTTGGTCGGCACGGAATATGATTAGCGACCAGCGGGCTTCTTGGAGCGCGGATGCGGGACGGTGGAAGTGAGTAGCTGGATCGAAGTATCGGAGGAGCGGCTGGCGGGGAACTTCCGCGCGCTGGCGGAGGCGGCTGGCGCGGAGACGGAAGTGCTGGCGGTGGTGAAGGCCAACGCGTATGGGCACGGGGCGGCGGTCTGCTCGGCGGCGCTGGCAAGGGCGGGGGCCCGGTGGTTCGGGGTGACCGACGCGGTTGAGGGTACGCGGGTGCGCGGGGCGCTGGATGCGGCGGGAGTTGCGAGGGCGCGGATTCTGGTGATGTGCGGGTTCCAGCCGGAGGAGGTCGCGGGGATAAGCGAGCACAGGCTGACGCCGGTGTTATGGCGGACGGAGCAGGTGGAGTGGCTGCGCGGGTCAGGCGTCGGCGTGCATGTGGAGGTGGACACGGGCATGGGGCGGCAAGGAGTCCGCCCGGGCGCAGAGCTGGACACGCTGCTGGGGGAGATTGGTGAGGCGGGGCTGAAGTTGGATGGGGTGTTTACCCACTTCTGCGCGGCTGAGGTTGCTGGTTCGGAGCTGACGCGGACGCAGCAGCGGCGTTTTGCGGCGGCGGTTGCCCAGGTGCGGGAGCGCGGACTGAGGCCGGCGTGGGTGCACGCGGGGAGCTCGTCGAGCGTGGATAATCCTGCGAGAGAGGACAATCCGGCGCAGGGTTCGGACTGGCTGGTGGAGCTGGCGAAGAGTGTGGGCGCGCGGGCGATGGTGCGCTGCGGTCTGGCGCTGTATGGGTATTGCCTGGAGATTGAAGGCGCGAATGCGGGCCGGTCACAAATTAGCGCGAGGGTGCGCGCGGCGCTACGGCCGGTGATGACGTGGAAGACGCGGGTGATGGATGTGCGCGAGCTGGCGGCTGGGGAGACGGTGGGCTACAACGCGACGTTTACGGTGAAAGAGCCGATGCGGGTGGCGCTGCTTCCGGTGGGGTACGCGGATGGGCTGCGGCGAGAGCTTTCTTCGACCAATGCGAAGCCGGGGGGTTGGGTGATGATTCGAGGCGGGCGGGCGGCGATTGTGGGGCGGGTGTCGATGAGCTTGACGGTGGTCGACGTGAGCGGAATTGACGGTGCGCGGGTGGGTGACGAGGCGGTGCTGCTGGGCGATGGAGTGACGGCGGACGACCATGCGCGGCTGGCCCAGACGATTCCGTATGAGATTGTGTGTGGAGTGCGGGTCACTTCGTGACGCGTATTGGGGTCACTTCGTGACGCGTATTGGGGTCACTTCGTGACGCGTATTGGGCTTCGCGTGGTGCTCCCGATGGTCGCTCCCGAGATTTGCTTCGGTGCGGGGGGTGTGGGCTCACGCAGGCAGCGCGTCGGCGGTGGACTCGTGGATGTAGCTGGCCATCGCCTGGCTGAGTTGTGAGTCGATCTCGTCGGCGATGGTCATCACGCCAATCAGGAGCACGCTGAAGTCGATGTTCGGCAGATTTTTCTGCAGGGTGCGAAAGATGCTGACCTGCAACATGCGCGACTCCTCCACCATCATGGCGGCGGTGTAGCCGAGCTGACGGCGGTCCAATCCATGCGCAGCCGCGGCGGGCGACGCCAGCTCCGGGCCGCCGATGGTCCTTGAGGAACCGAGACGGTGCACCAGGTCGCGGAAGACCTGATGCAGATAGCCGGTGCGCTGCTGATAGCTCAACGCAACGGCCATGACCTTCTTATCGGTCTGGACATTCTCGTACCAGTCCTGAATGGTGGCGTCGGCGGTGCGCTCCAGAATGGCGGCGACAGTCTCGACGACGCGGGCAGCGGGAGGTTTAGACGCCAGTCTGTCCTTGATGGTATCCACCAGCGTCTTCATGTTTACGGGCTTTACCAGGATCTGGTCGGCTTGCATCAGGATGGCCTGGGACGCGGCTTCCATCTCTGGAAATGCGCTGAGCAGGATCGTAACCGCGGCGGGATTGGCGTGGCGCATCGCGCTGACGACGGTGAGGCCGTCGCCGGCGCCTGGCATATGCAGATCGCTGAGCAGGACGTCGTAGACATTCGCCGTGATGTGCTTGAGGGCCTCCGGGACGCTGGCTGCCGCGGTGACGTCGAAACCCTGTCCCCGCAATCGTTCACTCAACAGCGAACGGATGCACTCATCGTCGTCGACCAGCAGTATTTTCTTGCTTTCCATGGTGTTCCCTCAAGCGACCGTTGCCCTCAGATTGTCTTTGATTGAGGGATTCTTAATCTGTGCATTCTTGCTCAATCGTCGACACCTATTCTCGGGCGGGTTCCTTTTCGGATGGGGCAACGGAGCGCGGGGTGCGGGTCACTTCGTGACGCGTATTGGGCTTCGCGTGGTGCTCCCGATGGTCGCACGCGCTGAACAATGCCGGCTCGCCCGATTCACTTTGGTTGGGTGAGGATCTGCTGGAGCTGGCGCAGCAGGCGCTCCAAGGCGCTTTCCGTGTCAGACCCCACCCGCCTTCAGCCCGATGGAATTCTGGCGAGCCACAAGCGATTGCTTCCAGCGTGTATGCTGTGGCTCGTCGGCAATGCCCCTCGTGCACTTGTGGTGAGGATGACGGAGGACAAAATGATGGGGAAGCTGGGGAAGCTTAACCGGGTGGCCGTGTCGCTGCTGCTGTGGGAATGGTGCGGATGGATTGTTGCGCAAACTCCGCCAGCAGCAAGCAAAACCGTCTTCAACATCCTGGATTACGGAGCTCACCGGGATGGCTCAGCGAGCTCCACCGAGGCGTTTCGCAGGGCTATCGCAGCGGCTGGGAAGGCGGGCGGGGGGACCGTCTATGTGCCTGCGGGGAAGTACACAACCGGGCCGATCCAGATGGTGAGCAACCTGACGCTCGACTTCGACGCGGGATCGATCGTACGCTTCCCGGCAACTGTTCTTCCGCTCACTCCGGGGCGACAGCAAGGAATCGAGACGCCTACGCCCATCCCTCTGATCGGCGGGCACGATCTGGAGAATGTAGCCGTGATCGGCCGCGGCGTGCTGACCACCAACAACCTCGACTGGATGA
>Ga0182013_10007995_pt1 | contig 11488 bp, 9 predicted proteins | sample 612S2MmetaG_FD_120487 | JGI IMG/M metagenome (GOLD analysis project Ga0182013, IMG submission 120487) | Permafrost microbial communities from Stordalen Mire, Sweden - 612S2M metaG | ecosystem: Environmental > Terrestrial > Soil > Wetlands > Permafrost | place: Sweden: Stordalen | collected...
ATCTCGACTGCCGCTCCCATCAAAGCCTCCGTCGTCGTGAACCGATGAACGGAAGCAGCGGATCGAACTTCACGGCCGATTCCTGGCCCCCTATGAGTCAAGGGTTTGGATGGCCGGTATTACGCGGGAAACCGTTGACCTCAACGCGAAAGTCGCTAACCAGTACAGTTATTTCATGACCCCAGTGTAGCAACCAGTCTGCCGATCCGGCGTTGCCGAACGTCCACACTTTTCGCCTTCTCGATGTTGGCCGCGTGCTTGCGTTTGAGGCCGAGTGGCAGGCGCTCGAAAGCAATTCGTGCCGCGGGAGCGCCGTTCAAAGCGTGGAGCAGATCCGATGGCAAGGATACGTCTCTCGGCTCGCGGTCAGGCTGAAGATCGACTTCGACAATGTCCCCTTCGGCAATGCGCGCACCCGCGCGATTCGCGGTGCTGATGCCGATCAGGCGTTGGCCTCGCATCAACGCGACTCTGCTGCGCCACGCATGGCAGTTGATCGTGATGGCGACCAGCGGGCGGGCTTCAGGTCCGAGGACCTGCATGACATCAGCGGGAACTTCGACACCAGTCGCGTTCCCCGAAGGAATGACGAGAGTTCGATACTTCAACTTACAGGATCCAGGCCCGTAACGGCGGAACGCGGCGCTGGATCGGGATTCTGTGTCATCCCGACCAGCGCCCGCCGTCGGTTGACGACCCCCAGAGCGATCACCGCGACCGTGGCGATGGCGGCGGTGACGCAGGCCACCAGGAAGATTTCTCGTGGTGGCAAGCCCATCGTCAGCAATTCGCCGCCCAGCCAGGGTCCGAAGATCGCGCCCGTGCGGCCGATGCCCAGGGCCCATGCCATGCCGGTGTTGCGGACGCGGGCGGGGTAGAGCGCGCCGGTCATGCCGTTCAGCCCGGTCTGACTGCCGACCGTGCAACAGCCAACCAGGAAGATGACCGCCAGCAGCGCGAGATAAGGCAGCGCGGCCAGGCCCACCAGCGCGATGAAGATAATCCCCAGAAACAATGTCACGCGCAGAACGTTCGGCGCGCCGAACTTCGTCGCCAACGGCGCGATCGCGAACACGCTGACCAGCGGCCCGGCGTCTCGCAACGCCGAGGCGAACACCGCGTCGGCCGGCGAAAGCCCTGACAGCGACAGCACTGTCGGCATCCAGTAGCCAATGAGGTACATGCTGAGCAGATTGCAGAAGAACATGATCCAGATCAGGATCGTCGTCGCGGTGAGCCCATCCCGGAACAGCCCCATCACCGGATTGCCGACCGCGACATCGACGTGATGCCGCGGCGTATCCAGGTCGATGCCGAGTTGCCGCATCAATCGCGCGCCGCTCTCGTTCAGCCGCCCTTTGGCCAGCAGGAAACGCGGCGATTCCGGCAGCCAGAACAGCGTCGCCGGGATCAGCACCAGGGGCAACAGACCACCGATCCAGAAAATCACCGTCCAGCCGTATGTCGGCAGCAACCAGGAGACCAGCATCCCGCCCGCGAATCCGCCCAACGGCGCGCCGGTGAACACGATCATGACACCGCCCGCGCGCAACCGCTCCGGCAGGTAGTCGGACGACAACGCGACAGTCGCGGGCAACAACATCCCGATGCCGATGCCGGTAATCAACCGTAACATCACCAGGTCCTGCACCGAGGCCACGCGCGTACAGGCGAGCGACGATACCGCCAGCACCACCAGGCTGGCGATCAACACCGGTTTGCGCCCGATACGGTCGCCGATCGGGCCCGACGATAAGGCGCCGATCATGATGCCGACGCTGGACATGACGAACGTGTTGGCGAACGCGGCGCCGGGCTGGCTCCAGGCCCGAATCAACGCCGGCACCGCCATGCTGATTGAACTGATATCGTAACCATCGAAAATCTGCGCCAGCATGCACAGGAACAGGACCCGGATCTGCAACGGCCCGAGTGTTTGAGTCTCGAGCCGTCGTTCGGCGTGGGATTGCGGTTGTGACATGGACGAAGCCTCCCGGTTTTCCGGCGTTGTTGTCAGGCGGCGTGGGCTTCGGCCGCCGGTACCGTGGTGATCTGATGTGCCTGCACGATGGGCAACACGTCGCGCGCGAAGCGTTTGATCTGCTCCACGAACATTTCCTGTGGCATGGCGCCGCGATTGAAGTTGATTTGCACGGTGCCGGCGCCGGTGTGCTCGGCGAGGCGGATGATTTTGTCCGCGACCTCCGCCGGCGTGCCCCACGGCAGGCGCTCGGCGATCTTTTCGACGTCGGCCTCGGTCATGTTGCGAAAATCGCCGCGATTGAATTCGGCGGCGCGCAGGTTTTCCGGGCGGACGTAATCGGTGGAGGAGGACGTGCTGTAGCCGGTTTCCCGCTGCATCGATGTCTCGGTGAAGTTGCCATGACTGAACAGCGTGCGATTGAAATACAGCAGATACGGCCCGCATTCCCGGATGGCGTCGGCGCGGCTGTTGGCGACGTAAACGTTGACGCCGACCGACAGATGATCGGGTGTGATGCGCCGTCCGTTCGCGGCGAGGCATTTCGCGTAATACGCGATGATGTCGTCCTGCAGTCCGCCGGGCGCCAGGCCCGGCGTGATCCGAATGTCGTTACGCGCGGCGAATTCAATCGATTCCTTGCTGCTGACCACTGGGGTCCAGATTTCCGGCCGCGGTTGCTGCACCGGACGCGGCCACAACGCGACGTCTTTGTACGACCAGAACCGGCCTTGGTATGAGAAGACTTCCTCGCTCCAGGCGCGGGTGACGATTTCGAACGCCTCTTCGAACCGGGCGCGCGAATCCGACAGCGGAACGTTGTGCACCTGATACTCGCGCGGAATGCCACGGGCGAACCCGCAGATCAGACGGCCGTTCGACAGGCAGTCGAGCATCGCCAGTTCCTCGGCGAGGCGCAGCGGTTCGTGCAGCGGCAGCAGATTGCCGTAGATCAGCAGCTTCACCTGTTTCGTGCGTTGCGCCGCGGACGCCGCCATCAGGTTGGGCGAATTCATCAGTCCATACGGCGAACAATGATGCTCATTGAACCCAAGTCCGTCGTAGCCGAGTTGATCGATCAGTTCCCAGGCGTCGAGATGCTCGGCGTAGGTGCGGACCGCGACCTCCGGTTTGAAATGCCGGCCGGCGAGCGGGTAGGGGAGTTCGCCGCCCGTCTTCAGATGGTCGAGGTGCTCGCCATACGCGAGGAGATCGAAGACGAAAACTTTCATGGACGCGTTCCGTTGAGGATTACGCGCAGTGTGCGGGGGAGGGATGGCCGCGGTCAATCGGGTTCGCCGGTCCGCCCATTGCCTTTCTCGCCCAGAAGGCGAAACTGCCAGGGAGCAATCGATGACCATTCCACGCGGGAGGAAGCAATGGGTTACAAGATCGCCGTCATGGGCACCGGCGCCGTCGGTGCCTACGCCGGAGCGCATATGGCGCGCGCGGGCGAGGACATCACGTTCATCGATCCCTGGCCGGCCAACGTCGAGCAAATGAAAGCCAACGGCCTCAAGGTTTCGCACATCCGCGACGTGCCGGAATGGACGACGCCGGTGCGCGCCTTGCATCTGACGGAACTCCAGCAGGCGGCGAAGGAAAAGCCCTTCGACATCGCCTTCGTCTGCATGAAATCCTACGACACCGAGTGGGCGACGACGATGATCGCGCAGTACCTCGGCCCGAACGGCTTCGTGGTTTCGTTGCAGAACTGCATGAATGAAGAAACCATCGCCGGCGTCGTCGGTTGGGGCAAGGTGGTCGGCTGCATCGCCAGCTCCATCACCGTCGATCTGTGCGAGCCCGGCCACGTGCGTCGCGCCGCCGGCAAAAGCGGCGACAAGCACACGGTGTTTCGCACTGGCGAGGTGCATGGCCGGATCACCGACCGGGTGACGGAGATCAAGCGGCTCGTTTCGTACGCGGACTCAGCGCTGGCCACCACCAATCTGTGGGGGGAGCGGTGGTCGAAACTGGTGACCAACGCCATGGCCAACGGCATGTCGGCCAGCACCGGCCTGGTCAGCAAGGCAATCCTCACCAACGACGCGCTGCGTCACTTCGGCGCGCGGCTCGGCTCCGAGGCGATCCGCGTCGGACAGGCTCTGGGCTATGAACTGGAAGAAGTGCATCATATCGATCCAGAAATCATCGCGAAAGCGGGCGAAGGCGATGCCGCCGCGACCAAGGAATATGACGAGCACCGTCTGGCCGAGGTCAGCAAAGCCGGCGGCGGCGAGCACCGCCCGTCGATGGGTCAGGACATGGTCAAAGGCCGCCGCACGGAAATCGAGTTCCTCAATGGGCTGATCACCCGCAAAGGCGATGAGGTCGGCATTCCGACGCCGGCCAATCGCGCTTTGGTGGACATCGTCAAGCGCGTGGAGAAGGGCGAGTTGAAGCCGGATCCAAAGCATATTCTGGATTTGCGGCTGAACTGAGAAGGCGAGGGGGGGCGCGGCCGGGGACAAAATCCCGACGCGTTCCCGGTCTCCACGCCCGCTTTATCGCGGAGGACGCGGAGGATTAGCGACAACGCATTTTCGCGAGGAATGAGCAATCTCCGCGTCCTCCGTGTTAAAGCGGACCATGCGACAAGCACAAACGGTGCCTCACAGCATTCACAACTCGATCACCCCGCCCATCAATCCCTTCGCCACCGCCTCCGCCCGATTGGTCGCACCCAGCCGAGCGAACAACGCCTCCAGATGAAACTTCACCGTGTGCACGGAAATCCCCAGATGCCGCGCCACGGCCTTGTTGCTCATGCCCTGACCGATCAACGTCAGAATTTCCGTCTCCCGCGGGGTCAACGGCGAGTCCTCCCCGGCCGGTGCGAATCCGGAACGTTCCCTCGGCCACGGCGCGCGCACCAGCAAACCGGCCGTCACCGCGCGTAACGCCAGATCCAGCCGCTCCGCGCTGACATCCCTCGGCAACACGCCGGCCGGAGGATCCCGCGGCAACCGCTCCGTCAGCATCACCACCGGCGCGTCGGTCTCCGCTGGCGCCGCCTCACCGGGCACCGAATCGCACAGCACCACGTCAGGGGTGTCCGTGACCACCGCGTGACCGGCCTCGGCCAGCACGGCGGTCAGGCCGTGCCGGCGCACAGGGTCAGACGCCACCAGCCTGACCCGGAGACTCACGATCGAGGACGCGCCGAGATCATGACGCCGATTTCCTTCAACTCACCGGCGCGCAGCAACCGCAACGTAACGGCCTTGCCGATCCGATCCGGCCCCATCAAAGATTGCAGGCCTCGGCGTTGCCCGAACCGGAAATCGCCGATCGACAACAGGATGTCACCTGGCAAAACGCCAGCATTTTGCGCCGGTCCGTTGGCGACCAGTTGCAGCACCATCGCCCCGCGAGTCTGACCGGTGGACGATTGATGCGAGTCCGGAATGGCCACCGGTTGCAACCCAACGCCCAGCCAGCCGCGGGGGATGTGGCCTTGTTCCAGGAGGGGATCGACGACGCGGGCGATGGTCGCCGCCGGGATCACCAGCGCGCGCCGCCGCGGTCCCGCCGTCGACATACCCAGAAACCCGCCTGATGGGTCCAGCACCGGCCCGCCCTCATCCGCGCCCAGACGCACATCCAACCGGATCAACGTGTCGATCCGCCCGCCCGCCATGCTGTGCCATGCCGGCCCGGTCGCGTGCACCATCGCGAGGCGTCCGGTCGGCGCTCCGCCGGGGTCCGCACCCACCACCAGCGCCAGCGATCCCGCCCGCGGCACGACTGCCGGCGCCGGCAATTCCCCGCTCAGTGGCGTCTCCAGGCGGAACACGGCCACGTTGGTGGTCGGGTCGCGGCCCGCCAATTTCGCCTTCACCTCGGTGCCGCCTTGCACGATGACCGCGCTGTCCTGTTCGCCGACGACCTGTTCCGACGTCACGACGACATCCGGGCGCCACAAAATGCCGCTTCTGGGCCGCGACCCGGCCTTCAAAGCGACCACCGACGGGCCCGCCGCCACCAGCCGGTCCGCCAAAGCCGCCGATAGTTGTGCGATTATGTCCATTTCGGACGCTCTCCTGTGTTGATGCCGGCATCCTGCCCTGGGCCTCGCGGCAGCGGTATCGGATGGATGGCCAGGGGTCGCCCCGGTCTTTTGGCCAGGGTAGCCGAAGCAGCCGGCGCGTTTATGTGGTGCTCCCACTTCAATTTGACCATGGGAAAATCCGCCATGCCGCTGGATGCCGTCTCCGGTCTCGACCCGTATTCCGGGCTTGTCACCCACGCCTTCGACGGCGTCGGGCCCGCTGTCGTCCCCTGGCACCCGCACGCACGGATGGATGCCCGGCCGGCCGGCGCTCCGGCGTCATTTTCACCCCCGACGGCTGCGTGCTGACCATCAATGACGGAAAGAAAACGTTCGTGCGACCTGTTCGGGAATTGCGCTAACGTCCCGCCTCCGTGCGGGTGTAAATCCCGACCAGACCGTAACGTTCCAAATAAAACTCGCCTGGTCCCCAGGGCGAACGCGCGTCCAGCACGGCCATCGCGTGGGACGCGACAATGCCAACAACGGTCGCTCCAATGACCCACGCGCGAAACCCGCGGGTCGCGTCCATCCGCCGGCCCGCCGCCGCCACGCCGTAAAGCGCCGCCAGGAACAGCATCGGATAAAACTCCATCCGGTATCGGTGCGCCATGCTGATCGCGCACAGCATCAGCACCGGCGACGCGCACAAGCCCAACAGCAATGCCGCCCGCGCGCGATCGCGGATCGAGGCCATTCCGGCGACCGCCAGCCCGATCAGCAGCGGATCCGTCAGCAAGAAACTCCCTGGCGGCAATTCCATCGCGTCCATCAATGTCGCTTGCGTTTCCGCGAACAGCACATGCCCATCGGACCGCACCCACACCCAGATCGGCAAAAAATAATAACCGAGCCCCAACCAAATCCGCGCCGGATTAAACGTGCCGTACGCGGCCAACCGCCCCAACCGGTCCGGCGCGGCGTCCTGGCTCAGATCGAAACGCGAAAAATCGGCGAAGGTCAGTGGATCGCCCCAGCGTCCCGCGTTCACGATCCCCACCATCGCGATGAACGCCAGCAGGATGAAGCCGGGCGCCAGCCATTCGCGTGGCCGCCAGCGCGCAACGAAAAAGGATCCGAACGCCGCGTAAAGCCCGACGCCGAACGAAACGCGCGTCAGCAACGTCAACCCCGCGCATAACGCCATCAGGCACAACGTGGAACGATCGAAGCCGCGTGGAGTGACAAGGCCTCGTGTGGCCAGAAAAATGAAAGCCATGCTCTGAGCAAAAGCCCAATTGATCGGTTCCTGGTAGATTGAGGGCCTGAGAAACTGGATGTGCTGGCCGCCGAGCACCACCGACACCAGCAACGCCACAGCCAGCCAGCCTTGCCGCGGCGAAGCCGTCGTCCAGACCAACGCGATCGCGCGCATTTGAAACCAGATCGCCAGCCACGCCGCGACCAGACACGACCACCATGTGACGTCGGTGCGCGCCAGACCCGGCAGAACGACCAGCGGAATTCGCGGCAGGGCGCAGAATATTCCGAAATACGACACGGTCCGGTCGCCGATGTCGAACCCCTCGGCGCCGATCGCGTCCGGATCGACATCGAACCGGCCGGACAGCAAATGCTCCGCCATCGAGTTGAACGCCAGCCCGAAATCGAATTTTTCGCCCGGCGGAAATCCCAACAGCCAGATCAGCGCCGGATACCAGACCATCGCGATGGCGATGCAAACGATCCAAAGCCGGGGGTGGCGTGCGAACATTTCCCGTGTCTATCCGAACCGGGTAGAGTGCCGCCACAAGCAATACGACGTGGAGGAAACGCCGGGATGGAGAACTGGAACCCGCGACCGCTCAACCCGGATCAGATCACGTTCCATCGGCGTGGGACGGGCAAGCCGCTCGTGCTGCTGCACTGCCTGGGTCAGTCCTGGCGTTTCTGGGACGTGCTGGACCCGCTCGCGGATCGCAACGAACTCATCGCCTACAACTTTCCGGGCCATGGCGATTCGCCTCTGCCCGGGCATCAATACGGCGCGCCGGAACTGACCGGGCAACTGCGCGCCGCCGCCTCGCGGGCGGGCCTGACCAAATTCCACCTGATGGGGATTTCGTTGGGAGGCAGCGTCGCGCAACACTTCGCCGGCACGTATCCGGAGATGGTCGATAAACTCGTGCTGGCGGATTGCACGCCGCGCTACGACGACGAATCCCGCGCCAACTGGCCGGTGCGCGCCGCCGCCGCCCGCCGCGATGGCGTCGCCAGCCTGATCCCGTTCCTGACGCAGGTGTTCTTCACCAAGGACTCGCTGGACGACGACGGTCCCGACGTGCGTCACGTGCGCGAAACGTTCCAGGCCTGCGACGGCGAAGCCTATGCGCTGGCCTGCGAAACGCTCGCGGCCCTCGACGCGCGCGAGCAAACCAAGAATATCACCGCGCCGACATTGATTTTGTATGGCTCCAACGAACGTCAGTCATTCAAGGACGCCGCCCAATGGATGCACGAAACCATCAAGGGCAGCCGCGTGGTGGAAGTGCCCGGAGCCGGCCATGCCTCGGTGCGCGAACGGCCGGAGTTCGTGGTCCAACAGTTGCGCGAATTCCTGGATTGAGGAGGTAACCATGCTGAGCGTGACACGCGATATGGTGATGCCAACGGCGATTACCGGGTCTTATCCCAGGCCGCTTTGGTACGACGTCAGCCTCGGCGGCCGGTCGTTCAAAGCCGCGATGGGCGATTCTTTATTCCGCGAACAATACCTCGACGCCGTGGCCGCCGTGATCAACGCGCAGGAGGCCGCGGGCCTGGACATCGTCACCGACGGCGACGCCCGTTTCGATCTCGCCGTCGGGGGCAAATCATGGTTCTTCTACCCCATCGAGCGATTGGGCGGCGTCACCGGCCATCGCGACATGTCGCGCGGCTGGATGAGCCGGCACGGGCTGCGTCCGGGCAAAATCCTGTGGGAAGTGCAGGAAGCCTACCAACCTGGCGTGGTGACGGAAAGACTGACGCGCGGCCCGTTGGAATACACTGCCTTGTGGAAGACGGCGCAGCGCCTCACGGATAAACCGGTGAAGTTCGGCGGCATCTGCGCGCCGGCTCTGGCGGGCATGCTGTGGAACGAACATTACGCCGACGAAAAGGCCATGATCCTCGATCTGTGCGACATCATGAACGCCGAGTTCCGTGAACTCGCCGACTCGGGTTGCCCACTGATCCAGGTCGAGGAACCGCCGCATCACGGCCGGGCCGTCAATCCCGAAACGACCGACGCCGACCTGCGCTTCATGACCGAGGCGTTCAACCGCCAACTGGTCGGCGTCAACGCGGAGATCTGGGTGCACACCTGCTGGGGCAATCCGAACCAGCAACGAGTCCATTGGATCGTGCCGAGCTACGAACGCGCGTTGCCGCATCTGCTGGAACTCGACGCGGATGTCATCACATTTGAATGCGCCAGCAGCGAGGGCCGCGACCTTCCATTGTTCGCCCAGTACAAGACCGACAAAAAGATCGGCATCGGCGTGGTCAATCACTGCAACACGACGGTGGAGCCTCCCGAGTTCGTCGCCATGCTGATCCGCAAGGCGCTGGAATACATCCCGCCCGAGCGTCTCGTCATCACCACCGATTGCGGTTTCGGCCGCGAAGGCCTCAGCCGTCGCATCGCCTATTACAAATGCGTCTCGCTGGTCGAAGGCACCAACATCGTCCGTAAGGAACTCGGATTGCCGGAAGCACGGGTGCGCGCCGCCGATCCCGGACTTTACTTCGCCTCAACCGGAAAGGACTAAATCATGGCCCGCGTTCCGCTTATCCTCAACAAGGATCAGGTTCCGCCCGAGCATCACGCGATCGTCGATTCCATCATCGGCAGCCGCGGCGCCTTGCACGGCCCGTTCAGCGTGTTCCTCCACAGTCCGGAGATCGCCGGCCGCGTCGCGCATCTGGGCGCGCTGGTGCGGTTCGAAGGGACGCTCGATTTCCGCGTCCGCGTGCTGGCCGCGATGGTCGTGGCGCGCGAGTTCGAGGCCGAATACGTGTGGGGCGCGCAAACCGGAAGCGCGCGGCGGCAGAACGTTCCGGAAGCGACGATCACCGCGATCCGGGACAACGCGCCGCTGGACGGCGTGCCGCCCGAGGACGCGATGGTCATCGAATATACGCGCACCCTGCTGCGTAAACACCGCGTCCCGGCGGCGATGGACAAGGCGATGCGCGACCGTTTCGGCAACGACCAGATGATCCAACTCAGCGGAGCGATCGGCTATTACAGCATGCTGGCGATGACGGTGAACGCCTGCGAACTGGAGGCCGCGCCAGGCGCGGAAGTTCTGAAGGTTTAAGGCGAGGCTGTCATCACGCGATCAACTTCGGCGCGGGCATTGAGAAAGAAAAGATAATATCACCACAGAGCCACAGAGTTCACTGAGAAAAAATTAAACATTCAAAAACTCTCGGTGGGCTCTGTCGCTCTGTGGTGAATTATTCTTGCTTCCTTAATCGAAACCGCACTTCGGTCAGACCTGATAATCTCATACCACCCTGGACACCGCCTCCAAATTCCCCCGCGTCTCGTAAGCCAGCAGCAACGTCAGCCCAGACGCCAGGAACAGCGCGCCCGCCAACATCCCCCAGACCAGAATTAAGTTGCCGCCGCCGATCAACATGCCGGCGACCACCGGGGACGTCATGCCGCCGAACCGTCCCCAGCCCATCGCCAGCGCCGAGCCCTTGCCGCGAATGCGCACCGGATAAACCTCGGGCGTGTAAACGGTCATCGCCAGGCTGCCGATGTCCTGGAAGAACGCATAGACCATCGCGTTGATCAGCAAACTCATCTCCGAGGTCGACTGCGTGAACGCCAAGGCGGCGCACCCCGCGATCCCGTATCCGACGACGATCATCGTCTTGCGGCCCGCGATATCGATCAGGCTGAACGCGCACAGCCGTCCGACCACCTGCGTGCCCGCGACGATGAACGTATAAAACAGCGTCCGGCTCAGTTCGATATGATAATAAGTCGCGTAAATCGACGGCAGCCACACCGAAAACCCGTTCGCCGCGAAATTCGCGCTAAACCACAGCAGCCAGGTGTGCACGACCCGCCTCGCGTACTCCGGGCTGAACAGATCGCGGAACGTCGCGTCGCGCGCCACCGGCCTCGGCGGCGACGCCACGATCTCGCGCCGTGCCTGTTCCAACACGTCGTCGCCGACCCCGACATAAGCCAGCGACGCGCGCGCTTCCTCAATCCGGCCCCGCGACGCCAGCCAGCGCGGCGATTCCGGCACGCGGCGGCGGATGACGAAGGCCAGGATCGCGGGCAGCACCCCGATCGCGAACAGCCAGCGCCAGCCAACATGCGGCACCAGCAGCAACGCCATCCCGGCGGCCGAGAAATACCCCATCGGCCAGCACAACGGCAGCATCGCCGCGACCCTGCCGCGAATGCGCGCGGGCGCGTATTCGGTCACCAGCGCCTGGTCGATCGG
>Ga0182013_10007997_pt1 | contig 11485 bp, 6 predicted proteins | sample 612S2MmetaG_FD_120487 | JGI IMG/M metagenome (GOLD analysis project Ga0182013, IMG submission 120487) | Permafrost microbial communities from Stordalen Mire, Sweden - 612S2M metaG | ecosystem: Environmental > Terrestrial > Soil > Wetlands > Permafrost | place: Sweden: Stordalen | collected...
CCTTGAGCACTTTACCACGGAGAGTCGACACGTTGTTTTCCCTTTCGAGTTCAATTGCGGGAAGGCCTGGAACTCCGTTGGAGGCGGCGGTTCCGGCAGTCTCACCCTGCTAATGTCGCGGACAGCCGGGGCATTACAAGATTTCTCCGCGGCAGTCCGTGCGCGCGACCCGAAGCCAATTATTTTTGCGGATTTCTTCCTTTCCCTCGCTGAAGGGGGTGGAAGGGAGGACAGCGCAATGCTCGACATCATCATCGCGATCGTCATCGCTATCATCGGCGGCGACGTACCCATCGGCGGCTAAATGCCGCGTGGCGGAGAGCGGGGCAACGGGACGCCGCATGGCCGTTGCCCCGTACGTTCGTTACAATGGCGAGTTCCGGTGACGGATCGATCCGGCCGCGTCGCCTTCCCGGCTTCTCCGTACATCCATCGAGCATGCCTATTCGAAAGCTCGCCCTCGCGTTTTGCGGGTTGGCGCGGTTGTTCGCCGCGGATTGCCAGGTGCTACAGGCCGGGCACACGCTTCAGGCGATGCTGGGGCGCGGCCCCAAGGTCTGCATCGAATTTCGGGTGCAACCGGAACAACCCGTCCGGCTGGCGGTGGATCAGCCGGTAGACCTGGAACTTCGCTTGATCCAGGGCGGCGCTCCGGCGATCGTGGACGGCTTCGAATTCGGCGTGGAAACCAGGACTCTGCTTGCGCCTGGAACCTACCGGGTGGAGTTGCGAACGCTCGCCCCTCCCGCCGCTCCGATTCCAGTAAAGGTGTCGCTACAGCCGGTTTCGGCGCAGTTGGCCGCGGAATGGGCCGAAGCCGAAGACCGGGCGACCGAAGCCAAGCGCTCGGGGAAGGCGGAAGACCTGGCCGCGTCGCTGGCGAATTGGGAGAGGCTCAAGGAGCCCGCCGCGATCGGGCGAGCGCATCTGCTGCTTGGAGATGTGCACCGCGCTCGGGCGATGTTTGTCGAGGCGCGGGCGGACTATGAAGCAGGGCTGGCTGTTTGCCGGACGATTCGCGATGTCCGTTGCGCCGGAGAAGCGGCGAATAACAGTGGCCTGGCATCCGAGCAGCTCGGCGATTTCGACCAGGCATTGACGCGGCTGACCGAAGCCGCCACCGCCTTTGGGTCGTTCACCGACCGCGAACCCGTGGGGTTGGCCATGAATAATCTGGGTACGCTCTTCTGGCGGACGGGAGATTATCAGAAAGCGATTGCGTATTTCTCGCGGGTTTCCAGCCTCTATGGGAACCGGATTTCGATGACCGGAGCCCGAGCGGTCCACAACCTCGGGCTGTGTTACCAGTCATTGGCGGAGTACGACCAGGCGCGCGTATATTTCGGCCGTGCGCGGGCGCAGTTTCTGCAAGGGCAAGACAGGCGCAATGCGCTGCGGGCCAACGTCAACCTGGGCCGCAACTATCTCCTGGAGGGCCGGACAGAGGCGGCGCGCAAGCTGCTGGACGAGGCGCTGTCCGAGGCCGGGCCGGGAGACCGGAGTTTGCACGCCGATATACAGGGGTTGCTGGGGCAGACGATGCTTGCCGCCGGACAGGCGGAGGATGCGAGCCAGTTGCTGAGGGAGGCGCTGGAGAGTCACCGGGCGATCGGCGACCGCCGGATGCAGGCTGTCGACCTACACCACCTCGGTTTATGCGCCGCCAAACAAGGCGAGGTTGCTTCCGCCCGGGAATACCTAAACGAAGCGCTAGCCATCCGGCGCGCCTGCGGCCTGCGAGACACAATGACCGATACCTTAGCCGCGCTGGCCGCCGTGGAGCGCGCTGCCGGCGACGCAGCCGCAGCGCGGAAGCTTGCAGAGCAGGCGCTGACGGTGCTGGAATCGGTGCGGATTCAGGTGCCGGGAGCGGAGCTTCGTGCCGCTTTCTACGCACGCAAGCGCCGGTTGTTCGACCTGCTGGTCGATCTCGCCGCCGCACCCGAATCGCCCGATTCGCCTGTCAATGGCTTTCTCGCCGCCGAGAAAGTGCGCGGGCGCGCGCTGCTCGACGTATTGACCGAGGGCCGGCTCACCGGGAGCGTACCCCAGGAATTGCTCGACCAGCGCAAACAAATCCAGCGACAGATCGACCTTCTCTCCGTTCGGGCGGCGGCGTCCGCGGAGAGCCTCGCCGGTCTGCAACACCAGGTGGAACTTCTCACCGGTCGGGACGAAGCGATTGGAGCCGAGATCCGCCAAGCCGCCGGCGGCAGCCAGATGAGTTCGCCCGTTCAATCCTTCGAGGAGCTTCGCGGATACCTGCCACCGGACGGAGCGTTGATCGAGTTTCACCTGGGCGAAGAACGGAGCTACGTATGGCTCGTGGACTCCGCCGGTATCCGGGTGTTCCCACTTCCGCCGCGAGCGGAGGTGGAGGTACAGGCGGCGCCGGTAGTCAGATTGTTCGGCGCCATTCTCGACCGGCGTCGTTTTCCGGAAAAGCAGCGGCAATTCGAAGGTGCCATGCGGCGCCTTTCGACGACGCTGCTCGGACCGTTTCGAGGAACCCTGCTTCCGTCGCGGCTGATCTTGGTGCCCGACGGCATTCTCGGGCAAATCCCCTTCGCGGCGCTGGAATTATCGGGGTACCGCCTGGGACTGGTACATGACCTGGTGCAGATCTCGTCGGCATCTTATCTGGCGGTCGGAAGGATGCCACGGAGATTGGAGGAGTTTCCGCGCACCATCCTGGCCCTGGCAGATCCGGTGTTCTCCGCCGACGATCCACGAGCTTCCGGCAAAGCGGCTGCGGGGACCGGCCTGCAGTTGGCAAGGTTGCCGTTCAGCGGCGAACTGGAAATCGTATCCTCGCTCGTACCAGCCGCCCGGCGGCGCATCTTGACCGGGTTCGATGCGAATCTCGAAACTCTCCGAAGAGCAAAGCCCGGGGAGTTCGCGATCCTGCATTTTTCCACTCATGCCGAAATCGATGACCGGATTCCGGAGATGTCCCGCATCTTGCTCTCCATGGTGTCAGCCTCGGGACAGGCGGTGGATGGGGTGCTGCGCCCGTACCAGTTCTCGCAACTCTCGCTCAATGGGTCGACTGTGGTGCTGTCGGCATGCAAGACGGCGGCGGGTAAGCAAGTGATTGGAGAGGGACTCGCGGGATTCAGCGCCAGCCTGTTCCAGGCGGGGGCGGCGCAGTTGGTACTGACTCTGTCCGAGGTGGATGCCGAAGCTTCTGCCGAGTTTTTCCGGCAGGCCTATGACCACTTGCTGGGCAGTCGACCGGTTCCGGTCGAGCGCGCGGTCACGCTGGCGCGTCGGTCGCTGGCAAGCTCGAAACGTTGGTCCGACCCCTGTTACTGGGCATCTTATCTGGTGATGGGGCGTCTGGCCGAACCAGCGGACCCTATCCGCCCGGCGCTATAATCTCTCTTCATGCCGACGTGTCGCTCCATGCCGCCCGCCTCCTGGAGCGAGGCCCGGTTGAAGTTGGTCCACTTCTTCTCTCGCGGTCGCGGGCTTCACAATGCCGAGGATCTCGCGCACGACACCCTCGCGGCGCTGTGGTCCCGCGACGATTATGAATTTCGAAGCGAATCCGAATTTGGCTTGGTCTGTTACGGCTTCGCGAAACGCGTCTTGCAGGCTTCTTTTCGCCGGGAATGCCGCAATGGATGTGAAGAGCTGACGGACTCCGCTGGCCCAGTTCAGGTCAACGCTTTTGGCCTGAATCGCGCCGAGATGGCGATCTATCTGGACGAGGTGCTGACACTGGGGAATTCGCAATTGCGTGAGCGTGAGTGGAAGATGATTCAAAGCGGGGTCCTTGACGACGGGGAAACTCTGGCCAGGAAATTTGCGCTTGGAACGGCGAATAATGCCCGCGTGCACCTTTCTCGCGCCCGAAAAAAACTGGCCCTGCTCGCCAGATGGGACAAGAAGTAGGTGTAATGGACGATGCCCAGACGGCATAAAGAGTGTGTGAAGGCATATCTGCTCGGTTTCCTGGATGAAATCGAAGCGGCGCAGATCGAAGCGAAATACTTCGCCGACAGCGCGTACTTCCAATGGGTGCAGGACGTCGAGACGGAGCTCATCGGCGACTATCTTGCCGGGCGGCTGAAGCCGGAGGACCGGGGCCGGTTCGAGAGCCGGTATCTGACCGTACCGGAAATGCGCAAGCGCCTGGAGGAGGTTCGGAGCGCCACTCCACTGGCGGCGCGCCAGGTATTTCGCATTCGCTGGTATGCCGCTGTGGCAGGTGCGGCGCTGGTAATTTGCGTGCCCTCGGCGTGGCTGTACTGGGAAGGGCACGGCACCGGAACGTCGCGCATCCCGCATCCTGCACCGCCGCGTCCACCGCTGATACTGGCGGTCAGCCTGTCGCCGGGGGTAAGCAAGGGCGTCTCGGGCGGCGTGGAGTTCGCGCAACCAGCCAGCGGCCGGATACGGCTCTCTCTGGAGCTTCCCGGGCAGAAATCGCAGGTAGACTGCCGGGTTGATGTAGCTCGCGTCACTCCTGGCGGTGAGCGCGAAAGTGCGTGGACGAAATCGGGAGTTGTATCAAAGGCGGCTGGGACCGGCCAGGATGTGGAAATCGAGTTGGAAGCGACGGTGCTCCGCCCCGGCGATTATGTTGCGACGGCAAGCGATCTGCAAGGCGCGACCTTGGAAACCTATCTTTTCCGCGTGGCGCCGCCGCACTGATGGCGAATGAGGTTCCCTGTGCTCCATCGAAACGCCAAGACCAGGTGCTACCGAACTATGCTCGGTACACTCCTTGTGGCGTGCGTGGGTTCCGCGCAGACCCGGCTGGAAGTGCGCCATCCGGTGGAGCGCGAAATGCGGGCCGCGGGCGAAGACACCTATACGGTGCACCTCGAAGCCGGCGAGTATGCTCACGTCGTCGTCGAGAAGATTGGGATCGACGTGGTGGTCTCGATCCTGGGGACGGACGGCGGAAAGTTGGCGGATATCGATTCGCCCAACGACGATTTTGGCCCGGAAAGTCTCTCATGGATCGCCGGCGCGAGTGGCGATTACTCGGTACGAGCCGCCGCCAGCGACGATCCGTCCGCCGTGAAACCGCGCTATCGCATCGAATTGACAGCGATCCGGACTCCATCCGCGACCGACCGGCAGCGGATCCAGGCGGAAGCGGGCTTTCGCTCTGTTGCCAATTCCCATCAGGATTTTTCGGCGATTCCCCAGTACCGGAACCTGGCGGAGACTTGGCGGGGCTTGAACGACGGTTACCAGGAGGCTTGGTGCTACGTCGAGATTGCCTACATCCGCGAAGCGGCGAACCAACGGAGGATGGCGCTGGCCGACGCCCGCCGTGCCCTCGCTCTTTTCGGTGCGGTGAAAGACCTCGCGGCGGAAGGTGGGCTGCTTAATTACATTGGCACGCTGTACTTCGGACTGTTGGAGTACCGCGAAGCGGTGCCCTACTACGAACGCGCGCTGCCGCTGTTACGGTTGGCGGGCGATCGGTACACAGAGGCCGCTGCCCTCACGAACGCCGCGCAGGTGTATACCAAGTACGGGCCGGTCGATAAGGCGCTCGATTATCTGCGCGATTCGTTGACGCTCCGTCTCGCCTTGCACGATTCGGACGGTGAAGCGATCACCAGGACCACTCTGGGTGGCCTATATCGTGACCAGGGCGACAACCGCCGTGCGATGGAGGAGTTGACCGGCGCCTTGAAAGCCGTTCGAGATCCCGGACGAAGGGCAATTGCGCTCACCGAGTTGGCTTTCCTTCATGGCCAAATGGCGAACCTCGATGACGCGCTTCGGTGCCTCCGGGAGGCATCGGCGATCTACCAGGCAAGTGGGGATACGGACGGCGAGATCGCGACTCGTCACAACATCGCGCGAGTGTACTACGATCTGGGAGCGTACCGGGAAGCGCTGGAGAATTCCCGTGAGGTGCTCAAGCAACTCGGCAACGATCCACGTTCCGCCACCATACTCTCGTTAATCGGCTTGGAGCGCTCGGCGCTGGCCGACCAAAAAGGGGCGCTTCTCAGCTTCGACGATGGCTTAGCGCGGGTGTTGAAAGACGATCCAGTCACCAAGTCGACCCTGCTCAATGGCAAAGGAATCGCGTACGTTCGAATGGGGCAGATTGGGAAGGCGCTTGCCTGTTTTCAGCAAGCGTTCGCGCTCGCCCGCGGGATGGACTGGCGCGTCATGGAAGGCGTCGTGCTCCTGAATATCGGAGCCGCTTATTCGCGGAGCGGCGATTCGGCTCAGGCAATGAGCTACCTGGAGCGGGCGTTGGTCGTCGAACAGGCCGTCGGGGACCGCGACGGCGAAGCCCGCACGCTGCATCAATTGGGCTCGTTGTTTAGCAAGCAGCATTCCATGGAGGCCGCGATCTGGTTGGACAAGCAGGCCGTCAACACCGTGCAAGGCATGCGCCGCGACAACCGGAGCCTGCCCGCCAAACTGAAAAGCGACTTCCAACAATCGGTCGAATCCTATTACCGCGATCTGGCCGCGCTGCTGCTGGAACAGAAGCGCTTCACAGAAGCCGAAGAGGTTCTGGATCTTCTCAAGGACGAGGAAGCTGCTGGCTTTCTTCAACGTGACGCGGTCGCCGACCAGTTACAGTCGGCGACCCTGTTGAAGCCGGAGCGGGAGTCACTGACCCGGTACACGCAGATTAGCAGCGACCTTCTGCGGTTGGGCCGTGAGCGGGAGGAACTACGGGCGAGATCGACCGGCGGCGAGGCCAGCCCCGAGGAGCAGCGGCGCGCGGCGCGCATTGACAGCGACATCGCGGCAGCTAACGCCACCCTGCTCCGCTTTTTCGACGAACTCCGCAAGCGGCTCGATACCGGATCCCGCACCGCTCAAGGCATCGAAGACTTGCGCGACGCAGCGGGGTTGCAGTCTTATCTCAGCCACGCTGGCGACGATGTGGCCATCATTTACACTGTCGAGACCGAAGACAAGTACATCGCACTTCTGCTCACCGGCGCGGTTCGCAAAGCATACGTCAGCCCTATCCCGGAGAAGGAGCTTGACGCATTGATCTTCAAGTTCCGCGAGGCACTGCTTAACCCTTCGAGCGACCCGAAAGCGCTGGCGCAAGAACTGTACCGCATTGTCTTTCCCGAGAACCTGCGCCAGGACCTGGACGCTGGTGGGATCCAGACGCTTCTGTGGTCGGTGGATAACACGCTCCGGTACGTCCCGATAGCCGCATTGCACGATGGCCGGGATTACCTGGTTAAGCGATTCCGCAACTCCATCATCACGCCGGCCAGTCGCGATCGGTTGGCGGAAACCTCGGACGAGACGTGGCGTGGAATCGGATTTGGAGCGGCGGATGGATTCGCCGGATACCCGCCGTTGCCGTCCGTCCCAGGCGAATTGCAGCGCATCTTCAGAGGAAGCGATTCCCGGCCGGCGCCTGTCCCTGGCGTCGTCCATTTGAACGGGGAGTTCACGCGGGCGGAGTTTCTGAACCTGGGAAACGTCCGGGCCGAGGATAAGCGCGTGGTTCACATCGCCAGCCACTTCGATGCCGCCAAGGGTGCGGAGCGGAGTTCGAAGCTCTTGCTGGGAACCGGTGGCAGCATCGATCTCCGCGAAATCGACGCCTGGCCGGGGCTGTTCCGCGATGTTGAACTGCTGACGCTCTCGGCGTGCCGCACCGCTTATACGAACCACGGCGAGGACGGCCGCGAAATCGACAGTTTCGGAATTGTCGCGCAAAGGCAAGGAGCGAAAGCTGTGATCGCGAGCCTCTGGAGCGTCGATGATGCCTCGACTGGTTACTTGATGGAGGCCATGTACCGCATCCGCCAGGAGCAGCCTTCACTCGGCAAGAGCGAGGCATTAAGGCGCAGTCAGGAGCAGTTAGCCAGTGGTGCGGCAGGACACCGCGAATGGACGCATCCTTATTATTGGGCGCCGTTCATTCTGATTGGCAACTGGAGATAGAATGTGCCCACCTCCTCGCGGCTCCGGCGCCTTTCGTGGTACCCCAGTCTACAGTCCTCAACTTCGTGGGATCGTGCGAAGTCTTTGGCCGTTTGAAAGAGTTCCTTTTGTGGCCGAATTTACTCGCGCATCGTCGTGGCGTTGAACTGATCGGGAGATTGATAAAACATTATACGGATCAGATGGGTCGTCTGAGTGATGAGATAAATACAGGCGTATTGTCAACTCGCTTCAAAACACGCCGGACCTTATACCAACAAATGACATACCAGCAGCTAAGCCGAAGATTCACCGGCCATCCCGCTCCCGGAGGGTGAGGCCAAAAGCGTACCGAGTTCTAAGAAGTTCTTATTCCGCGGTGCAGCTTATGGGTTCTCTCGCGCGCTTGCAAAGGAATCTATCAGCCGATAGCGAAAAGAAGGGGTTCTGTTGCAAATGGGCGAGCAGAGTTGGCGACGAGCGAAGAAGATCGTCCGGTCTTTCGACGGAACCCTGATAACCAAGGCGGCATGGGGGCGCTATCGGCATTGGGTGGCGTATAGTCCGCATCTCCGGTTCCCACCGAACTTTGCCCCGCGTGAGAACTGGCCACAATACCGTTTCGCCTACCACGACAAAGAAGAACTGGCGCCGGTCGGCTCTGTGGGGGCTCTAACCAAAGGCTTAAAGGCTTGTGCTGGGAAGATCTGGGAACCCCCTCGCTGCGTTTCCGCCTCATCCGCCATCCTGCCAGGCGCTTCCCGCCGTCCCGTTATTCCAGAGGGCTGGCGGCTTTCAGTTCCCCCATCGCCGAGAGGCTCCCAGAAGCCGCCTCCGTCTGGGTTGGGCCCGTAATAGACTTTACCCTCGGCCTTGCCGTTTATGAGTCTCCGTACAGCAACATACGGCTTGTCGCCACCGCCGGCACCTATTACGTAAAAGCGATCTCCCTTCTCGAAATGCTGGAGGGAATTGCCCCCACGGTATAATTGGGACGTGCCCCACAGGAAGCCGGGGAGTCGTGCTACAACTGGGCCAGCCGCTCTAACCGCGGGAGCCTTGCCGATATGCCTCCCATCTATTCCGCCAAAAATCCGATTGATTCTATAAAAGGTCATGACGATCATTCTGTGAAAGGTAGTGATAATCGGGTTCTGCTGGCCAGGATGCACACGACTCGTTGCAGAGAAAACCGCTATAACCAAGACAGCGGCACATGCGGTACGGAGAAGGGGAAACGGGCGTCGAGGAGGCCGCTGTGACTGCGAGACCTCATCAGCCCCTCGGGCCACTCGCGTCTTTGCGCCTCCGGCTCCCCCGAATCGCGTTCCCTCCAGCGGCTCTTTTGTCTCTCGTCTGCTTCGCGCGTCTTCGGCTTTCTTGGCCCGAACCTCCAGTGCCTCAATCGGCATGCGAATTAAGTTTCTGATCAAGAACATTGGCAATGTGAGAACGCCGGCAACCAGTGTTCCAACGAAACATCCAGCCAAAACGCCAAAGCCAGTGATATCACCACCAAGCCTAGCGTCTTCCATGGTGAAGTGGTAGCAAGTAATTACGAAGGATAGAAATAATAGGAACAAAACAAAACTATCCATCGGCCGGTGTCGCGGGTGCGGGTCTTTACAGTTTGGACACGGGATGGGAACCGTGACGAACCAGCTATTAGCCGTATATACTGTCTCACCTGTTCTCACGATGGTGCCGACCCCTGTAAGGTGTGTACCGCCATAGGTTTCCGTAGAACGCGAAACCGCTATTCTAGTGCGGCACGTTCGACAGAGAAATGACCTTTCGTTTTCCCGTCGCGCAGAATATCCGCAGCCACCGCAGTCGTATGCGTATTCTGAGTTTTTGCGACCACATTTCGGGCACGTAACCAATACTGGTGGCATTTTAGTCAGTCTCCAGCGTTATCGTCGTTGCGCTACGACCCGCAACAGTCGGACACGGAATTAGCAGGCCGACTCCGACTCCCTCGAATTGTAGCACCAGAAGGGAATTCTTCGAGCAGGTCGGAGAGTGTAGTGTCAGCCGGATTCTCAGGGCGCCGCTTACCACCGGGCTCCACGCTGCGCCAGTGTCCAGAAACACTTCTCGCCCACACCAAGAACGCAGATGGAGTGTGCGCCGGCCTCGGCCATGTGAGCGGGGCTCGACCACCCGGCTGAACAATACCCTCTAAATCGACACACTGTATGATCGCATTCAGCGAGAGCTCGCGGCGGCGAATAAGCTCAGCATACAGTCAGCATATCTCAGTCTTAAGATTAACCGACCGTATTACCTATCTTATTCCGCTTCTCAAACCCAACATTCAGGGTCGCTGGAAGCATGGTGTCTGGCGCTTAAGGCGGGGCAAGGCGCTGCTCTCGGCCGCCGGTCGCCTGGCCGCAGACTGACATCGAGGCGCGGCGTTTCTCCAGCCTGGTGAAAAGCCTTCCGCCAGATCTGGCCTTCGTTCGACGCGCTTGTCCCCGAACCGCAGGAAAATCGGGAGTGACTTCCCTCACCCATGTGGGAGGCGTGGACCTTATTTGGACCTTATGCCGAGGACCTAGAGGGACCGTAAGGGAACGGTCCAACACGCAAAATCAGCAATTTAGCACGACGAGGAACGCCGCAGAACGCTCCAAATCAGCTTGAGGTGCTAGCGGACGGGCTAGCGGCGCCGAAGCACCGAAACACCTCGGGTATTTAACGGTTGCCACTCCTCGTCGGACGGCGGATGATTTGTCGGGAAACCCAAGGCGCTCCAATGTTCATGAGGGGACTGCACCCCACGCCGACGATCATGCGGATTCCTCTTTGGATGCCGTTCCCAATTCATTCTCCAGTTCCTCGATGGTGGGCAGACTTCCCTGCAATTTTTCGGGCAGGCTTTCGGCCAGCCGGTATTCGGATATGCCGATGGGCTTGTTGATGTCCCGGAGCGCGTATTCGGCGACGAACCGTTCCCTGGTTTTGCAAAGGATGATGCCGATGCTGGGCTGTGGTCGTCCGGATGGCGCAACAGGTCGTTGACGGCCGACAGATAGAAGTTCATCTTGCCGGCGAACTCCGGTTCGAACGCTTTCATTTTCAGATCGACGACTACGTATGCGCGGAGCTTCAGGTGATAGAAGAGTAGATCGATGTAGAATTCCTCGTTGCCAACGGTAAGCCGGTACTGGCTTCCCACAAACGCGAACCCGACGCCCAGTTCGAGGAGGAATTGGCGGAGGTGATCGAGCAACCCGCGCTCAAGATCACGCTCGTGGGCATCATCGCCGAGCATGAGAAAATCGAAGTTGTAGGGATCTTTGGTGATGTCTTGCGCCAAGTCGGATTGTAGAAGGGGAAGCGTGCGGTCGAAGTTCGCAACGGCCTTCCCCTGCCGATGCCGACGCCCGGCTTCGATCTGGTGAACGAGCACGTTGCGGCTCCATCCATGCTGAATGGTCGCCTTGGCGTACCAAATCCGATCCTCTGCGGCCGCGAGCTTTTCGAGAATGGCGAGGTTGTGGTACCAGGTGATTTGTGCAAGCACCGCTTGCACAAATGCCTCGTCCGGCCACGCTTCGGCGAACGCCCGCATGTATTTCAGGTTGCGCGGCGA
>Ga0182013_10007998_pt1 | contig 11483 bp, 8 predicted proteins | sample 612S2MmetaG_FD_120487 | JGI IMG/M metagenome (GOLD analysis project Ga0182013, IMG submission 120487) | Permafrost microbial communities from Stordalen Mire, Sweden - 612S2M metaG | ecosystem: Environmental > Terrestrial > Soil > Wetlands > Permafrost | place: Sweden: Stordalen | collected...
CAATATGGACACTTCATGCTGATTCGATTCTAGAACAGCGGACAGTGAACAGCGGACAGTGGACAGCGGACAGTGGACAGCGGACAGTGGACAGCGGACAGTGGACAGCGGACAGTGGACAGCGGACAGTGGACAGTGGACCGTTCGGCCAACTGAGGGCATACCACAGAAAGGTCCGGTCAATTTGCGCTGGGTTAGGCCTGGTTTTTCGTCAAAAATCGACACGAAAGCGCCAAAAATGAGCGAAAAATAGGGGCTGTGTTTGCTGTACAGTAAGCAGGGTAAGAGCTTAAAGTGATGATTTAATTATACTTATTCCGAAAGGCATTCACGGGTTGGGCTGTTTGTGGGTAAAGGGGGGGTAGGGTCCCGGTACGGTATAGACCGGACACATACCTGACAGACGGATTGGGCGTGCAGTTCTCACGCTTACAGTGTGCACGTCAGATGGGTAATTGTTTGCAATGGGATCGACGAGGCATGCGAGGAGGAGGCCCTTCCGGACGAACTTGGGCGGCGGGTTGTCCGTTTATTCGGGGAGAAGCCAGCAATGCGTCAAGGAAACTGGGCGGGACTCGACCGAGACAACAACGGCCTGGGAACTGAACTTCGCAGGCCGCTGCCGGTGATCTGTTGGGATTGGACTGGAGGCCTTCGCGCTTTCGCGAGTGCCAGGGCCTTGGCGGAAATCCTCCGCCGGGGACTTATCCGGGGCTGGGGCGCAAGGGCCTCAGGCCTCAGTCACCTCACGTACGAAACAACTTGAACATTCACTCTGCATTAGCTGGATCAACCTCCTTTCCCGTGTAAGAAGACGGTATCGCAGGTCGAGCGCCACGTCAAGAACCACAGGAACATGAAGTCCAAATCCTAGGCCAGTGCAAGGTTCAGGTTGTCAATAGCCTCGTCGATCTCTGCCGTGTTTTTGTAGCCCACCGTGACGCTGTCGACGCCGGCATTCTTGAAAGCGAAGCGCATGGCGCGCTGCCGGTCCTCATGGTTGAAGACTCCTTCGCCGATGAGCTTCATGCTCACGATGCCCATGCCCGCCTTGCGCGCCTGCTGCACGTGATCGACGACTTCGTTCACGTTGCCGAGCTGGTCGGTGTCGTGCTGTTCGGTGTCCATGCGTGTTCCCTTGTGATTCATGCGGATCATGGCAATCTGCAGCCATTCCGTGCCCGGGACCTGGCGCAGCGCCGGCAGCCCATGCACGCTTGCTCCGTGGCTCCTGATGGTCTTCTTCTGCTCTGCCTGAAGAATGGCATCCTGCCAGTGGCGCGTGTCCTGAGGCCAGGTGCCGGTGTGCTGCCAGTGCAGCAGCATGATGTCGAAGTAGTCGGTGTCGGAGTTCTTGCGCAGCTGGTCAAGCCGGGCATGCGGATCGACGCCATCGTCGGTGGTCACCTTGGTCATGAGCACGTAGCTCTCGCGGGGAATGCCCTTGAGCGCCACCGCCAGCATGCGCTGCGAGTCGCCATACGACTCGGCGGTCTCAAAAAACCGGATGCCGCGATCGTATGCGTAGTGGACCAGGCGCGTGAAGCCGTCCTGCCCGATCTGCTGCTGGATTTGCCCGCTGAAGCTGCCCGTGCCCAGGGCCAGCCGCGTGACCTTCACGTCCGACTTGCCCAGCGTCACCAGGCTGGTGGCAGTCTGCTTCTCCGCATGCAGAGGAACGCTTGCCAGCGCACTCGCCGCGACGCCCGCCTTGAGAAAATTACGTCTCGATAAGTTATTCATCTGTTCCTCCATCGATGGATTGGAAACGCACAATAACGAGTGCCTGCACCCAGATGCGTTGTCGATTGTTTTCCTGCATCAACGCGGGGGCGGCAGCTCCGGATTTTCAAATAGTTCAAGCGTCTGGAGTATCGGGACGCCCATAGGTTTTTCATCGGCCAAGGGGAGGCCGATTGACGGCAATGTTACCACAATCGGGGCTGGAATCGCATCGAATCCGGACCGCGCTGCGCGGCCCAAAGCCGATCGCCTCGCCTTTGCCCCCTTTCGATTCCATGTTTCCTACTCCCTTTGCCCGGCATCTTCCGCGGCGAAAGGTTGGAGTTTCTTGCCGCGCGTCGCAGTAACCATAACCACGCTCGACAGCACGCACAGACTTCCCACAATCGTGCGCAGGCCCAGCGCCTCGCCGCCGGCAAAATACCCGAGCAGGACGGCTATCAAAGGGTTTACATACGCGTAGGTACCCACCTTCGTCGGCGACTGGTGGTGGATAAGCCACAGGTAAGCCGTAAACCCGATGATGGATCCAAACACGATGAGATAGAGCAGCGCGAGCCAGGCTGCGATTGAAACGGCTTCTGGGTGAAAGCCATGAAACTCCCCGCGCAGCGCCGAGGCGAAAGCCAGCAGGATGCCGCCGACAAGCATCTGCGAGCCGGAACTCACGAGTTTGGACGACGGGAGCGGAAGAATGCGCGTGAGCGAGGAGGCCACCGACCAGCTTACCGAGGCCACGATGAGCGCAACCGCGGCCGTCCCGTCTATCGGCGCCCCGCCCAGGTTAAGCGAGCGGCTCACCAGCACGGCCACGCCGCACAATCCAACCAACAGCGCCAGGGCCAGACCGATGGTGAGCCTTTGTGTCCGCAGCAGAACGATTTCAGAGATTGCCATGAATGCCGGAATGGTGGCCATCATCACCGCGGCCAGGCCCGACGCCACGCGCTGCTCCGCCCAGAAGAGCAGCCCGTAATCCACGACAAAGATGAGTAGAGCGAGCAGCGTTGCGGAGAGCCACTGGCGAGCATCCGGGCTGCGCTCGCCCCTGAAGATGGTCCACGCGAAGATAACCAGACCCGAAATGGCGAAGCGGATCGATGCGAGCATGAGCGGCGGAACTTCATGCACGCCGATGCGAATGGCCAGGAAGGTGGATCCCCACACAAAATAGATGATGCCGAATGCCAGCAGCGTCTTCCATCGCGCGGGATGCGCCTCTGCTTCCATGTATCCCTCCCTGCCTGCTGTCCGCCATCAACTGACTATCACCAGCTATGCAGCCATTCTTCGTCGCGCCCAATGCGCACTGGGGTGTGAAAGAGTTCGCTCAGCGTGGCCTCGGTCAACAACGTTTCTCGGCGGCCGTCGCCCGCGATCCGGCCCTCGCGCATGAGGATGATGCGCTCGATCTCGGGCAGGATATCTCCCAGGTGGTGGGTCACCATCACCAGGCCGGTGCCTTCCGAGGCCAGCCGCCGCAGGGTCTGTCGCAGTTCGCGCTGCGCGGCGAGGTCGAGAGCATTCGAGGGTTCATCGAGCAGCAGTTGCCGCGGGCGATGCACGAGCGCGCGCGCGATCAGGATGCGCCGTTTTTCTCCGGCGGACATGGTGCCGACCAATTGCTCGGCCAGCCGCGTCGCCTCCATGCGCTCCAGAGCTTCCCAGGCGCGGGCTCGCATCTCCTCGGTCACGTGCAGATTAGGCCACAGCGTGGACGCTGAAAAGAATCCCGCGACCACCGCATCCAGGCCGCAGGTGACGGCGGTGCGCTCGCCGGGCAGATCGGTGCCGACCACCCCAAAATGGCGGCGCAATTGGGTCAGGTCCCACCGCTCGCGGCCAAAGATGCTCACCCGCATCCCTGGCCGGACCATGGGATAAACCTGGCAGGCGACGGTCAGAATCAAGGTGGACTTCCCACAGCCGTTGGGGCCCAGGATGGCCACATGCTCGCCGGTACGGATGCTGAGGTTGATGTCGTGCAGCACGACGCGGTCGCCGCGGGCAACATTGACCTGGCGCAATTCGAGAAACTCGGCCGCCGGGCTCAAGCCAGCCTGGAGCTGGGAGTTTGCTGGAGATGGATGATCTAAGCCGGATTCCGACGGAGTTTTGATCGCGTTATTCACGGATTTCAGCATATCGCACAGGCTGAAATCCCGAGCGGTCTATGCGGTGGTTGCGCGGCCGCGACCGGCGGCTTTGCTGCGGTACATCAGCTCGTCGGCCCGCTTGACCAGATCCTCAGCGCTGTCGCCCGGTCCCGACAAGGCACTGCCGATCGAAACCGAGAGTGTGATGGACTGTTTGGGAATCTTGCGCTCCGGAATCTTCAGTTCCGGGAGACTCAGTTCCGGCTCGAAATGGAATGCCGCCTGCGCCACCAGCCTGACAGAACGCTTGGCCAGCATTGCCAGCGTCTCCGCGTCCACGTCTCGCACCACGGCCAGGAACTCGTCGCCGCCCCAGCGGCCCAGCGTGTCGGACGGCCGCAGCGAGTCGCTTAGCGTCTGGCCGACGTGGCACAGGACATGATCTCCCACCATGTGGCCGAAGCCGTCATTGATCGCTTTGAACTCGTCCAGATCGATAAGCAGAATTCCAAATGGAATCCTGGTGACCTGGAATTCGGCCAGCGCCGAGGCAAGTTGGGTCTCGAGATAGCGGCGGTTGGGCAACTGCGTGAGGTGATCGAGAAACGCCAGCCGGCGCATGGACTCGATTTTCCGCCGCGCCTCGCTGTGCAGCGTGTCGTCACTGAATATCTCCAGCGCGCCCACGACGGCGCCGTCGGCTCCCTTGATCGGCTGCACACGCACCGCAATTGGAACCTTGCGCCCCCGCTTGTTTGTCAGAAACAAACTGGCTTCGTGAGCAATTCCATCGGCCATGCTCAACGCGAGCGGGCACTCTTTCACGCACATATTGTTTCCCGCAAGGTCCATGTGGCCGAGCCTGGTCTGGTGGCACTGCTTGCCGACCTGCTCTTCGGCCGAATAACCGGTCAGCCGCTGGGCGCCTTTGCTCCAATACTGAATGCGGCGGTCGCGGTCAACGAAATACACCCCGTCACTGATGTGATCGAGCAGCTCCTGGTAAAAGCCAGCATGGCTTGGAGCCGTTTGGCCCTTCAGTTCAATCAGCTTATTGGGCTCTTTCATACCGTTGGAGGTTATTTGATCACGAATGAACCACAATTTCTACGTGATTCAACTCGTGGATCCTAAAAGTATGACCTCCTCATGCCAAAAGGACACCTTGCCGCCCGTCGATTCTGACCCGATCCGCCTGCTACATTGGACACTTGATGCCATGAGCGAACTGTCGCGATTCCTGATTCCCCACGGATTCCGTTTTGGCGCGGCCAAGGCGGGCCTGAAAGCCAGCGGACGGACTGATTTTGCGCTGATCGTAACCGACCAGCCGGCCAGCGCGGCTGCTGCTTTCACCGCCAACCGGGTTACCGCCGCCCCGCTCATCGTCGATAAGCAGAATCTGAAAGCCAGCGGCGGCCGGGTGCGCGTGGTGGCCATCAATGCCGGTAATGCCAACTGCGCAGCCGGCCAGGCAGGCCTTGAGGCAGCGCGCGCCACCTGTGCCTCGGCCGCACAGGTCTTCGGCTGCCCTTCCGAGCAGGTCTTCCCTTCCTCGACGGGCGTCATCGGCGTCCCGTTGCCGTTTGAAAAGCTGGTAGCCGCAATGCCCGCGCTGGCCGCGCGGCTGGGCTCAGAGGGCGACCACTTCGCCGAGGTTGCGCAGGCCATCCTGACCACCGACACGGTGGAAAAAACCGCTTTTGCGCGGTTCGATTCCCATGCCGCGGATGGTTCCTCGGCCGAGGTTCGCATCGCCGCGCTGGGCAAGGGATCGGGCATGATCCACCCCCAGCTGGTGCCTCACGCGACCATGCTCGTTTATGTGCTCACCGATGCGGCAATCGAGCCGGCGGATCTCGACCGGTTTCTGGCCCGGGCCATCGAGGTCAGCTTCAACCGCATCTCGGTCGACGGAGATACTTCCACCAACGACACGGTGCTACTGCTTGCCTCAGGCGCAAGCGGAGTTTCCATCCCGGCCGGTGACCACGCATTTCAGGCCGCGCTGACCCAGGTGTGCACGTCGCTGGCGCGACAGATTGTGGCGGACGGGGAAGGCGTCACGCACGTGGTCGAATTGCACATCAGTGGCGCCGCATCGGACGCTGATGCGCTGCGCGTCGCCAAGGCGATAGCCCATTCGCCGCTGGTGAAGACCGCCTGGGCGGGCTGCGACCCGAACTGGGGCCGGCTCGCCGCCGCCATCGGCTACTCCGGCGCTGATATCGACCCCGACCGCTTCGACATTTCCTTCGGCCTGCTGCCGATCTGCCGCAACGGCGGCCGCGCCCGCGAATTCGACGAGGCCGCCGCCCACGACTACATCAGCCAGGAGGAGTTCTCGATCTCGATCGAGCTTCACCAGGGCAAAGGGTCCTGTATCTTTTGGACCACCGACCTGACCACCGAATACATCCACATCAATGCCGACTACTCGACTTGAATGGAGGCCGAACGACCGCGAAAGCGGAAACCATATAAACACTTCTGGCTCTCTCCGCAGGTTTACAATCGCAACAATCCCGATGAGGTTGCCTAAGCTCTGATGACTGCACGAATACGCACGCCGGCCTCTGTGTCCGCCTCGGCCGCCGGCAAAGCCGGCTTCTCGCTGATCTCCGATGAGAAGCTGCTCAACCTTTACCGCGCCATGCTCAAATGCCGCATGCTCCAGGAACGCCTCGAAGAGCAGCGTGCAGATCCCATCTCGAAAAACAAAAAGTCTGCGCATGAGAACAGAGTCGGCAACGAGGCAGCCGCGGCGGGGGTAACTCTCGCCCTGCTTGAAGGGGACAGCATCATTCCCTCCCCCGGCGATCATGGCCCCTCTTTGATAAAAGGCGTCTCGCCCGGCGCGATTTTTTCTTTTCTTCGAAGCGGGCGCGCGCCGGCGGCGTACGGCCGCGCCAACGTGGTTAAACCTGCTGCGACCTTCGCGGCGCGATTCGAGACCGCATCCGAAATCGCCCGTGAAAACAGGCGCGCCAGGAAGGGCGAGATCGTCGCACTGTTCCTGGGCCCCGAAGATGCGCAGTCCGGCGTATGGGAAAAGGCTCTGCGCCTGGCTGTCTCGCGGCGACTGCCTCTGATCCTGGTTTCCACCTCCGCCGACGCCGCGGAAGAGCTTGCAGCCGGATCCCATCAACTCGGGCTCCCGCCGATGACCGTGGATAAGGACGACGTGGTGGCTGTCTACCGCGTAGCCTCGGAAGCCATCGCCCACGCTCGCCGCGGCAACGGACCTACCCTCATCGACTGCAAGCCCTTTCTGCCTTCGGGACAGATGAAGCTGCCCGCCCCTCATACCTCAATTCGCAGTATGGAAAAATACCTCTCTGCCAAGGGATTATTTTACCGAAAATTGAAGATCGAAGTCGCTTCGGCCTTCGAGCGCGAGTTGGAGCAGGCCGCTCGCGGGAGCATTGTGAGACGATCAGCAAGCCGGCTCACTAAGTGATTGAATTGGCGTCTAATAGGCTCGAGGCTCCGTTCCTTATATCGGCTTGGCATCAACCCGTTTGGCGCCGTCTACAGCGGTCTTTGAGTGATAAAGTGAGGGTATGAAACTGAGCGGACGTCTCCCCGTAGCTCTTTCAGTCCAATGCGCTGCTCTGTTTGCAGCTTTGTTTCTGGCTGCCGGCAGTTCAATTTGGCCGGAAGGACCGAGGGCGCCTGAGAGTGGCGGACAGATGGGCAGCGATCCGAGCCGTCCCGCATCCGTCTGCGGCCCGGCGGCGCTCGGTTCGCCGTTCGTCCCTGTGGACAGTTGGGTCTATCCGGCCGTGCTTCGGCTTTATTCGCTCGGCTTTGTGGACAACGTATTCGTGGATATCCGCCCCTGGACGCGCGCCAGCATCGAGCACATGGTGGAGGACGCCGATGCGCAGATCGAAGACGCGGACGAGGATGGCGACCCGGGGGCGGGCGAAGCGGAAGACATCGTGGAAGCATTGAACCGCTTTCTTGACACCGACGTTCAGGGTCCCTGCCTCAGGCACCAGGGAAACACCCATGTCGAGTCGGTTTATACCGTGGCTCGGGGCATGAGCGGCACCACCCTCCACGACAGCTACCACCTTGGCTCGACCATCATCAATGATTACGGCCGCCCCTACGAAAGCGGCTTCAACAACTACTCCGGTGCCAGCGGCTACCTCACCGGCGGCCGTTTCACGTTCTACGTGCGCGGGGAGTTTCAAGCCGCCCCATCGGCGACCGGCTACTCGCAGTCGATGGCCCAGGCGCTTTCGACGGTCGACGGCACGCTCTTTTACGTTCCGTCGAATACGGCGCCCTATGCCAACACGACGGCGATATACAACCAGGCCACCATCCCCATGGGACCGATCTCCAACGCCGCCGACGGGCGTTTTCTTGAAGCCTACGTCTCCGCCCAATATCTGAATCACGTATTCTCCTTCGGAAAGGTGGACGACTGGCTTGGACCCGCCGCGGGCGGCTCGATGGCCTATTCCAACAACGCCCAGAATATCTATGCGTTCCATATCAACCGCATTGAGCCGCTCCGCGTTCCCCTGCTTTCTCGCCTGACCGGGCCGTTTCGATACGAGTTTCTAGTCGGGGCTCTGCGCGGCCACACCCTGATGCCCAACGTTGCGTACGAAGCTCATCCGTCGACGAATGTCGCCAACGTGATCAACCCCGGCGATCCCTGGGTACACGTGGAGAAGCTCAGCTTCCGGCCTACGCCGAATCTTGAGTTTGGCTTCGAGCGCACCGTGATCTGGGCCGGCGAAGGACATTCCCCGGTAACGATCAAGGACTTCCTGAGGAGCTTTTTCAGCACCTATTCTCCATCCGCGGCGATCAAGTACGGCCCTCGGGATCCCGGCGCCCGCTTTAGCGCCTTCGACTTCTCGTGGCGGCTGCCTTATCTGCGCAAATGGCTCACCCTGTACACCGATTCCGAAGTGCACGACGATGTCTCGCCCATCGATGCGCCGCGACGCGCGGCCTACCGGCCGGGAATCTATCTGTCTCATTTGCCCGGCATCCCCAAGCTCGATATGCGCGTTGAAGCTGTATCAACCGATCCTTCCGCCTCCTCGGTCGACGCCCGTGAATACGGCCACTTCATGTATTTTGAATCCATCGAGCGCCAGGGCTATACCAACCAGGGTCAACTGTTCGGCGATTGGATCGGGCGCGAGGACAAGGGCGGCCAGGCGTGGATCACTTACCACTTGAGCGGAAACGAGTGGCTCCAGGTGAGCGCCCGCAACCAGAAGGCGACCAAGGATTTCATTCCCGGCTCGGACCAGTTGAACTTCACCACCTATCCCTGCTACGTAACTATCCCCTGCCTACAGCGCGGCGGCACCACGATCAACGACCTCAACTTCCAGGTGGTCAAACGCGTCGGCAAGGAGTTTGAAGTGAACGGCAACTTCAAACTTGAGCACTGGACGATCCCCCTCTATCTGCCGGGTGAGCAGACCGTCACCACCACCAATATTCAGATCACCTGGTTCCCGGAGCGGAAGGTCAGTTTCTAGATCTGGCTACGCTACTTCGCCCGCGGATGCGTACGGTCATACACTTGCGTTAGCTGTGCTGTAGTCAGCTGCGTGTACCGCTGCGTAGTCGACAGCCGTTCGTGGCCCAGCAACTCCTGGATGGCGCGCAGATCGGCGCCTTCTTCGAGCAGGTGCGTTCCGAATGCGTGGCGCAGGGTATGCGGATGTACCTCCGACGAGAGCCCCCGTGAAACGGCAATGCGCTTCACGATGCGTCCCACGCTGCGCGTCGTCAGCCGCGCCTGCGCAGATTCCCCGATCCCGCGCAGCCGCAGGTTGATGAACACAGCCGGCGTCCGCATGGCGCGCTCGGGTGAGGCAGCGGATAACCGCGCCGATCGTTCGGCCAGATATGCCCGTAGCGCATCGGCAGCCGCGTCGCCCAGCGGCACATAGCGCTGCTTCTGCCCTTTGCCGCGCACCAGCACCGCCTCGTTGGCCCAGTGAATGTCGTCGAGATTCAGAGCCGTCAGTTCCGCGTTGCGAATGCCGCAGCCGTAGAGCATTTCGAGAATCGCGTGATCGCGCGCCGGCCAGCTGGCCGCGTTTTCGTCCACCGAATCCACCACCCGGTTCATCTGCTCGATGGAGGGCACACGCGGCAGATGCCTGGGCAACTTTGGCGTCGACACCAGCGAGGCCGCATTCTGCTCGATGTAGCCTGCCCGCGCCAGCCACTTGAACCAGCTCCGTATGGCCGCCAGCGCCCGCGCAGCCGAAGCCTTCGACAGCCCGCGATCATAAAGCGTGCCGAGAAAAGAACGAATGTGCGAGTGCTCGATGCGATCGACGCTCAATTGAGCATCGGTACCGGCAGCCCACGCGGCGAACCCCTCAAGCTCTCTCCGGTAAGCGCGCAGCGTGTGCGCCGAAGCACCTCGCTCATTTGCCAGTACGCGCAGGTAATCTGAAACCAGTTCTCCGAGCGGCGAAGTGACCTCGGGCGCGCTCATGCCGGCTCCCCGGATCGATCTTCGCCCGGCCGATCCTCATCCTGTCGATCTTCGCCGGGCCGAGCCTCACTGTTGATCCCCTGAATCGTCCGCCGCTCTCCGCGAGGATGATGTTGCCGATGCACAGCCTTCAGCCGTCTCAGCGCCAGGTGCGTGTAGACCTGGGTGGTAGAAATATCGGCGTGGCCCAGCATCAGTTGCACGCTGCGCAGGTCTGCTCCATGCTCCACCATGTGAGTGGCGCAACTGTGGCGCAGCCGGTGCGGGCTTGCCGAGCTATTGGCCATCTTCACCAGGTGCCACACCCATTGCCGTGTCAGCGGCATTCCACGCAGCGAAAGAAACAGTCTCGCGCCGTCGTTGCGTGCCGCACCCGTCCTGCGCGCCGTGCTGATGCGCTCGAGGTGTGGCCTTCCCTCGCGCAGGTACTTCTCCAAAGCTTGCAGTGCGGAGCACCCCAGCGGAACGATCCGTTCCTTGTCGCCCTTGCCGCGCACCTGCACGCGGCCCAGGTCGAGCGCCAGGTCGCTGGTTGAAAGCGCGGTCACCTCCGACACGCGCAGCCCGCCGGCATACAACAGCTCAAGGATGGCGCTGTCGCGAAGCGCCGTCGCCTGCGCCTGCGGATGCGAGGCCGCCATTCCCGCCCGTTCAAGCATCTCGTTGACCTCGGGTTCGGCCAGCGACTTAGGTAGCACCTTCCAGGCCTTGGGCGATTCGATATTGACCGTCGGATCGTGATGAATGCGCCGGTCGAGCAGGAGCCACTTGTAAAATCCGCGCAGGCAGCTCAGCTTGCGCGCCGACGAGCGCGAGTCGATTCCGTGGCAGCGCAAATGCTCCAGGAACGCCGCCACATCTTCCTGGACCGCCATCATCAACACTCCGTTTCGCCCGTCGATGAACTCGGCAAAGGTCCTCAGGTCGCCCAGGTATGCCTCGCAGGTGAGCGGCCGCAACCCTTTTTCCACGCGCAGAAATGTGTGGTAATCCTTCAGCAGCGCGAGATTGCGGTTGGTGTCCACAGATTCGATTATCCGCGTGAACCCAACTCGATTACCGCCTTGGTAATGTAACCGAACCACGTTCATCAAGGAATCAACATCAGTAACAGCAAAGTAGCAATTCTGTGCCGGAAGCACCTGGCAGTA
>Ga0182013_10007999_pt1 | contig 11480 bp, 9 predicted proteins | sample 612S2MmetaG_FD_120487 | JGI IMG/M metagenome (GOLD analysis project Ga0182013, IMG submission 120487) | Permafrost microbial communities from Stordalen Mire, Sweden - 612S2M metaG | ecosystem: Environmental > Terrestrial > Soil > Wetlands > Permafrost | place: Sweden: Stordalen | collected...
CTAGGCTCTAGGGCCTGAGCTTGCCGGCTAGGTCGGCCAGCACCCTGAATGCGATCTCCGCCTCGCGACCCGCGCGCATCAGCGCGGGCAGCTGGCGGGGATCGGCGGCCAGGGCCGCCAATACGCCGATCAGGTTCATGCCGCCGTTCGGCTTCATCCCCGCCGTGACCGCGCGCGGCAGGTCGCTGGAAGCGCTGTCCGAAACCACCCGCACCCCTGCGAAGGGCAGGCCGCGCTGCGTAGCGAATTCGGCGGCCGTATGGCTTTCCATATCGGCCAGGGCCGCGCCGGTCTGCCCATGAAGGCGTTCCTTGTGCGCGCCGGTCAGGATCATCGCCTCGGATCCGTAGAGCACCGCGCGCCGGGCCGGGGGCAAGGCTGCAGCCAGCCGGTCCGACCAGGCCTCGTCGACGGGCCAGCGCACGCCGTCGGATATGACCTCGCTGGCGATCACCACGTCGCCCACCTTGAGCTGAGGATCCAGCGCGCCGCCCAGGCCGATGCTGAGCACGCCCCCCGCGCCATCCGCCGCGGCCTGCAGGCGTTGCAGCAAAAGGCTTGAGCGGCCGCCGCCGGCCACGGCCTTGATGTTGGGTCCCTCGACAAGGCGAGCCTCGCGCAGCATGCCGACGGCCGCCAGAGTCCAGCCGCCGTGCGTGCAGTCCTGCGCCATCACATGCCGAACGCGACGTCGCGCCTGTTGCTCTTGATTAGGTTGCGGTAGCGCGCCGCCGCCCACAGGGGGAAGAACTTCCGATAGCCGTGGTAGCGCAGGTAGAACACGCGCGGGAAACCGCCGCCGGTGTAGTCCGCCTCGGACCACAGGCCTTCGTCGTCCTGGTTGACGGCCAGCCACGCCATGCCGCGCGCGACAGCCGGATGCTCCACCTGGCCCGCCGCCATCAGACCCAGTAGAGCCCAGGCCGTCTGCGAGGCGCGCGATGCGGCCGGTTCATAGCCCTTGTAGGCCAGATCGTAGCTGTCGCAGCTCTCGCCCCAGCCGCCGTCTGCGTTCTGAATGGCCAGCAGCCAGTCAACCGCCTTTTTGACGACCGGCGCCTCGATGGTCAGGTCCACGGCGTTGAAGGCGCACAGGGCCGACCATGTTCCGTAAATGTAGTTCACGCCCCAGCGGCCCCAGAAGCTGCCGTCCGCCTCCTGTTCGCGCTCCAGATAGTCGAGGGCGCGCTTCAGGCGGGCGGAGCTCTGCGGCCGCTCGCCCAACTGCGCCAGGAGCGAAACGCAACGCGCGGCTACGTCCACCGTGGGCGGGTCGAGTAAGGCGCCGTGGTCGGCGAAGGGGATGTTGTTCAGGTAGTAATAGGTGTTGTCGGCGTCGAACGCGGCCCAGCCGCCATTCTTCGATTGCAGCCCGGCCGTCCATTCCACGGCCCGGTCGATGGCTTCGTCATAGCCATCGCCTGAACCCAGCCGCGTCCGCGCCCGGTCCATGGCCATGGCCACCACGGCGGTGTCGTCCAGGTCTGGATAATGGTCGTTGCGGTACTGGAAGGCCCAGCCGCCCGGGCGCACGTCGGGCCTGGCCTCGGACCAGTCCCCCTTCACGTCGAGCACCTGCAGGGGCGCCAGCCATTTCAAGGCGTCCAGGGTCTTGGCCTCGGCTTCAGGTCCGCCGGCCTCCATCAGGGCATGGGCGGCCAGGGCGGTGTCCCACACCGGCGAGACGCACGGCTGGCAATAGGTCTCATCGTTTTTGACCACCAGCAGGTTTTCCACCGACTTTCTGGCGATGGCGCGGTGCGGATGCTCGGGCGCATAGCCCAGGGCGTCGAACATCATCACGCTATTGGCCATGGCCGGATAGATGGCGCCCAGGCCGTCCTCGCCGTTCAGGCGTTCCACCACCCAGTCGCGGCAGCGGTCGATGGCTTTCTGGCGCAGGTCCTTGGGCCACACCGGGATCAGCGCCTTGAGCCCCACGTCCAGAACGTTGAAACCGACGATCCAGGCCTTTTTCAGATTGGCGCCCTTGGAGGCGCGCGGCACAGGCGTGATGTTCTCAAACAGCTCGGGCACATGCACGCCGCGCACGTTCTTGGCCCGCGGCTGCAGGGCCTGCAGCACCAGCAGCGGCACGATCACCGTGCGCGCCCAGTAGCTCATCTTACCCAGGGTGACGGGGAACCAGCGCGGCAGCATGATGATCTCGGCCGGCATGGTGGGAATCTCGCGCCAGTCCATATCGCCGTACAGCGCCAGTTGGATGCGGGTGAACACGTTTACCGCCATGGCTCCGCCGTTGGCGCGGATGGCGTCGCGCGCGCGCGCCATATGCGGCGCGTCCACATCCTCGCCGATCATCTTCAGGCAGAAATAGGCTTTTACGCTGGCTGAAATGTCGAAGGCGCCGCCGTGATACAGCGGCCAGCCGCCGTGCTCGCCCTGGATGCGGCGCAGATAGACGCTGATCTTGTGCTCCAGCTCCAGGTCCTCTGGCTCGCCCAGGTAATGCTTGAGCAGCACGAACTCGGAGGGGATGGTGCAGTCCGCCTCCAGCTCGAACACGAAATGCCCGTCCGGCCTTTGGGTAGCCAGCAGCGCGTCCGTGGCGCGCGACACCAGGCGTTCGACCGCGTCCATCGAAGGCGGTGAAAAATCGTGCAGGCTGCCGGCGTCGTCCATGGTCAAGCCTCTAGTGTGCTGGATCTGAAGTTCGCCCGCACTTTGGGTAGACCGAGGTGCGAACTTCAGATCCAAGAAGCACACTAGAATCATACATTGCTAGTGTGGCTTGAGATTCAGAAATTCGCTCCGCGCTCTCCACAAGCCGCAGATGAATTTCTGAATCGCCACGCTAGAACATTTTGCGCCGGATATGCACCCCCGCCGTCATCGATCCCCCGGCCCGCAGTCGCGCAGGCGCTGGATGTCGCCCAGGCCCCTGATCCCGGTCACGCCGGTGGTGGAATCGCCCGGGGCGGGGACGGAGCCGCCGCGATTGGCGTCACGGCAGGCGACGTTGCGGTCGTACTCCACCTTCTTGTCCGCCGGAATATTGGGGCCGAGGTCAGGGCCGCCGCGGGTATCGCGCGCCACGCGTTGCAGGCACGCCTCTCGTTCGGCGGCCGTCAGATGATAGGTCTCCGGATTAAGGCAGCCCAGGGACATGCGCAGGCCCTTGGCGTCGAAGCCATTGATCGGGCCGTTGAAGGTCGCAGCGCCTCCGGCCGAGCCGCCGCCTGCCGCTCCACCGCTGCCCGAGGGGGGTAAGGCCGGGGCCGCCGGACGCGCGGCCTCCTGCGGCCGATCGGGCGGCCTGATCTCGATGGGGCCGGGCGCGGTCTGGTCGTTCGTCAGAACCGGCAAGGGCGCGACGGGCCGGGCCACCACCTGGCTGGGGGGCTGGATGGTCACGGTCTTAGGCGGGGTGAAGGCGGGCGCGGGCGCCGCGGCCGGCGGCGCGGGGACGGGCGGCGCCGGGGTGGGCGTGAGGGTCTGCGCCGGCGGCGTCGCCAGCTCCAGCGCCCGGTTGAGCGCCGGCTTGGCGGCGACCGGCGCGGACGGCCGCGCGATCTGCACCGGCTTGGTGGTGGAGGCCGCCGAAGTGCTCAGGGCCTCTGGAACGGGCGGCGCCGGCGGGGTGATTACGGGCGGAGACTGAACTGTGAGCGGTCGAGTCTGAATGGGCTTCTCGGGCGTCGGGGCCCGGGCCTTTTGCACCTGGATTGGCTTGACCCTTACCGGCGCGGGGGCGGGCGGGATGCGTTCGAGGGGGCGTTCGGGCGTCGGCGGCGGCGGCTCCAATGGAGGCAGCAGGCTGACCTCGATGGTGGGGGTCACCTGCGGAATCTGAAATGGGTGTATCGCCATGGCCAGGACGGCCAGCGCCATCAGATGCCACAGGGCCGAGAAGATCCAGCCGGCGGCCGCTGCGCCGGCGATCCGCTGTGAACGGGGCCGGCGCGCCCAGCGGATATCCCAGGCGTGGGCCGCGCGGGCGACCTCTTTCCGCACCGCCGAGATTCTGGTCCTAAGTCCCTTGATCGGCCCGCTCCGCGCTCTAGAACGCGAGACGAAGCTTAGCCCTCCATCGCCATGCGACAAGGCGCAATCGGGTTGTCACACGAGAGCGGCGGCGGTTTCGCCCGACCTTAAGGCGCCCTCGATGGTTGCGGGCAGGCCGGTCTGGGTCCAATCGCCGGCGAGCAACAGGTTGGACAGGGCGGTTTTGGCGCCCGGGCGCTTGGCGTCCTGTTCGGCGGTGGCTGCGAAGGTGGCGCGGCGCTCCTTGACGATCTGCCAGGGCGGCAGGGGACGATCGCCCAGACCTAATACCTGAGCGACGTCCGCCCACAGCCGGACGGCGAGGTCTTCGCGGTTATCGTCGACGATGGCGTCCGCGCCGGAGACGGTCACCGATACCCGGTCCTCGAACACGAATAGCCATTCCGCCGTCCCGCCGATCAGGCCGGTGGTCAGGGGGGCCTCAGCAGGACGCTCGTGGGCCGGTACGATGAAATGGCCGTTGACGATGGCGCGGAACGCATCGGGCGCGCTCAGCCCCGGCAGCAGCGCCTGCGCCTGCCAGGGAGGAACCGCCAGCACTACCGTTTCTCCAGGCGCGAGTTGGACCTGCCCGTCGCTGAAATCCAGCGCGCTCACCGCGCCGTCCTGCGTCTGAAGGCTCCGGAGCCGGCAGCCCAGCCGCACCTGCGCGCCCTTGGCCTGAAGGTAGGCCAGCGCCGGCTCGACGAAGGCGGCGGCCAGGGTCGGATGGGCGATGCGCGGGCGGCAGGCCTGCCCGCCCCTGGCCAAGGTCTCGCGCACGACGGCGCCGGCCAGGTCGGCCGATCCGTCCACGGCCGCCGTGTTGAGCGCAGCCAGGAAGAAAGGCTCCAGCAGCCGCTCCCACAGCACGCCTTGGGGCTTCAGCACCTGATCGATGCGTTTGCCCGGATGACGCCAGAGCAGTGAGGCCAGGGGCAGATAATCCGCTGCTTTGGCGCCCGGCACGCGGCGGCCCTTGGCGAACACCCACCAGGCCAGTGGGCCGTCGTTGGGCCGCAGGCGCCAGCGCGTTCCATCGCGCAGGTCCATGAAGGCCAGATCGGCCTTAGCCGGCCCAGCCAAGCGGTCTTGAGCGCCCAGCCGTTCGAGATAGGTCATCACCGCCCGGTTGCCCGACAGCACCAAGTGGTTGCCGTTGTCGATGGTCAGGTCCAGTTGCGGATCGTGGTAGGAGCGGCAGCGCCCGCCCGCCTGGGCCGCCCCTTCGCTGAGCGTCACCGCAACGCCGCGCTCGGCCAGGCGCGTCGCGGCTGACAGACCCGCCAGGCCCGCGCCGATCACATGCACCCGGCCCTTGCCGCGCACGCCGGTCACGCCATCAGTCCGTGGCGCAGGACCACCCACAGCTTTTCCAGCTTGCCCAGGCTCACGCGCCGGCGCGGCGCGCTCCACCCGGCCGCCTGCATGCGGCGCAGGATCAGTCCGTAGGCGGCGCGCATGAGCCGGGGCGCTCGCAGATCGCCCTTGCGGGCCGCCTTCATCACCTTATCGGCTGCCGCGTAATGCACCCTCGCGGTGGCAGCGATCACTTGGGCGGCCATGTCGATGCGCGGATCGGCGATCACCGCGGCTGGGTCCGTTGCGGCGATGCCGGCGGCGGCCAGGGATTCCCGGGACAGGTAGAGGCGTCCAATGCCCGCGTCCTCGTCCAGGTCACGCAGGATGTTGGTCAGCTGCAAGGCGCGGCCCAGGTGGTGCGACAGCGCGATTCCCGCCTTGTCCTCCATGCCGAACACCTTGACCGACAGGCGGCCCACGGCGCTGGCCACGCGGTCGCAATACAGGTCCAGCGTTAGCCGGTCCGGGGCGACGATGTCGCCCGCTACGTCCATGGCCATGCCGTCGATCACGGCTACAAAGTCGGCCTGCTCCAGGCCGAAGCTTTCCACCGCCGCGGCCAGGAAGGCCGCCTGGCCTGGCTCGCCCCCAGAATAGAGAGCCGCGATGTCGCGCCTCCAGGCCTCCAGCGCCAGGGCCCGCTCGGTTCGGTCGCCCTTCAGGTCGTCGGCTATGTCGTCCACCTCGCGGCAGAAGGCGTAGATGGCGAACATGGCCGCGCGCTGGCGCGGCGACATCATCTTCATGGCCGCGTAGAAGGAGCTGCCCTGGACCTTGGCTTCCAGGGCTTTCATGTCCGGGCTGGACGCCGCCACGGCGGTCATGACCGATCTCCCACGCCCGAAAGTCCCATACGCAAGAGGCCCGTGCGCGCCATGGCGAGCAGCGCCAGGCCTCCCATCTGCCCTTTGGAATGATGCACGGTCTGCGACAGCGGGTCTTTCCGCATCAGTCCCTTGCACAGGTCCTCGGCCAGGGTCTGGATCACGCCGATTTCCAGCGCCAGGCGCGCGTCCTTCACCCTGCGGGCAAAAGGGCGCGAAAGGTCGAGCAGCATCCAGGTCCGCCGCGCCAGATCGGCAATCACCGCGCGCAGGGCGGGCGAGGCTGCGGCCGCGTCCAGTGCTTCCACCCCCAGGCCGGCGCCGGCCAGGGAGTCCAGCGGGATATAGACCCGGTCGATGTCGCGCCGATCCTTGCCGCAGTCCTGCAGGTGGTTGATCACCTGCAGCGCGTTGCACAGGGCGTCGTTCATCGGCCACAGGGCGCGGTCCTCGCCGTGTACGTCCAGTACGAAGCGGCCCACAGGCGCAGCCGAATAGCGGCAGTAGTCCATCAGGTCGGCCCAGTCCGTGTAGCGCAGCTTGGTCACGTCCCGACGGAAGGCTTCCAGCAGGTCCAGGGCGTGTTGGTCGCTAAGGCCGTGTTGCGCCAGCGAGGCGCGCAGGGCGACGGCTTCGGGGCTCTGGCGGGTCTCGCCGGTTAGGCCCGCGCGCAGATCCTCCAGCAGGGCCAGCTTGACCTCGGGCAGGGCCGCGCCGTTGTCGGCCACGTCGTCGGCCGCGCGGGCGAAGTGATAGAAGGCCATCACCACCGGCCGGTGGCGCGGGGCGATCAAAACCGAGGCGACCGGAAAGTTCTCGTTGGTCGCGCCTTTGCCCGACGCCAGGTCGGCGGCGTCGTGGGGCTCGTTTACAGGGGCGGCGTCAGTGAGGATCATGGACCTATGCCATGGCCTGGGCGCGGCCTTTCCACAAGCCGCCTTCGCCGCGCCCGAACTGAACCGCCGACTGGATGGTGAACACCGCATAGGCCGCGCCGATAGCCGGCAAGGTCAGGCCCCACAGGGGATTCAGCCGGTAGAACCTTAGGGTGGGTTGCAAGGAGGCGGCCATGACCAGCCATGTGGCCAGTCCCAGCCAGCGCACCAAGCCCTGGCCGAGCACGGCCGCTTCCACCGGAGCCATATAGACCAGGGCCATGCCGAGGATCACCCCGGCCAGCTTGAGTGGGGAATAGTCGAGCTGGGCGTAGGCCGAACGCGAGACCATGCGGCCGATCTGATCCAGGCTTTCATAGGGCCGCAGGCTGCGGGCGCGGTGCGTCAGGCCCAGCCAAATGGGACCCTGCCGTTTCATCAGCATGCCCAGCGCGCAGTCATCGATCAGGGCCTTGCGGATGGCGCCGATGCCTCCCGCGGCCTCGAGGGCGTCGGCCCGCGCGAGCATGCAGCCTCCGGCCGCCGCGGCGGTCTTGCCCGGGCGGTTTACCTTGGCGAAGGGATAGACCATCTGGAAGAAGTACACGAAGGCCGGGATCGCGAAACGCTCCGCCCATGTGCGGCAGTGCAGCTCGACCATCAGGGAGGTGAGCGCGAGGCCGCCGGTTTCGGCGCGGCGAACCAAGGCGCGCAGGTTGTCGGGGTCATGGCCGATGTCGGCGTCGGTCAGCCACACATATTTGGGGGCGACGGCCTTGGCCGCCTCCACGCCTTGGCTTACGGCCCACAGCTTGCCGGTCCAGCCCTCCGCCAGGGGCGCGCCGGCCAGCACCGTCAGGCGCTTTTGCTGGCCCAGCCGTTTGGCCTCGGCGCGGGCCGCTTCGGCGGTGCCGTCGCTGGAATTGTCGTCCACCAGGATCACGCGAAATTTGCCCGGATAGTCCTGGGCCAGCAGCGAGCCGATGGAGCGCGCGATGACGTCGGCCTCATCGCGCGCAGGCACGACGGCGGTTACGGCGGGCCAGGCGGCTGGCTCAGGCGGATCTGCAAGGTTCGCGGCGTCCCGGTCGTCGCGCTCGCCGCACAGCCAGAAGCCGCCGTGGGCCAGGACGAGTCCGATCCAGATCAGCAGCGGCAGGGCGCCGAACAGTACAGTCGCCATCATTTGACGTAGCCGTGCTCGCGGAACCAGACCAGGGCGTCCCGGATCCCTTCGACATAGGGGCGCGCCACATAGCCCAACTCCCGCTCGGCCTTGGTCGAGGAATAGAACATCTTGCGCTTGGCCATATTGAGGGCGTCGACGGTCAGCATCGGCTCCTTGCCGGTGATCTGGGCCACGGCCTCGAACATCGCGGCCAGGGGATAGAGCGGGCCGCGGGGCAGCTTCACCCTAGGCGGCTTGCGGCCGACCATGTGGGCGATGTCGGCGAAGAAGCGGCTCAGCTCCACATCCTGCCCGCCGAGAATGTAGCGTTCGCCGATGCGGCCCTTGTCCAGCGCCAGGAGGTGCCCCTGGGCTACGTCGTCCACATGCACGAGGTTCAGGCCCGTGTCGATAAAGGCGGGCGTGTGGCCCGCGGCCGCTTCCACGATGATGCGGCCGGTTGGGGTGGGCTTGATGTCGCGCGGACCGATGGGAGTCGAGGGATTGACGATCACCGCCGGCAGGCCGTCCTCGGCTGCCATGCGCTCGACGATACGCTCGGCGATCACCTTGCTGCGCTTGTAGGCGCCGACGGCGGTCTGTTCGGTCAGGGCGCCGGTCTCGTCGGCGGGCGCATCCTTGTCGGCGCCAGGCGCGGGGCCCAGCGTCGCGACGCTGGAGGTGTAAACGATCTTCTCAACGCCGACCGTCTTGGCCGCCTGCATCACCGCCGCCGTGCCGACGCGGTTGGCGCGCACGATCTCTTCGGGGTCGCGCGCCCAGATCCGGTAGTCCGCCGCCACATGGAACAGGTAGCGCGCGCCGCGGGCGGCAAGGGCCACGCTGGCTTGATCGGTCATGTCGCCGTAGGAAATTTCGACGCCCAGGCCCTCGAGGTTGCCCTTGGGGCTGGTCGGCCGCGCCAGGACCACCACCTCTGCTCCGCGGGCTTTGAGCGCGCGGGCGACCGCCGATCCGACGAAACCCGACGCCCCGGTCACCAGAACCCGATCACCCTGCACGCTTCAGAGTCTCCCTGTGGCCAATCGCGCGACGACTACCATCTGGCCGCCCGTCACTCTACCCGTTCGGATCGGCCCGCAGCGAGAGGAGAGCCAGAAGTTGGCCGTCCCGGCGATTGGTCGCCAGCACCTCGGAATCGGGATTGCTTGCCGCCGGCTTGACGTCCGGCGCGGGGTTGGCGCCCTGGTCGGGGGGCGTATTGGGCGCTGGCGCCGCATTGGATGTCGGCGCTGCATCGGGCTGGGCAGGGGCAGGGTCGCCGAAATCGGGCAAGTCCGGCAAGGGCGCGGAGGCGGGGGCGGCGCCGGGCGGCGCGTCGGGCGGCGCGGCGATCACCGCGGCGCGGTTCTGCAGATAGAGCGAGCGCAAGCTGGCGTAGCTGTCGGTCGACATGCTGTTGACGGCCTGCAGCTGGGCGTCAGCCTCGACCCGCTGGTCGAGCCCCTGCCAGACCGTGCGCACGTCGATGATGGTCCAGCGGTGATAAAAGCGCGCCCAGGTGAAGGGGTCGGTCAGGGCGTCGGCGATCGCCCCGGCCCCGTCGCGCACCGTGGTCGGTCCGATAAAGGTGATGAACAGGTAGGGGCCCGGCGCGGCGCCCCACCGGCCAAAGGTGTTGCCGAAATTATTGTCATGGTGTGGCAAGCCGGTCTTGCCCGCCACATCGAAGATCCCGCCCACGCCCATCGTTGTGTTGACGGTTAGGCGCGCCAGGGTGCGAGCGGTGAGGGCCGGGTGGCCCTGCAGCATGTCATTGGCCGCGACGCCCGGCTCGCTCAGATTGGAGATGATGTTGCGCACGGCCTTGCGGATCGGCTCGGGAATCATCCGAAAGGCGGCGGCCACCTTGCTGAACACGGCCTGGTCGATCACCTGGTGCACCATGTAAAAGGTGCGGTTGGCGGGCTCCCACGGGTCCTCGGCCGCCGCGTGGGCCACGGCCGGCAGGGCGATGGCGAGAACGGCGGCGTGCGCCAGCAGCATCGCGCGGGCGCGGGCCCCGCCGGACCCGCGTGGGGATTTCTGCCGGGGCGTCGTCAAGGTCTAGGCATCCTCGGTTTGCAAGAGTCGCCTACCTTAATGTCGATTTCGAGCTTGAACAGGGCCGGGGCGCAAGCTTGTGCGGCGCGTTCGCATTATCCCTCCGGGAACGCCCGGGTCAGTTGGCGGGCGCAATCGCCCGGTATATGGTCGCTCCGGCGTGATGGGTTGCCCGGTTCGCGGGGCCAATACGCAGAGGTACGCGTTTCAACCGGCCGGAACCCAGGCGTCCTGCAACGCCTGCAGCCCTGGGCCTGTTTAGGATCAAGCATGCTCCGCACACTCTTTCTTCAGGCTCCTTCGTTCGACGGTTTCGATGGCGGCGCGGGCTCCCGCTATCAGGCGAAGCGCGAGATCAAATCCTTTTGGTTCCCCACCTGGCTGGCGCAACCCGCCGCGCTGGTGCCGAATTCCAAGCTGATCGACGCGCCGCCGGCGGGCATCCAACTGCCCGAGGTGGTGGCGCAGGCCAAGGACTTCGACCTTTTGGTGGTGCACACCTCCGTGCCATCCTTCGATTCGGACGTGAAGTGCATCGCCGCGATGAAGGCGGCCAATCCCAAGCTCAAGGCCGGACTGATCGGGGCCAAGGTCGCGGTCAAGGCTGACGAGAGCTTGGTGGATGCTCCGGTGGTGGATTTCGTCTGTCGCAATGAGTTCGACTTCACGGTCAAGGATGTGGCCGACGGCAAGCCGTGGGCGGACATTCTGGGCCTGAGCTACCGCGACGAGACCGGGGCGATCCACCATAACGCCGAACGCCCGGTGCTGGAGGACATGGACGCCCTGCCGTCGGTGATCGACGTCTACAAGCGCGACCTGAAAATCGAGGACTATTTCATCGGCTACCTGAAACACCCCTATGTGTCGGTCTACACCGGCCGGGGCTGCAAGAGCCGCTGCACCTTCTGCCTGTGGCCCCAGACCATCGGCGGGCACAACTATCGCACCCGTTCGGTTCAGAACGTGGTCGACGAGGTCGCCGCGGCCATGAAGGCCTTCCCCCAGGTGAAGGAATTCATGTTCGACGACGACACCTTCACCGACGACCTGCCGCGCGCCGAGAAGATCGCCGAGGGTCTGGGCAAGCTGGGTGTCGCGTGGTCGTGCAACGCCAAGGCCAATGTGCCGCGCAAGACGCTGGAGAAGCTCAAGAAGGGCGGCCTGCGCCTGCTGCTGGTC